>Ga0066256_1005141_pt1 | contig 11067 bp, 8 predicted proteins | sample ThiBio_1000_biof_FD_87107 | JGI IMG/M metagenome (GOLD analysis project Ga0066256, IMG submission 87107) | Wastewater bioreactor microbial communities from Cape Town, South Africa - Thiocy_expt_1000_biof (version 2) | ecosystem: Engineered > Bioreactor > Thiocyanate-remediating >... | reverse complement strand
CTTCGCCAAGCTGCCAGCCGCCTACGCGACGCTGGTGATGCCGCTGCTGCTCTCGATCCTGATGACCTTCGTGGTGTCGGCCGTGTCGACCCTGCGCAGCATCGGCCTGGCGCCCGGCTTTCTCTACATCTGGCTCAGCGCGTGGGCACTGTCATGGATCATCGCCTTCCCGACGCTGCTCTTCGCGCTGCCTCTGGTGCGCAGGGCCACCGCAGCGCTCGTGATGCGGGACTGACCGGAGGGAACCTCCTCGCCCACGCCCGCCGCGGCCGAGGGCTGCCTTACCGCGGAAGGTGCTGGCCCATGTACTTCGCGCGCGGCCGCAGCATGGCGCCCGTCAGGCGCTGCTCCATCGCGTGGGCGATCCACCCGCTGGTGCGCGCCAGGGTATGCAGCATCGCGCCGCTGCCATTGGGCAGACCCATCGCCTTGCACAGGATCACGAGGGCGGCGAAGACGTTCGGGTGCTGTCCCGCCTGCCGCGCGCCGGTCACCAGCGCCTGCACCTTCGGCAGATCCGGTCCGTGCGCGCTGAGGTCGTCTACGAGCTCGAGCAGCACGGCCGAGCGCGGGTCCTCCCCATCGTAGAGGGGATGGCCGAAGCACGGCAGCTCATTGCCCTTGAAACCCGAGGCCGCCGCCAGCGGCAGGGCGTCTTCGGGCGCCAGGCCGCAGGGCAGGGCGTCGATGAGCGCCTCGACCTCCACGGCGCCCCCGACCTGCATCGGCCCGGACTGGGTCAGCATCGCCGTGGCGACGCAGGCGTGCAGGTCCGCGCCCGTCGAGGCGCAGATCCGCGCCGCGAAGGTCGGTGCCGACAGCTCGTGTTCGGCGGACATCACGAGCGCGGCGTCGATGGCCCGCACGGCATCGGGCCGATCGCCCAGGCCCAGCCCGCGGGCGACGCACTGCGCCACGAACTCGCCGTCGCGGGGCGGGGAGAAGCGCGGCTCGGGGCCGAAGACGCCAGCCGTGCCCGCCAGCCACTGCAGCAGGCGGCGGCAGGCCGCGAAACCGGCCGCCTCCACGTCGTCCTCGGCCCGCTCGAACGCGGACAGCGAGGTCGTCAGCATCGCCAGGAGCTTGAGCGGCGTGACGTGCTCGGCCGATTGCAGCGCCATGCGGACCAGCGACTCAGGCTGCCGGGTGTCCTGCGGGGCCGGCCACGGGACATCGCGGGTGCGCGGCAGCCCCGTCCAGATGAGCTCGCTCGCGAACTCGAACGACCGTCCGTCACGCACCAGGTCGCGCGCGAGCACCCCCCGGTAGCGTGGGCCCTGGGCGGTGAGCTCGCTGATCCACGTCTGCGCGATCGGCTCGCCGTAGCGCAGCGACTGGGAGACCTGCGGCCCGCCCGCGCGGGCGACGGCCCGGCTCCTGAGCTTCTCGACGTCGGCCTTGCGGTAAAGCTTGGCCTTCACGCCCGGGCGCTGCTTGGTCTTGATGAGGCCGCGGCTCACGTAGGTGTACAGCGTCTCGCGGCGCACGCCGAGGATCGACATCGCTTCCGCGCTCCCGACGTATTCGACGTCATTGATCTGGCGGCGCTGGCGTGCGTTCTCGGAGCTGTTCTTGGCTGGCATAGGGTTCCTACGGCTATTTATATCGATTCTCACATCGATCTATACATAGATCAATGTATTGCCTAGTATTCGTTACGTTTACTCAACGAATCTTTTGAAAGGACGACCACGATGCAAGTAGCCGAACACCAACTCCTGGACCTGCGCCCCAAGTTCAAGGAGACCCGCAAGAAACTGCTCAGCGCCCGGCACCTGCCGGGCGAGGTGTACAGCTCGCCCGAGATCTACGCCATGGAGAAGGAGCAGATCTTCATGAAGTACTGGCTCTCCGTGGGACGCGTCGAGGAGATTCCCGATGTCGGCGACTACTACACCTTCCAGGTGATGAAGGAGTCGATCGTGGTGTCCCGTCCCGCGCCCGACCAGGTCGTCGCCTACATGAACCAGTGCCTGCACCGCGGCGTGGAGATCGCCGTCGGCCGCGGCAACGCCAAGGAATTCAGCTGCCCGTACCACGCTTGGCTCTACGACGTGAGCGGCAAGCTCGTCGTCGCGCCGGGCATGAAGGCCTCGGAGGTCGAGCTGAAGAACTGCAGCCTGCGCCAGCTTCACGTCAAGGTCTGGCGCGGCTGGATCTTCGTGAACTTCAGCGACGAGCCGATGTCTTTCGACGACTACATCGCTCCCTTCGAGCAGCCGCTGTGGTGGTTCCAGACCGACCATTGCAAGCTCGCCCAGAAGGTCGAGATCGACGTCAAGTGCAACTGGAAGTTCCTGGTCGAGAACCTGATCGACATCTACCACGTCGGCGTCATCCACAAGGGGACCTTCGGCGGCTTCGTGAAGGGCGAGCAGGTCCGCTTCAACCTGGTCGAGAACGGCGGCTGGCACACCCAGTACGAAGCCAGGCCGCACTCGAAGTCCGGCGAGCAGGTCTTCCCGACGCTGCCCTGGGCGCAGGACAAGCCCAGCGGGATCGCCTGCAAGGCGGGCATCTATCCGAACCTGAACCTGTCGATGCGTGCCGACAGCGTGCGCATGTGGCACATCTGGCCCATCTCTCCCACGGAGACCAAGGTCATCTGCTATCTGCTGTTCCCTGAAGGCGCCTTCTCGATCCCGAACTATGACGAGGAGATGGAGAAGTACGTGGGTTTCGTGCGCCAGATCATCGCCGAGGACGCCGTGATGGTGGAGGGCATGCAGAACACCGCGGGGTCGAAGTTCTTCCAGCCCGGCCCGATGTCGCCGCTCGAGGAGGCGCTGTATCACATGGAGAACCACTACATCGACGTGATGACGTCGCAGGCGTAGGGCAGCGGGTGCGGCAAGACAACAATCCGGGAGACACCATGGACGGTGAATGGATCAGGGTCGGCAACGTGGCCGACATCGACGAAGACGACACGCACCCGGTCGAGATCGACGGCAGGCGGGTGTGCCTCTACAACCTCGGCGGCGGGATCTTCGCCACGGACGGCACCTGCACCCACGGCGACGCGGACCTTTCGCTGGGCATGGTGGTCGATTCCTGCCTCATCGAGTGCCCCCTGCACGAGGGCACCTTCGACATCCGAAGCGGCCGGGCGGTGGGCGCGCCGTGCACGGATCCGCTGCGCTGCCATCCGGTCAAGGTCGAGCAGGGAGTCATCTTCCTGCGGCCCGCGCACTGAACGACGGCAGGGAGCACCCATGGATGTCGTCATCATTGGAGCCGGCCAGGCCGGCGCCTGGGTCGCCCGGTCGCTGCGCGAAGCGGGACATGAAGGGGGCATCACGCTCCTGGGGCGCGAGCCGCACGCGCCCTACGAGCGGCCCCCCTTGACGAAGGCGGTGCTCAGCGGGGCGGAAGAGCACCCGCCGGTGCTGCTCGGCCCGCAGCAGTGCGACGCGCTGCGCGTGGACTTCCGGCCCGGCGTCGAGGCCGTCGGCATCGATCGCACCGGCCACCAGGTCAGCTGCGCGGATGGCTCTGCGGTCCGCTACGACAAGCTCGTGCTGGCCACCGGAGGGCGACCTCGGGCGCTGTCGTGTCCCGGCGCCGACCTGCCCGGCGTCCATGCGCTGCGCACGATCGAGGATTGCCAGGCCATCGCCAGGAAGCTGGTGCCGGGCAACCGGCTGCTGATCGTGGGCGGCGGGTGGATCGGGCTGGAGATCGCCGCGACGGCGAGGAAGAAACAGGTCGAGGTCATGGTGCTGGAGGCGGGGCCGCGCCTGTGCGCGCGGTCGCTGCCGCCCCGGTTCTCGGCGTTCCTGCTCGACAGGCACCGCCGGGAAGGCGTCGACGTCCGGCTGGCGACGACGGTCGCGTCGATCGAAGCGGGCCGCCAGCGCGCGCTGGCCGTGGAACTGCCTGGCGGGCCGCAGGAGTTCGACGCGGTGGTGGTCGGGATCGGGCTTGCGCTCGACACCGGGCTGGCCGAGGCCTGCGGGCTCGAGGTCCGGGACGGCATCGTCGTGGACCAGGCCGGCCGCACCTCCGACCCAGACATCTATGCCGCGGGCGACGTGGCCAACCAGCCGAACACCTGGGCGGGCGGCCGTCTGCGATGCGAGTCGTGGGCCAATGCCCAGAATCAGGCCATCGCCGTGGGCAAGGCCATTGCCGGCGGCGAGGTGGCGTACGACGAGATTCCGTGGTTCTGGTCGGATCAGTACGACCTGAACCTGCAGGTGCTCGGCGTGCCGTCGAACGAGCTCGAGGGCACCCTGCGCGGCTCCGCCGAGGAGGGGGCGTTCTCCGTGTTCCAGATCTCTGAGGGCAGGCTGCGCAGCGTGCTGTCGGTGAACGTGCCGCGCGACATCAAGGTGGCCAAGCGCTGGCTCAAGCAGGGGACCTGCCCGCCGCCGGAGGTCCTCGCCGACCGCACGGTCCGCCTGGACAAGCTCTGAGCGGGCTGCTCGCGGGGCGGCCCGGTGCCGCTGCCGCCTGCAGCCCGGCCACTGGGCGCGTGCGCAGGAGGGATCGGCGCGGGAGCGCCGACGCTATTCGACCCGCAGCTGCGCGGCGACCATCGCGCTCAGGCTGTTCGCGAACTCATCCACGCTGATCTTCTCGGCCCGGTACTTCCAGCGCTTGACGTACCAGTCCTGGATGACGCTCTGCAGGTGCGCCGCCAGCAGGAAGGCTTCCCGGTCGCCCATCTCGCGCACCTGCCGGATCTGCCGCGCCATGGCGGCCTGGAAATCCACCTCGGCGGCCCTGGCCACCTTGCGCTGATCCGCCTCGAGCACGCGCGACTCCATGTACACGAAATAGAACCACGGCTGCAGCAGCTCGGACATGAAGACGTGCGCCCGCAGGCTGCTGTCCAGACGCACCAGCGGCGCCAGAGACGCCTCGTCGAACCAGCGAGGGATCTCGCCGCCGATGTGCCGGATCAGGTCCTCGACCATGGCGGCCAGGGCGTCCTTGCTCTGCAGGTAGCCGTAGAGCCCGCCCATGGACAGGCCGGTGGCCTTGGACAGGTCCCGCAGCGTCATCGCGCCGAAGCCCACCTGGTTGGCCAGCTGGAAGGAGGCCTCGAAGATGGCCCGCAGATTGGCCAGCGCCACCGGCACGCGCTTGACCGTGATGGCGTGCGCGTTGCGCGCGTACACCAGCTCCCACAGCGTGTCGGGCGGGATGGGGTTGATCCGCTTGAACTGTGCGAAGGTGAATCGGGGCTCGAGACCGAGGGACAGGGGCATGGCGGGAAGGCGTGGACGCGGTCGGGTGGGGGGCGGGGCAGGTTGCCCGAATTGACCGCCGGTCGGGAATGATTGTAAACTCCCTCAAAAACCGAGCGAGCTCTCGGTGTTTATTTCGAGCGAGACAACCCCACATGGCCACTGCCACCATCAGCGAGCGCGAGCTCGCCTTCCTGCTTTACGAAGTCCTGGACACCGCGGGCCTGCTGCGGCGCGAGCGCTATGCCGAGCACTCGCGCGAGGTCTTCGACGCCACGCTGGAGACGGCGCGCCAGCTGGCCGAGGATTTGCTGGCGCCGCATCTGCGCGAGGGCGACGAGAACGAGCCACAGTTCGAGAATGGCCGGGCCCGCCTCGTCGCGCCGACCCGCGCGGCGTGGCAGGCCATCGCGGATGCCGGGTTCCTCAGTGCGCACTGGGAGCAGGCCGAGGGCGGGCTGCAGCTGCCGGAGGTCGTGCTGCGCGCGGCGATGAGCGCCTTCTACGCGGCCAACGTCGGCACGGCGGCCTATGCGATGCTGACGATCGGCGCGGCCAATCTGCTGCGCACCTTCGGCAGCCCACAGCTCCGGGCCCGCTACCTCGCGCCGCTGGGCGACGGCCGCTTCGCCGGCACGATGGCATTGACCGAGCCGTCGCAGGGTTCCGCCCTGGGCGACATCAAGACCTACGCCGTGCCCCAGGCCGATGGGAGCTACCGCGTTTTCGGCCAGAAGATGTTCATCTCCGGCGGCGAGCAGGACCTCACCGAGAACATCGTGCACATGGTGCTCGCGCGCATCCAGGGCGCGCCGCCCGGCGTCAAGGGCATCTCGCTGTTCCTGGTGCCCAAGATCCTGCCCGGCGAGCACGGGGCGGCGGACACGCCGAACGACGTGGCGCTGGCCGGGCTGCTGCACAAGATGGGCTGGCGCAACACCACCTCCACCGTGCTGTCCTTCGGGGAGAAGGGCGGCGCGGTGGGCTGGCTGGTCGGCCGCGAGCACCAGGGCCTGGCCCACATGTTCCAGCTGATGAACGAGGCGCGCATCGGCGTCGGCGTCATGTCCGCCAGCATCGCCTGGCGCGGCTTCAGCGAGTCGCTGGCCTACGCGCGCGAGCGGCCGCAGGGCCGCCTGCCGTCGAACAAGGATCCGCTGTCGCCGCAGGTCAAGCTGGTCGAGCACTCCGACGTGCGCCGGATGCTGCTGGTGCAGAAGGCCTACGCCGAGGGCAGCCTGGCCCTGTGCCTGTACGCCTGCAGCCTGTTCGAGAACCAGCACACCCATCCGGAGCCGCCGGCGCGCGCAGCGGCCGGCCGGCTGCTCGACGTCCTCACGCCGGTCGTGAAGTCCTGGCCTGCGCGCTACGGCGCGGCGGCCAACGACCTGGCCATTCAGGTGCTCGGCGGCGCGGGCTACACGCGCGACTACCCGCTGGAGCAGCTGTACCGCGACCAGCGCCTGAACATGATCCACGAGGGGACCGAGGCCATCCACGGCATCGATCTGCTCGGCCGCAAGGTGCTGGCGGAGCAGGGCGCGGGGCTGCGCCTGTTCGTCGACACCGTGCGCCAGGACGCCGGGCGCGCCTCCGAGGCGGGCCTGGGCGACGAGGCGGCGGCCCTGTGCGCGGCGCTGGACCGCCTGGTGGAGGTCAGCGCGGGGCTCGCCGCGCTGCAGCGCAGCGAGCCCGACCTCGGCCTGGCCAACGCCACGCTGTACCTCGACGCGTTCGGGCGCGTGACGCTGGCCTGGATCTGGCTGCTGCAGGGGCGGGCGGCGGCGCGCGCGCTGCCGGCCGCCAGCGGGGAGGCCGCCGACCACTACCGCGGCAAGCTGCAGGCCATGCGCTACTTCTTCCAGTGGGAGCTGCCGCAGACGCACGCCCAGTGGGCGTTGCTCGCGCGTGCCGACCGCTGCGCCTACGACATGCGCGACGCGTGGTTCATCTGAAGCCGCGACGCATTCCCTTTCCATCTCCACCGCAGGACCTTATGAGCCAGGCCGTCATCGTTTCCGTCGCGCGCACCCCCATCGGGCGCGCCTACAAAGGGGCATTCAATGCCATCAAGTCGCCCACGCTGCTGGGCCATGCCATCGGGCACGCCGTCGCGCGCGCCGGCGCCGGCCCGGACGAGGTCGACGACGTCGTCGTGGGCACGGTGCTGGGCGCCGGCACGGCCGGCATGAACCTGGCGCGCAACGCCGCGCTCGCGGCCGGGCTGGGCGTGGCGGTGAGCGGCCAGACCCTGGACCGCCAGTGCGCTTCCGGGCTCATGGCGGTGGCGACGGCCGCCAAGCAGATCATCGTGGACGGCATGCGGGTCGTGGTCGCGGGCGGCCAGGAAAACATCTCCGCGGTGCAGAAGGGCTACTTCGACTGGGCCTCGGCGGAGGCGGACCCCGCCGTCCAGGCCAAGGTGCCGCACGCCTACATGCCCATGCTGCAGACGGCGGAGTTCGTCGCCAGGAAGTACGGGATCGGCCGCGAGGCGCAGGACCTGTACGCGCTGCAATCGCAGCAGCGCACGGCGGCGGCCCAGCAGGCTGGACGCTTCGACGCCGAGATCGTGCCCCTGCCGTCGCGCATGGCCGTGGTCGACAAGGAGACCCAGGCCGTCAGCCACCGCGACGTGACCCTGGCCCAGGACGAGGGCAACCGCCCGGAGACCACGCTCGAGAGCCTGGCCGCGCTCAAGCCCGTGATCGAGGGCGGCAGCGTCACGGCGGGCAATGCCAGCCAGCTCTCCGATGGCGCCGCCGCCTGCGTGCTGATGGACGATGCGCTCGCGGCGCAGCGCGGCCTGAAGCCCCTGGGCATCTACCGGGGCATCGCGGGGGCCGGCGGGGCGCCGGAGGAGATGGGCATCGGGCCCGGGCCGGCGGTGCCCCAGCGGCTGCGCCAGCACGGCCTCACCGTCGACGACATCGGCCTATGGGAGCTGAACGAGGCCTTCGCCTGCCAGGCGCTGTACTGCCGCGACCGGCTGGGCATCGACCCGGAGCGCTTCAACGTCAACGGGGGCGGTATCTCCGTGGGGCATCCCTACGGGATGAGCGGCGCGCGGCTCGTGGGCCACGCGCTGATCGAGGGGCGCAGGCGCGGCGCGCGCTATGTGGTGGTGACGATGTGTGTGGGCGGCGGCATGGGCGCGGCCGGACTTTTCGAGGTGGTGGCATGAACGGAATCAAGAACTCCCTGGCGGGCAAGACCCTCTTCATCACCGGCGCGAGCCGGGGCATCGGCCTGGAGATCGCGCTGCGGGCCGCGCGCGACGGCGCCAACGTGGTCATCGCGGCCAAGACCACCGAGCCGCACCCCAAGCTGCCGGGCACCATCTACACGGCCGCCGAAGCGGTCGAGCAGGCCGGGGGCAAGGCCCTGGCGCTCGTGCTGGACGTGCGCGACGAGGAGCGGGTCAAGGCGGCCGTGGCGCAGGCGGCCGAGCACTTCGGCGGCATCGACGCCTGCATCAACAACGCGTCGGCGATCAACCTGGCCAAGTCCGAGGACATCGACCTCAAGCGCTTCGACCTGATCCAGCAGATCAACATGCGCGGCACCTTCGTGACCTCGCGGGCCTGCATCCCCTACCTGCGCCAGAGCAGCAACCCCCACATCCTCGCGCTGTCGCCGCCCTTGACCCTGCGCGCCGACTGGTTCGCGCAGCACCTGCCCTACACGATGTCCAAGTACGGCATGTCGATGGTGATGTTCGGGCTGGCCGAGGAACTGCGCGAGGCCTGCATCGCCTGCAACGCGCTGTGGCCGCGCACGACCGTGGCCACGTCGGCGGTGGAGTTCGCGCTCGGCGGCGACGCGATGCTGCGGCAGTCGCGCAACCCGCAGATCATGGCCGACGCCGCCCACGCCATCCTATGCCGGCCCGCGCGCGCCTACACCGGGAATTTCGTGCTGGACGACGACGTGCTGGCCGAGGAGGGCGTGACCGATTTCGATCGCTACCGCAACGATCCGGCCAGCGCGCTGCTGCCCGACATCTTCGTGGACCCCGAGGCGCCGCTGCCGCCGGGATCGAGCTACGCCCCGGCGTCCTGACGCGCGCCGGGCGACCGGCGACTGCGCGTTAGTGCCTATTCCGGTCCGCGCGCAGATGCAGGATAATGAGCACGATTATAAATAGTCGTGCTCAATTTACATGGGGAGACGAAACAGCTTCCGCGGGCGACGCCGGCGGCCAACGGGCCGGGCGTTCGCCCCCGCAGGAGCGTGGTGACCGGGCCGTCCGCCCGGGCCGGTGGCGTCTCCGTACCGAACGCGAGATTCTCGAACAACACCCACGCCCGGACCGCTCCACGTCTTCCGCCATGACCTCTCCCATCACCTTCTCCCGCGACGGCCGCATCGGCCTGGTCGAGATCCACAATCCTCCGGTCAACGCCCTGTCCATCCCCGTCGTCGACGGGCTGGCATCCGCACTGGAGCAGTTCGAGGCGACCCCCGACCTGGACGCGCTCGTGCTGTACGGCCGCGGGCGCACCTGGGTGGCCGGCGCCGACATCACGGCCCTCGAGCAGCCGGGTTTCCCGACGGCGCGCTTCAACACCTTCCTGGCCCGCCTCGAGGCGCAGGCGCGCCCCGTGGTCGTGGCGTTGCACGGCACGGTGCTCGGCGGCGGCCTGGAGCTGGCCATGGCCTGCCACCACCGCGTGGCGCAGCCCCAGACGCGCCTGGGCCTTCCCGAGGTGAAGATCGGCATCATTCCGGGCTCCCTGGGCACCCAGCGCCTGCCCCGGCTCGCCGGGGCCGAGCTTGCGCTGGAGCTGATCTCGAGCGGGCGCATGATCGGCGCGGCGCAGGCGGCCTCGGCCGGACTGGTGGACGCGATCGCCGAGGGCGAGCCGCGCGCCATCGGGCTGGCCGCGGCCCGGGCCGTGCTCGCGGCGGGCGCGCCGCTGCGCCGCGCCAGCACGCTGACCGCCGCGCCGGCCTCCGCCGAGGCGCTGGACCGGGCGGAGGCGGCCGCCGCGAAGAAGCCCGGCTGGCCGCAGCTCGCCGCCGCCGTGCGCTGCGTGCGCGCGGCCCAGGAACTGCCGTTCGCGCAGGGCGCGGCGGTCGAGGCGGCCGAGTTCGAGCAACTGGTGCCCTCGCCCTCTGCGCGCGCGCTGCGCCACCTGTTCTTCGCCGAGCGCGAGGCGATGAAGATCCCCGGCCTGCCGCGCGACACGGCGTTGCGCCCCGTCCGCAAGGTCGGCATCGTCGGCGCCGGCACGATGGGCGGCGGTATCGCGATGAACTTCGCCAACGCCGGTATCCCCACGGTCGTCGTGGAAGTCTCCGACGAGGCCCTGCAGCGCGGCCTGGGGCTGGTGCGCAGGAACTACGAGGCCAGCGCCGCCAAGGGGCGGCTCACGCGCGAGCAGGTCGACCAGCGCATGGCGCTGCTGCAGGGCGCCCTCGACTACGCCGCTCTGGGCGACTGCGACCTGGTCATCGAGGCGGTGTTCGAGGACCTCGCCCTCAAGACCGAGGTCTGCGCCAGGCTGGGCGCGGCCGTCAAGCCGGGCGCCATCATCGCCACCAACACCTCCACGCTGGACGTGGACGCGCTCGCGCGCGCCACCGGCCGCCCGGCCGACGTGGTGGGAATGCACTTCTTCAGCCCGGCCAACGTGATGCGGCTGCTGGAGGTGGTGCGCGGCGCGGCCACCGCGCCGGACGTGCTGGCCACCGTGATGAAGCTGGCCTCCACGATCGGGAAGGTGCCGGTGGTCTCGGGCGTCTGCTACGGCTTCATTGGCAACCGCATGGCCGAGGTGTACATGCGCGAGGCGGAGTTCCTGATCCTGGAGGGCGCCGAGCCGGCGCAGGTGGACGCGGCCGTGGAGGCCCTGGGCATGGCCATGGG
>Ga0066256_1004849_pt1 | contig 11069 bp, 6 predicted proteins | sample ThiBio_1000_biof_FD_87107 | JGI IMG/M metagenome (GOLD analysis project Ga0066256, IMG submission 87107) | Wastewater bioreactor microbial communities from Cape Town, South Africa - Thiocy_expt_1000_biof (version 2) | ecosystem: Engineered > Bioreactor > Thiocyanate-remediating >... | reverse complement strand
GGCCGACCCCGTAAAAATTGTTGACCCGGTTGTGCCTAATAACAAACCTGCCACCGTAGCATCTGATGGTAAATTAAACTTTTCTTTCGGGGATGAAAGGTTGGTGCTCAATGGTGGGTGGCAACCCTCAATGTTAGTTACCAACAACAATCGAATGATTGTTCAGGCGCAAAATGCTAATAAGCCTATACCACAAGAGCGCATATACTATCCGTTTGGAGTAGATACGGTAATTTCAGACGATACCGGCGCCACATGGACGAAGAAAGAAATGTTTCCCGGAAAAAATGATGTCAACATTGAGGGAGGTATCGTTCAGCTAAAAGATGGCACCATAATCGGTTTGGAAACCTACGTAACACCGGGCGCCAAACCCGATACCGGAGAAACGCTCCTGTTCTATTCAACGGATGGCTTGAAAACCGTTAAAGGCCCTGTAACCGCCATTTTTGAAATTCCACATTCCAATTTTTATGCTTCTTCCGATGACGGTGGCCGCCCGCACGTAGCAATGCGCCTTCATCGCAGGATTATTGAAATGCCCAATGGAGACCTAATGACAACGATTTACGGCTGGCAAAAAGGAGATAAAAGCCCGTCTGATTACGAAGTGCATATGATTAAAACAAGGGTGATGGTCTTCCGTTCCTCTAATAAAGGACGCCATTGGAAATATGTTTCAAGTATTACTACAATTCCCCAAACACAAACCGAAGGGTTTGGTGAGCCGGTTTTAAACCGCGTAAACAAGGGTAAACATGCCGGGCGGCTGATTTGTATGATGAGGACCGGCCGGGAATTGTTCCAATGTTATTCTGATAACCAGGGAAAAACCTGGAGCCAGCCATTACCATTGATTTTTGCAGACAGGGATGTGTACGCTATTGAAAAATGGAAGGATATGTTTAAGGAGGTTAAACGCAAAGGCATTTTTGTACCGGAAAATTCTATTGAAATTGTTGGAGCAGTTGTAGATCCTGACCTCTGTGTGTTGCGAAGCGGTTTGCTGGTGGCCACTTTCGGCCTCCGGATACCTGCAAAAGCCTGTTGGCAAAAATTCACGCACCCCTGGAACGGCAATTATATGGCGGTAAGTACCGATGGCGGGGACTCCTGGGGTAATGTCATTCAGCTTACATCGGCCATTCCTACTACCCATTATACCGCGGTGGAAGAAATGAAGGAAGGTAATACCTTGTTTATTACTTATGACTGGGGCTTTTGGGGTTATAAGCCGGGCCGTTACATTTATGGCCGCACGGTCAAAATCAAATCATGAAAAAATTAAACTTGTTCCAAATGAAACGATTTGCTACTGTTCTGGTTCTACTTTCTCTGTTTTTTACATCAGCCTCTCTTGCGCAGAGCCGGCAACAGGTTGAAGGTTTTGAAACAGTTGTTTTCCATCATGATGCCAACCGGTCAGGGGCTGCCCGCGATTTCAGAGGGATTACAAAAGGCTACATGACCGCAGGTTGGTGGGCGCAAGCGCAGATGAAGCATAACAGGCTGTCCTGGAAGACTGCTGTAGTCCCACAAAAAGAAGCAACAACTTTTTCTTTTATTGGAGCCAGTTCTGTGTTGCCTGCAGAAATTTCTATCGGCCCCAAAGTAAAATTGAGCATTAACGGTAAATATGCCCTCACCTTTAACCTGGGCCGTACACACGATTTTATTTGGCGAGAAGGCGCCTACGAGTTAAAATACCTATCGCGCCGGACAGAATTTCCTTATACAGGCCAGCACCGTCAGTTTGAGTTGAACGGTAATAGCGGCATCTACCAGTTTTCTGTACCCCAATCGGCAGCACAGGCAGGGCAGCCAGCGGTTATTGAAGTTGAAATTTTGCCTTTTGAAAGATGGTCGCACGGCTGGTTTATGATTAAAGATTATAAAGATGTGCTGAAAGCTCCAACCGTTCAAAGCCTGGAAAGACGGATAGAAGCGATGCAGAAAGACATCAACCTTTTAAACGAGCATACGAATATTCTTGCTACAAAATTGTATGCCAATATGTTGGGAAATGATAAATACGAGCATTCCATCATTTATACAAACGGCTACCGGCACCTTCACCCTGCCGATATCATTAAACTTAAAAACGGCGATATACTTTTGTTTACCCGGGAAGCCACGGAACATTTCGCTAATGATGGAGACATTGTCATGCTTCGCTCAAAAGACAACGGTAAAACCTGGGGCAACAGGCAGGTGGTTAGCTCTTTAAAAGATTTAGACGAAAGAGAAGGCTGTGGCATCCAGCTTCGCGATGGAACAATTGTCCTCGGCATTTATTATAACGACCTGTATCTTGAAGATGGTTCCTATAACTGGGCAGGGAAAAAGCTACCCGAAATAGGCAGGGCAAGGCTGGGCGCACATTTTATTACATCAAAAGACAATGGAAAAACCTGGCAGCAGGGCAACTTTATTGATATGAAAGGGAAACCTTTTACCGGGGTGGAAGGCCCAACTGACGCCCCGATCGAAATGCCTGACGGTTCAATTATTATGGGAGTGATCGGATATGGGATAGACGGAGACTCTAAGAATATCGGGGCGGTGTTGCTTCGCTCTACCGATAAGGCCAAAACCTGGAACTATGTTTCTACCATCGCCGGTGATCCGGGCGGCAAAATGAAAGGGTTTTTAGAACCCGGCATCGTGCGGACAAAATCAGGCAGGATCATTGCAGGACTGCGCAACCATGCTGATGAAAACGCTATTTACATCAGCTATTCTGACAACAACGGTAAAACCTGGGTACCGCCTTTTAAAACAGAGATGATAGGTCATCCGGTAGATCTGATTCAGTTAAAAGACGGAAGGATTATGGCAAGCTACGGCGTGCGAGAGGGAGTGGGGCGGCACCTTGAACCGGGTGGTATCAGGGCATGCTTTAGCTACGATAACGGCAAAACCTGGGATGTAAAGAATGAAGTGATTTTAAGAAACGATTTTATTAACTGGGATGAAGGTTATCCTGAATCCCTTGAACTCGCAGACGGCCGGATCCTGACCGTTTATTATTTTAATTTGTTTGGCAAATACTACCTTGGCCAAACTTTATGGAAACCGGAGTTGATAGACGTATTAAACAAAAAGTTTTGAAAATCCGAACTGCTGTATTTAAAAAAGGCGTCTTACCGATGATGCTTCCTTTGCTATCTTTTTTTGTAGGGATTGCGCAACGCCCTATCGAAAAAATTACCGGCCAGGATGCGGGTTGGGTTATCCGTACAAAATCTTCTGCCTATCGCCTTGTTATATCTTCCGATAAAAGAATTTATCCTGTGTTTTATGGGCCTTTGGAGCAGGCCGATGTTCGTTTCCGAAACGCATCCTGGACGCAGCGCACCGAGGAAATACCTGTACGCGGCGCCCATCCTAACAAAGCGCCCGTTTTAGAAGTTGTTTATGCCGACAATGTGCGTGATGCTGATCTTGAATTGCTTTCTTCTGAAGTTGTGATTATTGATAAAAGGCCAACGCTAAAGATTGTGCAAAAAGACAGGTTGTACCCCTTACAGATCACTTCTTACATTCGCGTTTTAGAAGAATTTAACATACTTGAGAAGTGGGTAGAACTCACCAATCTGGGCAAAAAAGGAAACATAAAAGTGGAAAATCTTCTGTCGGGCAGTATTTTGCTGCCCAACGATGAATACGTACTCACCCACCTCTCTGGTGGAGAGCTTTCTGAATTTCAGGAATACCACACTGAGCTTACCCCCGGTGTAAAAATACTCGAAACAAAAATGTTTAAGTCCAACACCGCAATGCCGTGGTTTTTAGTGCGGCCTAAAAGTTCGGTGCAAAATGATAGAGGGCCGGCATGGTGGGGGAGTGTTCATTACAGCGGAAACTGGAAGCTCGTGTTCGACAACACATTCAACAGCTCTTATTACAACACCCTTCAAATATTGGGCGGTATAAATTCTTGGGATACCGAGCTTACACTGCAACCCGGCCGAAGCTTTACGACCCCTAAATTTTCAACAGGTTACAGCCCCAACGGCTGGGACGGCGCAGCCCGCGACAACGCTGCCTACGTTCGTGAAACAATATTGCCCGCCACCCATCGGCAGGAGTTGAGGCCGGTACTGTTTAATTCATGGTATGCGACTACTTACAATATCAAAGAGGAGGAGCAAATTGCAATGGCAAAAATTGCGAAGGATATTGGGGTAGAACTGTTTTGCCTGGACGATGGCTGGTTTAAAGGCCGCATAAAGAGTGACACAGCACTGGGCGACTGGGATATAGACGAAGTAAAATTCCCCAATGGGCTTGGCCCAATCATAGACAGTATTCATGCGATGGGAATGAAATTTGGGTTATGGGTGGAACCCGAAAATGTTGTTGCAAAATCTGAAGTTTATCATAAACATCCCGATTGGGTTTTAGATTTTCCCGGCAGAAGAATTGTCACAGGCCGAAGGTTTATGAACCTGGCGCGCGAAGACGTTTATCAATATCTTTTTAAATCGTTTGATAGGTTGCTAAATGAAAATAAAATTGATTTTATAAAGTGGGATCAAAACACTTACCTATCCGATCCGGGATGGGCAGATGCCCCTGTCGAAATACAGCGTGAAGTAAGGCCGCGTTTTATTGCAAACCTGTATAGATTGGTAGATGAATTAAGAAAGCGGCACCCTCATGTACTATTTGAAAGTTGTGCCAGCGGCGGTGGCCGTGTTGATTTGGGCATGATGTCGAGAATGGATCAGGCATGGACGAGTGATAACACTACGCCAGTTGACCGGCTTTTCATTCAGTATGGATATTTGGGTGCGATGCCGGCAAATACAATGGTGTCGTGGGTTATAGAGGGAATAGCAAACCAACAGCAAATGAATGCAAGCCTTGCATATAAATTTGATGTTGCTATGGGCGGTGTGTTGGGCATAGGGTACGATATCAGAAAATGGAGTGCACAAGAAAAAGAAATTGCCCGCAAAAAAATTGCGTTGTATAAAACCATAAGGCCAATTGTGCAGCAGGGAATTACACATCGTTTGGTATCTCCTTATGAGCATAACAGAACGGCCTTACAATACAATAGCAAAAATGGAAATGAAGCTGTTCTGTTTTGTTATAATCTGGCCGTTTATCTATCAGCGGGCTACGTAAAATCCGCTCCTTTGCGGAGCGCACAGTTAAATGATCGCGCTACTTCATTTCTAAAGTTAAAAGATTTAGCGCCCGATAAAAATTACAGAATACAAAAGGCTGATGACCCTAACGATAAAGGCGTCGTTTATACCGGGGCGTTTTTGACGGAAGTAGGCATCGATTGGCCTTTGAAAAATTCTTTCGAAAGTGCGATTTATACATTAAAGGCAGAATGATTATTTAAGGTTTTTGAAAAAAATTAAGATGGCTGCCCGGCATTAATTGAAACAATAAATCCTGATGCTTCCGCTAAAAAACAATGAAATATTTGGCAATTGGGCAACGGTGTTGTTACCGTTGCAGAAAGATGATAGTATAAATTACAGCATGCTGGCGGCCCAAGTTGACCTTTTAATCGCGTCAGGCGTAAACGGTATTTACTCAAACGGAACTGCGGGGGAGTTTTATAGTCAAACAGCATACGAGTTTGAACGCATTAGCGAAATACTTGCAGAAAAATGTACAAATGCTGAAATGCCTTTTCAAATAGGGTGCAGCCATACAAGCCCTAATATATCACTGGAACGGGTTAAGAGGGTAAAACATTTGAAACCCGGAGCCATTCAATTAATATTGCCCGACTGGTATCGCCCTTCAATAGAAGAGTCAATTTACTTTTTAAAGTTGATTTCTGATATTATAGCCCCTGTTGGAATTGTTTTATACAATCCCGGTCATGCCAAAAGAAAACTATTGCCAGGAGATTATGAAACACTATTAAACGCTGATATTAATTTGGTTGGTTGCAAAACTACAGGCGGGGATGATGAGTGGTATCACCAAATGAACAACATCAAATCAAAATTATCTGTTTTTGTTCCCGGCCATAAGCTGGCAACCGGCATCTGTAAAGGGGCACAAGGCGCCTATTCTAACGTATCATGCCTTAATCCCAAATCCGCGCAGCATTGGTACGGGTTAATGCTCGAGAATATGGACGCCGCACTACAATTGCAGCAACGCATACAACATTTTATTTTTAATCATATTCTTCCATATATAACAACTCGCCAATACTCCGACCAGGCTGCTGATAAATTTATGGCAGCAGTTGGCGGATGGACAAATATATCTACTCATTTGAAGTGGCCTTATCATTCAATTGCTGAAACAGATGTTTTACCGGTAAGAAAAATTTGTGAGCAAATTTTGCCGGAATTTTTTAATATGCCAGCAGGTTCATGAATAATCGCGATAAGGGTAAAAAAAGTAGACAAAATTGGATTGATGTTTTTAAAACCTTATTGAAATGAAATGTTTTTTGATAAAATCACTTTCATGTTGTTTCATAATTATGGCAGGCTGTGGCACAATTGTAAATAAATCCCGATCAAATAAGCAGCTTGGATTTGTGCCTTTTGATGATAACCATATACAGTACGAAGGCCGAATTGAGCATAAAACCGATGCAGCGTATTTATACTGGCCCGGCAGCACCGTGCGAATAAAATTTAATGGAACTGCAATAAAAGTTCTGTTAAAGGATTTCAATGGACAGAATTATTTTAATGTGATTATAGATGGCGTGGTGGTCAAAAAAATACGAATTGACTCCGTTAAAAAGATGTATTTGTTGGCGGATAGTCTCGAACCGGGTGTTCATACTATTGCACTTTTTAAACGAACGCAAATCAATAAAGATTATAACAGGGGTTACACCAAATTTTTTGGATTTCAAATTGTTGGCGATGGCTTTGTGCTTTCCGCTCCTGCGCGTAAGAAGCGAAAGATGGAGTTTTATGGAAATTCGATAACCTGTGGCCATGCAATTGAAGATACTACCGGAACTGATTCGGGTCAAAGTTTTTTTGAGAATAATTATTTGTCTTATGCAGCCATTACGGCACGAAATTTTAAAGCGCAATATTATTGCATTGCTGAAAGCGGCATCGGGCTGATGGCGGGTTTCCGAAAAGAAATTATGCCTGAAATATACAATCGCACTAACCCTTTCGACTCCTTAAGCAGTTGGAATTTTGACATATATACTCCTGATGTTGTTGTAGTAAATTTATTACAAAACGATGAAGCTGTTTTTAAACAACCACAAAGCGATGCCTTTAAAAGACGGTTTGGAAATAGAATGCCAGCGGAGCAGCAAATTGTTCGTTCTTACCAGGCATTTATACAAAAAATACGCAGCCATTATCCGAAAGCATATATCATTTGCGTTTTGGGAAATATGAACATTACCCAAGCCGGCTCACCCTGGCCGGGTTACGTAAACCGGGCTGTTGCAGATATGAACGATAGAAAAGTACTCACCCATTTTTTCCCCTACAAAGGCGCTCCAAAACATCCATTAATTAAAGATCATGAGTTGATGGCAGCAAGTCTTACTGAATTTATTAGGGCTAACATTAAATGGCAATAATTAAAAGAGTATCTGCAAAACAAAATTTTAAATAAATGTTGTTTTTTTTAGTAGAAGAGTTTTTGTTGCAATCATAATATTGAAGTTGTTTAAACTTTCCTGATACAGGTAGATTTCGCTGGGTGAATTTAACAATAACCACGGAGAACAAAGAAAATATACAGAGATCACAGAGTTTTCTAAATGGTATTAAATGTAAGATGCTTGCATTACTTGAAGAAATAACAAATTAAGTATCCTAAGTTCATGAAAAGCGTTTTAGTTTCGATTTTATCCTACATTTGTGTACTAAGTACACATTATGAATCGAATCCTTTTGCTTGTGGTGTTTTTTACTGCACTGATATCCTGCAGAAAAGAGCCCGTTAAACCCAATAATCAACCTGATCCACCAAAACCTCCTGTAACGGAAGTGAGCCAAACAGGGCTGGTAACCACTAGTATTAATTTCCCTGCAACAGATTCAACATTTACAATCACTTTTGATCCTGCTAAAGGAAATGCAGGACTGGCGGGCTTTTCAGGCGATGTGTATATGCACATGGGTACGATTACAAATTTGAGTAGTTCCGCTGCCGATTGGCGGCACGTTCGCTTTGACTGGACTACGAACAACCCGGTCGCGAAAATGACGCGCCAGTTAAACGGAAAATATACCATTAGCGTCAATCCCCGTTCCTATTTCACCGGTTTGGGCAGCGAAACGGTTCAAAAACTGGCAATGGTTTTCAGGAGCGCGGATGGCACGCTTGTAGGAAGAAATACAGATGGAACCGATATTTATATTCCGATCTACAATAATTCATCGGTAAACGTTCGTTTTCTTGAACCGGAAATACAGCCAACTTTTGATCCTAAACCGGCGATAAATGTAAGTGCTGTGGGCCAGGAACTTACTGTAACGGGTACATCTTCGCAGAAAGCGAATTTGAGCCTGACATTAAATGGAGCTTCATTTGCCACAGCAAGTAGTGTAACGCAGATTAAAGGTAAGGCTGCAATCACGACCTCAGGATTACAAACGGTTAAAATTATTGCGAATGGTTCTACAGAAGCGGCCTTTACATTTCTGATTGGCGGTGCAGCCGTTGTTGAGGCCCTTCCAACGAATGCAAAAATTGGCGTTACATATTTGAATGGCGGATCCTCTGCAATATTTGCATTGTATGCGCCCAACAAACAATATGTAAATGTGATCGGAGATTTTAACAACTGGACGCCAACCTCATTCATGAAAAAAACACCTGATGGAAATATTTGGTGGATTCAGTTGGACAACCTGAATGCCAACACTGAATATTCTTATCAATACCTTATTGACGGTAACCTGAAAGTGGCAGATCCCTACAGCGAAAAGATTTTAGATCCATCAAACGATCAATACATCCCGGCCGCTAACAATGCTAATTTTGGCGTGTATCCCACCGGTAAAACCACCGGTATTGTGAGCACAATGAAGGGCAATCAAACTATTTACAACTGGCAAAACAGTTTTACAAGGCCGGTGAAAACTGATCTTGTAATTTATGAATTACACCTGAGGGATTTTCTTGGTGCAAATAATTACGCTACTTTAAAAGACACTTTAAATTACCTGTCGAGGTTAGGAGTGAATGCTATTGAGTTGATGCCCGTTACCGAATTTGAGGGAAATTCAAGTTGGGGCTACAACCCGTCCTTTTATTTTACGCCCGATAAATATTATGGAAACAAGCAAGCCCTGCAACAATTTATTGACCAGTGCCACGGTAAAGGTATGGCGGTGATCCTTGATATGGTATTGAACCATTCCTTCGGACAAAATCCAATGGTGCAAATGTATTTTGATGGAACCAAACCGGTAAACAGTCCGTGGTTTAACTCAACTCCCACGCACCCCTATAACGTGGGTTACGATTTCAATCATGAAAGTGTGCATACTAAAACGTTTGTAAAAAATGTTTTGAAATTCTGGATGCAGGAATATAAAATAGATGGTTTCAGGTTTGATTTGTCGAAAGGGTTTACGCAAACCAATTATGGCACAGGCGATGCAGCAGTTGGCCCCTGGAGCAACTACGATGCAGGCCGGGTGGCTATTTGGAAGGATTATAATAATTACATCAAATTGATTGACCCCAATAATTTTTACGTGATTCTCGAACATTTTGCAGCAGACCAGGAAGAGAAAGAATTGTCAGTTGACGGCATGATGCTATGGAACAACCTCAATTATAATTTTAACGAAGCATCGATGGGCTGGCTGAACAATTCAAATTTTCAGCGGGGGATTTTTTCAACGCATTCATTTACACAACCAGATAACCTGGTTACATACATGGAGAGCCATGATGAGGAAAGGATGATGTTTAAAAATCTGGCCTACGGAAATTCATCGGGCAGTTATAACGTGAAAGACTTGAATACCGCTTTAAAACGCCAGGAAATGTGCGCGGCATTTTTATTTGCAATGCCCGGTCCAAAAATGATCTGGCAATTTGGAGAATTGGGTTATGATGTTTCTATCGATCAAAACGGCAGAACAGGCGAGAAGCCATTGCATTGGGAATACAATACGCAGCCAAACCGGATTGCATTGAGAAACGCTTTTGCCAGATTTATTAATCTGAAAAAGAAAAATACGATCTTCAGAACTACAAATATTACGTACAATTTTGCGACTGCGGTAAAGTATATCAAATTAGTTGAAGGCGCCAAAACAGTTGTGGTCATTGGAAATTTTGATGTTACGAACCAGCCTGCCAGCATTGATTTTGGGGCAGCCGGCGTTTGGTACGATGCGGCAAACGCCAATCATGTAATGACTTTGGGAAGTAATTCATACAATGCAAATTTGGCACCCGGGGAGTATCACATTTTCTCCAACACTGTTTTAAGCGAATAATTTCACCAATAAAATTTCAAAAACATTACAAGGTTTTCTTGTCGCTCCGGAACACCATTGCTGATTATTCTGCAATATATGTAATTGTCTTACCCTGACGCCTGCTATGTTTGGCATCTGAACGCTCACAAGTGTCACTTCGCGAACCGCTCATAATTGTGAGATTGGATAAACTAAAAGATAGTACAGGAATTATGTAAGAAAAGCTACAAACTATATATTTTGGTTAATAATTTTGATGTATTAACGTTCGCTTGATAAAGAATATTGTTAAGAAAAATATCTGGATGGCAGGGCTCGCTAAAAGTGTTATAGAATTACGCTGAAATTGACATTACTCGTGATATGAATTTAACCCATTTGACTTTGATCGTATTTATTACGGTTGGTGCCGCATTTAAATCTTATGCTCAAAAAGCGAAAAAAATTAGTGACTTCATAATATATAGCGACAGTCAGTTTTTTTCATCGAAGTTGTTTAAACTAATTTAAAAGTAAGAAGAGTTCCAAAGATTAAGGATTTTTGTTTTGGAAATAAAAACGAATAATCTTGGGACTCATAGACGAAGTTACGGTAGAAAGCCTGATTTTACCACATTTAAGCATAGGTAAACGCGGATTTAAGGCAAAATT
>Ga0066256_1002062_pt1 | contig 11069 bp, 13 predicted proteins | sample ThiBio_1000_biof_FD_87107 | JGI IMG/M metagenome (GOLD analysis project Ga0066256, IMG submission 87107) | Wastewater bioreactor microbial communities from Cape Town, South Africa - Thiocy_expt_1000_biof (version 2) | ecosystem: Engineered > Bioreactor > Thiocyanate-remediating >... | reverse complement strand
GGGCGCAACGCTCTGGCTGACATTGGTATCATGCGACACCGGAATCCAGAGTTCCGCCGTCGTTCCAAGACCGGGGGCGCTTTTCAGCTCCATGGCTCCCTTCATCTGAAGCGCCAGCCCATGAATCATGGAAAGGCCGAGCCCGGTCCCCTTGCCCAGCTCCTTCGTGGAAAAGAACGGTTCGATCGCTTTCTTTAACGTGTCCTCGTCCATGCCATGGCCTTCATCGACCACAGAGAGAATGCCGTATTGCCCGGGCACGAGCTCACCCTCCTGAACGATCTGTCTTTCCTGACGCAACCCGATCCGGATAGTTCCTCCCGCTGGCATCGCATCGCGCGCATTGACGACAAGGTTCAGCAAGGCGAGTTCCAACTGGTTGGCATCGGCCAGAACGACAATGAGTTCTTCGGGAAACGATGTATCGATCACGATACCGGACCCCACGGATCGCTTCATGAGATCCGCCATGCCTCGAACGAGGTTGCCAAGGTCCACTGGCGCGACCTGGAGATCCTGACGGCGTGCGAAGGCCAGCAGCCGCTGCGTCAACGATGCCCCGCGCCTGGCGCCCTGAAGCGCGCTCTCGATCAACCGGAGCGCTTTCGGATCGGTCTCCAGATACTTGCGCAGGAGTTCGAGATTGCCGAGGACAGCCATCAGCAGATTGTTGAAGTCATGCGCGACCCCACCGGTGAGCTGACCGATCGCTTCCATCTTCTGGGCCTGCCGGAGCTGCTGCTCGGCTCGCTCGCGTTGCGCCATCTCGGCCATTACAGCCGAATGCGCCTTGTGCAGCTCTTCGGTCCGTGCGGTCACCCTTTCTTCAAGAATCTCGTTGAGCTGACGCTGATGCTCCTCGGACCGGATTCTGTCGGTGATGTCGGATGAAACGCCAATCATCTTTACAGCTTTTCCGCTCCGGTCGCGATAAAGCTGCGCCCTGATCTCGGCCCAATGGACGGTCTGGTCCGGCCATACGGTGCGGTATTCGATTGCATAGTCGACGCCGGTTTCGATCGTCGCCTTCACCGCCTGCTGCATTCTTTCCCGATCCTGAGGGTGGATGCTGGAAAGAAGATCCGCATAGGTGAACGTATCTTCGGCCCTATGCCCGAAAATCGCCCTGCATGTTGGCGATGTCGTCAGGGTACGGCTTTCCAGATCGAGTTCCCAGGCGCCCAGCCGCCCGGCTCCCAAAGCGGTCTGAAGACGGCGCTCCCCCTCGTCGAGCGCTTCGATCCGAACGCGCGCCTCGTACTGCCTGCGCCTTCCCCGAAGCGCCGACCGTGCAACGCTCACGAAGGTCGTGACATGAAACGGCCGCTCGACAAAGCTGACATTGCCCAGCGCTTCCGAAAGGCGGGCGGCCGCAGGATTGCGCTCGGGACCGCCGCCGCGATGGGTAAGGATAATGAAGGGCAGGTCCGACCAGCTGGGTTGAGCAGCTATCCAGGCGGATAGCTGCCGAAGGTCGGAGGAACGCAGAGCCTCCTCGGTAACCACGCCGAATGCAACATCCTCGTCCAGTCCTGCGACGAAGGCTGGCAAGTCAGCCGCAATTCTCGACGCAATCCCTGCCTCTCCGAGCAAGGCGGATGCAAGCTGCGCGTCCCGTCCTATTGGCGCATGAATCAGGGCAACGGCGTTTCTATTGGGAATGATCGCCACCATCATTCAGGATTTCGGATGAAGCCTGCCTGTCGCCGACAAGGGTCGGCACACCGCGCAGAACGCCCTGGAAGCCGGAAAGGGGTTCGCCGAGCGTGAGCCCTTTGCGATGGATGCGGAACTCCCGGATCGTATCCTCATGGCTTCCGGTGCGCTTCTTGATCACCGAAACCGCACGCCTGACCTTTCCGAGCGCCTCGAAGTAGCGCAGCAGAATGACCGTGTCGGCGAGATAGGTAACATCCACCGGCGACTTCATATCTCCGACCAGCCCATGTTGCGCGACGGTGAGGAACGTGTTCGCGCCCTGGCGATTCAGATATTGCAGCAACTCGTGCATGTGAAGGATGAGCGCGTTTTCCTCGGGCATCGAGGCCTGATAGCCATTGATGCTGTCGATCACCACGGTCTTTGCGTCATAGCTGGCCACGCGGTCGCGGACCCGCTGGGCGAACTCTCCCGGCGACAGTTCCGCGGCATCCAGCTGCTCGATATGAATGGCTCCCTCATCGCTGAGCCGTTCGAGATCAGCCCCAGCGCCCTGGTGCGGGCAAACAGCAGGCCCAGTTCCTCATCGAATATGAAGATCGCCGCCTTCTCGCCGCGCTCGACGGCTGCGCTTACGAACTGAAGGGCAAATATGGTTTTTCCTGTTCCCGCCGGGCCGATCAGAAGCGTACTGGAACCGCGCTCGACACCGCCCCCCAGCAGCTCGTCAAGATGGGAGAGACCGCTGCCAAGCGGCGTTCGCGTAAAATCGGTCCGGTGCTCTATCGCGCGCAGCCGCGGGAAAACGGCAACGCCCCCGGTCTTGATGGTGAAGTCGTGATATCCGCCCCGGAAAGCCTTCCCGCGATACTTCACGATCCGCAGGCGCCGTCGCTCCGAACCGTAATCCGGCGCCAGTTGTTCCAGGTGAACGACACCATGAACGATGCTATGGACGGTCTTGTCCATGTTCTCCGATGTCATGTCGTCCAGCAAAAGAACGGTCGTGCCCGTTTTCGAAAAATAGTGCTTCAATGCCAGGATCTGCCGGCGATAGCGTAGCGAACTTTGCGCAAGCAGCCTGATTTCCGAGAGGCTGTCCAGCACGACACGCGACGGCCGAAGCTTTTCGAACGCCTCGAAGATGAGCTTGGTGGTTTCGCCGAGTTCGAGGTCCGAGGAGTAGAGCAGGCTCTGCTGCTGGTCCGCGTCGAGAAGGCTTTCCGGCGGCACAAGCTCGAAAATTTCGATTCCGTCGGGGAGCTGTATATCATGGGATGCAGCCGCTTCCCGCAGTTCCTCCTCTGTCTCTGACAGCGTGATGTAGAGGCACCTCTCGCCATGATCGGCGCCGTGCTTCAGGAACTGCAAGGCGATCGTCGTCTTGCCCGTCCCCGGAGAGCCCTCAAGGAGAAAAACATGCCGCCGGGCAAACCCGCCACAAAGGACATCGTCAAGTCCGTCAATGCCCGTCAAAGCCGTCGTTTCCATATAAACATCCCGTGGCTGGTCATGGCCAGAAATAGGGCGAATAAACGACTTTGCAACGGTTGCTTCCTCTCGCTCCTGCGCGGACTGCCGCTGCGGCGCGAACGACTACAATCTGCTAATATCCGGGAAGCTGCGGTTCTGAAGACTTACGTGTAAATACTTTGGCAGCCAGATTTCGGATAGCCGGTTTCGTGGCAAGCCGAAGCGCGCCGTGCAACGCAGCAATGCCGATATCGGAATGGGGATTGAGCAGGCGCGGAACGAATCTGGGCAGGCTTTGCGCTTTTTTGACAAACGGGCGCATGATACGCTCGTAAGAAGAGAAAGCTTGCCCCACACCGTCGTTGCGCGATAGTTCACCGGCAAGCACATAACCGCCCATGATCGCCAGCGTTGCGCCCATGCCTGCAAGCGGCGTGGCGCACCACGCTCCAGCGCCGGTGAGGGCCACGCGTCCACGGGGCTAACGGGGCATATGCCCTTGCCGAAGAACGTCGAAGTAGAAATCGGCGGTGGTCTGCATGGCGGCCAGTACACGCGGGGCTTCCCAACCGGCGTCCGCAAACCTCTCCTGCAAAAATCGCTTCTGTTGCGCGACGTCCCAATCCTGCTCACCCTCCGGTTGTTTCTGGATGGATAGCGCAGCCCGGATCGTGCCGTGATTATCGGGACGGAGGGTGACGCTACGACCTTGGGTAGCGTTATACCACCGCCACAACGGCTCATCCGCCGTCGTGCGAGGAATCGTGAAATAGCCGATGGTCATGTTCATCCATCGAGGCTCGTTTTCCGCAGGGAACACCAGATCACGCGTCGTGGCGCCAACGCCTTCGGCGACAAGGACGGTATCGTACTTTTCGGTTCGTCCGCTCGTAAATGTTACAAAAGCTGCTTCGCCATCCTCCTCGATTTGCGAAATGCTGTCTCCGAACCGGAAATCAGCGCGACCGCGAGCCGCCCCATAGATCAATCCAGCCAGGTCGCCGCGCAGGATCTCCATCTGAGCGGTTGGGCCGTCACCTTCAAGCGCATCTGTCATCATTCTGGCAACGGTTTGGCCTCTGCTATTGATCCAGATCGTTCCCTTCTCGCCGGTGCCAGAAGCAAGGGCCTGCTTCTCCAATCCCATCCGACGCAGGAGGTCGCGGCCCTGCCCGCGAACATCGACGTTCTGCCCACCGTCACGAAAGGCCGATGATCGCTCGACAACGACCACGTCATAACCATGCTCGGCAAGCCACCACGCCGCCGTACTGCCGGCGATACTCGCTCCGGTGACAAGCCATATGGATATCATCCGAAAGCCGCCGGCGTTTGGCAGCGCTTCCATATGGTTTCTAGCCAGGCATCCCCCTTCAGAGACGTTCACAAACGATCGATTATCCTTGCCCTCAGCGATTGAACAAAGCCGTTGTGATACTCGGCGGCACAGTACGAGATAGTTCTGATCGATCGTCAGCGGCATGAAAAAGCCCGGCGCGGGAGGAGATGCCCCGGGCTTCGATTCTGACCGACAACTGGGAGGAGGAGGGTTGCCAGTCGTTCCCCGGAGCTGCTGGGAGGAGGAGTGCAGCGACGACAATCTGAATGTATGCTGCATCGCAGCATTCTTCAAGAAGCCGCCCAACGAAATTATTCCCTTCAGGGGCTATTCGCTGGCGTCACCCTGCCCGGAAGGAAGCGCAGCGGCCAAGGCCGTCACGAGGCCGACCACCTTCCTGCGGATGGTGTGCGAGCTGATCCGCGCGAAGGCCACGTTGAGGTCTCGGCCCTCGTTGGTCTCGATGAAGCTGACGAGTTCCGGCGCGGCGGCCGCCACGGCTTGGCCAGGGTCGACCGTCGAGGCCGGGAAGAAATAGGCGGGCGGGACGCCGAAGGTTTCCGCGATCATCGCGAGACGACTCGAACTCACCCGGTTGGTGCCCTTTTCATATTTCTGGATCTGCTGGAAGGTGACGCCGAGCCGGTCGGCAAGGGTATTCTGGCTCATACCAACCAGCCGGCGTTGCGCCTTGATCTTGCCGCCGACTTCGATGTCGATCGGATCGGGGATCTTCGCCATTCAATTTTCTCCGATCGTCTCGATGATGTCGTAGCTCTTGACGATGGCGCCGACGCCGTCGTTGAGCAGCGCGAGGATCGCGTCCTTTGTCACCGGCACGGTCTCGATCCGCTCCAGCCGCATCGGTGGCCAGTCGTGGCCTTGCTCGTCGGCAACCGCATGGCGCAACTCGAAAATTGCGGCGCGCACGGTCTCGGCATTACCGAAAAACGCATCACCAATGCCGTCGTCGCGCCAGCACGCCTCCAACGGTTCGACATCGGGCGAATAGGTGAAGAGTGTGAAGGATGGTGCTCCTGACACGCGGCTTCCTCCAAGAGCAATCTGCGGTACGCCCCCGCTCTCTGCTCTTTGACCCCTGGTGACCGGGGAGTTGGAAACCGCATAGCACGGCCCTACGGCCTTTAGCTCCGAAGAACCTGTTGCATACGCCGCAGGCTCCCCGATCGCAAAGGTCGAAGAGTGATGCCATGTCGCGGCACCTACCAAGCTATGACGGGTTTCCACGCCCGGAAGCAGCGCGTGACTGCTTCGCTCGCGAGTCTAGGCGATCACACGGCGCGGTGCAAACATTCAGAGTAGAAAGTCCAAATGAACTCAGTCCGAAGATGCTGAAAGTGGTTCCGCCGATAGGCACCCGGCGATATGGCTGGATTTCGCGAAGAGGGAAACGAACAGCGGGTTGTGCTATGTCAATCGAAAGTGAACGCCATGGATGGGGCCACTGAGACGATGACGATCTCCAACCGGAGCGATTTCGCCCTTTGGGCCATCGAGAGGGCGAAGGCGATTGTCGCCGAAGAGGGCGGCAACCTTGCGGTCGCCACCCGGGACCAGGGCGACGATGAGGTTGCCGCCTCGGCCAATGCGCTTGGCCAAGCCATCGTCGACGCCCTCCTGGAAGTCTTCGATGGCCTGATGCAGGAATAGGAAGGCGGCTAACGCTCTGCGCCGTCGCGATCGTTGCCGCGCTGGCGTTCCTGTTCCGCCTGCCGCAGGATCTGCTGGCGCTGCTCGTCCTGGACAACCTTCGACGCACCGGCCTGCTCCCGCGCCGCGCGGGACGCACGGCCGGCGGCAATTGCCTGCTGCTGGGCGGCAATCGCGGGATCGACGGTTGCCGGCGCTGGCCGGTCCTGAATACGCGCCTCGTCGACGCGCGCCGCCGGCGGCGTATCCCCCGCCCCCGCGGTGTCGTTGACCGAGCGCATCTGCTGCATCTGGATGTCGCGGCGCTGCTCTTCAAACAGCGCCGAAATCTCCTTGCGCATCTCCTCGACGGCCTGACGTTCTGCGCTGCTGTCGACCATCGTCTCAAGGCGGTCCATGGACTTGTTCGCCCGCGAGACGCGCTCGTCGAACTGTTCCAACGATAGGGGCATGCCCTTTTCCTTCTGCTGTTGAATGGTGGCGATCAGAGTCTTGAACTCCGCCAATGGCTCGTCCGGCGGCGCAGCGGACCGTTGGGCAGAGGCATCGAATTTTTTCTGCAGCCAAGACGACGGTGCACCATTCTTTGCGGAGCCGGCCGCCTCAACGACGACAGAGGCGCGAAATCCATGCGCAAGCAAACGCTCCTCGAAATCCCTGACCGCCGAACGTGTCTCAGAACCGGGGCCAGCCTCGTCGTGCTGCTTGGCCAGCTCGCGCTCGATCTTGCTGACGCTCGCGGTCGTGGGCGCCAGGATCTGGACGGACTTGCCCTCGGCCGAAATCAATCTGGCCTCGACGCCGATAGCCCCCTCGACGATCACCGCCATCGTCTCGCGCTGCATCGCCTGTTCAACGTCCAACCGGAGGAGGACGAAGCCGCTGGCCCGACCAGCAGCATGCGGCGCTTGAGCGGTGGCCGCGCCTGCGAACCGGTCGGCCGCCGCGATCACGGAAGGCTCCGCGCCGGCCCGCTGCAGGGCGCTCGCGGTCGCCTGCCATTTCGGGGCAAGCGCGAGATTGCCATTGGTGAGCGAGACACGGTCGACGACCCCGGCCCGCTTTCGCTCGACGCGATTGGTGACGGCGGGCGTCTTGAGATAGCGTGGATCTTGTCTGCCGCGTTCATAGGCGCCGGCCTGCGCCTGGCTATAGGGCCGCGTGGCGGCCACATCCGAGCGCCGGGTGGCGACCATGGCGATACCCCGCTCCCGCGCCTTCGCCGCGAAGCGTTCGCGCCATTCATACAGCTCCGATTTGGTCAGCCGCAGCGCTTTACCAACATCATCTCGCGCCGAGACCATCGCATGGACATGAACATGGCCGGTTTCCGGGTGATGCGCCGTGATCCAGCGGTGGCCGGCAACCTGCTCGCTGAGAAAATCCCGCACCGCGCGCTTCATTGCCTCCGGATCGGTCCCGGCGCGCGCCGAGAAGATAACATGGAAGGCGTTGCGCGGCTCGACTATGCGAATATGTGAAGACCAGGCCCGCCAGATGCCGTCGGCCCTCTCCTCGACACTGGAGCCGCGCTTGACCGGATCGCCTTCGCTGGTGGTGATGGCCTTCTCCGTGCGCAGGAACTTCTCGAGGAAGTAGCGGCCCGATTTCTCCGAGACGGCGGCACCGAGAACGCGGACCTCGGCCGAGACGTCGGCGTCGGCCAGACGGCGACCAAAGTCCGCCTCCGCATTTTCGACGACGCGCGCCGACCCCTCGCCCTTCTCGCGGGCCCTCAGCGCGCCGGCGATCCGCTTGGCCGGCAGATCGGTCACCGCGAAAACAGAAACCTGTCCGTCGGCATGCCGGGAATACAGGAAGGGTTTCGAGCTGAAGGCGGCGTTCAGGGCGTCGTGAAGGGCCGCATCGTCGACCTCATCGGCAAGCTTCATGGAGAAGGTGGCCAGCGCGTTTACCGCATATGCCTCGCGGAAATCACCAACCCATTCGGCGAGTGCCGCCGCCCGGTCCTCCCGGCTGGAAATCGCGACACCGTCCTGATCGTAGATCGAGATGTCGACCTTGCCCTTCTCGCCGTTTTCCTTTTCGACCTCGCGCGTGCCGAGATAGGTCATCAGGCCGGCCGCCGACGCGCGGCTGGACACGGTCGACGTCACTTTGATCACGACAGGCTGGGCACCGGCGGCAATTGCTGCCCGGCTCGCCGTTTCTGCCGAAGCCCGACCCATCGCCACCTGTCGCGGGGCAATCGGCCGAGGCGCGCGCGAGGCGGCCGCGGCGGAACCGCCACCCCCTCCCCCGCCGGCCGACGCCCGCGGCTCTTCTTCCTCCTCGCGATCTCGGCCGGCACCTAGCGCACCAACCAGCGCAATGACGTCTTGTTGCGATGACGCCGGCGCCTGGAGGATGGATGCGATGGTCGGCTCGCTCGAAGGAATAGAAGCCCCGGCCGCCGCTTTCTTTGCTATCCCTGTGGGAACAAAGCGTCGTGCCGGTTCCCTGGCCGACATAGCGACACCAGTGGCCCGCCGCCGGCGCAGTTCCTCTTCCTCGTCTATCAGCGAAGACGCGCGGCGGGCGGATAAAGCTTCGATCTCGAAGAGTAGCCCGGACCAGTCATGTGCCATGGCCAGTTCCCTTCCGCTCCTTGCGGCTGATGCGCAGCATCAGGTCGACGTCCGCGCGCAGCCGAAACACGCCGCCGGCGAGCTTGCGCAGCGCCGCGTCGAGATGCGGTTCGTAACCGACCCGCCCCTCGTTCATCGCCCGGACCGCTTGGTTAAGATTGATACCGATGCGGCGAAGTTCCTCATTCGTGCCGCGCAGGGCCTCGGCCTCGGCTGGTCCGACGGGAAGCGGTAGGCCCGCCTGCTCGCGAAACAGCAGCCGGATGACGTCGCTAGCGGTGCGGCTCTCCCCGCAAAGCGCGGTGAGCGCCTCCCGCTCCTCCGGTTGCAGTCGGACCCTGACCACCTCGCTGCGCATGTCTTCCTTCCCGCTTGCCAGGTTGCCGGAGGCGACCCAGAGCGCCAGAGGCGCGAACCATTGCCCTGCCGGAGGCGGGGCGACGTCGAGTTTGTACCACAAACTTGACTATCCTGCCACAGAAAATGACAACTATAGTATACTCAATCATCCGCTTCGCTCGACCATGCATTCTCACCCTCGCCATCATATCGCGTCGATAGCAGCGCACGATTGCCGCGAACAATTGCCCGTTGGTAATGCGATCGTTGCCAGAGACAGCGCAGGCAATTGCCAATTACTAATTAACAACTAGCAGTTAACCGCGCCCCGATTAACCGTTAACAACACTCAATTGATGATTGCCAGTTCACCGTTACCGGTTGTCAGTGGGCGGTCATCAATGGGCAACGAACAACGGGCAATGATTTCGTTGCGGAAAGACGACAAATGAATTAATTATAGTTTATCTAAATGAAGGAGCCACCATGATCGTCACCATCGCCAACCCGAAGGGCGGAACCGGCAAGACCACTCTCGTCCGCGCTCTCTCCGGCACGGCCGCCCATGCCGGCAACGACGTCTTCCTGATCGATGCCGACAGTCGCGCCAATACGATGCGCTGGGTCACGATGTCGAAAAAGATGGACGTCTGGCCCGACCGGCTGGAAGCCGAAAGCTGCCTCGATCCCAACCAGATCTACAAGCTCGCTCTCCATCATCAGCAGGAGGGCAAGATCGTCTTCGTCGATGTCGAGGGCACGACCAACGAAAACCTGTTCGCCGGCCTCTACTGTGCCGACATCGTGCTGATCCCGCTGCAGACGACCCAGGACGACGTCGTTGCCGGCATGCAGCTGGCGCTGAATCATGTTCCGGTGGTCGAGGAGGATCAGAAGCGCAAGCTCCCGACGATGATCGTCATCAACCAGCACGATCTGGTGACCGGCCGCGCCAAGGCGCATGAGCCGCTCCGGGAAATTTTACGCGAGAGCGGTGTCGCTCTCGCCAGCCAACCGATCGCGCGCCGCGCGTCCTATCAATCGATTGGCGCCGCCGGCACGCTCCAGACATCAGCGAAGCCTGATCCGAAGGCGATCGCCGAGATGGAAACGCTCCTTGGCGAGTTGCTTGCCCTCTACCGGTCGAAGACAAGCGAGGCAAAGCGATGAGCGACGGCGTAGACAGCAAGAACCTCGTCCTCGGATTGATCTCGACAGGCCGCGATCCCCCTTGGGTCCGCGAACAGATGGTTTCCCCGGCAACCTACGCGTGACAAGTCCGGGCGCCGTCAGCAGTCGGAAGGACGCCAATGTCGCGTGGTCGGCTGCGCATCGAGGTGGCCTGGGGCGAAAGCCGAGACCCGGTTGGCTTCAATGGGCTTCGCGCCACCGAGAAAGTCACCACCGGCATCCATATCCGCGCCGAGGTCCACAAGAAGCTGAAGATCCTCGCTGCGATCGAGCGGCGGAAGTTCAACTCCTACATCGAGGAGGCGATCGACGACTATCTCGAAAAGATCGCCGAGCGGATTCCCGATATTTCCTGAGCGGGAAAAGGGAGAGGTCATCACGCGCTTCGCTTTGCGGCCTCCCCATTCGCCCTGAGCGCCGCCATCAGCATCGGCCCGAGCCCGAATTCACCACGCGCCGCCTTGCGGCTGAGATCGCGCAGATAGCCGCCGGGCGAGGTGATGTGCTCGGCCCGCTCCAGGATGCAGGCGACCGCAATCGCGGCATTCTCCGGCCCCATCACCTCGCAAGCCTCCTGATAGGCCGACGGGCTGACCCCGAGCGCCGATCGGACGGTTACGGCGGCCGTCATCAGCTCGCGCCAACTCTCGATCCGGCCGCCGGCCGCGTAGTCGGCAATCTGCGGGCAGGCCCTCAACACCAGTGGCAACGGGTAAGCTTTCAAAGGCTCGGCAGTCCGGTTCGGTTTCGGGCTCGGCATCTCGCCCTGCTCTTTTTCGGAGCGAGGTTCAAGTTCATGGAAGGATTCG
>Ga0066256_1005140_pt1 | contig 11072 bp, 8 predicted proteins | sample ThiBio_1000_biof_FD_87107 | JGI IMG/M metagenome (GOLD analysis project Ga0066256, IMG submission 87107) | Wastewater bioreactor microbial communities from Cape Town, South Africa - Thiocy_expt_1000_biof (version 2) | ecosystem: Engineered > Bioreactor > Thiocyanate-remediating >... | reverse complement strand
TGCCACCCCACATTACGGTCATCTCCCCACCCAACACACAGGGCACGACGTCATTATTGTGGACGACATGATTGACACGGGCACGACGCTGATGCGGCGGCTGGCGATGCTGAAGGAGGCGGGCGCGGGCACGATCGTGGCGTACGCCACGCACGGCCTGTTCAACGGCGGCGCGCTGGGGCGCATCGCCAAGAGCCCGCTGTCGGAGGTGGTGGTCACCAACACGGTGCCGCTGCGCGACGACCTGGACACGCGGCACAACCACAAGATTGCGCAGCTGTCGGTGGCGTCCGTGGTGGCGGCCGCCATCCTGCGCGTCCAAACCGGCCAGTCGCTCGCCAGCCTGCGCCTGCCGCAGTACGACCGCGACGCGCCCGTCGACGCGCTGCCGCGCTACAAGGGCCAGGAGTAGTTTAGTAGTGTGTGCGTGTGCGTGCGCGTGTCTTTGTATGCCAGTTTGTGTATGTATGTTGGCGCCGTCGGCCCCCCACAGCCACCGCAGCCATCGGGGCACCCATCGCGGTGCCCCCTGTGCCCCGCCGCCACACCGTGGCAGCTCTGAACTCACCATTTCGTCGGGATGTTGGCACGCTGGCAGGCGGCGGCGACGCCAAATTAATGATCCGATGATTCGCCAACTTGCGATGGCATCCGTCGGTCTGGCACGACGGGTCGTACGTTACGGTACGAACCATCCTTGTCATACCTTCACGCGTCACTGCCGCAATTACCAGCATACCACCAATATTTCAGCACCGGCAGTGTCATGGCACTGCCAGTGACAGTGTGACACTGCCATCGCATTTTGGCCGTGCATGCAGCGTGCGGCGTGCCGTGTTGTCAGACCTGACAGCCTGAGCAGCTGCCAGAGCGGTCGCACGCGTGACGACGCGGCCGGCACCAGCCGCGGCGAACTGTCAATTATTGTGTTGCGCGCGTGTGCGACAGTAATACGCGGCTCCAGTGTGGCAATTAGGGGGATTCATCGTGAGGCGGCCCCCGTGTTGCGTCAGCCGACGGCTATTTAGCATTGCAACTATGTAGTGTTCTTGGCGCCAGCGCGAGCCCGGTGACGTCACACGGTCACGCCAGCCAAAACACACAATTAGCGACGATAGCTGCTGCAAGCAGGGGCCAAGGACAGCAAAGCTGGCACCGGAGTAGCGGTAGTCGCGAGGACGCGGGGTGCGGGGTCGCTGGACGCGGCAACCATGGCGCGGCGGCGTGGCGGGTTGAACACCGGCACGGTGGTCGCGTGCTGCCTGGCGGTGGTGCTGATAGGCGTGTGGATGACACGGACGGGCAACTCCATGGCAGCGGGCGGGACGGGGTTGGTGTTAAGCAGCACCGGTGGCAGTGATGATGATGGTAGCGGTGGCGGCGGCGGCAGCGGCAATGGGGACGATGGGCCGCGGACAACAGCGACGTCATCAAGACGGCCAGCGGCGTCAAAGCGGCCGTCGCCGGTGCCGGCAGGGAGCCGGCCAACAAGCAAGGAGGAGATGCTGCTGTTTGTGATACGTGGGTACCGGGAGGCGCATTCCGTGTACATGGAAGCGCGTCGCACGTGGCTGGCGGGGTTGCGCTCCATATTCCTGACCGACGTGCCGGTGACGGCCGAGGAGGCGGCGGCGGGCATGGTGTACGTGGCGCCGTGGAACATGACGGAGGACCCATCGCGCTTCCCCAATGACCACTTCTCCCTGGCGGGCATCCTGGAGGCGGAGGCGCGGTACCACGGCCGGTACAGCTTCCTGGTGATGGGTGACGCTGACTCCTACATCTTGGCGGGCAACCTGTACAAGCGCCTGCTGCCGGAGAGCAGCGACGAGCCGCTGTTCATGGGGTACGTGCACCCGCCGGACGAGCACGGGTGCAAGAATGGCGCGATTGGGCGGCCGTCGCCGCCCTTCTGCTGCCCTGAGGTGCCTGTCGGCGAAGCGCGCGCCTGCGCCATCCCGCCCGCCCGCATCCGCGTGCCCGACGACCAGCTGGCCATCTGCCCGGTGGAGCCGTGCACCGTCGGCGTGCACGCCGACTGCGACACCAACCCGCGGTACGTGCACACGGTGCCATCCAAGACGTCGGTGGACGAGTATGCGGTGCCGGACGCGTGGGCGTTTGGCGGCGCGGGCATGATCCTGTCGGCGGGCATGGTGGAGGCGGTGGGCGAGGCGGCATGGCGGCGGTGCCTCGCCCGCATCGTGTGCCACGGCTGCGACGTGCGCGTGTCTGCCTGCATCTACAAGGCGGGCTACGCCATTACGTCGCTGGGGGGCCTGCACGAGAACATGAACGTGTGGTTCTCGTCGAATAACCTGGCGAAGGCGTGGCGTGAGTTGGACCCACCACCGCTGTCGTTCCACGGCCTGCACAGTGAGCAGCCGTCAAAGGCGTGGGAGGCGGAGCTCGACCTCGGCATCAACCTGTTCCCGGCGGGGGCTTAGTTGGGATGGACGTAGGTACTACGTGGTGCTTGTGATTGTGCGACCTGCACGTGTGTGTGTGTGTGTGCGGTGCACTTGCGGTGCGGGGTGTGTGTGTCCCGCCGTTCATTAGCCAGCCAGCCAGCTAGCGACCGATTGCGTGCGATTGCGTGCGATGAGCCACACTTGAAAAGATGATGGATGCAAAGAGTGCCAACACGTTGGCGACCATATTACTTGCTGCTGCTGCCACCACCGGAGGCGGCAGCGGCGGCGGCGGCGCCACCACCGCCGGCGGCAGCGGGCGCGCCCGACGCCTTCTTGTATGCGTCTGCCATGGACTTGGGGATGCCAAGGCGCAGGATCTTGCCGATGGCGATGGTGCGCGTGCCGTCGCGCAGCGTGAAGCGCCCCAGCTGCTGCATGGCGTCAAACTTCTCTACGCACACCGCCTGCGCCGTCTCCAGCACCGCGATGCACAGGCCGTTGGAGCGCATGAAGCGGGGCGCCGGCACGTCGGTGCGCGCCTCCCCCGTCTTCTTGTCCACCTCCGCCACCAGCTTCTTCACCACCACCTCCTCCTGCGCCGTGTGCACGTGCAGCACGGCGGAGTAGCCGGCGGTGAAGAGGGAGTGCGCCTCCAGCTCCAGCAGCATGATCTGCGCCTCAAACTGGCGCACCGGGATGATGGGCCGCTCCACGTCGCACAGCACGAAGCCGCGCAGCACGTCCTCCTCCTTGCACCCCTTGATCTTCAGCTTTACGTTCTCACCCGGCTTGGCGGTGCGCACCGGCGCGTCGTTGATGAGCACGGTGTCAATGACGCACTCGGTGCGGCCGGGCATGATGACGATCTTCTGCCCCTCCCGCGCCGTGCCGCCCTCCACCTTGCCCATCACGATGATGCCGCGGTCCACGTACTTGTCCAGCACGGGGATGCGCAGCGGGCCCTCCGGGTCGCGGCCGCCCACGTTGATGCCGTCCAGGATCTCCAGCAGGGAGGGGCCGTCGTACCAGGGGCACACCTCCTTGGTGGAGCGGTCCTTCACGTTGGCGCCCGTGAGGCCGGCGATGGGCACAAAGATGACGTGCTTGGCGGTGTTGTAGCCGGACGACTTGAGGAAGGGCGTCAGCTTGCCCACGATCTCGTCGTACCGCTCCTTGGACCACTTCACCGTCGGCTCGTCCATCTTGTTCACCACCACCACCAGCACGCGCACGCCCAGCGTCTTGGCCAGCAGCGCGTGCTCCCGCGTCTGCCCGCCGCGCTCAAACCCCGTCTCAAACTCGCCCTTGCGCGCCGAGATGACCAGCACGCCCACGTCCGCCTGCGCCGCGCCGGCAATCATGTTGGGCACGTAGTTCTTGTGCCCCGGCGCGTCCAGGATGGTGAACCGCCGGTTCTTGGTCTCAAACGTGGCGCGCCCCACCTCCACCGTGATGCCCTTGCTGCGCTCCTCCTCCGTCGTGTCCAGGATGAACGCCAGGAACCAGGACTCGCGGCCCTTCGCCTTCGCGTCGCGCTCAAACTTCTCAATCGCACGCGCGTCCACCTGCCCCGTGTGGTACAGGATGGAGCCCGACAGCGTGCTCTTGCCGGCATCCACGTGCCCAATAAAAATGACGTTCAGGTGGTCACGCGGGTCCTCCTCCGCCTTCGCCCCCTCCCCCTCGCCCTCCTCATCACCGCCCTCCTCGCCATCCACCGCCTCACCCTCCCCACCACCTGACGTCGGCGACGCCGCCGGCAGCGCCGCGTCACCGCCCGCGCCGCCTGCTGCCGGCACCTCCACCGTCACGGCGGCGGGTTCTGGTGCCGCCGCCACTGGGGCTGGTGCTGGCGCTGGCGCCTCGCTCACTGCTACTGCCGCCACGCCTGCAGTGGCTGCCGCCACGCCAGCGTCGGCCGCCGGGGCGGGAGCTGCGGCGCTGCTGGCGCTGGCGCCGCCAGGCACAAAGCTGGGCGCATCTGCGCGCAGCGTGAACATCGCTGCGGTGTGTGTGGGTGGGTGGGTAGGTGGGTGTTTGAGGTGGAAAGTTGCGATGCAGACACCGCCCTCATCCCCCGCCTGCCGCCATGCCAACGTACGCTTACGCGCGCCCGCGTCCGCCATGTTGTCCCTGCTTTCTGTCTCGTTAGCCGCGTCTGCCGCCGCCTCCACTCCACCCTTCTTCCCTCTCCTGCTCTGCTCTCCTCTCTCCCTCTCCTCTCTTGACCTCCTATCGATGGTAGTATCGATATGATTGCTGCAACTGGGGGAAGCGAATGGACCTCGCAAGAGGAGGCAACACGCCGGCAACGACACAGGCACAAGTGGCGGCGGGGCGGGCCGGCACGCCCGTGTGGTAGCACACGCGCACATGTGCGTGTGGTTGTGTGGGTGTGAACCGAAATGAAACCGTCCTCTTCTCGCCTACTGCCGCAACTTGTGGCGCGTGGCGCTCCTTATTATGCGGTGCTCTGAGGGGTATAAGTTGCGGGTTGCATGGGTTGGTGTTATTGCTTCCATATTGTTGTGGTGGCTGCGTTGAAGCAATTGAGATTAGGGTCGAAATCTGCGTTTAAAGTATGAGTGGAAAAAACTCAACAAAGGTAAAAACTTGAACACGTGGCGGGCAGCAACGCATCCACTCCCTCTCTCCTCTACTCTCCTCTCCTCCTCTACTCTACTCCTCTCTCTCTCTCTACTAGAGGGGGGGAAAGGGGAAATGTGTGGTGTGGCGGAGGTGGCGGCGGGCGCGCAGTTGTCGCCGCGCCATCGCCCATCTACAGGCAATCACCCCCGTTGTGTCACAATGGCTGCTGCCGCTGCTGCCGCCGCAAAGGTATGTCGGCGCCACCCGTCGTAACTGGCTTTTCTCTCTCCTCTCTACTGCCCTGATCCTCTCTTCTCTTCTCTCTCTCGCTCTCCTCTCTCTCCTCTCTCTCGCTGCTGCCCTAATCTTGCTGCCCCTGCCCCTGCCCTTGCCCCTGTGCTGCTGGAGTCCTCACCCTCTGCTGTGCCCCCGAACCCTGCTCCTCTATCCTGCCCCGACGTGGCGCCGGCGCGCGCGCGTCAGCCAGCAACGTTCCCTGAACGCGCGCCCTCTTCCTCTGGCGCGCCACTCTTCTGCGCCAACAACTGCGCCAACAACTGCGACTGCGCCTGCAACGCCGCCTGCAATGCCAGCGACGATGGAGCTCCATCCGCCGCCGAGCGGCGTGCTGGCGATGCTGCCTCCTTGACCCGCCGCCTTGGTGATGCAAGTGCAAAAGGGCAAGGTCAGCGCTAAGTGCCAAGCGCCAACAACGCCAAGCGCCCGAGCCGAGGCGGCCGGCGCCATCTTGCAAGCAAGCAAGCAAGCGCACGCGCAAGTGGGCAACGTGCGCGCAAGTGCGCGGATGCCGCAGCGCCATGTCGGCGGTCAACCTCGGTTGGCGGGCAACGCGCGCGCGCGCGCGCGTGGTTGATGCTTCTGCCCCCGATTTTCTCGGGGGCAAGTTGCGCAATTTGTAGCGCGCATGCAGCGTGGCTGCATGGTTGTATGGCTGCGGGACTGGCCGTCGTTGCTGGGTGCTGGTGCTGCTGTTGCTGCGGTTGTTGCTGTGGTCGCTGCTGCTGTACGCGCGCGTGATGTGTGGTCGCCAACTGCCCCGCAAATCCTGCTGTACCAATCATAATAAACACAACGCCGCAACGACACCTGACACCTGCCTCCTGTGCTGCTGCCCCCGGGCCTGCCCTCCCCCTCCCCTTCCCCCCACAACCCCGCAGGAGACGGATGACGTGCTGCTGAGCTACGAGGACGAGGAGGAGGTGGTGGCGGACAAGGGTGCGGCGGGTGGCGGCGCGGGCGGCGACGAGAAGGAGTCGAAGCGCGGGCACTACGTGGGCGTGCACAGCACCGGCTTCCGCGACTTTATGCTGAAGGCGGAGCTGCTGCGCGCGTGGGTGGACTGCGGGTTTGAGCACCCGTCGGAGGTGCAGCACGAGGCGATCCCGCAGGCGCTGCTGGGCATGGACGTGCTGTGCCAGGCCAAGTCGGGCATGGGCAAGACGGCGGTGTTTGTGCTGACGACGCTGAACCAGCTGGTGCCCAAGGAGGGCGAGGTGTCGGTGCTGGTCATGTGCCACACGCGCGAGCTGGCGTACCAGATCGGCAACGAGTACAACCGCTTCTGCAAGTACCTGCCGGGCGTGAAGTGCGCGGTGCTGTTTGGCGGCGTGCCCAAGGACACGCACATCAAGCTGCTGGAGGCGGAGAAGCCGCACATCGTGGTGGGCACGCCGGGCCGCGTGTGGGACCTCATCGAGTCGGGCCACCTGAAGGTGGACGGCGTGAAGCACTTTGTGCTGGACGAGTGCGACAAGCTGCTGGACACGCTGGACATGCGCCGCATGGTGCAGCAGATCTTCATGAAGACGCCGCACCAGAAGCAGGTCATGATGTTCTCCGCCACCCTGTCCAAGGACGTGCGCCCCGTGTGCCTCAAGTTCATGCAGGACCCCATGGAGATCACGGTGGAGAACGACTCCAAGCTCACGCTGCACGGCCTGCAGCAGTACTACGTGAAGCTGAAGGCGGAGGAGAAGAACCGCAAGCTGGTGGACCTGCTGGACGCGCTGGAGTTCAACCAGGTGGTCATCTTCGTGTCCAAGGGCGTGCGCGCGCGCGAGCTGGACAAGCTGCTGAAGGAGTGCTCCTTCCCGTCCGAGCACATCCACTCGCGCATGCCGCAGGAGGACCGCATCAAGCGCTACGAGTCCTTCCGCAAGTTCGACTTCCGCATCCTGGTCGCCACCAACCTGTTCGGCCGCGGCATCGACATTGAGCGCGTCAACATCGTCATCAACTACGACTTCCCCAACTACGACGACAAGGTGAAGGAGGCGCCGGAGGACCAGTACCTGCACCGCGTCGGCCGCGCCGGCCGCTTCGGCACCAAGGGCCTCGCCATCTCCTTTGTCACCTCCACCGAGGACGAGGCCGCGCTGGCCGCCGTCCAGAAGCGCTTCGCCGTCGAGATCCCCGTCCTGCCCGACACCATCGACCCCAAGTCGTACATGAGCTAAGCGGCGGCGCGTCGCCCGGGCTCTGTGGCGGTCGTGTTGCTTCGCCGGTGCGTGCGCGTGCTGGCGCGCTGCCGCGTGTGCGTGCCGGCGCGCGCATGCGCCGCGGGTCGGTGTGGGTTTGTGCACTTGAACTGTCATCTGGTCTACCTACCGAGCGGTGCCAGGCTCCATTTTCATTCAACCAAATCACAATGTTAATCAAACGTCCCCACACGCCCCTTAGGCGCAGGTGCCGTACGGCATGATGGCGACGGCGCGGCCGCTGGGCCCCCCCGCCCGGGGCGGGGGGGGGGGGGGGCGGGGGGCGGCGCACAAGGGGGTGCGGCCCGCCCCCCCGCCCGCCCCCCCCGCTCCCTCCCCCGCCGTGTCGGTGCCCATGATGTTCACCGCCACGGTGCGCGCCGGCGACACGGGCACCGTCTTGGTCAGCTCGCCCAGGTACGCCCACCCGCTGGAGAACACGGGCGCCGTGTGCCAAACCTGGAAATCCAGCTGGTCGCACGCCGCCAGCTGGATGGGGTGCCCGCCATCAAACGGCTGCACCACCAGGCCCGACACGTTGTACGTCGTGGCGTTGAGGCTGTACGCCACGGTGGCGTTCACACCCGTGATGGCGCCCGCCGGCATCTGCGCGCCGTTGCGCGTGGACGCCACGTCCGCCACCGTCACCGCGTACGGCGCCGTCAGCACCGCGCCAAACACGGTGTCCCACACCCACCCCGACACTGTGCCCCCGCGCGGCCGCGGGGGGGCGGGGGGGGGGGGGGCGCGCGCGGGGGGGGGGGGGGGGGGGGGGGGGGGGGGGGGGGGGGGGGGGGAGGTGATGTGTGTTGATTGGCAACGGCACCCTCGTCCCTCGCCCCACAACCAAACGCACCGCCCTGCGGGCCGCCGGAGCCAAACACGGCGGCAATGGCCTGCGAGTCAATGGCGGTGGCGGCGCGGGAGGGGTGCAGGAGGCGGCCGCCGGCGGTGCAGGAGCGCAGCAGGAGGACGGGGTCAGACATGCCAACGCCGTCGCCGGGCGCCACCGGGCCCGCCGACAGCACCGACACCACCAGCTGCAGCGCCGGCGCCGTCTCGTTGTAGTTGCCCACGCTGCCGCCCGGCTCGAAGTTCATGGAGAAGAAGTTGTCCTTGAAGGGCGCCGCCGCAAGGGACCACGCCAGCAGGCTGGAGTAGCCAATGCGCCACTGCCACGCCAGGTCGCCGCCGGCCCACCCGGGTACGTGGTCGTCGCTGACGCGCACCTGCGTCACCGCCGGCATCTCGACCGACTGCAGCATGTGCCGCGCGTACGGCATGCACAGCTGCATGCTCACGCCCGCGTACTCCGCGCCGGCGTTCATCTGCAGCATCCACGCGCGCGCCGCGCCGTACGTGGACGTCAGCAGGTCCACGCCCTCCAGCTCGTTGTACAGCCAGTCCTGCTCGTATGTGCCCAAGCCCCACTCCTGCACCGACCCCTGCAGCAGGCCCTCCCAGAAGGCCTGGCTCAGCGGCACCGCCATCTGCCCGCCCGCCGGGCTGCTCGGCGCATCCACATAGAACGGCCAGCTGCCGCCGTTGGCAGCCGCGTAGTTCGTGTTGCTGGCCCAGTACCGGTTGTGCGCAATCACCTGCTAGCCCGTCGTGGCGGTCAGGTTGCGGATGCCGGCGTTGCCACCCGGGAAGATGGAGGGCTGCGGGTGTTGGGAGGGGGGTGGGTAGGAGGGGGGGGGCGCATGTACAGGTACGGCAGTGGGAGGCGCCACCAGCAGCGCAAGCCAATGCGTACCACAGGAGCGACGTCATGCCGCAGCCCGCCGGCAAGGCAGTAAACGACCCCAGCATGCCGACGAGCACGTTGCCGGCCGCATCCTGCGCCAGGTTGGCGCCCATGAAGTTGGTCATGGGCGCAAACACGGCGGCGTTGGGGGTGGCGGCATCAAAAAACACGAGCGGCCCGCCGGCGAGGCCGGTGGCAATGTGCGCGCCCGGCGACCACTTGGCCAGGGTGGGGCCAAAGATAGCATTGTTGAAGAACGTGCCGGCCCATTGCATCTGCGAGCGGGGCGTGGAAGGGGAGGGGAGCACACCGTTGTGCGCATGAGACACGTCACTATCATAGTACCACCTAGCAGCAGAGCAGGCAACGTACCACACCGACGGTGGAGGGGGCGGCGGGCGCGGCCCAGGTGGGGAAGGTTGATGATACGTTGTCCTTGCCCGCGTAGCTGCCGCCGGACGGCACGCCCTGCGGGAAATACTGCTCAAATGCCAGCGCGGGCGAGGTGAGGTACTGGCGCCACAGCGTGATGAGGACGGGCCCGCTTATGAGCAACGGCGCCAGCCACTCGGCCGCGTACCCGGTGTACGCGCCCAGGCCATCCTGCCCCTGGAACGCGCCCACCGGCCCCGCCAGCACCAGCGCGCCCGTCGTGCTGGACAGCCAGCTGCCATTCAGCATGACGCCCACCTCGCCGCCCACCAGCGTAAAGTTGGACCACCCGGCCGCCGTCACGGCAAAGTTGCCATCCGCGCGCACGCTCAGCGTCCAAGGGTTGCTGCTGGTTGCCGCTGTCGTTGTCTTCGCAGCTACAGCGGCTGGCTGCCGCACGCCTGCACGCGGCACCGCGCCGCCTCGTACCTTCGCTGCCGCCGCCCCAGCTGCGCCGCCCAGCACCACCGCCGCCACTGCCACCGCCGCCGCCGCTGCCCTCAGAGGGCGACGCCGTGCGCGGTCAAAATTCGTCGGCGCCATTCCGTATCACAAGATACACGTGTTCGCCACACGACCGTACTACACGGCGGCGTTCGAATACGCCGCTGCTGCCCACTTTTGCCGCCGGCGCGTCACCACCACCTCCATGTATCCAGCCCCTACCCAGTAGGAGGAGCAGTAGGGAGCGAGGAGGCCGGGAGTAGGAGAGAAGAGAAAACAGTAGGGAGAAGAGGGAAAGTAATGAAACCGTCGACTGGGTGGTCATTTTACACATGACGGAATATGCAAACGACGCGTTGAATGACGCATGTAATTGTGGCAGTACGCCATATTGCATACCTGCTTCTGTCTGCTGCCTGTGGCTGTGTTGTTCAACATGGCTGACGGGGACCTCCCTCTCGCCCCTACTGCCTCTGCTGGAGCGCGAGGTGGTGAAAGTGGTGGTACTACTGCTGCTGGTGGTGGTGGTGGACCTAGTGGTGGTGGGAGTGGTGCTGATAGTATTGTTGGTGTTGCTGGTAGTGGTGGTGATAGTACTGGTGCTGGTGGCAGTGGTGGTGTTGCAAGTACTGGTGGTGCTGGTGGTGCTGATACTGGTAGTGGTGGTGGTAGTGTTGCTGGTAGTGGTGGTGCAACAGCTGCTGCTTGTGATAGCGCGACTGCAAGTGCTGGTGGTGGTGCTGCCGTGTCAACTGCCCCAGCTGCCGCACCAACTGCCCCAGCTGCTACACTGCCGGTGCCAGCAGCGCTGGACGCCGCTGCCGCGGCGCCGTCCCACGCCACGCTGCCATCCACGACAGCGGCGGCGGCTGGAGATGCCGGGTTGAAACGTGGACGGCGGGCGGGGGAGGGCGGGCAGCAACGGGGTGGTGGTCGCGGCGGGGCGGG
>Ga0066256_1005136_pt1 | contig 11079 bp, 12 predicted proteins | sample ThiBio_1000_biof_FD_87107 | JGI IMG/M metagenome (GOLD analysis project Ga0066256, IMG submission 87107) | Wastewater bioreactor microbial communities from Cape Town, South Africa - Thiocy_expt_1000_biof (version 2) | ecosystem: Engineered > Bioreactor > Thiocyanate-remediating >... | reverse complement strand
CCGAGAGCGGCGTCGACAGCGGCCCGAATACGACGAGCTATCTTGGGTCCCTGCTGAGCGCGGCCCTGCTCATCGATAAGGCCGGGCGCTCGTCGGGGACGAACTGGGGACAGATTTCGGGACGCGCAGAGATTGTGCTGAAGCAGACGCGTGCTCAGGCCGATAAGGCAGCCAAGCTTCTCGCCGGAAAAAAGTCGATTGATTGCGTGGGTGCAGGCACTGCTCTCGGCACCGCCGGCTACGCGGCGCTCCTGATACGCGAAGCAGCTCGCGTCGCTGCCCAGGATTGGGATACGCTGAACTTCCTGCATGGACCGATGGAGCCGAACGACAGGGGTAGCGGCGTCCTGCTCTTCGGCAATGGCCGTGAGGTCAAGCTGGCGCAAGATCTGGCCGGTTTCGGCATTCCGTCGGTTCTCGTCACTGCGCGGACCGATATCGCGGATGGAGATAATCTCGTCGTCATTCATGTGCCGGCCTTCTCGGAAGGCATTGGCGATGCCATTTTGCAGGCCATTCCGGCACAGTTGCTGATTGCGACTCTTTCGGAGGATGCGGGTCTGCCGGTCTGCGAATTCCGCTACCGCCAGACCGATACCAAGCGCGATATCTGAGCCTTCCTCAGTTACCGAGCTGATCCGCAGTCAGTGCGGTCGGATAGAGGAAGGCAGTCTTGCCTTCTTCGCCCAGAAGTCTCGCCATGGCAAAGTCGATGGCGAGGCGAACGGCACCAAGGACCGTCGCCTGGTTCGACAGCTGGCCATTGACCACTTCCACCGGCCAGCACAATTCGTTCACGACGCTCCTCACGCCGGGCAGCAATTGCGGGTTCTGTCCGACGCCGCCGCCAAGCACGATCAACTGCGGATCGAGCACGCTGACGCAGGCCGCTGCGAGGTTGCCGATATCGCGGGCATGTTGCTCGACAATGGCACGTGCTGTCGCGGATTGGTGGGTGCGGGCAAAGAGTTCGCTGGCGCTCTTTGGTGGCGCGCCCTCATTTTCGGACCATCTTCCAGCTGCACGCTCGAGAAGGGCCGCGGAGCCCATATAAGTTTCCACCTGCTGCCATTTCGGTCGCTCGTGCTCCGACCATGGAAAGGGCAGGTGGCCGATTTCGCCCGCGCCGCCCTTGAAACCGCGGAAAAGCCGGCCATCCAAGACGATGCCCATGCCGGTCTTCACCCCGATCTGCATGTAGATCGTAAAGGAATACTGTTTTGCCGAGCCTTCGTGATACTCGGCAAGGGCCGCGCAATTGACGTTGTTTTCAAGCAATGCCGGTGCGCCATAGGCGGCCCGCAGCCGCTCCAGTACGGGTATCAGCGTCTCTCGCCCCGACAACCTTTCCAGCGATGCGGAGATGATGTTGGGCAGGGCGATCGCGATTGCGCGTAATGGTGCCGACCGCGCCTCGAACTCAGAAAACAATCGGGCGACGACGTCTTCGATCAGCAGGAACCGTTCATCGGCGGATTTGTCGATGAGTGGCAATTCTGCGGTTGCGAGAGTCGCACCGTCGAGGCCTCGCGCGACCGCGTTGATATGGGTCGTGCCGCAATCGACACCGATGACGAAGCCTGCCTTTTGGCCGAGCCCGTATGTGACTGAGGTTCGTCCGACCGAGCCGCGATTGATGCCGGCCGGTGCAAGCAGGTCGTACCGCTCAAGCTCGCTGACGGCTGCCGACATGGTGGGCTTGGAAAACATGAGCGCCGCGCTCAATTGTGGTCTTGTCGCAGGTCCACTGCTCGCAATCGTTCGCAGTACCGCCCGCGCGCTTTCCGTCAGCGGTGGCGCGTCAATTCCGGTCTGTTGCCAAGCTGTACTCAAAGGACACCCGGGGCGATGAAATTATTTGTAAAGCTCCCTTACCATCGGTGTGGCGAAATTAACAGCCATATCCCATTGAAAAATATCGCTTTGCTCGGATAAGTGCGCGCTGTTGCATTCCGATCAGATGGCGGTGAAGCCATTGTCGACGAAGAGATGGATGCCGTTGACGAAGTTGGATTCGTCAGACGCAAGATAGAGGGCCGCGCGGGCCACATCCTCGGGCTCGCCGATCCGGCCCTGCTGTGCCGCGATCGCCGCATCGGAGACGTCGACGCCATGCGCCTGCAGTTCGGCGACTTCCCGCAGCCCGTGCGGCGTGCGGATGAAGCCGGGGCAGACGGCATTGCAGCGGATGTTGCGGTCCCTGAATTCCACCGCGATCGCCCGGGCAAACATGTGCACGGCGCCTTTGGTCGTGTCGTAGAGCACTTCCATCGGCGTTGCGGCGACGGCGGAGATGGAAGAGGTGCAGACGATCGAGCCGCCGCCAGCCTCGATCATCTTGGGAAGAACCGCCTTGGTCATCAGGAACATCGAGCGGACATTGACCGCATGCAGCCAGTCCCATTCCTCGACCGTCGTTTCGAGGAACGGCTTGATGACGATGGTGCCGGCATGGTTGAACAGCACGTTGACGGCGCCGTAGCGGGCCTGGACGCCGGCGACGGCCGCGTTGACCGCGCCCTCGTCGGAGACGTCGGCCGTCCAGAAGTCGGCGTCGCCACCGGCATCGCGGATCGCCTTGACGGTCTCCGCGGCGGCGTCCGCATTGCGGTCGATGATCGCCAGCTTCGCGCCCTCGGCGGCAAACAGCTTCGACGCTGCCCCACCCATCCCGGTCGCCCCGCCGGAAACGATGGCGACCTTTCCTTTCAGCCTGTCCGTCATGATTGCAGTCTCCCCGTCATGGATGGGGCATCACCCGCATCCGGCCCCCAAAACCTGTATTTATTCCCCGTCGAGCGCCTCGACGCCCTGCGGCTTCCCGGCGCGGTCGAGGCGAATCTTCTCGATCCGGTTCTCCGCCGCGTTCAGCAGCGTCTCGCAATGCTTCTTCAAGGCTTCGCCGCGCTCGTAGATGGCGATGGACTCGTCGAGCGCCACGTCGCCGCGCTCCAGGCGCTGAACGATGCTTTCGAGCTCGGCCACCGCCTTTTCGAATGTGTAGCCGGAAACCTCGGCCAGTGGGGTGCTCTCGCTCATCCTCAACCTCTCATCAAGCGTGAAATATGCAGACCGGCGGATTCCGCCAGTCCTTCCAGGTCGTAACCGCCTTCCAGGATGCTGACGATGCGGTTGCCCGCGGTCCTGTCGGCGATCTCCATCAGCCGCCCGGTCGCCCAGTCGAAATCCTCGCCGACCAGATTGATCTGCGCCAGCGGATCGCGGTGATGCGCGTCGAAGCCGGCGGAGATCAGGATGAGATCGGGCGAAAAATCCTTGAGCGCCGGCAGCACGCGCGACTTGAACGCCTCGCGAAAATGGTCGCTGCCGTCATTGGCGGAAAGCGGCGCGTTGACGATGTTGCCGCTTGCGCCCTCTTCGTCCTTCCGGCCGGTGCCGGGATAGAGCGGCATCTGGTGGGTGGAGCAGAACAGGACGTCGGGATCGTCCCAGAAAATGTCCTGCGTGCCGTTGCCGTGATGCACGTCCCAATCGACGATGGCGACCCGTTCGGCGCCGTGCGCCTTGCGGGCATGCCGCGCGGCGATGGCGATGGTGTTGAACAGGCAGAAACCCATGGCGCGGCTGCGCTCGGCATGGTGCCCCGGCGGCCGGCTGGCGACGAAGGCATTGTCGGCCCTGCCGGCAAACACGTCATCGACCGCCGCCATGGCGCCGCCGATGCCGGTCAGCGCCGCCTGCAGGCTTTTCTGGCTGGCATAGGTGTCGGACTCGATCTGGTTGATCTCGTCCTCCTCTTCCGGCACGGCGCGCATGACGGAGAAGAGATGTTCCTCCGGATGCGCCAGCAGCACGGCATCCTCATTGGCCTGGGGCGCCTGGTGGCGCTGCAGGCCGGAAAAATTGGCATGCTCCAGGGCGATGTTGAGCGAGCGCAGCCTGTCGGCGCGCTCCGGGTGGCCGGGGGGCGTGTTGTGCTCCAGAAAAACGGGATGTTCGTAGAGACGCGTCGTCATGCCGGGTTCCTTTGCGGCAAGGATTGAAGCGCAGGCCGCCTTCTGTCCAGCAGATGGGGCGGAAATCGCCGCTTTTCAACAGGAGATCTTGCCGCAACGAAACGGATGGCGGGGCAATGCCGCTTGTTCCGGGATGAGAAAAATGCCTTAGATGAATTCTAAAGCACAAAGCATGTCTCTTCCCGGGCGGGGGACGCGTCCGGGGAGATGGTTGCAGGTATTCGGGGGCAGGCAATGGCAGAAACGGGACGCATAGACATATCGGAAGTGCAGGTCGCCTATCGGGATATCGACATGCACGGCTTCCTGCACAGCCATGCCTATCTGGCCTATGCGGAAGCGGCACTGCTGCAATTCTGGCGTCACCGGCCGTGGGTCGAAGATGAACCGCTATTTGTCGTTCGCAAGATGGAATGCGGTTATCACCGCGGTTTGAAGTTCGACGAGATTGCCCGCCTGACGGTGCGCATCGACAAGATCGGCGGCCGCTCGGTCGGCTTCAACGTGCTGATCGAGGTCGAGAACGAGCTGGCGGCGGATGTGGAGATGACGTGGATGGCCGCCGATCCGGAAAGCCGCGAACCCGCGCCGCTGCCGGAAGAGATCCGCGACTGGCTCTACCAGTTCCTGCCGTAAGCGCCGCCTGGCCCTCAGGCGCGCTGCGGCAGCAGCGGATAACCGGCCATGACAGCCCTGCCGGCCAGAGCCGCGATCACGGCCTTGAAGATGTCGCCCGGAACGAAGGCAAGGGAGCCGAGAAAGGCCTTGGAAATTCCGGTGCCGCCGACGATGCCGAGATAGAGGATGCCGAAGAAGTAGACGGTGACGACGCCGCCGATGAAGCAGGCGAGGAAGAAGCTGACCGTCTGCACCAGTCCCGACTGTTCGGCGTTCACGAGTTTTTCCGACAGGTAACCGGTGACGACGGCGCCAACCAGCCAGCCGAGCAGGAACCCTGCCGTCGGTCCGGCAAACACAGCCAGTCCGCCGCGGCCGCCCGACAGCACCGGCAGGCCGATGGCGACGAGGACCAGCACGATCAGAACGGCGGCGCCGGCACGGTAGGCGCCGAGAACCGTCCCGGCCATCATGACACCGAGAGACTGGGCGGTGATCGGCACGGCAAACACCGCCAGATAGATCGGCGGCAGCATGCCGAGCGCGACGATGATGGCGGCGAAAAGGGACGACAGAACAAGGTTTCGGGTGCTCATTGACGTCTCCTGCAGACGAATTCCATCCTCGACTATTGCCGCCGAAAGCCGCGTGCGTCAATGGCGGCGGCGATATTGTCGGCGTCGCGCAGAGTGAGAATGATCAGCGGCGCCAAAACCGTCAGAAAACCCACCTTGAGGCCTCTGGCGGCATGCGCTTCGCGGATGGCCGCATAGCGGTCGAGGATCTCCGGCACGAAACGAATCACCAGCCCCGCCGCCAGCCCGATGTCGGCGGCCCTTACGACACCCAGCCGTTCCAGCGGCCGGGCAAGGGCGGTGATTTCGTCGATGAAGCTTGCGACCGTGACGGTGGCGGTCACCGTTGCCGCAAACAGCATCAGCGTGGTCAGCCGCAGCAGCATAACGATCGCTTCTTCGGCCGAGTTGAAGGCGAAGTTGAAGACCGCGACGGCGGCAATGGTGGCGAAGACCGGCAACAGCCGGCGAAGCGCTTCCCGGATCGGCAGGCCGACCAGCAGATAGGAAAATGCTCCCGCTGCCGCCGCCGCTGCCAGCAGCACGTAGGAGCGTGTGAAAAACAGCGCGACGCTGATGGCCGCGAGCGCAACGAGTTTTGTCCGCGGCGACAGCCGGTGCAGGATGGTGTCGGTTTCGACGTAGAGCGATTTCACGCGGCGGCGAGCTCCCGGTAACGGGCGATCGTTTCCGGCGGGCGTCCGTCGGCCACAAGCCTGCCGCCATCGAACAGCAGCACCCGGTCGAAATTCTCGATCAATGCCAGGTCGTGGCTGATGACGATCGTCGTTTCTTCGAGGTCGGCGATGGTCTTTTCGACCCGCGTCCGGTTCTTCAGGTCGAGCTGGTTGGTCGGCTCGTCGAGGATCAGCACATCAGGCCCCGTCGCCAGCACGGCGGCCAGGGCTGCAAGCTGCAACTCGCCGCCGGACAGCTCGTGGGCGCGGCGGCCGGCGAGATGGGCGATGTCCAGCCGCGCCAGCACGGCATCCACCGCAGCAGCGATCTCCGATTTCGAAAGGCCGCGGTTCTTCAGGCCGAAGGCGATGTCTTCGCGGATGATCGGCAGGATGATCTGGTTCTGCGGGTTCTGGAAGATGAAACCGACCTTGCCGAGCACGGCCCTGGCATCCTTCACCGTATCCAGCCCGCCGACGGTCACCTTGCCCGTCGAGGGCGTGACGAGGCCGTTGATCATCCGCGCAAACGTCGTCTTTCCCGAGCCGTTGAGACCGATGATGCCGATCCGCCGTTCCTGGAGCGTCACCGTAAGCGGCTGCAGCGCCGTTTTCCCCGCAAAAGCGGCGCCGGCGTCCTGAAAGCGGATGTCCAAGTCATGTCCTCGCAAAAACGTCGCCGTTCTATAACCGAAGCCGGACGGTTTGGGAAACATCTTGCGCATTTCCAGCCGAAGTGAAGCCGCTTCGGCGTTGGACAATGCGGCCAAAGCGAGAATGGCGAGCCGGATTGAAACTTGGGAATAAAAGCCTATGGTCTGTGCATGACGATTCTTCTTTCCAATCGCGAAGCCCGCAGGATCTTCATGGCAAGGCAGGGGCTTTGCCAGCCGCCGAACCGCAGCATGGACAAGGCCGGGCTGCTGTCGCTGATTGCGGATCTCGGCTTCGTGCAGGTCGACAGCATCCAGACGGTCGAGCGGGCGCATCACCTGATCCTGTTTGCCCGCAACCAGACCTATCGCCGCCAGCACCTGACCGAACTTCTGGAAACGGACGGCGATCTGTTCGAGCACTGGACCCACGACGCCTCGATCATCCCGTCGGCCTTCTTCCGCTACTGGAAACACCGTTTCGTCCGCCGCGAGCCGATCCTGCGCGAGCGCTGGGCGAAGTGGCAGGGGGAGGGGTTCGACAGCACCTTCGAGGAGACCATCCGGCGGATCGCCGAGAACGGCGCGACGATGTCGCGCGACGTCAAGGCCGAGGACCACAAGTCCGGCGGCTGGTGGAACTGGCATCCCAACAAGACGGCGCTCGAATATTTCTGGCACACCGGCAAGCTCGCCATCGCCGGCCGGCAGAATTTCCAAAAGGTCTACGATCTCGCCGAGCGCGTGCTGCCGGCGCACCATTACGATCCGGAGGTCGGCAGCGGGGATTTTGTCGATTGGGCCTGCCGCAGCGCCCTGCAGCGGCTGGGTTATGCCACGACCGGGGAAATCGCCGCCTTCTGGGACCTGTTGTCGCCGCAGGAGGTCAAGGACTGGGCGGCGGCGCACCGGGAGGAATTGCTGGAGGTGTCCGTCGAGCCGATCGACGGCGGCAAGCCGCGGGTTTCGCTGGCTTTCGCAACATTTGCGGACGACATCCGCGACCTGCCCGAACCGCCCGCCCGCTTACGCGTGCTCAGCCCCTTCGACCCGCTGATCCGCGACCGCAACCGCACCGAACGCCTTTTCGGCTTCTTCTACCGCATCGAAGTCTTCGTGCCGGAACCGAAGCGGGAATATGGCTATTACGTCTTCCCGCTGCTCGAAGGCGACCGCTTCGTCGGCCGCATCGACATGAAGGCCGACCGCAAGCGCGGCACGCTGGATGTCAAGCGCCTGTGGTGGGAGAAGGGCGTGCGGGCCTCGTCCGGCCGATTGGAAAAGCTGGAGGCGGAACTCTCCCGTCTCGCCCGCTTCTCCGGCCTGGAGAGCGTGCATTATCTCGATGGCTGGCAGGGATAGGCGGCGGCTGGCTAAATCGTGTCGCGATCCTTCGGATTCGCTCTCACGCTTTAGCTCTTTGTTTTCGCATGTCGCGCAAAACCGCTACACACTTTTGCGCGACATGCTTTACAGCCCTGCCGCCTTGCGCAGTTCCTCGGCCATGACGCTGCGCCAGTTCTTGCCGGAGGCCTTGAATTTTTCGAGCACGTCCGGATCGAGCCGCAAGGTCACGGCCACCTTGGGCGCATCGACCTTGGGGCGGCCGCGGGCGGCAGCTGCGGCTTTTTCCAACTGCGCTGCAAGTTCGGGAAACACCTCCTTGAAGGGCCTTGCATTGGCGAGCTCTTCATCGGTCCATTCTGGATTGTCGGATACCTCATCCCAATCGGCCTTGGAATAACCACGGCCCGGTTTGAATTCCTTCTGCAACGAGGGTTTTCTTGTCATCAGAGAAGGTTCCTTTCGTCATTGCGGGCCGGGCGCATCGAAATGATCGACAATGCCTCGGAGCCGAGCGTCACGAAGATCACGGCAACCGCACCGTCCGGGAGGCGGCCTATAGCCTTCAAACGCCCCCTCTTCGCCGGAACGGTGACGGATGCGAGGAAAAATTCAGCAGACAGCTGCGCAAAATCGAGGCCATGTTTCTCGATATTGGCAAGCCGCTTGTGTTCGTCCCAGGCGATCCGCATGGATTATTCGTACACGAAAAATCCATGCGCGGCAACGCTTCTGCAACCGGCAGGCCTTGTCGAACCCTTACCGCACGCGGCCGGTCTGGCCGCGATCCCTCAGATAGTGATCCGCGATGGCGCAGGCGACCATGGCTTCGCCGATCGGCACGGCGCGGATGCCGACGCAGGGGTCGTGGCGGCCCTTGGTGCGCACGTCGACATTGTTGCCGTCGGCATCGATCGACTGGCGTTCGGTCAGGATCGACGAGGTCGGCTTGATGGCGAAACGGGCCACCAGCGGCTGGCCGGTGGAAATGCCGCCCAAAATGCCGCCGGCATGGTTGGAGAGAAACAGCGGCTTGCCGTCGTTGCCCATGCGCATTTCGTCGGCGTTGTCCTCGCCGGTCAGTTCGGCGGCGGCAAAACCCTCGCCGATCTCGACGCCCTTGACGGCATTGATCGACATCAGCAGGCTGGCGATATCCTGGTCCAGCTTGCCGTAGATCGGCGCGCCGAGACCGGCCGGCACGCCTTCGGCGATCACTTCGACGACGGCGCCGATCGAGGACCCGGCCTTGCGGATGCCGTCGAGATAGTCTTCCCAGACCGGCACGATGGCGGCGTCGGGCGCAAAGAACGGGTTCTGGTCGACCTGGGCCCAATCCCAGTTGGCGCGGTTGATCCTGTGCTTGCCGATCTGCACCAGCGCCGCACGCACGGTGACGCCGGGCACCACTTTGCGGGCAAGGCCGCCGGCGGCGACACGCGCCGCCGTCTCGCGCGCCGAGGAGCGGCCGCCGCCGCGATAGTCGCGGATGCCGTATTTGACGTCATAGGCATAGTCGGCATGGCCTGGCCGGTAGCGGCGGGCAATCTCGCCGTAATCCTTGGAACGCTGGTCGGTGTTTTCGATCAGCATCGACACCGGCGTGCCGGTGGTGATCATCGTCTCGCCGTCATCGTCGAACATCACGCCGGAGAGCACCTTGACCAGGTCGTCCTCGCGCCGCTGGGTGACGAAACGCGACTGGCCGGGCTTGCGCTTGTCCAGCCAGGCCTGCAGTTCCTCCAGCCGGAAGCGGATGCCGGGAGGGCAGCCATCGACCACGCAACCGAGCGCCGGCCCGTGGCTTTCCCCCCAGGTGGTGACGCGGAAGAGATGACCGAAGGTATTGTGTGACATGAAACCGACCGATTGATAGCGCGCGGGCGGCGAAAAACGCCTGCCGCGCCGCAGGAAAGGAGCGGCACACTCATAGTGGAAAATGCGGCCAAGAGAAAAGCCTTTCTTTTCTCCTGGCTGCACGGGCAAACGCGGCGACCCGAGCATTTCCGGGCGAAGCGATGCCGCTTCGGCATCGGCCAATGCGGCAAAACGGCTAGGAGACCTTGCGCCACTCCGCTGCCTGGACCATCGTGCAGAAATCCTCGAAGGACCGCGGCTTGGAGAAGGCGTAGCCCTGCAGCAGGTCGCAGCCGAGCTCACGCAGCATGGCGGCATGCTCGAATGTTTCCACGCCTTCGGCAACCGTATCGACATCCAGCGAATGGGCGATCTCGATGATCGAGCGCACCAGGGCGCGCTCCTGCTGCGATTCCAGGATCGGCTGCACCAGCTGCCGGTCGATCTTCAGCCGTTTCGGTCGCAGCTTCAGCAGGCTGACGATCGAGGTATGGCCGGTGCCGAAATCGTCGATCTCGATATCGATGCCCAGCGATTTGATGCGTTCGAGATTGTGCGAAACGACGGTGTCGCTTTCGTCCAGGAAGATCGACTCGATCAGTTCGAAGGAGATTTCGCCGGGGACGATGGCGAGCGTCGTCAGCGTCTCGAACAGGGTTTCGTCGTTCAGCCGGCGCGAGGAGACGTTGACGGACACCTTCGGCACGACGATGCCGCGCGCCGCCCAGCGCATCTTGTCCTGCAGCGCCTTTTCGAGAACGATGCGGTCGAACATCTGCACGACGTTGAGTTCGTCGGCAATCTTGAGAAAACGATCCGGGGTGAGCACGCCCTGGGTCGGATGGTTCCAGCGCACCAGCGCCTCGACGCCGGTCAGTTCCATCGTCCTGGCGCAGAATTGCGGCTGGTACCAGGCGGTGAACTCGTCGTTTTCCAGCCCGGCGAGGATTTCGTCGGCGATGCGTTTTGTGGTGATGACCTCGGCCTGCAGGTTCTGGGTGAAGAACTCGTAGCAGTTCCGCCCCGTCGCCTTGGCGCGGTAGAGGGCGATGTCGGCATTGACCAGCAATTGCCGCGTGTCGATGTCCATGCCGTCCGCCTGGGCGATGCCGATGGAAACGCCGCAGCGGCAGGAGGCGCCCTCGAAGATCACCGGCTGACGCATCGCCTCGAGGATGCGCCCGGCCAGCGCCGCCATGCGCTCGGGATCGCAGCTGTCGTGGACGACGATGACGAATTCGTCGCCGCCGATGCGGGCCACGAGGTCGCCCTGCCGGATGTTGGCTTCCAGGATCTTTGCCGCATGGACAAGCATCGCGTCGCCGGCAGCATGGCCGAGCGTATCGTTGATCTGCTTGAAACGATCGAGGTCGATATG
>Ga0066256_1004293_pt1 | contig 11080 bp, 9 predicted proteins | sample ThiBio_1000_biof_FD_87107 | JGI IMG/M metagenome (GOLD analysis project Ga0066256, IMG submission 87107) | Wastewater bioreactor microbial communities from Cape Town, South Africa - Thiocy_expt_1000_biof (version 2) | ecosystem: Engineered > Bioreactor > Thiocyanate-remediating >... | reverse complement strand
TGCACAACCATCCCGTCCAGTGCAGGCGGACGAAGGAGCGGTATTTCCAGAAATAGAAGAGACCGGCGGCGACGAGAATCAGCGTTGCATAGCGATAGGCGTCGGATTCGATGAGGGTCGGCGTCAGCAGCACGAGCCAAAGAAACGAGCCGATGATGGCGACGAAAAATGCCGGCCGCGGCCCTTCGCCGATACGATTCAGATCCTGCACAACACGTCTCCCTGGTCAGGAGGGAAAGCAAAATCCACTAAAAAAAGGCGCAGGTACTTCAATGCCGAATCATCCAGCGAATATTTGTCCAAGGCGATCATGTCTTGTCACACCGCAGAACGGCGCTTGTCCCATCACCGTTCGACCCCAAATCATCAGAAATTGGTTTCGACAGGTCAATATGTGCGGAAGAGCACACCCAAACGGCTATCACAGGCTTTTGACAGGGTAAACACCGTAAGGGTTAACAAAGAATTAGCTTCCAACCGGTAGAGCTTCCAGGAGAGCGGCCGGGCGACGATTCGAGAGGGCCGCGGGTTCGAGGCTGCGGGACGATACCGTGCGAATTGCGACGACGGAAACGTTGAAGGACAGGTTCATCATCGCCGCCGTCCTGCTGTCGGTGGTCTACAATGCCGTGCTCGCCGTCATCAACGCACATGTGATGCGCCTGGGTTTCGTGCATGTGGCGCTGGGCGAAGTGCTGATCCTTGCGCTCGGCCTTGCCTATCTCCTGCGGCACGGCCTGCGCAAGCAGGATCTTTCGCTGCTTGCCTTCCTGATGTTCACATTGTTCCTGGCGCTCTACGTGTCGGCGCTCAACGGCAAGGTCTACATCGATTATTTCCGCAATATCCTGATCATCTTCTGTTTTGCCGCGCTCGGCACCCGGGCCAGCGACAAGACCGTCATGACGGCCTTTCATGTCGCCTGCCTGGCGGTCATGCTGGTGCTGGCCTGCGAAATCATATCGCTGCAGCTTTATGCCTGGATCTTCAAGCCCGGCCTGTATTTCGAAGCCACCCGTGGGCTGAAGCAGCCGGATTACGATGGTTCCGGCCTGTTCGGCAATGCGCTCGGCTTCAAGGGACGCCTGACCTTCGGCCTCATCGGCCACCGGGCGTCGTCGCTGTTCCTCGAGCAGGTGTCGCTGTCGAACTTCGCCGGCGTGATGATGATGTATTGTTTGTTTTTCTGGCCGGAGTTGAAGCGGCGGGCACGGTTTCTGCTGGTGGCGAGCATCGTGCTCATCCTGCTGACCACGGCGTCGCGGACGATGCTGATCTTCTCCGCCGTCTGCGTCTGCGGATACTTCATCTTTCCTTATATCCCGAAAATCCTGAACATCCTGGTCATGCCGCTCATCCTGCTGGCGGCGCTGGTCATCTTCGTGTTGAAGCCGGATGCGACGGGCGACAATTTCATCGGCCGCGTGGTGCTGACCATGCGCCATATGTCCGGCATCGACCTGCCGGCGATCCTCGGCCTGTCGATCGGCGAGGCGGCCGGTTTCGTCGACAGCGGTTATGTCTACATCGTCTATGCCGGGACGATCTTCAGTCTGATCGCCTTCTGGCTGTTCGTGACGCTCTATCCTTCCGGCGAGACGCCGCGTCAGCGGCGGCTGGCGCATGCGCTGCCGGTCTTCCTCTTCCTCAACCTGATGATCGGTGCGACACCGATCTTCACCGCCAAGATCGCCGGACTGCTGTGGCTTCTGGTCGGGCACGCGAAGTTCAACGATTGCCCCGGCGTGCCTGCCCCGACACGCCCTTCGGCACGTTCTGCGAAGGGTGCCCGGCGGATGGGCGCGGGACAGGCGACCCCCGGCACGGTTCTGGCACGCAATGCCAGGCAGGAGGCTTTCTGATGCGAAATACCGTTCGAAACGCGCTGGCGGCCCTGTTGCTCGCGACTGCCGGCTCGACAGCCGCCGAGGCGGCGGCGCTGTGTTTTAGGGGCGTCAACCTCGCGGGCGCCGAATACGGAGAGGGGATCGGCACTTACGGCAAGGACTACATCTATCCTTCCGAAAAGACGGTCGCCTATTTCGCCGCCAAAGGCATGGACACCATCCGCCTGCCGTTCAAATGGGAAAGGCTGCAGCCGCAGCTGGGCGCCCGTCTCGATGGTGCCGAGCTGCAGCGGCTCAAGGAGGCCGTGGCGCTGATCCGCAGGCACGGCATGCGCATCGTCCTCGACCCGCACAACTACGCCTATTACGGCGGCCAGCAGATCGGTAGCCGCGAGGTGCCGTCTTTCGCCTTCGCCGAATTCTGGGCCCGTCTTGCCGTGGAGTTTTCGGCCGAGAAGGATGTGGTGTTCGGATTGATGAACGAGCCGCACGACATTGCGGCATCCGTCTGGCTGGCCGCGGCGAACGAGGCGATCCGCTCGATCCGTGCCGTGGGTGCAAACAATCTGGTCCTGGTGCCCGGCACGGCGTGGACGGGTGCACACAGCTGGGCGGCGGACAGGCCGGGCGGCGCGAATGCGACGGTGATGCTCGGCATCGAGGATCCGGCCGACAATTATGCCTATGAGTTTCACCAGTATCTCGACAGCGATTACTCCGGCACCCACACGGCTTGCGACAACGCGCAAAATGCCGCCGCAGCGCTGACGCAGGTGACGGAATGGCTGAAGGCGAACGGCAGGCGCGGTTTTTTGGGCGAATTCGGGGCGGCAGCCAATTCCCAGTGCCTCGGCGGCCTCAAGAAGATGCTTGACGTCGTTTCGGCGGATGGCGACGTCTGGCTCGGCTGGACCTACTGGGCGGCCGGCGACTGGTGGCCGGCAGACGAGCCGATGAACGTGCAGCCGACGGCGGACGGCGATCGCGCCCAGCTTCACGTCCTGACGAAAGCCATTCGCGCTTCCGGTGGTACTGCCGCCTGTACGGACGGCTGAGCGGCGGATGCTTCTGCGTTGCTCGGAAAGACTACATTAACCAAGAGATCATAGAATTTCGTCCACTGGTCGATGAATGCCACGGCCATTAAAGGCAGGCGTGTGTCATGAGCTGGTTCAAAACCGACAGGGAGAGGGTGGTCTACCCCCGGCGTGATGCCGCTGCCGCAAAGGCGGGCTCCGCCGCGTCCCGGGGGCCGATCATCCGCGCTTCCGATTTCACGCCTCGCCCTGCCAGCCTGCTCGATACCGGATTTTTTCCGCAGGAGCCGGTGCAGCTGCACCGTCCGGGCCAACGGCACGAACAGCCTTCGCCGGAGGCGAAGCCGGCCGTGTTCGACGAGCCGCCGCTGCAATCCTTTGCCGAAGGCCCGTTTGAAGACGACGCGCCGTTCCTCGATACCCGCTCGGTCGTGCGCGCCGTCTGGCACAACGGCAAGCTGGTCATTGCGCTGGCCGCGCTCGGGGCACTTCTGGGCGGCGCGGCGACGGTGGTGATGCCGCAAAAATATTCCGCTACCGCCAGCCTCTATTTCGATCCGCGGCAAATCCAGCTGAACGACAATCCTGCCACCCAGAATTCGTTCAGCCGCGATGCCTTTCTGGCCGTCATCGACAGCCAGACGCATATCCTCGTGTCCAAGCAGGTGCTGGAAAAGGCGGCCGTCGCCCTGCAGCTGGACAGGAACCCGGCCTTCAGCGAAGGCATGGTGCCGGCCATGCCGACGGTGCTCGCCAACCTGCAGAAGGCGACGACGATCGCACGCGAAGACAATGCCTACGTCGTCAACCTCACCGTCGTCAGCAAGAATGCCGTTCAATCGGCCGAGATCGCCAACCAGATCGTGTCCACCTTCCTGAGGGAAGAGGATACAGCCTCGGCCGGCATCTATCGCGACACAAATTCCTTGCTGGACGGTCGGCTCGACGAACTCAGGCAGCGCCTGCAGGAGGCGGAAAAGGCTGTCGAAACCTACAAGGCCGACAACGATATGGTCAGCGCCGACGGCAGCCTGATCGCCGACAAGCGGCTGGTCTCGCTGAACGAGCTGCTGGTCATCGCCCAGAACAAGACCATCGAGGCAAAAGCCAAGGCCGATGCCGTCTCGCAGCTTCGTTTCGAGGACATGCTGGCGGGGTCGCTGCCGGAAGACGTCACCTCTGCGGCGCTGGCCGATCTCAGGCGGCAATACGGGGCGACGGCGGCCAACGTCAAAAGCCTGGAAAGCCAGCTCGGCGGTCGACATCCGCAATTGCTGGCGGCAAAGGCGTCCCTCGACGGGCTGAGCGCCGAGATCCGCCGCGAACTGCAGCGGTTCGTTTCGCTGGCCAAGGCGGATCTGGAACAGGCGCAGAAGGCCGAGGCGGACGTCGCCAAGGAACTGGCGGTGCAGAAGGCATCGCAGACCAATTCCTCGATCCGCCAGGTGGACCTCAAGGAACTGGAACGCCGCGCGGCGGCGGCCCGCGACATCTACGAGACGATGCTCAAGCGCACCCGGCAGACCAGCGAGGAAGAAAACCTGACGAAAAGCAACATCCGGGTGATCTCCGCCGCCGAGCCGCCGCTGAAGGCTGACGGCCCGGGCAAGACGGCGCTGCTGGTGGCGGGTGTTTTCGGCGGTTTCCTCTTCGGTGCAGGCCTTGCCGTCGCCTATGCCGTCATCCGCATGCTGTCGGGTCATCCCGGCTTGCGCGGCTACCTTTCCGAGCCGTCGCGAAGCAGGCGGGACATCGCCTGAAAACGTCCGCGCCCGCACAGGCTGCTTGACTTCGCGCACCGATCGTTCTCAACAATCCCGATGGATAGAAGGGATGGACAGGCGATGGCTGAGGCAGCGGTAAAACTCGAGGAAAGCTGGAAGCGTGCCATGGATGGCGAATTCGCCAGCCGGTACATGCAGGATCTGCGGGCCTTCCTGGTGGAGGAGAAATCGCAGGGCAAGACGATCTTTCCGAAAGGCAGCGAATATTTTCGCGCCATGGACCTGACGCCGCTCGACGAGGTGCGGGTCGTCATTCTCGGCCAGGACCCCTATCACGGCGCCGGCCAGGCGCACGGCCTGTGTTTCAGCGTTCGTCCGGGCGTGCGCATTCCCCCGTCGCTCGTCAACATCTACAAGGAACTGGAGGCCGATCTCGGCATTCCGCCGGCTCGTCACGGTTTCTTGGAAAGCTGGGCGCGCCAGGGCGTGCTGCTGCTCAACAGCGTCCTCACCGTCGAGGAGGGCCGGGCGGCGGCGCATCAGGGGCGCGGCTGGGAGCGGTTCACCGATGCCGTCATCCGCGCCGTCAACGAACAGCCGCATCCCGTCGTCTTCATGCTTTGGGGCTCCTACGCGCAGAAGAAGGCGGCCTTCGTCGATACCAAGCGCCATCTCGTGCTGAAATCCGTGCATCCGTCGCCGCTTTCGGCCCATTCCGGCTTTTTCGGCAGCCGGCATTTTTCCAAGGCCAACGCATTCCTCGAAGCCCATGGCCGCAAACCGATCGACTGGCGGCTTCCCGAGATGTCATGCCGGCGGACCGCCCCGTGGCCGAACGCGCTTTCGCCCCGCCATTGAGCCTTTCCAAAGAGCCGGCCGATTGTGTATCTAAAACTTGACTTTTTGAAGATAGTTTTAGCAGACTGTCGCCGACCACGGGCGGAGCTGGAGACGAGACATGGCCTTTCTGCCGCAGATGCAGAACAGGATATCGGGATTTTCGGTAAAGAAGGGGCCGCGGCGTCTTTCTCTAAACGGCATCGTCGCCGATCTCTGGGATGTGGAATGCGCGCCGGGCGCGGGCGGCTATTATGTCGGACGCGATCCGCGGCTGTTCATCGCGCTGGAAGCCGAAGGCGACCGTTCTGCGACGTTCACGCTGTCGGAACGCTCCGATCATGTGCCGGCCGCCGATCTGCCGCCCTGCATCTCCTATATCCCGGCCGACATGGAATTGTGGGGGTATGCCGACAACATCCGCTTCGTCCGCCATCTCGACCTGCATCTGGATGTCGAGACGCTGCAGCGTCGGCTGATGGAAGACCTCGACCGCTCGAGCCTCGACGATCCGCGCCTGATGTTTTCCGACGAGCGTATCCTCAGCCTGGCCCGGCTGATCGCTGCCGAATGCGACAATCCCGATCCCCTGCACGAGCTTTATGGTGACGGGCTGGCCATGGCGATGGTCATCGACCTGCTGAAGCTCGGCCGCAAGAAGGAGCGCAAGCGCACCCAGCTTGCCGCCTGGCAGCTGAAGCGGGCGGTGGATTTCATCGAGGCGCATTGCCTGCAGCGCATTCGCCTGGACGAACTGGCCGAGCTGACCAACCTGTCGCAATCGCATTTCAGCCATGCCTTCAAGGCCTCGACCGGCATGCCGCCGCATCAATGGCAGATGCAGGCGCGCATCGAACGGGTAAAGGCGCTGCTGCAGCGTCCGGACCTGTCGTTGACGGCGGTGGCGATGATGGCGGGCTTTTCCGACCAGGCGCATTTCACCCGTGTTTTCCGCAAGATGGTCGGCGTCACGCCGCTGGCGTTCCAGCGTCGGCTTGCCGATTGAACCCACCGGCACAGAAACCAAAAACAAACAATTCGTCGCAGGATCGAACAATCGCCGCTGGTTAACATGATATAAACAGTCATCTTAATTGCAGCAAATATACGGCGGAAATCCCTTACCGTCGATGAGTGCGGGGGCGCAGAGTAGTGATCAAAACGAATGTCTTGCTAAAGAAGGCGCTGCTCGGCAGCGTCGCCATCGCGGCCCTGGTGGCGCCTTCGCTCGGTTTCGCCCAGAGCGCCGGCAACTCTACGGAGCTCAAGCCGATCATCGTCCAGGGCCAGCAGGATGGCGGCGCGACTGCGACCGGTGAGGACACGGCGGAAGATACGGCGACTGGCCCGGTCAAAGGATACGTGGCCAAAGTGACCGCCACGGGCTCGAAGACCGCAACCGATCTCAATGAGATTCCTCAATCGGTCTCCGTCGTCGGCCGCGAGCAGATCGACGACCAGAGCCCCCAGAAAGCCGACGAGGCTCTGCGCTACGTCGCCGGCGTGAATGCCTCGACCTACGGTACGGATTCGGACACCGACTGGATCTTCATCCGCGGCTTCCAGGCCGACCAGACCGGCGTCTTCCTCGACGGCCTTTCGCTCTACCAGCACGGCTTCGGCACCTTTCTGGTGGACCCGTTCTTCCTTGAGCGCATCGAGGTGATCAAGGGACCGAGCTCGGCCCTTTATGGCGGCGCCAATCCGGGCGGCTTCGTCAACTATGTCAGCAAGCGGCCGACGGGCGAACGCCTGCGCTACGTCGAGACGGGCATCAACAATTTCGGCAACGCCTATCTCGGCCTCGATATCGGCGACCAGGTCGGCAGCGACGGTGCGGTCAGCTACCGCGTGACCGGCAAGCTGTCCGGCGGCGGATGGGAAACGGATTATTCGGACGATTTCCGCGGCACGATCGCACCCAGCCTGACCTGGAAGCGCGACGAGGATACGAGCATCACCTTCCTCGGCTCCTATCAGCACATCGACCTGACCCACACCAGCACCGGCTTCCTGCCCTATGAAGGCACGGTGGTCGATGCCCCCGGCTTCGGGCGTATCCCGCACGACCTCTTCTACGGCGAACCGGACTTCGACAGCTACAACCGCAATCAGGCCATGATCGGCTACGAATTCGAGCATACGTTCGACAACGACTGGACCGTGCGGCAGAACCTGCGCTACGCGCGCCTGTCGCTGAAGGAAGACGGCCTGTATGGCTCCGGCATCGATTTCACCGATCCGACCAAGCTCGGCCGCTACCGCTTCGCGCACGACACCGATGTCAGCATCTTCACGGTGGACAACCAGCTCGAAGGAACCGTCTCGACCGGCAATGTCGAGCACAACGTGCTGCTCGGGCTGGACTACCGGTATTATACCATCGATCACGTGCAGGGTTCGGCCTTCCCCGCCTCATCGCTCGATCCTCGCGATCCGGTCTACGGCAGCGTGCCTTCGCCGGTTGCGACCTATCTCGACCAGGATCTGGGCAGACACCAGCTCGGTCTCTACGCCCAGGATCAGATCAAGTTCGGCGACGGCTGGATCGTGACGCTGAACGGACGCTATGATTTCGTATCGACGGATGTCAACGACCGGCTGACGCCGGCCAATTCCGCCAACGACGATGAGGGCGAATTCACCTGGCGCGCTGCCCTGGCCTATGAATTCAAGAATGGCCTGACCCCTTATGCCAGCTATTCGACCTCCTTCAACCCGACGACGTCGACGGACGTCAACGGCGACCTGTTGAAATCCGAAACCGGTCAGCAGTGGGAAGCGGGGGTCAAATACCAGCCTGATTTCATGGACGCCATGATCACCGCTGCCTATTTCGACATCACCCGGCAGAACGTCGTCGGCCTGGATACGTCCTTCACGCCAGCGCGCCCGGCAGCCATCGGCGAAGTCGAAGCGCGCGGGTTCGAGCTCTCGGCACAGGCCAACGTTACCGACGGCCTGAAGGTCACCGGTGCGCTGACCTACCTCGACATGGAGGTGACGAAGGCGATCGGCGGATCGTGGGACGGAACGCCCGTCGGCAATACGCCGATCCAGGTTCCCGACATCACGGCCTCGCTGTGGTTGGACTATTCGTTCCAGAACGAAGCGCTCGAGGGTGCGAGCGTTGCCGCCGGCGTGCGTCATATCGGCAAATCCTGGGCAAACCGGGAAAACACGCTGGAGGTGCCTGCAGCAACCCTGTTCGACGCGGCCATCCGCTACGAGAGGGAAAAATGGGCCGTCGCGTTGAATGTGTCCAACCTGTTCGACAAGGATTACGTCGCGAGCTGCCAAGGCGTCAGCGCCTGCGGATACGGCGCGGGACGCACCTTCATGCTGAAGGCCAGCACCTCCTGGTGATATCGAATAGGGCAATCCATGGATTGCCGATGATGCATGACAAACGAACTTCCGACAAACCCGCCGACATTTCGGCGGGTTTTCTTTTTTGAAATATGAACGAACTCCGTTTACCGTCTACAAACAGAGAACAATCCGTTGTGAAGTGGTGCTCTAGCGGCGAGGCGCCGAACCTATCAATTATTGCCTCAGACAACGGGCCGACCACCGGCCAGAAAGGGGATTGCAATGATTACTCAGATCAAGGGCCTGCACCACGTCACCTCGATGGCGGCCGATGCGCGCACCAACAACGACTTCTTCACCAAGGCGCTCGGCCTGCGCCGCGTCAAGAAGACCGTCAACTTCGATGCGCCGGATGTCTACCATCTCTATTACGGCGACGAAGTCGGCACGCCCGGTTCGGTCATGACCTATTTCCCGTTCCCGCAAATTGCCCGCGGCCGTCCGGGCACCGGCGAAGTCGGCACCACGCTGTTTTCGGTTCCGGAAGGTTCGCTGGGGTACTGGCAGGAGCGGCTGGCCGGTCTCAAGATCGACGGCCTGAAGGCCGACGAGGCTTTTGGCGAAAAGCGGCTGCATTTCGCCGGTCCCGATGGGGACGGTTTTGCGCTGGTCGAAGTCAAGGACGACGATCGCGCACCGTGGACGCATGGCGGCATCGATGCCGATCATGCCATCCGCGGTTTCCATTCCGTATCCATGCGGCTGCGTGACGAAGGCGCCACCAAGGAACTCTTGACCTTCATGGGTTACCAGGCGGTCGAGAGCAAGGATGGCGTGACCCGGCTGATCGTGCCCGGCGGCAATGCCGCCCATACGATCGATCTGGAAACGCTGCCGAGCATCAATCGTGCCGCGCTCGGCGCCGGCTCGGTGCATCACGTCGCCTTTGCCGTCGAGAACCGCGAAAAGCAGCTCGAAGTCCGCAAGGCGCTGATGGATACGGGTTACCAGGTGACCCCGGTCATCGACCGCGACTACTTCTGGGCGATCTATTTCCGCACGCCGGGCGGCGTGCTGTTCGAAATCGCCACCAACGAACCCGGTTTCGATCGCGACGAAGACACGGCGCATCTGGGCGAAGCACTGAAGCTGCCGACGCAGCACGAACACCTGCGGGCCATGCTCGACAAGCACCTGCAGCCGCTTGAAGAGCCTGCCCAGGCCTAGTTAGGAAAGCGATCATGAGCAAAGACAGCTATGTGCACCGGGTGCGTCCCGGTGCATCGGGTGCACCGATCCTGTTTGCCTTTCACGGCACCGGCGGCGACGAGAACCAGTTCTTCGATTTTTCCGCCCGGTTGTTGCCGCAGGCAACCATCGTTGCCCCGCGTGGTGACGTTTCGGAATATGGCGCGGCACGCTTTTTCCGCCGAACGGGGGAGGGCGTCTATGACATGGCCGACCTCGCGCGGGCAACCGACAAGATGGCGGCGTTCATCGAGGCGCACCGCAGCGAAAGCGGGGCCGGGGCCGTGCTCGGTCTCGGCTTCTCTAACGGGGCGAATATCCTCGCCAATGTCCTGATCGAGCGGGGTGTTTTCGATGCCGCGGCACTGCTGCATCCGCTGATCCCGTTTGCGCCGCGCGACAATGCCGGTCTTGCCGGCCGCAAGGTACTGATCACGGCAGGCGAGCGGGATCCGATCTGCCCTCCTGATCTGACGACGGCGCTGGCGGAGTATTTTACCCGCCAGAATGCCGTGCTGGATCTCGAATGGCATGCGGGCGGCCACGACATACGGCCGAATGAGGTGGAAGCCATCGAGCGTCTGGTCGCCGCTTATCGGCAGTGACGACGGGGAGGAAACGGAGCGCTTTTCCGGCAAGAAGGGAAGCGCTCCGCCCGTTCGTTGCCTTGCATTGCCGAACGTTTCGCGAAACAAGGGCTGCATGAGCATTCCGACGACCCATCCCTTCGCTTTCGATCCCACCTATGGCATGACGCTTGCCGATCTTCGGGCGATCTCGCCGCCGGAGGCGCCGGCGGGTTTCGAAGCATTCTGGCAGAAACGCTACCTTCAGGCGCTCACGGTCGATCCGCATCCGGAACTGAAGGCGAGCGAAAGCCGGCATCCCGATTGGCAGGTGCTGGATCTCGGCTACACCTCGACGGGCGGCGTCAGGATCGGCGGCTGGCTGCTCCTGCCGAAGGACGGGCCGGTGCGTCGGGGACTTGTCGTCGGCCACGGTTACGGCGGCCGCGACCAGCCGGATTTCGACCTGGCGGTCGAAGAGACGGCGATCCTCTTTCCCTGCTTTCGCG
>Ga0066256_1005135_pt1 | contig 11081 bp, 2 predicted proteins | sample ThiBio_1000_biof_FD_87107 | JGI IMG/M metagenome (GOLD analysis project Ga0066256, IMG submission 87107) | Wastewater bioreactor microbial communities from Cape Town, South Africa - Thiocy_expt_1000_biof (version 2) | ecosystem: Engineered > Bioreactor > Thiocyanate-remediating >... | reverse complement strand
CGGGCGGGTGGGTGGGTGGGTGGGTGTGGGTGTGGGGGGTCGTGGTTGGCGCGGTGCGACCGAGGAAGGAAAGAGCCAAGAGAGGGTGGCAGCGACTGCGGGAGCGGTAGTAGTGGTGGCAGCAGGCCTCTGCTGCCGTCGCCGCCGCCGCCCCGCTTGGAGCCCACCGCCAGCTGTGGACCGCGCGTCCAGTCCCGCACTGGCGCTCTGCCACTGGTCCACCACCGCCGCTGCCCTCGTTACTGGTGTGAGTGGGTGAGTTGCCACCCACCCACCACGACCCTGCCGCCGCTGCCGTTGGAGGGAGTGGCACTCCCAGGTGGCGTGCTGCTGCCCACTCGTGGACATCGTAGCAGCAATGGCAGACAGCAGCTGTGGCAGCAGCAGCATCATGCACCAAGCAGCAGCAGTAGTAGTACCAAGCAGTAGCAGCAGCAGCAGTACCACCACCACCGCCTATAGCAGTACCACCAGCAGTACCAAGCACTACCAGACAGCAGCAGCAGCAGCAGCAGCAGTAGTAGGGTAAGTAGTAGGTCGCAGTAGGTGGCCAACGGCTATGCCAGAACCGGACACCACCATCACCATCGCCGCAGGCCCAGCAGTACCACGCGCGCCCTTGGGAGAACCACCAGCTGCAGGCGCTGCGGGCGTCCAAGAGGTGTCCAAAAGGCGTCCAAAACGCGTCCAAAAGGTGTCCGGCAGGGGGCAGCAAGTAGAGGCGAAGAGAGACTAACGGCTGGCGGTGTCACGCACACGCACAACGCAAAAATCATAAATACCACGCGGGGCGCAGCACCGGGGAGAGGCACAACTCACACAGGACGGGGTGGCGGGTACTCGCCTAATTTTACCGCGCGGCGTCTTCGTTGCGCCGCCCCGCCGCCTCAAAAAGCGCGCGGAAGTGTCAATTATTGCCAATATTCCGACCAGCGCGCGACACGTGTTTGGTGTTTGGCGTTTTGAAGACGCCCGCCAACAAGCTGCTCCGAGTTTGGGCGCGCGGCAGGGCGCGGCGCGGCGCGTGCCACCCAGGTGGCGCGCGGGTCGCTGACGCGCAGTTTGCGCACGTGGGAGCAGTGAGCAGCAAGGCGGGCAAGAGGAAAACGTGTTGAACGCGTTGCAAACCTGTGCTGCACCGACGCTACCGCGGCTACCGTCACCGTGCGTCACGCTAACGCGCTGCCGCGGACAAACCCCCGCCGCCACCACACGCTACCATGGCTGCCGCCGCCGCTGCCGCCGCCGCTGCCGCCGCTGCACCCCAGAGCGCTGCTGGCACGACACCCACTGCCAGCGGCAATGGCGACGCCGCGCAGTTGATGGCAATGCTGGCGCTACATGTTGCTGCCGGGCGCGGGGATGTGCCAGCGCTGCTGGCGGCGGCAAAGGGGGCGCCAGCGTCGGTCAACGCGCGTGACACCACGGGGCGCACACCGCTGCACTGGGCGGCGACCGCGGGGCAGGCGCAGGTGTGCATAGCGCTACTTGACACTGGCCACTGCGAGGTGGACGCTGTTGACGACAAGGGTCGCACGGCGCTGCATGCTGCTGCTACACACGGTCACCTGCCCGTACCGGTACTGACGGCATTGTTGGATGGCGGCGCCGCGGTGGGTGCGCGCGCCCACGGCGGGTGGACGCCCCTGCATTACGCTGCGGAGCACGGCAAGGTCGACGCTTGCACGCTCCTGCTGGCTCGCGGCGCTGATGTCAGCGCGCGGAGTGAGAGTGGGAGGGGGGTGATGCACATGGCGGCTGCCAGCGGCGACGTGGCCACCTGCGAGGTGGTGCACGCAGCTGGCGCCGAGACGACGGCGCAAGATGCCGGCGACAAGCAGCCCTTGCACTTGGCAGCGGCGCGTGGGAGGCACGCGGTGTGCGCCTGGCTGCTGGCGCATGGGGCACACCCCTCGGCTCGCACTGCAGCCGGCTTGACGGCGGTGCACATGGCGGCAGAGCTTGGCCACGTCGACGTGCTCGTGGCATGTGGGAGCGGTATCCACGTGTCGGCGCCGTCGCCGCGCCGTGGCTGGACGCCGCTGCACTTTGCCGCGCTCAAAGGGCAGCGTGGCGCCTGTGAGCAGCTGCTGAAGCTGGGCGCCGATGTGGCGGCGCGCGACTGCGACGGCGAGACGCCGGCACACCTGGCGGCGTGGGAGGATCGGGTGACCGTCATTGAGTACCTGCTGGAGCACCACAAGGACGCGCTCCTCATCAAGGACAACGTTGGGCGGCAGCCATGGGATGTGACGCCGCCGTGGGGGCACAGCGCGCGCCTCCTCGCCCGCGCTGGCTACGCGAAAAAGTCAGGCGGCGGTGTGTCTGACGACACCTCCGGCGTGATGTCGGGCTTCATCACCACCTTACCGGTACCAGCAACGGGGCCCTCTTGGCTGGGCTTGTCGTTCATGGCTGCCACTGCCGCCCCGCTCGTCGCGCACCTACTGCAGCTGGCAAAGAAGTTCAGCGCGGATGCGCGTGTGGCCGCCATCCTGGTGGATGCGGCGCGCTGCATCTGGGAGTCGCGGCCATCGCCGGCGGCGAGCGACGGCGCAACAGCCGCGTCCGATGCCGCAGCGGGGGCGCTCCCTTCCACACCCGCCGCCACTGCCGCGACTGAACCGGCTCCCGCGCCCCCCGCGTAGCCGCAGTGACTGCCACTGCCGTACCGGTAGCAGTACAGGCTAAACAGCACTTCAACTACCGGTACTCCAACGTGGCACATGCACTGACAATGAACACATACCGGTAATAATGGGGCAACCAGTCAAAGACACCCAAATCAAGTCGCTGCCGGCGCGGATGGCAGCTGGCCGCGGTTGGCCGCTGCACAACCGCGCACGGAAGCTAGGCCAGGACACAGGTTTATCACTCAAACACAGCGGTACACAACGACCCGACCAGCACCACAAATAACTAATAATACTACTGCTATGGCAAAATTATTCTCCTGACTCACTTGCGGCGGCTACGGCTACCCGCCGCCGGGATGGCTGCAAACGCCATGATGGTGCTGGCCCGCGCTGCCGAGGACGGGCCACTGGCACCGGTAGTACCGGTACCGGTAGTGTCGGTAGTGTCGGTACTGATACCGGTAGGAGTGCTGCCGCCCGCAGACGCTTTGCCGTCGCCTTTTGCAATGCCCACAACCCTGGCGGCATTGCCGCCTGTAAATGCAGGTAGCGGCGACAACATCACGACGCTGTCACGCTCGCCGCCCACCATTCGCCTGCGGCTAGGGGCGGCGGCAGGCGGCGGCGGCGGCATGCTGTTGAGGGGCGTTGGGGCGGAGGAGGTGGTCACAGCGGCAAACATTGTGCGGACACCGTAGTGCGCACGCGGTGCCGCCGCTGCCGCCGCGCGTGACGGTGTCGTGCTGCCCGGTACGCTGCCGCCCGCGCGCGCTCGCAGGGGGTTCTCGGTTGTTGACGCCAAGGCGCTGTTGTCAATGACGGCACCAGCAGGACTCGGTAGCGGCGCGTCTGGCTCAACGCCGCCCTTGCTGGGGCGACGCACCATCGAGCCGCGCAGGCCCGCCACACGCCCCGTAAATGCCGTCACAAACGATGCGCGGCGCACGATGCGCTGTGCCCGCGTGCACTGCAGGCGCAGCCACAGGCCCACCAGCACCGCAAAGGTACCAACGTTGATGACCGCCAGCAGCGCTGTTACGGTCCACTCAATGGCCGTCATGGCCGCCGGCTCGTGCAGCTCGGCCGACGTCACGCCCACATTGTACTGCAACAGCGCCGCAGATATGATGGCAGTGAGCAGCGTGGACACCAGGCTGGCAAACTCCAGCTTGTTGAACAACGGCTTGACGTACGGAGTGAAGCGCACCTGCAAGCCGGTTGCCGCAAGAAACCACAACGACGCGCCGACGCACTGTAGATAGGGGTTGGTCACCTTTACTGCCAGCAGCACCACACCCGCCTTGCGGCACAGCACAATGGCCTCCCACCACACGCGGCTATCGCCGGACACTATCCACGACTGGGTCAGTGCCTGTACCAATTTATGTGACGGCCGGCGCACAAGTCGTGCGCTGGTCGAGGTTGTACCCGGTGGACCCCCTACAGGCGCTGCAGCCAGCGGCAGCTCAAACTTGATGCTGCCTGCGCTGTCACCGTCGCCTTTGCCGTCCCCGGCTGGCGGCGTGGCCGCCGCACCCGTCAATGCGGGAGACCTGCGCACGCTGAGGAGCTTGCGAAGGCTGCCAAGCACGTTAGCTCGTGACGATCCGCCGCCAGATGATAGCGGCGACGAGACAAGCGTGCGCGTCGGCGCGCGATAGCCGTCAAACAGGAAGCCCCATGTGGCATGGAAGCCTGCGTCGGTGAGCTGCTCCGTGCTTGCCGTGCCCAGTAGCCATGCCAGGCCTGCTGGGAACCCGACACCAAGGATAACCAGGATGGCGTACGCCATTGCACGCGCAACGGCGTGCTGTCCTACCCCGCACTCCACACTCAGGTCCGACCGCAGGTACCGTACCCCGGCGACGGGGTCAATGCAGTCCAGCGCCCGCAGCGACGCCGACACGATGGGCATGTGTGCTAGGAACAGCACAAACATAAGCGTGGACAGGTGACGCTTGGACGCCCACCATGCTGCCACCGCTGTCTTTAGCGCTGGCACATCAAAGGCGCAGCGCGGCTTGAAATGCACCGACCGGCCCGTGGTGACGGCGTGGAAGATGACCACCACCGCCACCGATGCAATTAGGGGTAGCAGCACAGTGGCAATGTACTGCACCAGGTACGGCAGCCGTAGGATGCACTGCATCGCGCCCGCACTTAGCGGACTGGCGCTCACTACCTCCGTCCACCCCATCACGCTGTCGTACGCCTTGGTGCTGCCGGCGCGGAACACGCGCAGGCTGCCCACCGCTTGCATGTACCCCAGCGTAATGCGCAGCACGATGGCAGAGTCTGACCGGCCTGAGTTCTTTCGCAGCGCCACACGCGACAACACAGCCAGCACGACCGTCGCCACCAGCAAAAGGAAGAACCATGACAAGCCGGCGTCCCAACACGCTGTGCACGCCCCACCAAACTGCGCATAGTTGATAGTCGCGTCACACACACCACAGAGGGCACCCGTGTAGCCACGCGCACAACCATAGATGGCGGCACTGCTGTTGCTGCTGACGTTCCCGGTGAGCTCCAACGTGCACGCCTCGGAGTTGTAGCACGGGTGCAGCTCCGTATCGGGTCCCAGCGGTTGCCCCACCTGCGCCGCCGGCCGGAAGTAGTGCGGCAGCAGATTGAGAATGCCATCGTTGCAGACCGCGCCGGCGGGTGGGCAGCTGGTGCACTTGGAGCTCATGCCGCCCAAGCTGAATTGCCCGCTGCCACACGTCACGCATGTGATTGACTGCGACTCCTGCCCTGCCCGGCAGCCGTCAATCCACATTACAAACGCTAGCGCTGGCTGAATGACCAGACCACCAACTGCACACGTCAGAGTCAGGCCGTAAACCTGCCCTTGCGGCGCCACCAGCGTGAACTCGTCAAAGGTCGCATTGTGGCTGCCGGCAGCCATGACAACGGCGGTGTGTTGCAGAAACACGGCGGAGGTGTCGTTGATGGTGGATGCGGACGCATTGAGCGCAATGGTGCACACGATGGGAGGCAGCGGCACGTCCGTCACTCCCGCTGCAGTAGTGCACGGCGATGTGAGTGTGCCGCCAGGCTGCGTCACTGCCACGCCGACGATGAACGGCGGCAGGGGGTCGCCAACAGCCGCTTTAGCCCTAGTCGCTGGCTGCACGCACGGCTCCACCGTCAGCAGAGTGGCGGGGATGGTAAGGGACAGCGGTGGTGGGGTGTCACCAGACGCAAGATGTTGGCACTCGGCAACCAGTGTAACGTTCTGCGTGGTGGTCAGTGTGTGAATCACAAACCGTGGCACGGCAACGACTCCCGTGTGCACGTCTGCCGGAATTGACGCCAGGGACGTCAGTGACGTGGTGGTATCCGCAACCACCAGCCCGGTCGACGCGGTGGGTGCTGCAATCGAGCAGGTGACGTCGGTAACCACCGCGCCATTGTGGCGCGTAACTACAGCAAGGGCCAGTGGCGGCTCCAGCGGCCACGGCGATGATGCGTCGGACGCAATGAAGGTGGATGGTAGCGCCGACAGATTGCGCACCTCCAACGATGCAGTTGCAATCATCACGGCAGGCGTGGCCAGCACCTGGCCCCACAGCGTGCACGCAGCTTGTACATACAGCTGCGTGGCCGGCGGCGCCTGCAGCGTGGCATTCACCAAAGTTGGGATCGACGCGCCGCCACCTGCACCAACGCTCACAGCCAGGGACCAGGCATCAGCAACCAGGCGTGTGCTGCGCACCGATGCATTCACAAGCAGCACCTCGCAGGCAGCAGCCGTCGTAGCGTTGCCGCTGCCACTTGCAGCTGTTACAACCAAGTAAAGCGGCACTGCTGTGTATGCCAACACGATGGGCGGTGGCGCTACCCACGCCAGCGTCAACTGCAGCGTGGACGTTGACAGCACCGGCAACCGAACACGCTCGCCAGTGGGTGTCCAGGTGCACTCGGCAGCGATCGCCAGCGATGTGGCAAACGGACACGCTGCGGTTGACAACCCCGGCAGGGTAACCACAATGCTGACATTGTTGGCGCCCGCAAACACACGCGCGCCGACGGTGATAGAACTCACGGACGCGAACGGTGACGCGAATGCAATCAGCGAGCTCAGTGGCGTGGTGAGCGGCAGCCCTGTGGAAGTGCGGAAGATGCCCGCCACGCACGTCACCAGTGTTGCAACATCTGCGTCGGGTGGTAGCACAACAGCAGGGGTGCTTCCCACCGTCAGCGTCAAGTCCGGCAGTATTTGCAGCGGGGCCACGACTGGCGGTATGGTGGTCGGCGTGGCAGGGGCCCACGACGCAACCAGCGCCGCCACCGACACGCGCAGCGGTGCACCCAGCGCGGCGCTGCGGCCAACGCCGTCGCGGCACGTAAGCGCCAGTGTCACGTTGGTGCCGCCCGCGCAACGCAGCCCTACATGCGGCAGCGTTGCGTTGGCGCGCGTGGCGCTGACGTCAAGCGTCACTGATACCAATGTGTCGCCCATCAGCTGTGCTGCTGCGATGCCGGACAGCCCCAGCCCGACGCCAGGGACCGCTGCTGCTGCCAGCGGCAGGGCTGTGCCTGTGACTGACACGCTGCACGTCAACACATTGCGTGCGGGCGCCGTCACCGAGAATGCTGGTACCCACGACAGTACCATCGATGTCCCAGATGGCCACGCTGTGCGCACCGTGCTGTCGCTGGAGCCATCCCGCAGTGAAACGGTGTAGGCGCGGGTGGTGGCGTTGAGCAGTTGCGACGTAACAATGTTGCTTCCCCACAGTGTACAAACCAGCTGCAGTGTCAGCGTGGCGCCGGGCGGGCCCTCCACCGTCAGCGCCAGCGGCTGGGTGCCAACTACAGCGCCGCCTGCGTCAAGCGTCCATGACGCCGCACTGCTGGCGGCTGCCAGCACAATGGACGTCGAGGTGGCGGCAATGGTGCGCCACGTACACCGCGCTTCAGCGCTGGTAAAGTTAGCCACGCCACGTGGTGACAGTGCCGCGGCCCCTGCAATCCCCACACTTTCGTATGCCTCCACAATCGTGGCACCGGCAGGCGTGAGCGTCAAGTTGACGTTGGCCACCGCAAGCGGCAGCGACGGCAGCCGCAGCCGCTCGCCGGTGGCCACCCAGGTGCACTCCGCCGCTACAGCCAACGTCCCCGACAGTGGGCATGACGTTGTTGTCAGTGCCGGCATGGCAACCACAATGGACGTGTTGCCGGCACCTACCCCAATCGTGGCACCACCCCCGCCGGTCGACACCGAAGCAAACGGCGCCGCAGACGCAATCACGCTTGCCAGCGGGGTGGCCAGCGGCAGCGCCGTGGACGCGGCAAACAGGCCCGCAACGCATGACACCAACGATGCGACGTCTGTACCAGCGGGCAGCGCCACGGCAGGCGTGCTGGTCACCGTCAACGCCAGCGCCGGCAACGCCTGCCCTGGCACCACCACGGACGGCATGGCGGCCACCGTGGTGCTGCTCCAGTTTGCAATCACCGCCGCCACACTCACGTTCAGTAAGCTAGTCGCCGTCGCAGTGCGACCCACGCCGTCCCGGCAGCTGACCGCTAGCGTCGCATTGGAGCCGCCTGGCGCACGTAGCCCCACACGGGGCAGTGAAACATTGGCGCGCGTGGCGGCGGCGTCCAGCACAACCGACACCGCCACGTCGCCCACCAACTGCACCGCCGTGTCCGACATGCCCAGCCCCGCGCCCCGCGCGCTTGACACGGCCGACAGGCTGCACGTCAACACGTTGCGCGCCGGCGCCGTCAGCTCCACCGGTGGTGCCCACGGCAGTACCGCTTGCGCCCCAGACGGCCACACCGTGCGGGTGGTCGGGCCGGGCCGCAGCGTCACCACGTAGCCGCGCGTCGTGATGTTGAGCGGTGGTGACGCCACCACGTTGTCGCCCCACATCGCGCACACCAGCTGCAGCACCAGCGTGGCCCCGGGCGGGCCCTCCACCGTTGCCGCCAGCGGCTGCGCACCTACAACAAAGCCGGTGGCATTCACCGTCCACGACGCTGCAGTGCTGGCGGCCGCCAGCAATAGGGACGATGACGTAGCAGCAATGATGCGCCAGGTGCAGATTGCGGCAGCGTCAGCAAAGGTGGCCGCGCCGGGCGGTGACAGCGTTGCGACCGCTGCAAGGCCGGCGCTTTCATACGCCTCTACCAACAGCGCGGTTGCAGGTACTAGCGCAAGGCTGACGTTGGCAACCGCAAGCGGCAGCGGTGGGAGGCGCAGTCGCTCGCCGGTGGGCACCCACGTGCACTCCGCTGCCACCACCAGCGCAGCCGACAACGGACACGTCGCCGTCGACAGTGCTGGCATGGTGACCACGATGCTGGTGTTGCCGGTGCTTACCCCAATTGTGGCGCCGCTACCGCCGGTGGATACCGTCGAAAAGGGCGCCGATGACGCCATTGTGCTTGCCAGCGGCGTACCCAGCGGCATCGGCGTGGATGCCGCAAATAGCCCCGCCACACATGACACCAACGAGCTGGCATCCGTGCCAGGAGGCAGCGGCACGGTCGGCGTGCTGATCACGGTCAGCACCAGCGCCGGCAGCACCTGCCCCGGCACTACCACCGTCGGCATGGCCGCCGCCATGGCGCCGTTCCACCCAGCCGCCAGCGCCGCCACACTCACTTGTAGCAGGCTACCAGCAGTTGCGGCGCGGCCTACACCATCACGGCACGCCACCGCCAGCGTCGCGTTGGAGCCGCTCGGTGCGCGCAGCCCCAGCCGGGCTAACGAGATGTTGCCGCGCGTGGCAGACGCATCCAGCACTACTGAAACTGCCACGTCACCCACAATCTGCACAGCCGTATCCGACATCCCCAGTCCCGCGCCGCGCGCGGTCGACACGGTCGACAGGCTGCACGTTAACACGCTGCGTGCCGGTGCCGTCACCTCCAGTATCGGTGCCCATGGCAGCACCGCTTGCGTTCCTGACGGCCACACCGTGCGGATGGCCGGGCCGGGCCGCAGAGTCACTGCGTAGCTGCGTGTGGTGACGTTGAGCGGCAGGGAGGCCACGGTGTTGCTGCCCCACAGGCTGCACACCAGCCGCACGCTCAGAGTCTCTCCCGGCGGGCCCTCAACTGTCAATGTCAGCGGCTGCGCACCTACAACAACCCCGTCGTCAGTCAGCGTCCAGGTAGCAGCATTGGCGGCTGCTGCCAGCACAAGTGACGGCGCGGTTGATGCACCCGTGCGCCAGGCGCACCAAGCGTCAGCACCGGCGAAAGTGGCAATATCGGGCGGTAACAGCGTTGCGACCGCCTCCATGCCGGCGCTCTCATATGCCTCCACCAGCATCAATGTTGCAGGCACCAGAGCCAAGCTGACATTGACAACCGCAAGTGGCACTGGTTGCAGGCGCACGCGCTCGCCAGTGGGGAGCCATGCGCACTCGGCATACACAACCAGCGACTGACCCAGGCGTGCTGCTGACGCGGTCAGCCCGGCGAAGGAAATGCTCACGGACGTGTCGGTAATCAATGCTCCAATACCGGTGTCGGATGACAGGACGTCACGCGATGACACGCGGTCTAACGACTGAGACATGGACGGCGGGGTAACAGCGGCGGGCAGCAGAATCGCCAGACACGATAACGACGCCATGCTGCCAACAGTTAGGGTAGTACCGCTGCTCCCAACCAACGACAGCACCGCTGTTAGCTCCGGTAGCGCAGCCGGTACCACTACCAATGCCTCTGGCAGGCTGCTCGCGTTCCACTCGGCGCCCCACGCAGCCAGCATCACGACCGGATTGGGTTGCTCGGCTGTGGATGCGGTGCTGCCCACGGCGTCGATGCACGTTGCTGTCAGCGTGCCTGTGCACCCTGACGCGCCAATTGCCGCCAGGGAGTCAAGCAGAAGATCTGTAGTTGCTGGCCCAAGTGTGTCGCTCTCCCTCGTTGCTAGGGCGGCCGTGTGCGTCACCACGGACATACCGGTCGGGCGCGACGCCAGCGACGGGTCGGCCGTGGCGCACGACGTCACGTTGATGGCAAGGGTGCAGGTTGCCGCCTCGTGAGACACTACCCGCAGTGTAGGCGCGGGTGCCAACGCAGCACCTGGCAGCGCCGTCAGTGTCGGCGTGGACACCCACGACACGCCGAACATGGTGGGGTAGGTGAGGTTGATGGCCTCTATGGACGTGGTGCCCGCGGCGTTGATCAGTACGACAGGCACCACTGGGTAGCCGGGCGCGGATGTCAAAGGCGTCGGCGCGATGCACTGGACAACTGTTTGCGACAATACAGCAACGCCGGCGCCCGTCATCCCGCCAATCATCACAACGGGGAGCGCGTGGGTGGCATCCATCACGCCACTCGTCCCGGTGACAACGACCGGCGCGCCTGGCGCAATGACGGCGGCCGGCGCTATGGACGTCAGCACCGGCCGGGAGGCCCGCAGCACGCCGGCGTTGCAAGTGACCCACCGCAGCGCAGGCTGAGCCCACC
>Ga0066256_1005134_pt1 | contig 11083 bp, 12 predicted proteins | sample ThiBio_1000_biof_FD_87107 | JGI IMG/M metagenome (GOLD analysis project Ga0066256, IMG submission 87107) | Wastewater bioreactor microbial communities from Cape Town, South Africa - Thiocy_expt_1000_biof (version 2) | ecosystem: Engineered > Bioreactor > Thiocyanate-remediating >... | reverse complement strand
GACCACCGAGAGCCGCCTGCCCGAGCTGATCGGACCGGCGGCGGGACGGCCCCACCCCGCGCGCAGCCGCACCGACCAGGTCGCGACCGACTTCCGCCTCTGGGTGCGCGACGCGATCGACCAGGCCGACGCCGGGCTGGAAGCGCTCCAGAAGGCGCTGGTGACGCGCGCCGGGGAGCACGCCGACTCCATCATGCCCGGCTTCACCCACCTCCAGACCGCGCAGCCGGTGACGCTCGGCCATCACCTTATGGCCTATTACGAGATGACCGCGCGCGACCGCTCGCGCTTCCACGATGCGCGCGTCCGGCTCAACCGATGCCCGCTTGGCTCGGCGGCGCTGGCCGGGACGGGCTTCCCGATCGACCGCGAGATGACCGCCCAGGCCCTCGGCTTTTCCGCGCCGACCGCGAACAGCCTCGATTCGGTCTCGGACCGCGACTTCGCGCTCGACTACCTGATGGCCGCCGCCCAGTGCGCGCTGCACCTCTCGCGCCTGGCCGAGGAGTTCATCATCTGGGCGAGCCAGCCCTTCGGCTTCGTCGCCCTGCCGGACAGCCTCTCGACCGGCAGCTCGATCATGCCCCAGAAGAAGAATCCCGACGCGGCCGAGCTGGTGCGCGGCCATGCCGGGCGGATCAGCGGTTGCCTGGTCTCGCTGATGATGACGATGAAGGGCCTGCCGCTCGCCTATTCGAAGGACATGCAGGACGACAAGCCGCCGGTCTTCGAGGCGGCCGGGCTGCTCGCCCTGTCGATCGCGGCGATGACGGGTATGGTCGCCGAGACCCGCTTCCGCACCGACCGGATGCGCGCCGCGGCCGAGCTGGGCTATGCCACGGCGACCGACCTCGCCGACTGGCTGGTCCGCCAGGCGAACATCCCCTTCCGCGAGGCGCACCACATCACCGGCGCCGCGGTGAAGCTTGCCGAGAGCCGTGGCGTGGCGCTCGACCAGCTACCGCTGGCGGACTTGCAGGCGATCGATCCCCGCATCGACGAGCGCGTCTTCGCGGCGCTTTCGGTCGAGGCCTCGGTCGCCGCGCGCGCCAGCCATGGCGGAACCGCGCCGGCCGAGGTAAGGAAGCGCGTGGCCGAGGCGCGCGACGCGCTCGGGCTGGAGTGATCGTGATGCGCTATGCCCTTCCTGTCGCCCTGCTGCTGGCCCTCGCGGCCTGCGGCGTGCGCACCGATCTCAAACCCGAGGCGGGGAAAACCCTGCCCGTGGCGCCCTACGGTCGGGCGGACACCCCGCCCTCGGCCGAGCTGCTCCAGGGCCGCGCCCAGGCCGCGCCGGAGCGCTCGATTGAGCTGCGCCAGCGCTCGGAGGAGCGTTCGGACGATCCCTTCGACCTGCCGCCGCAGTAACGAATTCCACCACCCCTCGTCGTTGCGGAGCGCGCGGTGACGAAGCAGTCGACCCCGGATGCTTCGCGCCGCCCGCAATGACGAACGCGGGCTATTGAGCTAGTAGTCAGACCGATGGACCATTTCGAACTCAGGAACGGCGTGCTCCACGCCGAGGACGTGCCGCTGACCGCGATCGCCGAGGCGGTCGGAACCCCGGTCTACGTCTATTCGCGCGCCACGCTGGAGCGGCACGCCCGCGTCTTCCGCGAAGCCCTCGACGCCCTGCCGCGCCGCCACATCGCCTTCGCGGTGAAGTCCAACCCCAACCTCGCCGTGCTCAAGGTGCTAGCGAAGGAAGGCTACGGCGCCGACGTTGTCTCCTGGGGCGAGATGGACCGCGCCCTCGCGGCCGGGATGCCGGGCGCGGACGTGGTCTTCTCCGGTGTCGGCAAGACGCAGCAGGAGCTTGCCGCGGCGCTGACCGCCGGGGTCGGTCAGTTCAATGTCGAAAGCGAGGAGGAAGGCGTAGAGCTTGCCGGGATCGCCCGCGATCTCGGCTGCCGCGCAGTCGCCACGCTGCGGGTGAACCCGAACGTCGACGCCGGGACCCACGCCAAGATCTCGACTGGCAAGGCCGAGAACAAGTTCGGCGTCGCCTATGACCGCGCGGCGGAGATCTACGCGCGCCTCGCCGCCCTCGACGGCCTGGAGATGCGCGGGCTCGCCGTCCACATCGGTAGCCAGATCACCGACCTCGCGCCCTCGCGCGCCGCCTTCGTCAAGATGGGCGAGCTGATGCGGACCCTGCGCGCCGCGGGCTTCATCGTCAGCCACATGGACCTCGGTGGTGGCCTCGGCGTGCCCTACCGGCTCGGCGAGGTCCTGCCCGGGCCGGCCGAATACGGGGCGATGGTCGCCGAGGTCACGCGCGACTGGGACGCGACGATCATGTTCGAGCCGGGCCGGGTCATCACCGGCAACTCGGGCGTGCTGCTGACGCAGGTGATCCGGGTCAAGCCGGGCAGCGTGGCCCCCTTCGTCGTGGTCGACGCGGCGATGAACGACTTGGTCCGCCCGGCGATGTACGACGCCTGGCACGATTTCGTCGCCGTGCGCCCGAACGGCGAGCGGATGGTCGCCAACATCGTCGGCCCGATCTGTGAGACCGGCGACACCTTCGCCATGGGCCGCGAGATCGACGCGGTGAAGGCCGGCGACCTTGCCGTGTTCCGCACCGCCGGCGCCTATGGCGCGACCATGGCCAACACCTACAACAGCCGCGCCCTGGTGCCGGAGGTGATGGTCGACGGCGACAGGTGGGCGGTGGTCGCGAACCGGATCGACCCTGCCACGATCCTCGCTGCCGAGCAGGTGCCGGAGTGGCTGGAATAGCCGGCTTCTCCCCGACCCCTCCCGCAAGCGGCAGGGGAGCGAGGCCGGGGGCTGTGGAGGCCGTGCGTGCCGATCGATAGCCTCCCGCTGTTCCATCGCATCGCCGGCCGGCCGGTGATCGTGCTGGGCGAGGGCGAGGCGGCCGAGGCCAAGCGGCGACTGGTCGAGCGGGCGGGCGGAACCGTCTGCGGCGAGGACGAGGGCGATGCCCGCCTCGCCTTCGTCGCCCTGGCCGCGCCCGAGGATGCCGCCGCCCGGCTGCGGGCGCGGGGGGTGCTGGTCAACGTGCCCGACCGACCGGAGCTATGCGATTTCACCGTGCCGAGCCTGCTCGACCGCGCGCCCGTGCTTGTCGCGATCGGCACGGGCGGCGCTTCCGCCGGGCTGGCCAAGGCCTTGCGGCTGCGGCTGGAGGCATTGCTGCCGCTTTCGCTCGGCCCGCTCGCTGCTGCACTGGGTGGCGCGCGCGAGGCGATGCGCCGCCGCTGGCCCGACGCGGGCGAGCGGCGGCGCGCCCTCGACGCCGCGCTGACCGAGGGCGGGCCGCTCGATCCGCTGGCGGAAGGCGGGGCCGAAAGGGTTGATGATTGGTTAAGGGGTGCCTCGCAAGCGGTTGAGCAGGCTGTCGAAATCGTCCTGACTTCAGATCACTTCGAGGACCTGACCCTGCGCCAGCTCCGCTGGCTCGGATCGGCCGACCTGATCGCGCACGAGCCCGATGTTCCAGCGGCGATCCTCGACCGTGCCCGGGCCGATGCCGCCCGGATCGCGATCGGGGCGGGGGAGGGCGCGCCTGCCGCGCCGGGGCTCGTCGTTACGCTCCGGCGCGGGTAGGGCTCAGAACGCGCTGCCCGCCAGCGCGTCGATCGCGCCTTGGAGGATTACCGCCGCGGCCGCCGAATCGATCCGCTCGGCGCGCTTGGCGCGGCTCATGTCCTGGGCGATCAGGCCGCGCTTGGCGTCGGCGGTGGACCAGCGCTCGTCCCACAGCAGGATCGGCAGGCCCAGCACCGCGAGGTTGCGGGCATAGGCGCGGCTCGCCCGGGCGCGGGGGCCGCCGGTGCCGTCCCTGTTGAGCGGCAGGCCGATGACCAGGCCCCTGACCGAGCGCCCGCGGATCAGGCGCTCCAGCAGGGCCTTGTCCGCGCCGAACTTGCCGCGCTTCAGGGTCTTGGCCGGGGAGGCGAAGCGCCAGCCCGCGTCGCAGAAGGCGGTGCCGATGGTCTGGGTGCCGAGATCGAGCCCGATCAGCGCCCCGCCGCCGGGCAGGGCGGCGCGGAACGCGGGCGCGTTCTCGACGATCAGGCCGGCTTCCATGCCTTCACCCGGCGCGCGAAGTCGGCCCGCAGGTTCGCCCAGAACAGCGGGATGTCGTAGATGTGGTAATTGTTCCCCGGCAGGACGTAGGGCCCGAGATCGGGCGCCTCGCCGACCGAGAGGAAGCCGTCCGCCCGGCAGGTCGCGGGCACGCCGGGCGCGATCAGGCTGGCGGCCTTCGCGTCCTTGTCCGGCTTCAGCGTGCCGAGGTTGGCGCTGGCCGGCACCGCGCCGCCGGTCCCGCCGGTCAGCGGATTGGAGCAGAGGAAGGCGCTGCCGCCCGGCGACTGCCCGTCGAGCGCGGGGCGTCGGGCATAGGCGGCAAGCGTCATCGCCGGATCGGCGGGCTCGCCGTAGCTCAGCCCCGAGACCACGCAGCCGCTCTGGTCCGGCGCGGCGCAGGCCGGCAGGCCCATCAGCGGCAGGTCGTGCTGGAGCGAGACCGGCCAGCCGATCGCATAGACCGCGGCGATCCGCCGGGCGAGCGGCTTGCCCGCAACCCGGTCGCGCAGCAGCCGGCGCAGGTGATAGGCCCCCTGGCTATGCCCGGCGAGGACGATCGGCAGGTCCGCCGGCACGCTCGCCAGGAAGCGGTCGAAAGCGGCGGAGACGTCGCCATAGGCGAGGTCGAGCGCTTCGAGCGCCTCGGGTTTGTCGCTGAGGAAGGCGCCGAAGGTCGCCTGGCGATAGCGCGGCGCCCAGAGCTCGACGGCCTGGTTGAAGGGGCTGGCCAGGCCGCGCACGAAGGTATCGGCCAGCTCGCGCGAGGCCTTGTCGTCGAGCGGCGCGTTCCAGCTCGCCTTGTCGAGGTAGCTCGTCGGGTGGACGAAGAACACCGCCGCCCGCACCGGCTCGCCCGGCGCGACGCCCTGCGGCAGCCAGCGGGCCGGGTCGGCCGTCGCCCCGGGGCGCGAGATCCATAGGGCGGCGTCGGCATAGCGGTCGCTGCCGAGCGGGGCCTGCTGGACGAAGGCCTTGTCCGGCACCAGGGCCAGCTCGGTCAGCTTGCCCGGCCAGAGCCGCAGCGCGACCAGGGCGGCGATCACCAGCACCGCGATAATCGCGATCAGATAGAGGAACTTGCGGGCCATGGGTCAGGCGGTTTCCATCTCGTCGCGACGCGCCGATTGCCGTTCCAGCGCGATCTTGAGCAGGGCCACCAGCGGATCGGCGAGCGCTAGGCCGAGGATGCCGAACAGCGCCCCCATGACGAGCTGCGCGCCGAGCACCAGGGCGGGAGCGAGGTCGACGGTCCGCTTGGCGACCATCGGCACGATGATGTTGCCGTCCACGGTCTGGACCACGACATAGACGATGATGCAGTAGATGCCCATGTCGGTCCCGCCGGAGAAGCCGACCATGACCATCAGCGCGCCCGAGATCGGCGCGCCGATGTTGGGGAGGAAGGCGAGGAGGCCGGTCAGCAGGCCGAGCAGGGCGGCCATCGGCACCCCGTAGGCCGTCAGCAGCAGCCAGGTGCAGACCCCTTCGAGCGCCATGCCGAGCAGCCGCCCGGCGAGCAGGCGGCGCAGCGACTTGCCCATCAGGTTGGCCGTCTCGTGGAAATAGGCGCGGCTGTCGCGCGGCAGCATCCAGGCGAGGCCGCGCTGATAGAGCCGCGGCTCGGCGGCGAAGTAGATGCCCAGCACGATGATCAGGAACAGCGTCGTCACCGCGCCGATCAGCCCGCCGACCGCCCGCGTAAGGTAGGAGACGCCGCCCATCGCCTGCTGGGCGTAGCCCTTGACGTCGTCGACATCGATGCTGATCCCGTGCGCGGCGAGCCAGGCGACCACGCGCATCGCCTGGGCCTCGATCGTCTTGGGCAGGGCGGCGGCTTGGGCCGCGATCTGGCTGCCGGCGAAAAAGGCGACCCACAGCAGGAAGGCCGCGGTTAAGACCATGACGATGCCGACGCGCCAGCCCCGGCCGATCGGCAGGACCCGGCCGAGCAGGCGGGTGCCGCCGTCGATCATCGCGCCGAAGACCATGCCGCCGAAGATCACCAGCAGCGGCTGGGCCAGGAAGATCGCCAGGCCGACCATCGCCGCGATGCCGATCCAGACCACGGCCTTGCGCGCCTCCAGCCGCATCAGCGGATCGGCGATGTCGGCGGGGCCGGCGCGCTTCATCGAGGAGCTTCGGTCGTTGGGCGGAACCGGCTTCCTGTCCTCCGTCATCGCGTCAGCTCCCGTTCTTGTCGATCGCGGGGCGCAGGCTGCGCCAGGCGCGGTCGCCGCGCAAGGCGCGCCACCAGCTCGCCGGGCTCCACCCCTGGGTGCCGTCCTGCGAGAAGGTGATGAACTCGGCCCGCCCGCCGATGTCGGACAGCGGCACCGGCCCGCCCAGGCCGCGCTCCCACAGCGGGGCGCGGCTGTCGGCGGAATTGTCGCGGTTGTCGCCCATCAGGAAGACGTGGCCCGGCGGCACCCTGATCTCGTCCATGTGGTCGAGCGGCTGGTCCTCGTGGTCGACGACCAGGTAGGTCGCGCCGTTGGGCAGGGTCTCGCGCAGGGCGGGCAGCTCGCAGACGATCCGGCCCGAGGGTTTCCTCACCCGCATCCCGCGATAGCTCGCGTCGTTGCAGGGATCGTGCTCGTCGGGCGAGGTAAGGGCGTCGAGCGGGACCTCGATCGGCGGCTCGATCTCCTGCGGCACACGCTTGCCGTTGAGCACGATCTGGCCGTTGACCACGGCGATGCGGTCGCCCGGCAGGGCGACGACGCGCTTGATGTAGTCCTCGTCCGAGTTGGGCGGTACGACGATCACGACATCGCCGTATTCGGGCGTTCCCGGCCAGATCCGCCACCGGCTGCGCGGCAGGAGGTGGAACGAGGCGGAGACCCAGGACCAGCCGTAGGGATACTTGGAGACCACCAGCCGGTCGCCGGTCCACAGGGTCGGGACCATCGAGGGGCTGGGGATGTAGAACGGCTTGGCGATTAGGCTGTGGAAGGCGAGCACGCCGAGCAGCATAAGCGCCAGGCCGCGCAGTTCGGCGATCCAGTCGACCCGGGCGGCCTTGCGCGCGGGGCGCGTGCCGGCGGTCTCGGCGGCGGGCGCGGCGCCGGGCTCCGGGGCAGGAGGCGCGGAGGGCTCCGCCGGCTCGGTCCCGGTCATGGCAGGGTGCTCACAGCGCGCGCGCCTCGATCACCACGAAGGCCTGGGCCCAGGGGTGGTCGTCGGTGAGGGTCAGGTGGACGATCGCCTCGTGCCCGTCCGGGATCAGCGCCGCCAGTCGCGCCGCCGCGCCGCCGGTGAGATGCAGGGTCGGCGCGCCGCTGCGGGCGTTGACCACGCTGATGTCCTTCATGAAGACCCCGGCCTTGAAGCCCGTGCCGACCGCCTTGGAGAAGGCCTCCTTGGCGGCGAAGCGCTTGGCGTAGGTCCCGGCGCGGGTGAACGGCCGCCTGGCCGCCTTGGCCCGCTCGACCTCGGTGAACACGCGCTGCTCGAACCGCTCGCCGAAGCGGTCGAGCGAGTTCTGGATGCGTTCGATGTTGCAGAGGTCGGAGCCGATGGCGATGATCACGACGGTCTCCTCGAAGGCGGGGGCGGGGAAGGAAGCAGGATCTCCGTCACCGCGCCGAATCCATCAGGTCCCGCATCCGCCGCACGCTCGCCTCCAGACCGACGAAGATCGCCTCGCCGATCAGGTAGTGACCGATGTTCAGTTCCGCCAGTTGCGGGATGGCGGCGATCGGCTGGACGTTCTCGTAGGTCAGGCCGTGGCCGGCGTGGGGCTCGATGCCGTTCTTGACCGCGAGCGCCGCGAGATCGGCGACGCGGCGCAGCTCCTCGGCCTGGGCCGCGCCCGCGGCATGGGCATATTCGCCGGTATGGAACTCGACCACCGGCGCGCCGAGCCGCATGGCGGCCTCGAGCTGGCGCACCTCGGGCGCGATGAACAGGCTGACGCGGATGCCCGCGTCGGTGAGCCGGGCGACGATCGGGGCGAGGCGGTTGTGCTGGCCGGCGGCGTCGAGCGCGCCCTCGGTCGTGCGCTCCTCGCGCCGCTCGGGGACGATGCAGGCGGCGTGGGGCCGGTGGCGCAGCGCGATCTCGACCATCTCGTCGGTCGCGGCCATCTCCAGGTTGAGTGGCAGGCTGGTCGCCTGCTGGATGCGCTGGAGGTCGTCGTCGCGGATGTGGCGGCGGTCCTCGCGCAGGTGCGCGGTGATGCCGTCGCCGCCCACGGCCGCGACGACCTCCGCGGCGCGCACCGGATCGGGATGCTCCCCGCCGCGGGCGTTACGGATCGTGGCGACGTGGTCGATGTTGACGCCGAGACGGAGGCGCCGGGGATGCACCGGCGCGCTCACGGCTTGGCCCGGCTCCCCGGCTTGACCGCGGGGGTGGCGGCGAGCTCGGCCGGCACCTCTTCGGGCGCATAGGTGGGGAAGTTGATCGCGATCAGCGGATAGAACGGCACGCCGAGGTCGACCGCGCCGGCCGAGCGGTCGACCAGCGCGGCGGCCGCGACGACCTTGCCGCCGGCCGCCTCGATCGCCTTGATCGCCTCCCGGCTGGAGAGGCCGGTCGTCACCACGTCCTCGACCATCAGCACCTTCTCGCCGGGCTCCAGGCTGAAGCCGCGGCGCAGCTCGAACACGCCCTCGGGCCGTTCGACGAACATCGCCTCGCGCTCCAGCGCGCGGCCCATCTCTTGGCCGATGATGATCCCGCCCATCGCGGGCGAGACCACCTTGTCGATCTCGCGGCGCAGCTCGCGCGGGAGCTTGCCGACGAGCGCGATCGCCAGCCGCGCGGCGCGGGCCGGGTCCATCAGGACGCGGGCGCATTGCAGATAATGCGCGCTGTGGCGGCCCGAGGAGAGGAGGAAATGACCTTCGAGCAGCGCCTTGCTCGCACGGAACTCGGCGAGCACCTCTTCATCCTGCATTGGGAAAACCATCCTCGTGGAAACTGGGTCGGGATCAGGGGCGACGGGCCGCCCGTCGCGGATTTCCGCAGCCGGGCGACTGTCTAAAAATATCCCCTAGAGGCGCTTGAGACTGCGGGCAAGCGCGCGTATAGGCCAGCCGGAATCTGGCTCCCACTAAGGCGAGAGGGGGCAGGTATTCTCTCGCCGCCAATGGAAAGCGAAAGCAATAACATCATGAAATTCGGCGATTTTGTCCGGACCACGGGGCGCAACTTCAAAGCTGTCGGCTTGGGTCTCGCGCTGCTCGCGGCGCCGCAGGTGATCCACGCGCAGGATATCCAGGGTAACTCGCAGGGGCAGAACGCCCCGGTCGCGGCCGCCCCTGTCGCGGCCCCCTCGGCCGCTGGCGCGGTCACTCCGGCGGTGCCCGCCGCCGCGGTTCCCGACCAGGCCGCCGCCCCGGCTCCGGCCGCCCCGGTCGAGCTTTCGGCCGCCGAGAAGGCCCGCACCGCGGTCGCTCCGGGCGGTTACACGCCGATGAAGCCGACTCCCGGCATCGGCCAGCCGGTCGACGGCGGCATCGGCTTCCAGAAGCAGTTCTCGCCCACCGGCGACTTCGCGCTGCGGATGCACGATCATCTGCTGCTGCCGCTGATCACGGGCATCTGCTTCCTGGTGCTCGGGCTGCTGCTGGTGGTGATCCTGCGCTTCAACCGCCGCGCCAACCCCGTCCCCTCGCGGACCAGCCACAACACGCTGATCGAGGTGGTCTGGACCCTGGTGCCGGTGCTGATCCTGGTCGGCGTCGCCGTGCCCTCGATCAACCTGCTGGCCAAGCAGTACAAGCCCGCGCCGGCCAAGGCGCTGACGGTCAAGGTCACGGGCTATCAGTGGTACTGGGGCTATACCTATCCCGACAACGGCGGGTTCGAGGTGATCTCGAACATGCTGCCCGAGGCCGAGGCTCGCAAGCGCGGCGAGCCGGTGCACCTCGGCGCCGACTTCCGCATGGTCGTGCCCGTGGGCGAGCCGATCCGGCTCCAGACCACCGGCGCCGACGTGATCCACTCGTTCTCCGTCCCCTCGCTGTGGTTCAAGCTCGACGCCGTGCCGGGCCGGATCAACGAGAAGGTCCTCTTCATCGAGAAGCCGGGCGTCTATTACGGCCAGTGCTCGGAGCTTTGCGGTGCCCGCCACGGCTACATGCCGATCGCGGTCGAGGCCCTGCCGCGCGACAAGTTCAACGCCTGGGTCCTGACCCAGGCCGGCGGCAAGATCGACGGCCTGCCGGAGGCGCCCGCCGCCGAGGCTGCCGCCGCGGGCGCCGCCCCGGCCGCCGCTGCCTCGGACGCTGCCACGCCCGCCGCCGCTCCTTCCGCTTCGCCGGCTCCGGCCGCGTAAGCCCGTAAGACAAGACAAGGTTCGCAGACACATGGCTACGACTGCACCCGACACCTTCCAGGCCCATGGGGACTCCCATGGACATGCGGAGCACGCTCACGACCATCCGGGCTTCTTCGCCCGCTGGTTCATGTCCACCAACCACAAGGACATCGGCACACTGTACCTGATCTTCGCGATTTTCGCGGGGGTCATCGGCGGTGCGATCTCGGGCATGATGCGTCTCGAGCTGGCCGAGCCCGGCATCCAGTACCTCGGCACCTTCGCCCGCCTGCTGGGCGAGAAGAACCCGAGCTTCGACCAGACGCTCCACCTGTGGAACGTGCTGATCACCGCGTTCGCGATCTTCTCGCTCCACCTCGCGGGCGCGGCCTAGATCATGGGCTCGATCAACTTCATCACCTCCATCTTCAACATGCGCGCGCCGGGCATGACCCTGCACAAGATGCCGCTGTTCGTGTGGTCGGTGCTGGTCACTGCCTTCCTGCTGCTGCTGTCGCTGCCGGTGCTCGCCGCCGCGATCACCATGCTGATCACCGACCGCAACTTCGGTACGACCTTCTTCGATGCCTCGGGCGGCGGCGACCCGGTGCTCTACCAGCACCTGTTCTGGTTCTTCGGCCACCCCGAGGTCTACATCATGATCCTGCCGGGCTTCGGCATGATCAGCCAGGTCGTCTCGACCTTCTCGAAGAAGCCGGTGTTCGGCTATCTCGGCATGGCCTACGCCATGGTCGC
>Ga0066256_1004485_pt2 | contig 11084 bp, 15 predicted proteins | sample ThiBio_1000_biof_FD_87107 | JGI IMG/M metagenome (GOLD analysis project Ga0066256, IMG submission 87107) | Wastewater bioreactor microbial communities from Cape Town, South Africa - Thiocy_expt_1000_biof (version 2) | ecosystem: Engineered > Bioreactor > Thiocyanate-remediating >... | reverse complement strand
GGCCACCGCTTCGAGCGGCTGCTGGCGAGCGGTGCGCTTCGCGGGCTCGCCCGTGGTGAGCACGTCATCTCGGATCAAGCCGCCAAGCGCCTGTGTCAGCGCCGGCACGTCGATGGCGAGCCGGTGGCCTTCCAGCGGCCCGAGGGCGAACGGAAGGCGGGTGAGCATCGAACGGCTTTGCAGCAGTTCCAGCACGAGGTCGCGCCAGTGGTCGAGCAGCGGCAGCGGGCAGGTGTCCTGCACCAGCGTCCACAGCCGGTCGAGCCGGTGTGTGGCATCGCGCGGCAGAAGCACCAGCGCGCTCGCGTTGGACTTGTCCGGCCTGACGCAACGCCGGTCGAACAGCCACAGGTTGGTCAGCGATCCGAACAACGTGCGGCGGTAGGCGCGGGTGCTGCGCTTCTCCAGGTTCTCGACGTTGCCGACGAAGACCGGGAGGGAGCCGCCCTGCGTATTGACGATGTGGAACTGGTCCAGCCCCTGCTCGTCGCGCCCGAGGGTCAGGCGCGCCAGGAACTGTTGGATGGCGGTGTCGCGCGCCCAGATGGAGAGGAAGACGAGGTTGCCGTTCTCGTCACCGACGCAGCCATCGGCCATGAGGTCGGGGCATTCGTCGATGCGGTGCAGCGGTTTCGGAGCAGTAGGTACGGGCATGGTGATGTCCTCGATGAAGAAGGAGGCAGCACCGCCCGCTGAGGCAGTCACTGCCCCATGGGGTGGAAAGAAACGTGGTGAGCGTCTTGGCGAGAAGAACAACCAGTGCGTCACGACGCACCGTAGCCTTGAAGGTCTGGGCTACCTGGGCATGTTGTCGGCATCGCCGACGGACATGGGCGCAGCCTGCTCCATCGGCTTCCCGGTAGCGAGCGCAAAACGGCCGCGCGGCATGCCCGCATTGGCAACCGCAGCCCCGAAATAGAAAAGCCGCCCCGGATCGAACCGAGGCGGCGAAATGGACTGCTTGGCTTCAGGGAGGAAAAGCCAGGGAGGTTGCAGCCAGAGAGAAATTGTCCGCCAGGCCGTCGATCGCTAGGTTAGGGAAGCCACTACTGATAGCCCCGTGCGCCCGCGGCAATTAGCGCCCAAGAAAAAGCGGACCATGCCCTTGCGAGCAGGTCCGCTGGAGTTCAGGCCATTCAAGCCTTCAGTTGCCGCAGGCCGTCAGCCAGCAGCCAGAGCGCCCGGTTGAGCCGCACGTTCTGGTCGATGCCTTGCACGGGCCGCGTGCTCTGCTGACGCCCGTTCGCGGCACGGCCGCTCAGGCCACCCTTGACCAGGTTCTCCTGAACCCGGTTGAAGACCGACCACAAATCCGGTCGGTTGTCGTCGAAACGACGCGGCCGCAGGATCTGGTTCTCCGTGATCGGCAGCGCCTTGCCCGAGTCGTCGTACTTGAGCGTCAGCGCCGAACGGGCGAAGACTTCGGCCTCGCCTTCATCGAGCGTGATGGCGCGCATGCCGTCGCGAGAATCCTGTACCTGGCCGAAGCCGTGCAGCACCTCGTAGGCGCCTTCGATGACGTGATCGGTCACGTTGCCCTTGTGTGGCACGCGCACGTCGGCGGTGGTGTCGCCGCAGACCAGTCCGTTCATGCAGACGAATCTGAACAAGCCGGCGAGCATCTGGTACGAGCTGCTGCCGTCATGCGAGTTGAGCAGGATGATCTCGTTGGCCTCCGCGCCGTTGATCTGGCTGGCATGGCGAAGGCGCAGCATGTGCTTGGTGAACTCACGCCGGTCTTCATGCCGCACGCGGGTCTGGCACACCATGAACGGCTGGAACCCTTCCTTGCGAAGCTCGGTGAGCACCACGGCGGTCGGGATGTAGCTGTAGCGCTGGGAGCGGCTTTCGTGCGGGGTCTCCGCGAAGATTGACGGGGCGACGATGCGAATCTGGTCATCCGACAGTGGATGGTTGGAACGCAGCACCGGCGAACGAGGGGCGAAGCGGGATGCGAGTTGCATGACGATCTCCTTTGAGGAAATGCAATGGGCATCGACAGGCGAGCTGCCAATGCGCGCGATTGCGGGGACGAAAGAAGGCCCTGCGGCGCAGGGCCGGACCGGGGGTCTGACGAAGAGGAATGCAGGCCCGAACAGGCCTGTGGCTCAGTCCGGCACGAACTGCCGGCTGTGCGGGTTGAAGCGCAACGCCTGCGCACCCGTGCGGATCGGCGTGAAGCCTTCCAGGTAGATGCGGCCCACGTACAGGCCGCGGTAGGTCAGTGCCCGCCGCGCCTGCGCCTCGGTGAGGCCGTTGGCGACGAAGTGCTCCAGCAACTCGTCGTCGGAGGACACGTCGTTGTTCGACAACTGGTCCTCGATGAAGCCCAGCAGCGAGGCCGAGAGCGATGACAGGATGGTGTCCATGTGAACCTCACCCAGCCGTCGATTCGTCGGCGCCGCCCGCAGCACCGAGCCGTGCGTGGTAGCTGTGCACCCGTGCGCGCCAGGTGGCGCATTGCTCCGGCGCCATCGCGAGAAAGCGCAGCGGGCACGAGTAGTAGTAGGGATGCTCGGCCTCGACGAGGGACTTGTAGCCCCACTCGTTGCCCGCGGCCTCCAACAGATCGCAGTAGATGATGCAGACCGACTCGCCGGCCGCGAGGCCTCGCAGCCCCGCTTGCTTGGCGGTGATGCGCACCACGCTCCACAGCACGTTGTCGATCAGCGCGTGGTCGATGACTTCGCGGCGACCGCGAGCGGTGTCATCGGTCGCGGTCAGTTCGCGGATCAGTTGATCGCGCGAGGTTTTGACGTAGGTCCAGCCCATGGGATTTCTCCTGTGACAAGGGCCGGAGTTCCACCCCGCCGGGGGAAGAACCCCGGCGGGTGGTGGAATGCCGCTTGCGCGGCGGTGGATCAGGCGACTGGTCGTGCGGTAGCGAGGTGCCAGTCCTGGGACAGCGGAGCGAACTCGTAGCCCAGCTCGCCGAGGCGGTCGCGCTGCTGGCGCAGGACGCGGCGATCCACGGTGGCATCGAGCTTGACGGTCTCGCCCAGCGGCCAGAGCGTGCCGAACAGCGCTGCGTCGTCCGCATCGGCAGATGCCGCGGGCGACATGGCAGCCGGTTCGCTGCCGAACGGCGTGGTATCGACGAGGGGATCGCGCGACTTGCGGGCCTTGCCTCGGGCGGGTGCCTTCGGCGCGGCGGGCGCAGGGGCCGGCGTTTCCTCATCGAGCGGATCGACTTCCTGCGGACTCAGCCGGCGGGCGTCGTCGCGGCTCAGGGCGTCGATGTTGGACAACGTCATCCCGCCCAGGTGGGCGCGGATTTCGATGACCATGCGGCCGTTGGCGTTGTACGTGGAGGGACGGATTTCCGTGATGATGAAATCGCCCTCGTACTTGCCTTCGGCGTACTGATCCAGCTCGGCGTTCTTCACGACGAACTCGCCGATCGAGGTCGCCAGGCGGCCGACGTTGAAGTCGCCGTTCCTGCCGTGGATGGTCTTGATGGCCAATTGGCCGCGGATGGTGATCATGAAGGTCTCCTGCTGACGAAGAGAAAGAGACAAGGCCCCGTGGGGTGGGGCCTTGTGGATCAGAACGACTCTGCAACGGCCAATGCGGGGGCATCGGCTGCGGCTTCATCGGCAGCTTCGGCAGCAGGCTGGGTGACCTGCGGTGCGGTGGCCTGCGTCGGGGCAGCTTGGCGCGCAGTGGGCGCTTCGGTCGTCGCGGGGACTTCCGGGGTGCGCTCGGCACGATCGTCGCGATCGTCGGCCTCGGGCGGCTTGGGCTCGGCCTTGTAGGCGAGCTTGCCATCGACCTTGATCCAACTGATGAACAGCAGGCGGGCCTTGAAGCTCACCCCCTGTTCCCCGGCACGCTTGCCCTTGGAGTAGGTGAAGGTATCGGCCCACAGGTCGCCGAGGCGAAAGCCGATCATCACCTTCTTCTCGGCCTCGACGGCCTCGATGCAACGGCGCACCAGGTGCTGCGCCTCGGAGCCCGAGACGCGCGTGTCGAAACGGACATAGGACACGTCGTCGCTGGGACCGTTGAGCGCCGCAATGTCGCAGGCCAGGAAGGCGTCCCCTTTCTTGGGCTTCACTTCGCGGATGCGATTGAGATACCCAAGGCCCGTGATGTGCAGGTCGAAGTAGGACTTGTCGGTGGAAGTAGTCATGGTGAATCTCCTGAGAAAAGAAGCGGAGACACACCCGACCCAGGCGGGGAAGGGGTGGAACCCCCGCGTGGGTTGAAGGAACAGCTTGGTGGCATCACCATCGATCGGAACCGATGGACGTTCGCGCAAAGATGCCGGTGCGAACTGGTCGATCAACGCGGTCGAGACCGCGCCGTAGCCTTGAAGATCACGGCTGCCTGGGCATGCTGCTGACGGGTGTCAGCGGAACATGGGGCAAGCGTGGCGCCGGCACCGCGCGGGCGCGAGCGGCAATGGGCATCGGCGCCTTCCCGCATTGGCGTCGCGCGCTACGCCGCCTCCCACAGCAGCTTCGGCCCGCGCATGGCCGCAAGCGTGTCCTGGCGAGGCCGGCGCTTACGGTTCCAGTTCCCGCCGCCACGCAGCCCGAGCAGGTGCCATCCCGAGGCGCGCAGGCTCGCGCCGCCCTCGACGGGCAGCGTGTAGGTGATGAGGCGGATGTAGCCCAGCGCACGCGCCGCGCGGCACGCTGCCGAGTAGAGCTTGCTGCAGGCATTCGGCGTGCCGTCGGTACACAGGCGCGTGACTTCGAGCGTCCAGCCGTCGTCCAGGTGCCGGGCCACCGGCCGGCCGACGATAGCCACACCGACGATGCGGTCCTCGGGCGCAGCACCGTCGCCTTTGTCCAGGGCAACGGCGAGGCTGAACTTGCCGCCCTGCACCGACCGGTGATGCCGGTGGTGCGCCAGCACGAAGGCGTTGGCCGCGCGCAGTGACAGCGGCACCAGGACCAGCCGGGGGGGTGAGGCGCCTGCGTCAGTCACCGCAGAAGCAGGCGATCGGCTCGTCCGCGCCATCGAACAGATCGCGCTGGTCCGCGGCGAAGCGCGCCAGCTCGGCGTAGCTGGGACCATCGGCACGAAAGCGCGCGCCGCTGGGCTTGCTCGCCAGGTTCAGCGATTCCATCCGTATCCACCACACGGCGGCCTCGCGCCGCGCATTGATCAGCGCGAGACGCTGGCCGCGTGGCTTGAGGAAGCAGAGATCGCAATTGCCCTCCAGCGTGCGGCCGTTGACGGTCAGCAGCTCCAGGTCGAAGGGCTGCGCCTGCCAGAACGCACTCACGTCGCGCACCGTCACGCCGGCCTCGGCCAGCGGCATGCACATGGTCTCATGCACCGATTCGGTGGAATGGCCGCGCGCGCGAATCTTCGCTACGCGCCGCTGTTCGTCCGCGCGGATGCCGATGAACTGGTCCCATTCCGTCCAGCCCAGTGCTCGCGCGAAGCGGTGCATCGGCCTGATCTTCAGGGATGTCGTACAGCCTCTCGCCACCGGGTTGGGCAGGTACTGCCGTTTGCGGATCAGCGCCTCGAATGGTTCGCCCTCGCGGCTCGCGGTCGCGAAATCGACCACCACAAAGCCCGGTGCGTCAGGCCGGTACTCCAGCCAGTGGATCGGCACCTGCCAGTGTTCGGCGCAGTCGCGCACGAAGTACAAGGTCGCCTCCACCTCCTTGCCGGTGTTCGCGAAGCAGATCACCGTGTCCGGTGGCAGACCACCATTGGCGTTCAGCACGCGCCACAGCATGTAGGCGCTCGTCCTGCCGCCGCTGAAGCTGATGCAGGTGGGTTGGTCGATCGCGAAGGGGTCGCGCATGCAGTTCGTCTCCGGGCAGTTGCGCCGGCACGTACCGGCAGAGCGGGCCCGGGAGGGGCTGGAGACGACGGCAGGCGCGCAGCGAGGCCGCAGCGCTGGAAGCAAAGAAGCCCCCGCGACGGAGGGCTTGGTCGAAGGAGAAAGCGGACTGAACCGTCAGTGGCCGCTCGGCGCAGGCGCGACGGCCAGCAGCGACAGGTGGGTCTCTGTGGCCGACACCGCCAGGTCGCCTTCGCCGTTGAGGACAAGCGAGAAGACGCCATCCTGCGGATCGAAGAACTCGCCGAAGTCATCGCCGCCGAACTCGGCGCGCGCCAGCTCCCACCAGTCGTCGAACGCATCGACGTCGGGGTTGCAGCCCACGGCATACGCGATGAGCCTGCGCCGGCCGCCGGGCTCGCACGCGCCGCGCTCGGACATGAAGTACACGCCCTGGTCCTTGACCAGGATGACGCGGCACTGGTTGACCACGGCCTCGGTCAGCACGGGTCGCAGCTCTGCGCCCTTGAATCGAACAGACATGGAATGACCTCCGAGAAATAGAACGAAGGGCTTCCCGCCGCGAGGGCGGGAAGCTGCATGACGTTCAGTGCTGAATGGGCTTGGCACCGGACAGGCGCTGCACGCGGATGAGGCGCCAGCTCCCGTCGTCGATCAGCCGTTCCAGTACCTCGCCGAGCATGTCGAAGAGCAGTTCATCGACCCGTTCGACCAACTCGCTGTCGCGGTGCAGTTCCACCGCGTACAGGTCGGGGCCACGCTCGTAGAGCACGGTGACGCGGCCCTGGAACTTCGCTGTTGCGACCGTGAAGCTGATCGCAGGCGGCGCGGCGATGATGTCCTTCGGCAGCGGATCAACCCAGGTGAAATCCCGGGCGCCAGCATCCACCAGCAGGTGGGTGACGCGGCGAAAGCCGTCCGGCGCAGGCAACTGCTCCAGTTGCTGGATCAGATCCTGCAACTGAGGGCAATCCGGCTCGGGGATCGGCAGCTTCGCCGGTGCGGCGCCGAGGATCATGCGCCTGACCGTGTATGGCTGGCCATCGGACGTGAACGCGGTTTCCTCTTCGGGCGTGTCGGCACGCAGCCCGTCGAAGCGGCGTCGGACATAGGGCTCGACATGCACCTTCGCGCCCTCGTCGGGCACGTCGGTCAGAAGCGAGCGGTCGAGCACCACGAACTCGGCGCGGCCCGTCTTGACGACGATGGCCTCGTCGGTCCTGGCGATCACCTTGCCGTCGAAGGGCTTGGGGTCGATGTGGAAGCCCAGGGTCGAAACCTTGGGTTGGCCGTCGAAGATGTTGAACTTGAACGAACGCACGTTGGAAGGCACATGACCGATGACCAGCTTCGGCATCTGTGCGCGGATGGCTTGGGTGTCCATGGGAAAGCTCCTTGTGGAAACCAAGGGGCTTCCCGCCCGCAAGGGAGGTCTGTCCCTTGGGGTGGCGGATGAGCGCGAGATGCGCCCCGGGTGAGGAAAACAACCGATGCGGCGAACCGCATCGCAGCCTCGAAGGTCTCGGCTGCCTGGGATGCTGCTGGCAATACCAGCGAACATGCCCGCAGCGTGGCGCCAAGCCCTCAGCGCTGCGAGCGGCAATCGGCTGTCGCTTGCGACCGCATTGAGTCGTTGCTGCGATCTACTGCTTGGTTTCGATGATCCACCACACGGATTCCGCCATCGCCTGTCCGCTGATCGGATGGATGTCGAGCAGAGCGGCCCGCGCCGACCAGCCAAGAGAGGCACGGTAGCCGCGCACATCGCCGCGGCCGTGCCAGCGGCGCATGCGTCGGGTTCCGGGGGAATAGAGCGGACGTGGCATCCGAGAAGGCGATGACGCCGGTTTGTCGCGTGAAACGGTGTGCTCGTTGGACATGAAAGGTTCCTGAAATGGAGCGAGCCCCAGCCCCTCGCGGGCAAGAGCCCGCGAGGGTTGATTGGGGAGTGACGTATGGCGTGGCTACCAGTCGTGCGTTGGCAGGCCCTCCAAGACCTGCGCGTCCGCATCGAAGACCAGCATGCGCACGTTGGCGAGCGCCGCCAGGCGCAGCACCTGGACCAGGCAATCGGGCATGCCCTTGCGGCGGTGCTCCCGATCCAGGCGCTTGGCTGTCGTGCCTTCCACCAATCGCAGGTTCGCATCCGTCCAGGGCGTGGCAATCAGCTTCACGCCGATCGCCTGGCTGTACGGAATGGGGAAGGCGATGAACAGGAACGTCGTCGGCGTCGCGATGTCCGCCAGTTCGGCGAGGAAGTGCCAGGCCGCTTCGGTGATGTGGCCGCTGCTGATCTCCCAGCACCGGCTGTAGTGCCCGGTGTCGAAGCGCAGTCGCCGCACGACTTCACGCGCGGCCTCGTCCGAGTAGGTGTCGGCCACGTGCAGCGGCTTGCCATCTTCTTCGGCCATGATGGCGTAGACCACGGTGCGAGCGATGCCGTGGCTTCGGCATTGCGCCTCCAGCTCGGGCGGCACGTCCTGGCCTTCGGTCACGACGGCAAAGTCGTCGCAGAAGATGCATGGGTAACGAATAACTTGGCTGTCCGGTAAATGCGACTGCGAGGGGTGCAGCGGCAGGTAGGTCAGAGGGCAATCGTCGTCATAGGAGATCGCGAGCAGCCGCTCCACCGAGAGGCCGTTATAGCCACGGACAAAAGGATTGTTGGAATAGGACATGGGATTTCTCCGACAGAGGATGGCCGAGGCAATCCCCTGCCGGGGATTGAACCCCAGCGGGTGAATGAAGTGGGAGCCGGGCAGCCGGCACCCAGGAAGGACAGGTCGGAAAGAAAACGAGGGACACGGTGCCAGGCGGCGCGCATGTCCCTCACGGGGTGGAAAAGCAGTTCGGTGGCAGGCCAGGGTCGGCTCACCAGCCGTTGTAGTTCAGCGTCAGGTCGGCGATGACCTTGCGCCGTTCCAGGTCGAGGCCGCCCAGGTCGGACAGGCCCTCGAAACCGCAACGCTTGAGCATCGCGCCGCCCTCGCGGGAGCTGTAGAAGCTCACCATCGCGGACAGGAACATCCGCTGGCCGCTGCTTAGGACGCCGAGGGCGTCGTTGAGCATCAGCAGCTTCGGCCGCAGATCCCACTTGGTGGTGGCACGCTGCAGGCCTTCGCGGGTGCCGTCGCCGAACCATTCGGCTCCGGCGATGCTGACGCCGCGCTTCCACGCCTCGAAGAAGGCTTGGGGCGCGGCGGCGAAGTGCTGGTGTTCCAGCTCGATCTGATCAAGTACCTCTTGAGGCAGGGCACGGTTCATGGCATGGGCTCCGGGTGTTTGGACATCACGGGTAGAGGCGCTGCTGCCAGCGGCCCGTTCTCAGGGCGTGGTCGGCGGCGTTGAGCGAGCGGAAGTAGCTGACCGACTCGCGCGAGACCGGGCCGTCCGCATCGGCGGTGCCGATGTAGTGGCCAGCTGCGCTGCAAAGCACCTGCAGGGGCAGGCGCTTGCCGACGTAGGCCAGAGCCTGGTAGCCGATCGATTTGGCGCGGGCCTGTTCAGCGCTCATGGGCGCCGATGCGAACGCAAGGGACATGGTTTTCTCCTGGTGGTTGAAAGACCGGGAGCACCACGCCCCGACGGGAGCGGAAGACTCCCGGAGGGTTGAACATGAACGGCATCGGCGTCGTGAAACGCCCGTCCGCGGTGGTCGATGCGAAGCGGACTGGTGGGTCCCACGAGAGGATTCCCGTGGCAGCCGAAAGACCCAGGCTGCTGGCATGTGCTGATCAGGTCAGCAACGCACGCCGCAAAGCATCACGCTGGGGCGCGGTCTGCGTCACGGGGGAATCGGTTCCGGCCTCGTCCCTGATTGCTGCTGCCGGGTATTGCCAAATGATTCAATAAATGTTGTATCATAGAATCATGAACGAGACCCAAGCCATTTCGGGGTCGCCTCAGAAAACGGAAAATAAAGCACGCTAAGCCGGTTGCAGCGGTCGTAACGGCCTGAACTTGCCCGCACCGATCTTGGCGCTGCTGCGCCACAGGTAATCGCCGGTCAGGTTGATGTGTTCCCAGCCAAGCGGCGACAGGTACTGCAACAGCCCTTCATCGACAGCATGGCCGTTGCCACGCAGCGCCTGCGCCGCCCGTTCCAGATAGACCGTGTTCCACAGCACGACGGCCGCTGTCACCAGATTGAGGCCGCTGGCCCGGTAGCGCTGCTGCTCGAAGCTGCGGTCGCGGATTTCGCCCAGCCGATTGAAGAATACGGCGCGGGCCAGCGCGTTGCGCGCTTCGCCCTTGTTGAGTCCGGCGTGGACGCGGCGGCGCAGCTCCACGCTTTGCAACCAGTCCAGGATGAACAGCGTGCGTTCGATGCGCCCCAGCTCGCGCAGGGCGACGGCTAAGCCGTTCTGGCGCGGATAGCTGCCGAGTTTCCGAAGCATCAGCGAGGCTGTCACCGTGCCCTGCTTGATCGAGGTGGCCAGCCGCAGAATTTCATCCCAGTGGGCACGACTAGCCTGGATGTTCAGCTTGCCGCTACTAATCATGGGTTGGAGCGCGCCGTAACGGGTTCCGCCTTGGGGGATGAACAGCTTGGTATCCCCCAGGCCGCGGATGCGCGGCGAAAAGCGGAGGCCCAGCAGATGCAGGAGGGAAAAGACGTGATCGGTGAACCCCGCCGTGTCGGTGTAGTGCTCCTCGATACGCAGGTCGGACTCGTGGTACAGCAGGCCGTCGAGCACATAGGTCGAGTCGCGCACGCCTACGTTGACCACCTTGGTGTGGAACGGCGCGTACTGGTCGGATATATGGGTGTAGAAGGTTCGTCCAGGGCTGTTGCCATATTTCGGGTTGATGTGGCCGGTACTTTCGGCCTTGCTCCCGGTTCGGAAGTTCTGGCCGTCCGACGATGACGTGGTGCCGTCGCCCCAGTGTTCGGCGAAGGGATGCCGGAATTGGGCGTTCACCAACTCGGCCAGCGCTGTCGAATAGGTTTCGTCGCGGGTATGCCAGGCTTGTAGCCAGGCGAGCTTGGCGTAGGTCGTGCCGGGGCAGGACTCGGCCATCTTGGTCAGGCCCAGGTTGATCGCGTCGGCCAGGATGGTGGTCAACAGCAGATTTTTGTCCTTGGCCAGATCGCCCGATTTCAGGTGCGTGAAGTGGCGGGTGAAGGCCCCCCCCCCACCCACCTCTAGCAGCCGGTCGGGGGTCTTTTCGGGTGGGAGGGGCCTGGCTGTCTGGTCGGTCAGCGCCCGCGCGGGGGCGGGGGCCCCCCCCCCCCGCGGCGCGGGCTTCCGGCCCCACCCCGGGAGTGGAGCACTTCGCCCGGCGCTTGGCCCCGCCCCCCCCGCGTCCCCGC
>Ga0066256_1005132_pt1 | contig 11086 bp, 10 predicted proteins | sample ThiBio_1000_biof_FD_87107 | JGI IMG/M metagenome (GOLD analysis project Ga0066256, IMG submission 87107) | Wastewater bioreactor microbial communities from Cape Town, South Africa - Thiocy_expt_1000_biof (version 2) | ecosystem: Engineered > Bioreactor > Thiocyanate-remediating >... | reverse complement strand
GTAGAGTGTGAGGGAGGTGCCAGTCGAGCGCGTGAGAGAGAGAGTGAGTGTGAGAGCGAGAGAGCGATGGCCAGCGATAATCACAGGTGGTCAAAAAATGAGGTTTTTAAATACGGCACCAGCGACAAATCCAAGAGCACGGTACAAATATTCAGGTTAAATCCAGCGGATTGCAATGATAAAATACTGATGCGCACGTCTCGCCGCTTATTTTGCATGTGCGACACATGCACCATTTATGTCCGTTGGTGTCTGTCCGAGTCAGCCACGCTGCGCGGGCAACTACATTTGATCATCAATTTTGATGGCGGCACCGTGGGCGCCGCTGGGCGGCGCCGGCGGCGGTGCCACTGGTGGGCCGCCCGGCCGCCGTGGCCCGGGCCCCGTCGCGGTGCGTGTGAGGGCACTGTGAGGCTGTGAGCTGATGGTTGAGCCGTATTATGGCCCGTATACTTTAATACTGGACACATGTCGGCATGATGTCGCCCTTTGTCGGTCGGAGACTTGAAGAGATACACATCCAAGTCTGCCCCAGGACTGCCCCTCTTCGGGCGCACTGCCCGGGAGAGTAGCTTGGGACTATGCAAGAATGGGAACGGGGTTCTTCAGGCTAGGAAACACTCCCTAGGCCCTACAACAGGCGGACACTGGGCCACAAGCGAAGTTGAAGCGCACAGGCTCACAGCTGCGCACTGCGCACAGTGCCACAGGCGGACCCTACGAAGGCGCGCCGGCGCCGCCCCGCGCGGCCGCCTCGGCGGGGCCCTCGCGCATCCCAAAGCCGTCGTCTACCCCCCGCAGCAGGTTGCCCAGGAACTTGTCGGTGGCGCCCGCGTACTGCGCCACGGCGCGCCGCCATTCCTCCACCGCCGCCACGCCCGACCCGTGATCGCGCGTCAGCCCCTCCGTCAGCCGGCGCAGTGCGGACGGCACGCACCTCTCGTGCAGGTTCTCCAGGTGGCGCTCCAGCATGGTCTGGCTGTCCTCAAACAGGGTGCGGTACGCCACGCTGGCGGCCGGGATGTAGAATGCATGCACGTACGCCCAGCCCGCCACGCGGCGGCCGCGCTTCACCACTTCCATCGCGTCTCTCAGCGTGGTGGTCAGCGCGTCGTGCGTCGCACCGTCTCCGCGCCGCACGGCCAGCAGTTTTGCCCACTCTGCCGTCACCTCCGCGTCCAGGAGGTGGATGGCGCGTACCGCATCGCGCTGTGCATGGAAGCGCTCGTTGTAGAACAGGTACACCTTCAGCTCCGCCTCTTTCGCCTCATCGTCTGCTGACTTCACCGCCGGCTTCCTTTTGCTGCAGCCGTATCTGTGGCCAGGAGCCCACGGCTCCAGACAAATGAAGCAGAATTCGTGACGACAGCGGCACACCATGTGATTGTCACCCAAACCCCTGTCGATGCGGAGAGGGCATTTGGGGCACTTCTTCGTGTTCCACGACAGCCACAGTTCGGTGACGCTGTCGTCCTTCTCCCGCTCCCGCCACGACGCCACCTCGGCGCACGACGCCGGCTTGTGTGCCTCGTCGCCGCAGCGGAAGCACATGGCGCGACCGCACCGGCACACCACGTCCTCCGCGCCGCCGCCCGTGTACATGATTGCGCAACTGCTGTGTGGTGGGGTGGGCGTGGGGTGGACATACAGTGGGCGGTGGCGGTGACGCAGGTGACGTGAGCGGCGGCGCCAATGGCTGAGTACTACTCACTCGCACCCCGGCTCTGGGCACCACCTCAGCGTCGTGTCGGTGACCACCATGCCGCGAGTCACAAAGTCCTTGAACCGGGCGTAGCCCCCGGGCGACAGGTACTCCTGGAACATGCGGGGCCGTGCCACCTCCTTGCACGCCGGTGCCATAATGCACTGCAGTGGGGAGAGAGGGGTGTAAAGTGACTCTCAGGTTACCAAACGCGAGGTGCATGCACGTGTGCCAGCAGGTGGGACGTACGCGCGTGCCCAACGCGGTCGTGGGGTTCCCCATGGCGGCCTGCACCACCGACCGCCACACCTCCTTGGGCGCCCAGTGCCCGCACGCGCACGCGTCCGCGTCGGCGTACGCGCACACCTCCAGGCTGCCCTCATCAAAGAATGTGTCGGTGGGCTTCATGCCGGGCGGCAGCGGCGGCGGGTCGCCGCCCGCCGCCATGCCCACCTCTGCGCGCACGCGGTCGGTGTCCTCCGTCCACGCCTTGTCGATGGCCTCCATGCGCCACTTCATGCCATGCAGCAGCACCAGCGCCTCGTCGGCCGTCATGCCGTAGCTGCTCATGAGGTGCACCATGCGTGCCTCCACCTCGCCGTGCAGGTCCGCCGCCGGGATGACGACTGCTTTCCCGCCTGCCGCCGCACGTGTGTACTCCGTTGAGCTGGACGACGCTGGGGGCGCCGCCATGCCGGTACCGGTACCGGCAGTTGCCTTCCCGCCGCCCTCAAAGGTGTCCGGGTATGGCGAGTCATCGTCAAGGTCGGGGTAGGGTTCCTCCTCCTCCAACCCCTCCCCCGCCTCCACCTCCTTGTCGTCCGCCATGGTGGCTGCAGCTGGGTGTGGGTCGGGGGGCAACAGGCTTCACAGGTACTAGCAGCCTTCGGCGTCTCAATAGGATATTATAGTGCACCAACCAACCGCGTCGCATGTATTGTGCAGTATTGCAACAAGCAGCCCGTTTCCATTGTATTTTATTGGGTTAGTTGCATGTCGAAGCTTGGAACAGTCGGCGCGAGACACCCACTGAATTCTGCACCCAGGCAGCGCGGCCGCGGCGCAACCGCTTGGTCCAATTGCAGTCGTGCAGGCTGTCTGCCGCTGTCACTGGCTGTGCAGCGCAGGCTAGTGGCACTCGTCACGTCACTGGGCCTCACTGGCTGCGGTCACTGGCGCCACACTGCCACCATGGCACCCATGATCTAGCTGAGCGGATGCTGCTAAGGTAATTGCTTGTTGTTGACAACGTGGCACGCTGCTACTACCCGCGCTGCTGGCAACTTCAAGCAATGACGCAGGAGTAATCTGACGTTCCCAACCGCGGCACCAACGACGGCGGCATGCTTTCAGGGCGAATCGGTACGTCGACGCCAATGCCAGTGTCACGCAAGTCCAGTGTGCGCAGCGCGCGCAGGTGGGCAAAGGACACAGCCGGCGTGAGCTTGTCAACCCGCCCAAGATTTAGCTCAACTAGTGTCGCCGGTAGCGTCGCCACCGTGGCATTGGTAACCGAGGTGAGTACACCGCGGAACACACTCAGCCGCGGTAAATGCGCTAACGACACGGCCTCGACATTCGGGCTGTAGGAGACGTCTAGCACCTCCAGCGTCGGCGGCAGGGTTTCGATGCTGGTGGCGCTTGCGTTTCCCATCCTCCATAGTAATACGCACAACGCCGGCAGGCAGTGGAATCTTGCTCCTGGTTCCAACTCCAGCACACACGCATCCATACGCAACGCCTGCAGTGACGGCGGCAGGGCCTCCAGTCCCGCATCCAGCGCTGCCGTAATGCTCCCGTTAAACGACATCAGCACCGTCAGGTGAGTGAAGCTGGCGGCGCGCGTCAAGTTGCGACACTCTGACACATTCAGGTGGCGCAGCGTGAGCGGCAGGCGTTGAACAACTGCGTCAGTAATGGCGTTGCAATTCTGGGCATTTAATGATGTCAACCCCACCAGCAGGACGGGGTCGTCGAGGGAGCGCAGCCGCGGCGTCAACCGCGCGCCCACCGCGGCAGGCAACGCGGCGCGCCACCGGCGCACGTCATGGATGGCAGTTACCATGTCGCACCACGGCACGTCCGTCACCGCGCGCAGCAGCACAGGGTGAAGCTGCCGCAGGATGGTAACATCGCGGGTGTTCAAACACTGCAGCACGGCTACTAATGTCGCCGGGTTGCCGCCCACTACCTGCACCAGCAGCGGCACGGAGTAGTGCGACATGGCGGGCACCTACTCTTACCGGTACCGGTACCGGACCGGTATTACCGGTACTAGTATAAGCTGCGTCGTGATCTGTGCGCTATACAAAACAAGTGCACAAGCAACACCGATACCCATTAAGCAATGCCTCGCAGTACCACAATAAATGTCGTCAATAATTGTACGCGCGTAGGGATGTCGTTGGGTTGGGTCACTTGGGTGGTGCGACCGTTGCGTGGCGTTGGGTTGGTGACTCGGGCCGGGGCCCATCGGGCGCAGGTACCTGGTACCGCAGTGGTGCGCCTGCACACACGAAGCAACACGCTCGTGGGCGCCAATTGATGAACAATGCGTCAAGTTGTTGTTGCGCACAACATGCGTTTCACATGTTGTTGCACTCGCGCGGGTGTGGTCTCAATTGCGAGTGGCGCGGCAGCTGCTGCTGCTGCTGCTGCCTCCACTACCGGTACCGGTACCGACGACGCCAGTGGCATGGCGGCTGCTAGTTGCGGCGGCGGCAGCGCCGGCGACACTGGTGCCACTGTCAGTACAACAAGAGGCAGCCCACTGGTCGCCCCTGCACCCGTGCCGCTGCTGGTGACGGTGCTGGCGGGAAACCCAGTGACAGCAATTAACGTGCTTGCCTGCCTCTCCACCGCCGACGTCAACAGCCTCCGACGGCTGCACCCGGCGCTGCCAGCAGCTGTGGCGGCCGTGCCGTGGGCAGACACGGATGCCGCCGTCGTGAACGTGGTGCGGTGGCGGAAGGTGCTGCCGGTCGCAGCGGGCGCGCGGTTCACACGGCGCGCTGTGGGTGATCCGGCACGTGCTGTTGCAGCGCTAGCGGGCGTGACGCACGTGGACCAGCAGGGAGGCGCGTTTGTCCGCGCGAAGCTGCTGCGCCGGCTGCCAGCATCGTCAGTGCGTGTACTGAATGTCAGCAGCTGCTGCAACCTGGCTGCCAACACCAGTTTCACGCGCTTCAAGGCGCTGGTGGCGCTGAACTGCAGCCGGACAAAAGTGATCGATGACTGGGCCGGTGGCCTGCCGTCTTGGCTGCGGGAGCTTGACATCAGCTGCGCAATCGGCATGTGGCACAGCGTGTCGCTGGTCCACCTACGCGCACTGCAGGTGTTGCGCGCCACAGGCAGCGCGCTGGGTGACGCAACGCTGGCGTCGCTGCCGCCAAGTCTTGTGGAGCTGCATGCATCACAATGTGTGTCTCTCTCGAAGGCAGCGTCGTTTGCGCACCTCCCCGCGCTGCGCGTGCTGGACGTGTCCAAATGTCCCATTGGTTACGCGTCGTTGGCCAGCCTGCCGCCGTCGCTGGTGCGCCTGGACATAAGAAAGTGCTGCTCGCCTGCCGCTGTGCTGCCGCGTCTGCCTGCACTGAAAACATTGGACGCAGGCGGCAGTGCCATTGGAGACGCGCTGGTGGCAAGCCTGCCGGTGGGGCTGCTGGAGCTGCGGCTAACCTCGTGCCACTACGTGACGTGCGCCGCCACGTTCGACCACCTGCCAGCATTACGTCTGCTGCATGGCATGGACACGCGGCTTGATCACACTGTGCTTGCCGCCTGCCGCGCGCGTGGCACTACCGTGCCACCAGCCATACAGTTGTTGTTTGGGCCCCCCTTTAACGAGTTGACATTGTCTGTGCTGGCGGATGGGCGGCTGGCATGCGCATGTGGCACTAAGGTGCAAGTGTGGGATGTGGCACGCGCAGTTGAGACAGCAGCGATGGAGGTGGTAGCGGCAGATAAAGGGATTTTCTATACGCTGGCGCCGCTGCCCGACGGCCGTCGCCTGGCCGTTGGAACTGCTTCCGGGCCCTGGGATGCCAGTATTGATGTGTGGGATGTGCAGTCCTCGCCGCCTGTGCGCTGCTCCACGATCGATTGCGGCGGTAAAGCCGACATGGATGTACTTGCGGTGCAAGCTGACGGCCGCGTTGCCGCCGCGTGCGAGCGGTTTGACAATGTGTGGATTGTTGATGTGGATGCCGGCTCCGTGGCGGCAGTATTCGAGGGGCACACCGACCACATAACGACGCTGGCGGCCCTACCCGACGGCCGCCTCGCCAGCGGGTCAAGGGACAAGACAGTGCGGATATGGGAAGTGGGCGCGCGCGCGTGTGTGGCGACGCTGGCAGGCCACACTGACGTGGTAGAGACTTTGGCGGTGCTGGCCGACGGCCGGCTGGCGAGCGGCGCACGCAACGGCACGGTACGGTTGTGGGATGTCGGGGCCGCCACCTGCGTGGGCGTGCTTGACGGGCACCAAGGCGGCGTGGCAGTTCTTGCAGCGCTGCCAGACGGCCGGCTTGCCATCAGCTCTTGGAACAGCGCCACCATCCGGCTGTGGGACACGCGCCCGGCAGCAGCGGCTGCCACCATGCATGTGCTGGAGCTGGGACAGTACTTTCGGAGCATCCGCAAGTTGGTACCGCTGCAGGATGGCCGCCTTGCTTGTGCGTGTTGCAATTATGTATCTGTCCATGAGTACTACGCGAGGCACGTGTACCTGTTGGAGGTCCCGCCACCTGCCGCGTGCTAGCCTTTGCTACTTGCTCCTGCCTGTCTGTGGTATCGGCCAAAGTTGAAAGCGCTGGCAGCGCGCCGCCGCGTCACATGTGCACACAAAATGACGCCGCAGCAAGCGGGGCCGCTCCAAACCACACCGTGTCATACGGGTGGCACTTGTTCATTCACACCGCGCAGTGCACGGCAAGCGGCTCCCTCCACCATTGCGCCGCCGGTGTGCGTCAGTCGTGCCGCCGCGGACATCAAGTTGGCATCAACTGTCCCGGCCGCCATCGACGTCACGGCGCTGGTATCCCGCGGCCGCTACAGCACACACCAACCGAATGGGCACATACAACCAATACCAAGTCATGCAGCCGCTTTGATACTCTGTTTGGGAGTTCGACGCGCGCTGCAGCGCGCAGCGTCGCAACTGACGTGGCACCAAGACATCAACTTCAAGATCATGAGACGCTGCGCCACCCAGCAGTACGGCCATACACTGCACTTTTGTGCGTGTGACTCCTCGCGCGTGACGCCGCGCCGCCGGCGGTGCAATTATTCACAGTACCTGGACATAGACTGCGTACGCGCGCCGCGTCCCGACACGAGGGTGCCCATTTGCGTGGGTAGGAGCTGGTGTGTGGAGGTGCCGGCCGCGGTGCACCAGCCTTTGGTGCGTGACGCCATCACGCATGCGGCAGCCGGCTGCGCGGTGACGGAGGGACAAGCGTGTTGCACATGTGCGAGTACCAACGTCCTACAACACACCAGTGTACAAATCGTGTGCATTCGCTGCGTTTGTGGTGCGGTGTGAGGTGTGCGCCGTGATTTGTGACCGCCACCACGTGCGACCTCGTCGTCGTCGTCGTCGTCGTCACGCATGCCGTGCCGGACAGTGGACACCATGCCAACTACCGCCGCCGCCGCCGCTGCAGCCGCCACTGGATTGAAAACAAGGTACTTTCCTCGCTACGGTACACAACACACCATGCGACGGCCGCGTCACAGCCGCACGTTGTTCCAGTTAGAGAGTCGATCGTCGTTGTTGTTGGCCGCCGTCAGGCTGGTTGCCCGTCTCGTACCACCGACGACCGTATCATACGCCACCGTCCGCTCCACAATCGCCACCGCTGCCAGCCCCAACACCCGCGCCACGCCGGCACCCGGCGTTGCATATGTCTGCCACTTTCTCCGCGCGGGCTGTCCCCGCCGCCTGCTTCCGTAGCTGTCGCCGCCGCGGTGGTGGCCATGCGTGGTGTTCGCACCGGTCTGTACCGCCGGTCGGCGCTTGGCGGGTCATCGGTGTCAGTGTCCAGCTTACATGGTGCTGTGGTGGGTGTGTCAGGGGTATTCCGGGCACCGCTCACACCCCCGGGGCGCATTACTGGCCACGGCACAAGGTGGGTGATCAGCTGCAGTGGTAGGCGTGGTGGTGTGTCGCCAGCAGGAGGTGTAGCGGGTGTGACACGAGGAGTGGTACCTCGAAAGCTGTCGCACTGTTGTGACCAGTCTTCGCGGACACGCTGCCGCCGCTGCTGCTGCGCTGCTGCTGCAGTGCTGCTGCCGCTGCTACTTGTTGCCAGCACACACACACACAGGGCAGCTGCTTCAGCAGCTGCGAGGTCACTTGATCCAGTTGCAGCAGCAGCAGTAGCGATGGTGTGACGTGCCACCGAAGTACACCTCCCAGTCCCACGTCCAGCCTCCTACCAGCCTTGGCACGGTGCCACCAGGGCGAATCGAGCGGCGGTCGTTTGACAGCCTGATGAAAAATCTTCCGCTCGCTCGCGGCCAGGTGTGCAACCTATACGCGCACACCACGTCCACGGTTACGGTAATCCCGACGCCGATTTGCAGCCGCCGTCGGTGCGACGGCGCGACGCGACCGCGCAATTGCGGGTGTGCTCGCAACATGTCCATCTCGTCGGGAAGCGTGGAGTACGAAGACGACAATTGGGAGCAATTATCGGAGCACCAGTACGAGGGTGGCGTTGCGCCAGCGCCAGTAACAGCCAGAGGAGGAGGAGGAGGAGGAGAAGCAGGGGCGGCGGGTGTGCCGGTAACAGCCGCGGGTACCACCGGCGCGCCGGCAACTGGACCAAGTACCGAAGGAGTAGCACCTGTAGGAGGTATTCCGGCGCCACCGAGGTTGCCGCCTGCTGCAGTTGCACCGGCAGTACGAGCGACAACAACAACGACGGTGGTACCGTCATCAACAACTACTACTACGACGACGACGGCGACAACATCTCCATCTCCATCGACGGCGACAACCTCCATCGCAGTGGTACCTCCAGCAACGGCAACAACATCACGCACCGACGACTCGGCGGCGACGGCGGGGAGCAGCGAGGGCGCCACCCCAGTTGCAGGTGGGAGCGGCGGCGGCGGGGCGCCGGTGAGAGGGCGGTTCCGACGAGCGGTCGCGCCACCCGGCATCATAGTGACAGCGGCGCCGGCGGACGATAGCAGCAGCAGCAGCAGCAGCAACAGCGGCGGCGACGCGCCAAGTAGTGGCGGCAGCAGCGGTGCGCCAAGTGGCCGTGCGGTACTGTGGAGCCCACGCCCACCCACCAGTGCGCGCTCGGCGCCGTCGTATACCCGGTCAGTGTCGTTCCGCCTGTGGGCGGCGGGCGGCAGCGAGGAGGGCGGTTCAACCGCACCGACGGGTGGCGGTGGCGTGCACGAGGAGGCGGCGCATTCGTTACCGCCGCCAGCACCCGTCGGAACAGCACCCGTGGTGGCTGCCACTGTGTCACCGCCGACGACTGGACGCACGCTGCGACCTGCCCTCAAGCTGTCCCCCCGCGCCTCGCCGCCGCTCGCAGCAGCCAGCCCCAAGTCGCCGCGTGTGACGTTTGCTGGCGCCGCCGACATCGTTGGCAGTGTAGGCGGTGGCGGTGGAGGTGGTGGTGGTGGTTGGCAGCTGCCGGCGCCTGCTCTGACGCTGCTGCCGGCGCTGTTGTTGCCGCAGGCGTCACCCCTGAGCGCCGGCGACACCTGGCGGCAACGCGCGTCCAGCATGGATTCTGTTGGAACGGGAGGTGGCGGGTACCCGCCGAGCCACGGGCCACCGCCACTATTGCCACCAGAGGGCGACCGGCACGCGCACGTGTCTGCCATGGCGATGGGCGGCATGATGATGATGCACGGCGGCGGCGGCAGTAGCGGCGGCAGCACAGGACCGCCGTCACCGGCGTACGGTTCCGTGCCCGCGCCTGGCGCACCGCATGGTGGCGGGGGCGGCGGGGGTGGTGGGTGGATGCTGTCACCACCCTACGGCGGCGGCGGCGGCTACCCGCCTGCCGCCGCTGAGCCGCCCATCAGTGCAGCGGATGGGCGCGCGTCGTCGTGGGGTGTGGATGACCGTGATGCCGGGTACGCGGTCAGCCGCGCGCCTGCTGGCGCGGCGCTGGATGCCATCGACTCTGCTATGATGCTGGCGCGCGCGTCCCGCGGCGGGCCGGTGCGGCCCACAGCGGCGGCGCTGGGCACACCAGGCGGCGGCGGCGGCGGCGGCGGCGCGGCGACGCCGGGCGGCCGGCGGCCGTCTATCACCGGTACCGGTACGCGCAACTCGCTGGCGGGCGCCAACCCGCTGCTCATGCCGTCGGCGGACCGCGCGCGGGAAGTGCGCACCACGGGCGGTGGCCGCGGCGCGTCGCTCATCATGCAGCTGGACGCCTCCAAGCTGTCTATCATGGGCGCGGACGGCCACCTGAAGGACGCGGTGGTAAACTCGCGCTTGGGTTTCATCTCGCCACAAGCGTCGGAGGCGGCGGCGGCGGCGGCGGTGGCGGCCGAGTCGGCGGCGGCAGGCCTGCGGCCGGGCGAGGCGGACACGATGGGCAACCCGACGCTGGCGTTTAGTAAGAAGCCACGCGTGGTGTCGTACAAGCCGTACACCATGGCGGACTACCACGACCGCAAGAGCCGCGACAGCGAGATGCTGAGCTCGCTGACGGTGGCGGCGGCGGCGGATCGCGCGGCACCTAGTGTGGCGGCCGCTGCCGCCTCATTCTCCTCCTCCCTCCGCGGCGCCTCTTCGTCAGCGCCCACACGGCGATCCACCGCCGCGTCGCAGCGCTCACACACAGTGGGCGGCCGCCGCGACTCGGGCGCCGGCGTGCCGGCCGGCGCCGCCGGGCCGCGCGGATCAACTGTCGGCAGTGGACTGCCACCCCGCGCCACCGCTGACGGCTTTGTAGCGTTCATGGCGCCGACGGGCGTGGCGGCGGGCGGCGGTGGCACGCTGGGCGCCGGCATGTACTCCGGCAGCGGCCGGCACGGCGGGTACGGCGGCGGCGGCGACGGACGCGGTGGTGATGGTGGCGGTGGGTATGGTTATGGTGGCGGCGGCGGATATGGGTATGGTGGTGGTGGAGGCGACGGCGGAGGGTACGGTTATGGTGGTGGCGGTAGCGGTGGGGGCGGGGACGGGTATGGGGGGGGGGGGGGGGGGGGTGGGGGGGGCCCCCCCCCCCCCCCCGGGTGGGGCCGGGGGGGGGGGCGGGGCGGGCCCCGGGGGGCCGCCCCCGGGGCGCCCCCCCCGGGCCGGGGGTCCCATTGGGCCCCCCGCGGGGCCCCCCCCGCGCGGGCGGGGGGGCCCGGGGGGCGCCCGGGGGGGGGCCGGGGGGGCGGCGGTGGGGGGGCCGG
>Ga0066256_1001101_pt2 | contig 11091 bp, 10 predicted proteins | sample ThiBio_1000_biof_FD_87107 | JGI IMG/M metagenome (GOLD analysis project Ga0066256, IMG submission 87107) | Wastewater bioreactor microbial communities from Cape Town, South Africa - Thiocy_expt_1000_biof (version 2) | ecosystem: Engineered > Bioreactor > Thiocyanate-remediating >... | reverse complement strand
TCACCCCGGAAGGCCGCCACATCCGTCCCCGCGGACAGGATTTCTCCGAAGGCGAGGTCGTGCTGCACGCCGGCGACGTGCTCGATCCCGGCCGCCTGACCGTCGCCGCCGCGATGAACCATGCGGAACTGACCGTCTATGCCCGCCCCCGCATCGCGGTGCTGGCGACAGGCGACGAACTCGTCCCGCCGGGCACCCGGCCGGGTGCAAGCCAGATCATCGCCTCCAACACCTACGGCGTCTCGGCCATCGCCCGTAAAGCCGGCGCGGAGGTCATCGACCTCGGCATCGTCGAAGACGACAGGCAGGCGATCCTGGAAGCCGTGCGCAAGGCGCTGGTGCTCGACATCGACGTGCTCGTGACGCTCGGCGGCGCCTCCGTCGGCGATTTCGACCTCGTCCAGCCCGTCCTCGGCGAGGCCGGCATGGCGCTCGATTTCTGGCGCATCGCCATGCGGCCCGGAAAGCCGCTGATGGTCGGCCGCCTCGGCGCGATCCAGGTCGTCGGCCTTCCCGGCAATCCCGTCTCGAGCCTCGTCTGCTCGCTGCTCTTCCTGGAACCGCTTGTCCGCCGCCTCGCCCGTCTTCCGGGGAAAAGCCGGCTGCGCAGCGCCGTTGCCGCCGTGCCGGTCCGGGAAAACGATCACCGCCAGGACCATATCCGCGCCCGGATCGACCGCGGACCTGCCGGCGAGCTCCGCGTGACGCCCTTCGACAAGCAGGATTCCTCGATGATGAAGACCTTCGCGCAATCCGAAGGCCTCCTTGTCCGCCTGCCGCATGCGCCGGCCCTTGAGGCGGGCGCGGCCTGCCAAGTCCTGCTCCTGCGCGAACCCGCTGGTTGAGCAGCATTATTGTTTCACCCGCCCCCTGCGGAACACATATGGAACAGATAGTGTCTGTTCTGGATTTGTTTCACGATTCTCGGTGGAGAGACCATGCTGACGCGCAAACAACAGGAACTCCTCCTCTTCATCCATGAGCGCATGAAGGAATCGGGCATTCCCCCGTCCTTCGACGAGATGAAGGACGCCCTGGACCTCGCCTCCAAATCGGGCATCCACCGCCTCATCACGGCGCTGGAGGAACGCGGTTTCATCCGCCGCCTGCCCAACCGGGCGCGCGCGCTGGAGGTCATCAAGCTGCCCGAGGCCTATTCGCCGAGCCTGCAGCCCCGGCGCGGCTTCTCGCCCTCCGTCATCGAAGGCAGCCGCGGCAAGCCGCCCGCGCCGGCCGCCGCCCCGCCGCAGCGCAATGCTGCCCCGGCCGACATGCCCACGTCCGTATCGGTGCCCGTGATGGGCCGCATCGCCGCCGGCGGCCGGACCGCCGCCACCCAGAACAACCCCCATGACACCCCCGGGCCGGCGGGGAGGATCGCCAACGGCGACCATTAGGCGCGGGAAGCCGGGGGGGATGCGAGGACCGAGGCCGGCACCCTCGCCGGCGATCCCGTCATCCCCCGCAACCCCACCACCGCCAATCCCGGCGAGATCATCGTCGCGCTCGTCGACGAAGAGGAGGCGACGCTGAAGCGCTTCCGCCGCAAGGGTGCCTCCATCGCACTCGAAGCCGCCAATCCGGCCTACGAGACCCGCATCTTCGGGCCGGATCGCGTCAAGATCCAGGGCAAGCTCGTCGGCCTCATCCGTCGTTATCACTGACCGCCTTGTCCGTTATCGAAGCTGCCGGTCCGCCAGTCGTAGGTGCGGTGCCTCGACCAGGGGCGATCGAGCGTTTCGACGGAAGACGTGAATTCCGCCTCGGGAGGGCTGGCGACGGCCGCGGCTGCCGCAGCGGGCCGGATTTCCAGCGCGCCCGTTCGCCGCAGATGCCGCGCGGTCACCAGCCGGGCGCCGGAGCGGCAGGCATCCAGCCGCAGGGCAAAGGCCACGACGACGAGATCCGCCCCGTCGCAGGCCGTGCCGAGGAAGGCGGTGTCCTCCAGCGTGACGATCCGCCAGCCGCTCGGCGAGACGGCAGCGCAGAAGGCTTTCGTTTCGCAGACGAAACCGGGGCCTTTTCCCGCCGCATCGAGCGCCGCGGTGAGGGCATCCCTCGCCTTCTGCCGGTCCGCCTTGCGGCGCGGCCGCTTTCCTTCGGCCGCTCCCGCCGGCTTTTCCCCGGTTTCCTCCAGCGTCAGGCCCGCCGTCTTGCGCATGTCCGGTTTGACGAGTTCGCCGAGCCGGAGCGCCCGGCGCCATTGATCGTAGACGAAACCCGGCGGCCGGGCTCGGTTCGTCGCCACCCTGGCGCCATCGAGAACGGCGACGAGGCGGCCGTCCTCCGACACCAGCACCTCGGGACGCGGACGCCCGTCGGGCCAGCATGCAATGCCGATGCCCAGCACGACCAGCAAGGTGCCCGCGTGACGCAGCCTGGTGCGTAGGATGCAGAGCAGGCCGCCGCCGACGCCGATCAGCAGGAAGGCGAGCGGCGGAATGCGGCCGATGACGATCTCGCCCTTCCAACTGGCGACCCAGTTCGACATCGCGATCATCCAATCGATCCCCTTGCCCATGATGACGAAGGGAATGGCGTCGAGACCGAAGGGCATGAGCAGCACCGCCATCAGCCCGAACGGCATGACGATGGCGCTGATGACCGGCAGGGCCGGGAGGTCCCGGGCAGGCCCGGGGGCGGGAGTGCGAGGGAACGGGCCGCCGGAAAGGAGGCGGGGGGAAGGGCGGCCGATCAGCGAGGAGAGAAGCAGCCCGCCGAGGAGGCGGCCCGCCGAGCCGCCGATGAGCTGGAACCGCCCGCCCCGGCTTTCGCGGCGAACCGGACGCTCGCGCCAGGCCGCATAGCCGGCGACGAGGCCGAGCGTCGCCGCGTAGGACATCTGGAAGCCGGGATTGGTGACGGCCGAGGGCGTGACGGTGAGGATGAGGATCGCCGAGATCGCCACGTTGCGCAGGCTGATCGCCGAACGGCCGAACATCACCGCGACGAGCATGACGCAGATCATGATCCATGAGCGCACGGCCGAGATCGCCCCGCCCGAGACGAGGATGTAGAGCGTCACCATGACGAGCGCCCCGGCTGCCGCGATCTTCTTGGTGGGATAGCGTTCGGCAAAGCCGGGGATCAGCGCCATCAGACCGCGCGCACCGACGAGGAAGGTCCCGGCGGCCAGCACCATGTTGAGCCCGGAAATGGCGAGCACATGGGTCAGCCCCGCCTGCCGCAGCGCCTCCACCGTCTCCGCGCTGATCGCCCGCTGCTCCGCCGTCACGAGCGCCGCGGCGATCGCCCCCGCGTCCCCGCCGATGCGGCCGCGTATATGCTCGGTCAGGCTGTTGCGCCATGTCGCGATCTCGCGCCGGACCCGACCCTCCAGTCCGGTTTCGGTGCCCGCCATGGCGGTCGGAGCCCTGTAGAAATAGCCGACGGCGCCGGTTCCCGCGAAATAGGCGTCGAACGCGAAATCGTTGAGCCCGGCGAGCGAGGGACCGGAGGGCGGGCCGAGGCGCGCGCGCCCCGTTATGCCGCTGCCGATGGCGATGGGGTCATGCGTGCTGCGCGCAAGCACCGTCACTACGCCCGGTGCACGTTTCAGGGCAGGCCCCTGCGTCGTCTCCAGCGCGATGCGATAGCGGATCGCCCCGCGCGCGTCGCTTTCGCGTGACAGCACCCGGCCGCCGATCTCGGTCGTTACCGGAGCGTCCAGGATGATCGTATCGAGCCGTGCGCTTTCGAGGGCGGCAAGCAGCATGCCGACCGGAACGAGGAACGCCGCGCCCGCGGCAAGCGCCGGCCACCCCTCCCGGTGGCGAAGGCGCCAGGCCGGCAGGAGCGCCGCGAGCGCCACGAGGATCATGGCGAGCGGCGACGGATCGGCTGCGGGGGCAAACCAGAGCGCAGCGCCCGCCCCCATGAAGACGGGCACGAACAGGAAGAAATGGCCGTGCGCCCGCTCCTCGGCAAAGGCAGCGGCAAGGGCATGCCGCCCTGTCGCATCGCTGCGAAACTGGCCCGCCACCCGCAGCACGGCGGCGAACGGCGCCCGGCGAGGCGGCGCCCGATGGCCGGAAACCGCAGGCAGGGCGCTTGCCTCGGCCGCCGTCCGCCAGCCATGGGCCTCGGCCGCCTCTCCCCGCTCCTCGACTTTCCCCTCGGCCATTCGTCCCGGCCCCGTTCACCTCTCTCACTGTGCAATCGATTGGCGAGACTTTCAATCGGCAGTAGGCGGCAAAATTGCTAAGGCAGACAGAAAGGATGCTACCTCCGCAATTTGGCGGACACTCTCAAAGGTTGCTTGCAACTTCATGGAAACGGTAGATATTGCGTTGCCGGAAAGCCTGTTTCCGCAATGCACAATTTGCCTTTCGTATCGCTTGGCAGGGCACCGTAAATGGGCTAGCAAAACGAGCATGTTCATGGTCGCGGCACGGGACGTGTGCCGCCCATTCGAAACAACGGAGGATCGTTATGACAGGAAAAAGCGCGGATGTATCGGTCGGCGGCAAGTCAGTGGAACTGCCGACGCGATCCGGGACGATCGGCCCCGATGTGATCGACATCGGCACGCTCTACAAGAATACCGGCACCTTCACCTACGACCCCGGCTTCACCTCCACCGCCTCGTGCGAATCGAAGATCACCTATATCGATGGCGACGAAGGTGTTCTGCTGCATCGCGGCTATCCCATCGAACAACTGGCCGAACACGGCGATTTTCTGGAAGTCTGCTACCTCCTGTTGTACGGCGAATTGCCGACGAAGACCCAGAAGGACGATTTCGACTATCGCGTCACGCACCACACCATGGTGCACGAGCAGATGTCGAAGTTCTTCACCGGCTTCCGCCGCGACGCCCATCCGATGGCCGTGATGTGCGGCGTCGTCGGTGCGCTTTCGGCCTTCTACCACGACTCGACCGATATCACCGATCCGCACCAGCGCATGGTCGCCTCGCTGCGCATGATCGCCAAGATGCCGACGATCGCCGCCATGGCCTTCAAGTACCATATCGGCCAGCCCTTCGTTTACCCGAAGAACGACCTCGACTATGCGTCGAACTTCCTGCGCATGTGTTTCGCCGTTCCCTGCGAGGACTATGTCGCGAACCCGGTTCTGGCCCGCGCCATGGACCGCATCTTCATCCTGCACGCCGACCACGAGCAGAACGCCTCGACCTCGACCGTCCGCCTCGCGGGCTCGTCGGGCGCCAATCCGTTTGCCCGCATCGCGGGCCGCCTCGGCTGCCTGTGGGGTCCGGCCCATGGCGGGGCCAACGAGGCCGCGCTCAACATGCTCGCCGAAATCGGCTCGGTCGACCGCATTCCGGAATATATCGCCCGCGCCAAGGACAAGAACGATCCGTTCCGCCTGATGGGCTTCGGCCACCGCGTCTACAAGAACTATGACCCGCGCGCCCGCATCATGCAGAAGACGACGCACGAGGTTCTCGGCGAGCTCGGCATCAAGGACGACCCGATGCTGGAAGTGGCGATGGAGCTGGAGCGCATCGCGCTGACGGACGAGTATTTCGTCGAGAAGAAGCTCTATCCGAACATCGACTTCTATTCCGGCATCACGCTGAAGGCGCTGGGCTTCCCCACCACCATGTTCACCGTGCTCTTCGCGCTCGCCCGCACGGTCGGCTGGATCGCCCAGTGGAACGAGATGATCGAAGACCCGGAACAGCGCATCGGCCGCCCGCGCCAGCTCTATGTCGGCGCACCCAAGCGCGACTACCTGCCAGTCTCCAAGCGCTGATCTCGGCAAGCGACAGCAAAAAGCCCGGTCAGTTTCGACCGGGCTTTTTTGTTGCGAGAAGATCGAGGATCACCGTCGCGCCGGTTTCGCCGGGCGGGCGGGCGGTCTGCATGCGGGCCTCTACCAGATCGTAGCCTTCCAGCATGGCCCGGCGCTCGGTCGTGTCAGTGGAAAGACGCTCGAACCAGCGCGTCAGGACGCCGGGCCGCACCTGCTCGTTGAGATATTCCGGCACGACGGCATAATCGGCGATGAGGTTGGGAATGGCCGCCGTCCAGATTTTCACCCTGCGCAGGAAGAAATTGGCGATCCAGTCGAAGCGATAGGTCGACACGACAGGCACGCCGGAGAGCGCCAGTTCCAGGATGACCGTGCCGGAGGCCGCGATCGCCGCGTCGGCGGCAGCGAATGCCGCCCACTTGTCCTCCCCCTTCCCGCAGACCCGGGGAGGGGGGGGGCGGTCCCCGGGGCGGCGGGCGCGGGGGGGGAGAGGGCGGGCCTCCCCGCCGGCCTCGCCCCGGGCCCGCGCAAGCCGCGCGGCACGCCCCCGCCGGATATCCGCATCGCCGACCAGCCGGTGGCCGACATAGGTGGTGGCCGGGCCGCCGAGCCGCTCCATCGCCGCCGGCTCGAACGGCAGCAGGGCCAGCACATGGTCGACATAGGCGCGCATGCGCGGCGCCCGCTCTTCCTTCCAGGCCCAGACGCTGGGGCAGACATAGTTGACGACAGGCAGGTCCGGCAGTGCCTTGCGGACGCGCCGGGCGACGCGATGGGTGAAATCCGGGCTGTCGATGATGATCAGCACGTCCGGGCGCGCGGCGATCAACGCGTCCGCCGTCTGGCGGATGCGGCGCAGCAGCGACGGCAGGCGCTTCAGCACCTGCGAGATGCCCATGATCGAGAGTTCGGAGAAGTCGAAGAGGGATTTCAGCCCCTGCCGCTCCAGCGCCTCGCCGCCGACACCGACGAGCTCGATCGGCCCGCCATGGGCCGCGCGCAGCGCCGCCACGAGATCGCCGCCAAGCAGGTCCCCGGAGACCTCGCCGGCAATGACGCCGACACTGATCGGTTCTCTCGTCATGGCGCATTCTCCGTTCTGTCCGGCAGGATGCCCGTCACGAAGAGGCCGGCCGCATCCGCCTGCGCAACGAGTGTCTCGCGCTCCAGTATCAGCGAGCGGCCCGCCTCCACGGCGATGCCCGCGAGCCCCGCCGCCTTCGCCCGGCGCAGGGTTTCGAGGCCGATCGACGGCAGGTCGGCGCGCAGGTCCTGCCCCGGCTTGCACAGCTTGACGAGAACGCCCTTGCGGCGCTGGGAAATGCGGCCCGCCGCGCGAAGCTGCGCCACGCGCTCCAGCATCCCGTCCGTGCCCTCCGCGCCCTCCAGCGCCACCACGCGGCCGCCGACGGCGACGGCGCCCTGCCCCACGTCCAGCCGGCCGAGCGCCAGGGCCGCAGCAGCGGCCGCCGCGATGTCGGCCTCGGCCGCGCTGTCCGGCACGACGGCGCCGAGCTGCCCCTCGCTTCCGAGGAGATCCGGCACGATCTCATGGGCGCCAACGACACGCACGCCCTCGCCCTCGATGAGGCGGATGACCATTTTCAGGACAGCATCGTCCCCGCCCTTCAGCAAGGTGCGGACGACGGAGGGAATGGCGAGCAGCGCCGTGAAGGGCGCATGGATATCGCGCCATTCCGGCCGGCGGCGCACCCAGCCGGACAGGACCGCGCGGCCGATGCCGTGGCGGCGGAACGCAGCGCCGATACCGGCATAGTTTCCGATGGAAATCACTTCGTGGTCGTAACCCGACCAGTCGTCGCCCGACTCGTTGCTGAGCGCCAGGATATAAGGGCTTTCCCCGCGGGCACGGGCGGCATCGGCGACGTAACGCGGCAGCATGCCGCCGCCGGCGATGATGGCCAGCCGGTCGCGCGCTTCGGGCCGGCTTTCCGCCATGACGGTCAGCCCTTGCCCCGGTTGGGAGACGAAAGGGCCCGGTCGCTTTCCGCGGCGATGAAATCGAGGATCTGCATGACCGGAGCGCTCTCCGCATATTCCTCGCAGATCGCGGCGGCATTGACGCGGATGGATCCTTCGCCCTCGAAGATCTGCTTGAAGGCGCGGCGAACCTGATGGATCGTCGCCTTGTCCATGCCGGCACGCGACATGCCCACGACATTGAGGCCGCCGAGGATGCCGGGATTGCCGTTCAGCATGCCGTAGGGGATGACGTCGTAGGACACGGCCGAAAGACCGCCGATGAAGGCCTGGCGGCCGATGCGGGTGAACTGGTGCACGGCGGAGCCGCCGCCGAGAATGACGCGATCCTCGATCTTCACATGGCCGGCGAGCATGACGTTGTTCGACAGTATGATATGGTCGCCCAGGATGCAGTCGTGCGCGACATGCGAATTGGCGAGGAAGAGATTGTTGTTGCCGACGATCGTCCGGCCGCCGCCCTCGGTCGTGCCGGCATTCATCGTCACGCCTTCGCGGATCACGCACAGGTCGCCGACATCGAGCGTCGTCTCGGCGCCGTCGTGATGCACGCTCTGCGGATCGCCGCCGATGACGGCATTGGGGAAGATGCGCGTGCCGGAACCGATGACGGTACGGCCGGTGACCACCACATGCGTCAGAAGCTCCACGCCATCCTTGAGAACGACCTTCGGCCCGACATGGCAGAGGGGCCCGACGACGACGTTCTCACCGATGACCGCCCCGTCCTCGACGACGGAGAGCGGATGGATCTTCGCACTGGCGGCAATCATTTTAAGGCGTCTTCCTTTTTCACGATCATCGCGCCGATATCAGCTTCGGCGGCAAGTTGCCCATCAACTTTTGCATCGCAGTGAAACTTCCAGATATTGCCGCGCTGCTTCTGCTTCGTGACGTGGAACTCCACGCGGTCGCCGGGAACCACCGGCTTGCGGAAACGGGCATTGTCGATCGTCATGAAATAGACGAGGTTCGATCCCGTGCCGGCCTTGCGCGCGCAGATCGCGCCCGCCGTCTGCGCCATGCCCTCGACGAGCAGGACGCCGGGCATGATCGGGTGATCGGGAAAATGCCCCATGAAGTGCGGCTCGTTCACCGTCACGTTCTTGATGCCGATGGCCGAATCGTCCCCGTCGATCTCGATGATCTTGTCGACCAGCAGGAAGGGATAGCGGTGGGGAAGAAGCGTGAGGATTTCACGCAGGTCCGCCACGCCGAGCGTTGCCCTGGTTTCTTCACTCATCATTGCCCCCCTTCTTCTGGACTCGAGTGCTGGAACGCATGACGATTTCCGCCATGTCGCGAAGGAAATCACGCATCGGACGGGCGGGAATACCGCCGTATTTCTCGCCCGCCGGAATATCGGCGACCACGCCGCTCATGGCGGCGATCTGCACGCCGTCGCCGATGGTGATGTGGCCGTTGATGCCCGAGGCGCCGCCGATCATCACGCCGTCGCCGATCCGCGTGCTGCCGGCGATGCCGACCTTGCTGACGATGCCGCACTGGCGGCCGATGCGCACGTTGTGGCCCACCTGCACCTGATTGTCGATCTTGGTGCCCTCGCCGATCACGGTATCGTCCATCGTGCCGCGGTCGACCGTCGTGTTCGCGCCGATCTCGACATTGTCCTGGATGATGACGCGGCCGATCTGGACGATCTTGATCATGCCGGGCTTCAGGCCCGGCGCATAGCCGAAGCCGTCCTGGCCGATGCGGGCGCCGGGATGGATGATGACATTGTTGCCGACCAGCGCATATTGAATGGTGACGCCCGCGGCGATCGTGCAGTTGCGGCCGATCCGCACGCCGGCGCCGATGACCGCGCCGGGACCGATATGCGTGCCCTCGCCGATCTCCGCGCCCTTGCCGATGACCGCCATGGGTTCGACCGTCACGCCGGGTTCGAGCCGCGCCGCCGGGTCGACATAGGCGCCCGGAGCTACCCCGGCAGGCGCGGAGGTCATTGCCTCCGGCCGCATGGCCGCCGGATGCAGCAGTGCGCCGGCCATGGCGAAAGCGGTATGCGGGCGCGTGGAAATCAGCACGGCGATATGCGCCGGAACCAGCGCGGCGAGCGGGCGCTCGCAAAGGATCGCCGTCGCCTGGCTCGTATCGAGCTCGGCGCGAAGCTTGCGGGAGAGGATGTAACAGAGATCGCCGTCTTTCGCCCGGCTTACGGGCGATACGTTGCGCACGACCCGGTCGGCCTGTTCAGCATCGGCAAGCTCCGCCCCAAGCGCTGCCGCGAGGTCACCCAGACGGATGCCGTCATGGGGCGGAAAAAACCAGTTATGCTCCATCGGCGCACTCCAGAACGTTCATGTTCTCACAGTTCTGGGCGCAAATCGTCAGAACTGGGTCGCAATGCCGAACTTGAAGCGCTGAACTTCGTCGAACTCTTCCTTCTTGATCGGAACCGCGTAGTCGAACCGCAGCGGACCGAACGGCGAAGCCCAGATGATGCTGGCGCCGACGGAGGCACGCAGGCTCATGTCGGTGCCCCAGACATCATCGCCAGTCGTCTTCACGTCGCTGCCGTAAAGTGTACCGGCATCGGCGAAGATAGCGCCGCGGAAGCCCGCGTCACGCGGGACCAGGGGAAGCGGGAATGACGCCTCTGCTGAAACCGTGAAGTATGTCGTACCGCCAATCGAATCCCTGCTTCCGGGAGCACTGGTCTGCCTTGCTCTCGGCCCGATCCCAGCAGACTCAAAGCCGCGGACATCAGACGCCGACAAAGTAAACTGATCGTAGACCCTCGTGTCGCCGAAGCCCCACATATGGCCGCCACCAACGGAGAGCGACCCGATCACGTCTGCGTCGTCCAGCAGGGTATGGAAGTAGCGAGCCTTACCCGTGATCTTGTAATACTCAGAATCCCCACCGAGACCGGCGATCTCCTGTGTAACCTGCGCAAAAATGCCATCACGCGGCAACGTGCGATCATCGATCGTATCGAAGGTCAGCGTATGCGAAATAGAGGAGCGAACCCATGCGCCGTGATCGACAACATCCCAGTAGTGGTTCGAAAGCCCAGGGTCTCGGGGCACTAGCCGCGATTTATAATCCAGCTTCGTATAGTTATACTTCAACGTCGTCGACAGGTCTTCCGTGATCGGAGCCGTCACGCGCAGGGTAAAGCCCTGCGAGTCGACGCTGTAATTATCCTCGCTCTTGTCCTCGTTCTTGAAGACGTCAAAGCCTGCGGCAAGACGATAGCCGAGGAAGTACGGTTCCGTGAAGGACAGGCTGTAATCACGCGAATCCTTGCCGCCGCCGGCAGCAATGCGGATGTACTGGCCGCGGCCGAGGAAGTTCTTTTCCTCGATCGATGCTTCCAGCTTGAAGCCGCCATCCTTGCCCGTT
>Ga0066256_1001378_pt2 | contig 11098 bp, 9 predicted proteins | sample ThiBio_1000_biof_FD_87107 | JGI IMG/M metagenome (GOLD analysis project Ga0066256, IMG submission 87107) | Wastewater bioreactor microbial communities from Cape Town, South Africa - Thiocy_expt_1000_biof (version 2) | ecosystem: Engineered > Bioreactor > Thiocyanate-remediating >... | reverse complement strand
AGGCGCCATTCGGGGCGGTTTCACCGATGCCAAACCTCAAAGGCACATTGCTTCCAGCAGGGGATACTCTGGCATAACCCTGCATTTCCTGGTGTAATGCACTACAGAAATCTGTACAATAGAATGGGAAGATACCTACTCTGTTAGGTAACCATTTTAAAGTAGTGGTTTCACCCGGCATTATTAGTAATTCACCGTTATCAGCGCCTTTAATAGCAAAACCATGCGGCACATCCCAATCCTGTTCAAGGTTGGTAACGTGGAAGTAAACCTCATCGCCTACTTTAATTCCTTCTATATTGTCTGGCGCAAGATGCGAGCGAATAGCAGTCATATACACATGTACCTTATTACCTTCCCTTACAACCTTGGCGGCAGCTTCACCCTTTGTTACGTAAGGATGCATATTTTCGCCAATTGGGAATAACTTGAGCGAATTTTTGCTAATCAGTTCGGCCGGTGCTGCTTGTGCGTAGTGAGGTTCACCAATCGTTGGAAAATCCAATATCAACTGCATTTTATCCCCGCTGATATCAAATAACTGTGCACTTTGTGAAAGTTCAGGGCCTGTTGGCAGGTAACGGTCTTTTGTAATTTTATTATAAGCTACCAAATATTTACCAAAAGGTTTTCTAGAGTCGCCGCCTGGCACCATTAAGTGGCCAATTGAATAATAAGTAGGCACGCGGTCTAAAATTTTCAGGTCTTTAACGTTCCACTTAACCACTTCTGAAGAGACAAAGAAAGAAGTGTAAGCATTACCATTTGCATCAAACTCGGTATGCAAAGGGCCCAGGCCGGGTTTTTGCACTTCACCGTGTAAGGCTGCTTCGTATTTAATAACGGGGATACCATCGTATTCGCCATCAAAAGCTTTATCAGCGATTGCTTTTTGTAATTTATCAAAACTGAAAACAGGTATTAAAGCAGCCAATTTACCACTTCCAACAATATATTCACCGGTAGGGTCAACATCACAACCATGAGGAGATTTAGGACAGGGTATCATATAAGCAATATCTTTCAGTTCCTGAAGATCAAGTACTGTTACCTCTGTTTTTATTTCCGATTTGCCCGTATGCGTTTTCTCATCCCAGGTGTTATGAGCATATTGAACCGCCTGTTTTTTGCCTTTACCTGCTTTCAGGTATTCTTCAGCTTTTTTCCAGTTCACGGCCATAATAAAATCTTTATCTTTTTGGGAAGCGTTCACTTCTAATAAAGTATTAGCCTGTTCTGAATTATAGCAGGAGAAGAAGAACCAACCATGTGATTTGCCCTTACCGGCATGGCTCAGGTCAAAATTCACACCAGGGCCGCGTAACTGAAAAGCAATACCCATTTCACCATTGTCTTTATTAACGTTGATGAAACTGATATAGCCTTTAAAGTTTTCTTTATAGGAAGAAATGGGTACATCACCGTTTACATAATCCGGTGGTACGCTGAACCTTGTACCTGCCACCACATACTCTGTATTTTCAGTAATAAAAGGCGAAGAGTGGTTGCCGGCACTATTAGGAAGTTCAATGATTTCCGCTGTGCGGAAAGTCCTCAGGTCAACCCGAGCTACGCGGGGCGTGTTATTAGCATTACCAAAAACCCAGCGTCCGTCCACTTCTCCATTTGTCTGGCTCATTTCCACGTGGTGGTAATCATCCCAGGGTACAAAACCGTGAGAAGTATTGAGCATTGGTTTTGTTTCCTCACTATAACCCCATCCTTTTTCGGGGTCAACAGAGAAAACAGGGATAACGCGTAACAACCTGCCGCTTGGGAGGCCATACACACTTAATTGTCCGCTAAAACCGCCGGACACAAAATTGTAAAACTCATCGTACTTACCCGGCGCCACATAAGTTTTTGCAGCGGCGTCGGCGCTTACAGCGCTTCCGGCATTTTTGGGCTTACAAGAGTTTAACATAAAAGGTACTGAAGCCACTATCGTAGCTCCGAGTGCAATGTTTATAATCTTTCTCATATATAAAAAATAAAGTTTTAGTTATTGTACCCCATCATTTTGCCTCATAAACTCAAGTAATTTGCGGGCATCATCATCAGTTAAACTTTGGTTAGGCATACGCACCAAACAAATTTCAAGCTGAGCCTGCAGTTCGGGATCTTTATCTATCATGTCATCAGGGTTTGTAATAAAGTTCATGATCCAGGGGGCTGTTTGCCTGGTGGTTACACCTTTCCAACCCGGCCCTACTAATCTTTCATCAGTTGTCTTATGGCAGGAAGCACATTTTACATCAAAGATTTCTTTGCCACTGGCTGCCATTGCAGGGTCTAATTTCGCGGCTATGTTTACGTTGTCTGCACTCCATTTACCTTCACCACGTTTGGGATCGTAATCGCTTGTGTTTACCATACTTTTTGGAGCTTCTTCACCGGTAGCCGGTGCTTCAGCTTTTTTATCATCCCCGCCACCGCAGGCGATTAACAGGCTCAAGGCAATTGCCGAGCAAAAAATTGTAATTTTTTTCATGTTTGATCGTGTTTTATAAATGCAAAGTTTAAGATTAATAAATTGAGGTCGTATGATTATAATCATAAATTGATTATGATTTTGGTCACACTTTCGGCCGGGTTAGGATTTATCATTTTTCCTAAGATATTCCAATATCTGGCGGGCTTGAAAATCTGTTAAATTCAAATCCGGCATACGCACGTAACATTGTTCCCATAACGCTTTTAGTTTAGGGTCCACGTCTATCATACCTTCGGGATTTGTAATAAAATTCATGATCCATTCTGCGGATCTCCGGGAAGTAACTCCTTTCCAGCCGGGGCCAACTTTTGTATCCTCATTGGGCTTATGGCAGGATGAACATTTTTCGTTAGTAATCCTCTCTCCTTCAACGGCCATAGCTTCATTAATATTGTCGTTGAGGTTCAATTTTTCCGCAGTCCATTTTCCGCTACCGCGGTGAATGTCGTAAAAAGCAGCATCGCTTTGAACTTGGTTTGTAGCATGCTCCTGATCGTCAGATTTTTCTCTATTACCTCCGCAACCTACAAGTATACTTAAAGCAATTAGAGAAAAGAGAATTCTCTTTTTCATAATTGAAGGGGTTTGGTAAAACATAAAGATACTTAAAAAAGTATCTATAAAAAATCAGTCTTGAATTATTTTTTAAAATAATAATCCTGCATGCCCTAATTCTCAAATATAACCGTCTTGTTATCATAAACCATCACCCTGTCTTCAAAAACCAATTGCAGGGCTTTTGCCAGCACCGACTTCTCGATTTCCTTGCCCAAATTCACCATGTCTTTAACCGTGTGTGCATGATTTACAGGTATGATTTGCTGTGAAATAATTGGGCCATCATCCAGATCGTTAGTTACAAAGTGAGCGGTTGCTCCAATCATTTTAACGCCACGCTCATGGGCCTGCCGGTAAGGATGTGCTCCGATAAATGCCGGTAAAAACGAATGATGAATGTTGATGATGTTCTTTTGGAAATGTGAAATAAATTCGGGTGATAAAATTCTCATAAACTTGGCAAGAACAATATAGTCGAATTCGTAACCCTGCAGGGTATTCTGAATATCTTCTTCAAAAGATCGCTTTGTTTTATTTTCATGCGATATAAAATGAAACGGAATATCAAATTTTTCCGTTATCGGGCGAAGGATTTCATGATTGCCTATCACACACCGCACAGATGCTTGAAGCGCCCCAAAATAATTGCGAAGCAAAATATCACCCAGGCAATGATACTCTTTTGTTACAAGCACCGCGATGCGCTTTTGAGGAGACGGGTTTACTACAATTTCCGTATCAGCCGGCAGCGCTGCCAAAATTGCCTGCCGCAATTCTTCAGCGCTTGAATTGCCTTCAATTTCGAGCCGTATAAAAAACCGGTTCTCATCAACGTTTACAAATTCCCTCATTGAAATAATGTTGCGGCCTGCATCAGCCATCACCCGCGCTATATCGGCCACCAGCCCAACCCTGTCCCTGCATAAAAATAAAACTATTTTAGTTTCAAAATGTTATAGTATTTTCATTGCGTATTAAGTAACTATTTATGGCGTTTGTTCCCACAAAAATTCCATACTCTCAAACAGGATTTTTCTCAAAAACAGTAATTGATTATTTAGGCGGCAACCCTGCATTACAACCATTTTTTTCACACCCGGTTTCGAATGAAGGCTTAAAAGCTGCAATGGAAGCGAGGAAAGCATTTGACACACCGAGGGCCGGGCTTGCTGATGCGCTTACTGAACAGTACGCTAATCTATCACCTTCCGGTCGTACCAAACAAAATATCGAACTTCTCAGAAAGGCCACCACTTTTACCATTACCACCGCGCACCAGCCAAATATTTTTACCGGGCCATTGTATTTTTTATACAAAATTCTGCACGCCGTAAAACTTGCAGACCATTGTAAAAAACAATTTCCCGATTACGATTTTGTTCCGGTGTATTATATGGGCAGCGAGGATGCCGACCTGGACGAGCTGGGACATATTTATATTAACAGCCGAAAGTTTGCCTGGCAAACCAATCAAACCGGGGCCGTAGGCAGAATGATTGTTGATAAAAATTTGCTGACGCTACTCAATGAAGTGTCCGGGCAGGTTGGTGTTTTGCCCCATGGGGAAGAAATCATTTCAATTTTAAAAAAATATTATAAAGAAGGGTTAACCATTCAGGAGGCCACATTGGGTTTGGTGAATGAACTTTTTGGCATGCTTGGGTTGGTTGTTTTGATGCCTGATAACCCTGCGCTAAAAAGCCTTGCAAAGAAGCTTTTTGAAGATGAACTTTTAAATGGCCATTCTTCTAAAATTACCGAAGAAACCGGCAAACTATTAATTGAAGCGGGCTATCAGGCCCAGGCTTACAGCCGCGAACTAAACTTCTTTTACCTGCTTGATGACAAAAGGGAACGAATAGAAAAAGAAAATGGTTTATGGAAAGTTGTGGGAACAGACATTGTTTTCAACAAAGAGCAGCTCTTGCAGGAACTAAATGAACATCCTGAAAGATTTAGTCCGAATGTAATCCTTCGGGGTATTTTTCAGGAAACGATTTTACCTGATATTGCTTTTATTGGCGGTGGCGGGGAACTTGCTTACTGGTTACAATTAAAAAAGCTTTTTGAGTATTACAAAGTGCCTTACCCGTTGCTGGTACTCCGCAATTCTTTTTTACTGATTAACCAGTTACAACAAACGCTAATTTCCAAATTAGATTTCGACTTCGCTATTTTATTCAAACCCCTTCAGGATTTACAAAACACCTGGGTACAACGGAACAGCGATCGAAACCTAAGCGTTGACAACGCAGTAAAACAGGCAGGCGAATTGTATGAAACCCTTTCGCAACAGGTGAATACAATTGATATCACTTTGTTACAACATATTGAAGTGCTTAAAAAAAACACCACAAAACATATTGATGTTTTAGGCAAAAAAATGCTGCGTGCAGAAAAACGGAATCACGATACTTCAATGCGCCAAATTGAAAAACTACAATCGCAACTGTTCCCAAACAATAACTTGCAGGAGCGCATGGATAACTTTATTCCCTACTATGCGAAATACGGGCCGGAACTTATTGACGATTTGTATAAAAATTCCTTATCGTTAGAGCAGGAATTTGTAATGTTGGGAGGTGTGTAAAATATTTACCTTTAGTTTCAAAAGCGGAAGTAGCTCATCCGGTAGAGCGACAGCTTCCCAAGCTGTAGGTGGCGGGTTCGAGTCCCGTCTTCCGCTCGCTTTGTAAACGACTTATAAACAGTATTTTATAAAGTATCAATAAGCTTGCTAGTGGGTCGAGTAGGCAAGTGCATTTCAGCCCAAGCCTCTCACAGAACCGTACCTGACAGTCTCCCGTCATACGGTTCTTGTCAATCTAAATCCTGTAGCCTGCCTGTCAGTGGGCAAAGAGTTGGGGAGCGTTTTGCTGCTCCTGCCTCAACTGCTCAAGGGCTTTGTAGATGCTGCCTACTCTGTACTTGCGCTGCCACCACTTCAATATCCGGTAGTTCAGCATACTCAATACCTGCCATAGGTCGTTGCTGCCATATACGCCATAATATCCTATCCATCCCCGTACCCTGGCATTTATCAACTCCCCTATCTGTCCGTAACGCCAATTCCGTGCGCTTATACAACTTTAGCTGTAAAAGTGCCAAACTCCTGCAACATTTCAGGAAGGTCATACATGATTTCAATTCCTCTATGGTGCGATTAAAAGTAACGATTGTTTATTTGAATAACATGAAAGAAATTTATTTCAATTCCTCTATGGTGCGATTAAAAGTTTCGCTTACCCCGTACAGATCTACAGAAAAAAAGATTTCAATTCCTCTATGGTGCGATTAAAAGCGGTAGTAAAGCACCTGATTGAATTAATTGAGTGTATTTCAATTCCTCTATGGTGCGATTAAAAGACCCCGGTTATGATTTGTAAATATCCGTATTTTGGATTTCAATTCCTCTATGGTGCGATTAAAAGAAACGAAAACGCCGCCGATGAGATGTACATAGGCATATTTCAATTCCTCTATGGTGCGATTAAAAGGGGTAGGCCTTACAATAACAACAAAGTATCTGTAATTTCAATTCCTCTATGGTGCGATTAAAAGGAATTATGTGCAACCTTACGGAAACACCCTAACTTGATTTCAATTCCTCTATGGTGCGATTAAAAGTTGCGGTGGCTCGATCTCCTCTGCTGTTTTTAACGAAATTTCAATTCCTCTATGGTGCGATTAAAAGTTAATTATAACGATAGCGGCAATCTGTGCGCTAAGGATTTCAATTCCTCTATGGTGCGATTAAAAGCAATTAAAGCGCTTATCTTTGTGGTGTTGTTAGCAAATTTCAATTCCTCTATGGTGCGATTAAAAGAACTAAAGTTCAAATGAGTACAAAAGATGAGGGTAATTTCAATTCCTCTATGGTGCGATTAAAAGGATTTTTGCAATTTCCCGATCATGTTCCAAGCGACATTTCAATTCCTCTATGGTGCGATTTAAAGACTTTAATTACGCCGGTTACCACCCCGGCAAATGAATTTCAATTCCTCTATGGTGCGATTAAAAGCGAATTAAGGGCTATTAAGGTTGATGTAACAGCGAAATTTCAATTCCTCTATGGTGCGATTAAAAGTAACAATGTTTACAAAATCACTACCGGTTGAAAGATTTCAATTCCTCTATGGTGCGATTAAAAGGATAAGCAGCGCGGCACTTTATTTATAAGGCAAAAATTTCAATTCCTCTATGGTGCGATTAAAAGCCGCTATCTATTCTTATGTTTTTAACAGAGGGGATTATTTCAATTCCTCTATGGTGCGATTAAAAGATTTATCAACATTTTATTGCACATTGTTAATAACTCAATTTCAATTCCTCTATGGTGCGATTAAAAGCAAGCGAAGATGCGTAACTGATCTGAACTCCTGTGCTATTTCAATTCCTCTATGGTGCGATTAAAAGATAGCAATATATAATTAGCACAACTTCCCCTGATGCTATTTCAATTCCTCTATGGTGCGATTAAAAGTTCTTTTTTTAATATTAATTAGCCGGGTGATAGGATATTTCAATTCCTCTATGGTGCGATTAAAAGCTTGCAAGGGCTTGAAATGTTTCAACCTTATCTTATTTCAATTCCTCTATGGTGCGATTAAAAGAAGCGTTGCCATTACCGTTAATGTACGCCGTTACCATTTCAATTCCTCTATGGTGCGATTAAAAGCTATAATCATCTGCGTTGTTTGTAATCCTTCCGTTATTTCAATTCCTCTATGGTGCGATTAAAAGTTATTTGGACAGGACTGCTCAATTAAATCAACATTCAAATTTCAATTCCTCTATGGTGCGATTAAAAGTACGCTTGATAGCGATAAAAGGTTTATCCCGGCTTATTTCAATTCCTCTATGGTGCGATTAAAAGGTGTTTTACACAATTTCAGAGGATAGCACTTACGGTAATTTCAATTCCTCTATGGTGCGATTAAAAGCTTCTTTTCTCCCACCTCTTTCGCTATAACAAGCATATTTCAATTCCTCTATGGTGCGATTAAAAGACAAGATTGAATGAAACGGCAGGTAACACACGTTATTTCAATTCCTCTATGGTGCGATTAAAAGTACGCTTTAACATTTTACGCGCCTGATGGCTCGGATTTCAATTCCTCTATGGTGCGATTAAAAGCTGTTTCCACTGCGTGACAGCCCGTTTATTATCGTCTGATTTCAATTCCTCTATGGTGCGATTAAAAGCACTTACGTTCGGCTCTGTGTATTCTATTGATGCATTTCAATTCCTCTATGGTGCGATTAAAAGCCTTTCCGATCCAACGACAAGGGCCCGGTTATTATATTTCAATTCCTCTATGGTGCGATTAAAAGGGAACAGCGTACAAATTAAGCGGCTACATTTACAAATTTCAATTCCTCTATGGTGCGATTAAAAGGATATAAAGGAACTTATATCTACACGGGGCAGCCTATTTCAATTCCTCTATGGTGCGATTAAAAGTAGAAGATGTCAGAAGATAGAACAGCTTTACTTGTATTTCAATTCCTCTATGGTGCGATTAAAAGCAAATGCCCACTCAATTGCGGCCCCGGATGGCAAGTATTTCAATTCCTCTATGGTGCGATTAAAAGTTAAATGACCTTGCAATTTCAAACATAACCCTTCTTATTTCAATTCCTCTATGGTGCGATTAAAAGCGTTACGGTTACTTTCAAATCCCACGCAACACGCATATTTCAATTCCTCTATGGTGCGATTAAAAGACAGACCTGTTAGCAGCACTAAAAACCGACATACTATTTCAATTCCTCTATGGTGCGATTAAAAGTAAGGTGTATGTTAACCTGCATCCTCCACCTCTTTAAATTTCAATTCCTCTATGGTGCGATTAAAAGTTTTTTCACCTGCTGATTCAACAAATTTTAATGCCATTTCAATTCCTCTATGGTGCGATTAAAAGTTGTTTCTGTGACCGAAATACTTGTTATTGTTATGCATTTCAATTCCTCTATGGTGCGATTAAAAGAGTAAGCGGAAGTGCATTAAACCGCACCATCGCAAAGCATTTCAATTCCTCTATGGTGCGATTAAAAGCGTTATCGCGTGTTTGAATTTTAAAATTTGCAACAGGTATTTCAATTCCTCTATGGTGCGATTAAAAGTCTTTTTCGTTTTTATTAGACTCGACTTCATACACTAATTTCAATTCCTCTATGGTGCGATTAAAAGTCCCAAAACCAAAAAGTATCATCATCATCCTGTTTGATTTCAATTCCTCTATGGTGCGATTAAAAGTGCCGTTTGAAACTATCTCCGTTCGTTCGCCTGTGATTTCAATTCCTCTATGGTGCGATTAAAAGTCATCGGCGAAGGATGCAAGTTCGTCGTTTATATCATATTTCAATTCCTCTATGGTGCGATTAAAAGAGCCGGATATGAATGGACTGAAAAGATTTTTTTTCTGTTATTTCAATTCCTCTATGGTGCGATTAAAAGATGACGGTTCGCACCTGTACGGGTTAAGCCCTATTCATTTCAATTCCTCTATGGTGCGATTAAAAGGTGAAAGTTGCAAAAAACGTAACTCCCGACCTGAATTTCAATTCCTCTATGGTGCGATTAAAAGCTGATGCACCATCTTTCTGCATATTTTGCCATTTTATTTCAATTCCTCTATGGTGCGATTAAAAGATTTAAGGCGGATGCGCAGGAATGATTTTTTACGCAATTTCAATTCCTCTATGGTGCGATTAAAAGATTTGATATTGTTTCTGATCAGTTGAAAAAACGTGATTTCAATTCCTCTATGGTGCGATTAAAAGTTTTTTTTACATCATAATCGGAAACGCCGTTATAAGATTTCAATTCCTCTATGGTGCGATTAAAAGGACAGCACATTGAAGGCAGGCGCTGTCAAATGCAAATTTCAATTCCTCTATGGTGCGATTAAAAGTTGTGCAAGCACCTCTAAAACCTTCGTTTGTGAAATTATTTCAATTCCTCTATGGTGCGATTAAAAGTGTTGTTCGGGTTCAAGGGGTGCGACTGCTTTATGAATTTCAATTCCTCTATGGTGCGATTAAAAGCATTACTACCAATGTGGAAGGTGGCAGTTACGAAGATTTCAATTCCTCTATGGTGCGATTAAAAGAAACGAAGTGTCTGTTTTGCTTACCGTACCAAATACATTTCAATTCCTCTATGGTGCGATTAAAAGTTAGATGTTTTGTTTATCGACTATTTACAACTCAATTTCAATTCCTCTATGGTGCGATTAAAAGAGCCGGGTCTAAGTCTATCGCAATACCCCAACTGATTTCAATTCCTCTATGGTGCGATTAAAAGGGATGTGATTGCAGTTAAGTAACCCGCCCCTGTTTCATTATTTCAATTCCTCTATGGTGCGATTAAAAGCGTCGTTTATATCATCAGGGTTCGGCGCGTAGTCAAATTTCAATTCCTCTATGGTGCGATTAAAAGTCCTGAAACGGGTCTGCACATATTCAACTGTTACAAATTTCAATTCCTCTATGGTGCGATTAAAAGACCCCAGCCGCTCATTATCGCTTCAAACGTCTGCCCATTTCAATTCCTCTATGGTGCGATTAAAAGAGTTATCGGGATAGGAAACTCAATTAATTATAACGAATTTCAATTCCTCTATGGTGCGATTAAAAGCTGCACAGGGGCCGGGGCTTATAATCACCTTTAACAGCGATTTCAATTCCTCTATGGTGCGATTAAAAGTTTCTGGCTTTAAATGCGTGCCATCAAAATAACCATATTTCAATTCCTCTATGGTGCGATTAAAAGTATCATTTTTTACGATTAAACCCTTACACACCCTTATTTCAATTCCTCTATGGTGCGATTAAAAGTACAAAGCGGGTGATGTGCTAACAACGCTAACCACATATTTCAATTCCTCTATGGTGCGATTAAAAGGCGCAAACAGGAGCATCACCCCGGTTTTTAATTATATTTCAATTCCTCTATGGTGCGATTAAAAGCCTGACATGAAGCTATACCAGGAGATAATATTTCTTATTTCAATTCCTCTATGTTGCGATGAAAAGAGTTAA
>Ga0066256_1005128_pt1 | contig 11099 bp, 2 predicted proteins | sample ThiBio_1000_biof_FD_87107 | JGI IMG/M metagenome (GOLD analysis project Ga0066256, IMG submission 87107) | Wastewater bioreactor microbial communities from Cape Town, South Africa - Thiocy_expt_1000_biof (version 2) | ecosystem: Engineered > Bioreactor > Thiocyanate-remediating >... | reverse complement strand
ACCAACAACAGTCAAGCAGCAGCGTCCAGCAACACCCGCGTTCAGCAGCTGCAACACGTTGCCTACTTTGGGCCGTCCAGCTGCTACGAAGCTCTCTCAAGCACCAAGCAGCAACCAACCAGCAGCGTCCAACGATACCACCCAGTAGTACTCTCCAGAGCAGTGCCGGGTCCAGCTGCGATGGTCCAGCAGCAATAAATACCGGGCAGCAGCAGCAGCAGCAGCAGTCGTCCGTTGGCACCGCTGCTCGTCCACCTACTACGAAGTTGAGGGCAGCTCTCTCCAGCACCACCGCCTACCACCACCAAGCAGCACCACCCAGCAGCAGTAGCATAGCAGCGACCAGCACACCAAACTACCAGCGTTCAGCCGCAGCAGCAGCAGTACCCAGCAGCAGCAGCAGTAGTAGTAGTTAGCGTCCGTTGGCTGCGTGTCCAGCTACGACAAGGTGGGAAGCCCTGTTCATCAGGACAGCCTGTTAGGCGTGCCTTCCACAACAAGTTAAAATACGGTCCAAGCAAGCGCCAGCTGTTAGCGGGCGTCCAGCAGGAACCACAAGAAACCTTTAACACAAAACTCAGGTCAAATTACCCAACCAACATCACCATCAACGGCACAATTCACACAACCCCCACACCATGTCGCCAAGCACCGTGTCGTATTAATGGCAGGCCGCGCCCAAACCGGGAGTTTATTCCCGGCAGTTGCTCGTTGTTGTAGTTAGGCGGGTAGGGCACAGCGAGAGAGAACTCAAAGCACGTCGCACCACACTCAGTCCTACCACACCGCTCACCACACCACGGCTGCAACTTTTTACCACTCCAACCAACCTGACCCCACCCTCGGTTTGTTAGTAGGCGGTGATTGGGTGGAGAAATACAGTGTTGAAATTGCGTTGACAGCCTGAGTAAGGTCCACTTCAAGTTGAAGCCGCGTCCAGCGTGTGTCACAGACGTGACGTCCGGATGGACACAACTCCGATTTACACAAAACAAAGTCGTGCGTCTCGCGGCTGCGTCGTACGCGGCCGCACGCGGGCGGGCCAAAAGCAAATGTCACACAGCGACGCGCCACGTCACCCCATTTATTCACCCACGCGCTTATTACGCCGCCACACCGATGCAAACGTTGTTGTCACAGTGTCACATCCTCCGGACGTGTGTCACACCCTGCTGGTGTCCCCGCAGCACTGCACCGCACCACGCTGGAAGGTGCTGGTACCACCACGTCTGCTTGCCCCCCACGCAGCGGGCACGCCTGCCAGTCAGAGGCGCTGCTACCACGCCGCCCCAACCGGGGGGCCTGCTGCTGAGTTGGCACTGGTGGCACACACCGGTGTTCCAAACCTTCGCTGACTGCTGGGTTGAAGCGGACACACGCTCGTCGTTGTCGTGGCCGTCGTCCGACACATTCGTGTCGGGCCGCTGATGCTGGCACTGACCCCGCCTCCCTGCCACCGTGCGGACACGCTGCACTGGCTGCTGCCGCCGTCTGGGTACGGCTGCAACCTCATCACCGGCGGCCACTACTACCACCCAGCGGTCTAGCCGCTGCACCTCCGTGCCGCATCTCCTCCCCTGTCCGCCCCGGCTCCCCGCCGCCCCGCCCCGGCCTGCTCCTCCTACACCACCCCCTGCATGCACACTGATGCGAAAGGGGATGGCTGGTTGGCGACGCCGCCGCAGGCGGGGTGACGACGGCGGCGGGCCGCCACCACCGCTGCTTCGTTTGACATCGGCGGCGACGTGTGCGGCACTGGTGTGGCTGCTGTGTGCTGCCGGCGTTGCAGCATTTGACCAGAGCTGGCTGTCGGGCGTATCTGGTACTATAACGGGCGGGGCGCCGGGCGCCGTCTTTACGTACACCATGATCCTGATGCAGCAGGTGTATCAGTCCGGTACCGTGAGTTGCGGGACCACCAGCGCTGTGACGACTTCCGCAGATGGCGGCGGCGGCAACACGAAGTTTATCAACTACATGACGAACGGCCTCACGACGGGCTGTCCTGGCGCCGTGGCACGGCAGTCGAGGATCACAGTCACTTGCGGCGCCGGCGCGTTTGCTCTGACAGGCGTGTCGGAGGGCCCCACGTGCACGTACGTGTTCACCGCCACCGCGCCGCAAGTGTGTGCGGGGTACGTGCCGCCGTCCAAGACAGCGACGGTGACGCCCACCCGGACGCCCTCCAACTCGCCGACCGGCACGGTCACGCCGACGCGGACCCGGTCGGCGAGCTGGACGCCGACGCTGAGCCGCACGGCGAGCTGGACGCCGACGCTGAGCCGCACCGGGAGCTGGACGCCGACGGCGGCGGTGACGCCGACGCGCACGCGCACCGCGTCGCCCACTGTCACGCAGAGCCGCTCCATCACGCCCACCATCACCGGCAGCCGCACCGTCAGTGCTACCGCAACGGCGTCCCTCACACCCTCTGTTACGCCAGCGCAGCTGGTCATCATTGGCGTGACAGTTATGACCGTCGTACGCAGCGGCGTGACGGTGGGCGTGGTGGGGCTCACTGGCCGGGGCTACCGCACGGGCGACAACGCCCTCACTGCAACGCCCGTCATCTCCAACCTGCGGTCGCTGACGGCGGTGAACACGACGTACATCACGGTGGAGATGGACGCGCTGGACGCGTACTGGTCCACCGCCACGCTCATCCTCACCAACGTCGGCTACAATACCAGCGCGGTGAAGCCGCCGCTGGCGCCGCCGGGCGGCGTGGTGTACACGCCGTCGCTGCTGACTTATGGCGCCCGGCTGCGCATCAACGCCACCGGGATAGGGGCAGCGGGCCCAACGGAGGTGCACTTGCGTGCCGCCACCGGCGGCGGCGGGTCGACCGACGCGCCGTGCACCGCGCTGCAACCGCTGCCGCCCAATGCACTGGAGTGCACCCCGCTGCTGGTGCCAGACGCGCTGTTCGGCACTGCCCTCGTGGCACACGTCACTTTCAAACCCGGCACGCAGCCGGTACAGCTTATCGGCGCCACGGTTATGATAACCCGTCCGACCGTGGTTCTGCCGCCGTTGTTGGGCGTCGGCGCGCCGCCCGTCACGGCGCCGGGCCCCGCTGCCGTGCTGCTGTCACAGGTGCCACCGCCGGCAGCGGCGTGGCGCGCCGCGGCACTTCCCTTGCCGCCCACCTGGAACTCCACACGTGTGGTGATGTACGGGTACGGGTCGCGAGGTGCTGTGGTTGGCGGCTCCCAGCTCACGCCCTGGGTGCCTGCCGCAGCGGTGTGCGCCGCGGCGCCGCTGGCGCGATCGGCACCGGCGGCTGTGGGTCTGGCGCCACGCGTACGGCTGTCGCGAGCAATGAGCGTTGCGACGGCGTCGGCGGGGCTGCCACTGGCGTATGCACCGCCGTGGGTGGCGGCACTGTCGCCGTCGGCCATTGCCATCACACCCTCCTCCGCGCCGCTGGGCGCGCCACGAAACCTCAGCTTCCTGGTGACGGGCGGCCGGTTTGGCAGCGCAGCTGCGCCCGTGCTGCGCAGTATTGAGGTTGGTGGCGTGGCATGCGGCGGCGTGGCGGTCCTCAATGCCACCCTCGCGCGGTGCACCAACTGGACGGCGCCCAGCCACGCCACCCTGACGTCGTCGTCCAATGACACGGCGGTGCGCTTTGCAGTGGTGCTGGTGTGGGGCCCACGGCCACCCTCTACTGCCACTACTACCCGCATGCCCGCAGTGATCCTCCTACGTGCCGCGCTGCGCCCTGCGGTGTGGCAGGTGACGCCGGCGCTCATCCAGACCGGCAGCCGCATCACGGTGCTGGGCGTCGGGTTCTTACCTGCCGCCACCACGGGCGCCGCTGCGGCGGTCGTCTGCACGCCAGGCGACTGCGCGGCAGCGGCGGTAACGGTGACGGTGGGCGGCGCGCCGTGCACCGCACCCACCGTGCTGTCAGACACCGCCGTCACCTGCACCGCACCGGCCGGTCCCGTGCTGGCACCTGGCTACCCGACTGTGGCTGTGGTGGTGAGCGGCCCGTCAGGTGCAACATCACCGCCCGCCGCCACCGCGTACGTGTCATACACGGTGGCATTTACGGTGGCAATGAACACGACGGCCAATACCACGTCGGCGGCGCCGCGCATCCCCGTGCTACCTGCCGGCCGCGCGCCCGCGTCGCAGCTGCCGTGGGCGCCGGCGCCCGTAGTGGTGGTGTCCGGCCTCGGCACCGGCGTGTGCTGGCTGGAGCTGGGGAATGTGACGCTGCCGGCGGCGCCGCCAGACGGCGCCACGGGTGTGCCACTCGGGCTTGATCTCCAAACTGACGGCACCCTGCCGGTGGCACTGGTTGGTAACGTGATACAGCCCGTCGCGCTGCCGGCAGGTACGCCGCTGGTGCCGCTTGCCTTCAGCGACGTCGGTCTGTCCAGCCCCGCCGGTGCCATCGCCGTCCTTTCTGCACAGTGTCTTGACTCTAATGCCGCCGTGTCACGTCCGCCCACCCGCCTGACGCTGGCGGCCGCCACCTTCCGCGTGGCGTGGCAGCCCGCATCCCGCGCAGCGGTGGACGGCGACGCGGTGGCGCTGCCACCATCCACGCTGCTGCCGCTCGTGGTGGAAGCATCATGGGACAACCTGACCACGCCGGTGCCGGCGGAGTACGCGTCCATGTTTTCATGCATGGCGGTGCTGCTGGTGCCAGGCGCCGCGCCACCGCCGTCCTCAACGCCGCTGACACAGTACAACGCGTCGCTTGTGATGTCAGGTGGCGTGGCGACAAGCCCTACTGCCGCCGCCGCCGCCGCTGCTGGCGCCGTTGCTTGTGATGGCGGCAGCAATACGACGTCGTCATGCTGGGGCATCTCACTCAGTGGCGCGTCGCTGGCTGCCTCAGCTGCACCGGGTGGCGCCAACGTCAGCCTGGCGGCGGAGTGCACGTGGGAGCCGACGGGGGAGCGCGCTCGTCTGCCAACCCTGGCGCTGCGTGTGGCGGGAGCTAGCGTGAGCTGGTCTGCGGTGGATGCAGCAAACCAGGCACCGCGGGGTGAGTTGCCGCTGTTCCTGGGTGAGGTGTCCGGCTGGCCTGCCGTCGTGTCGCACACCGCCACCGCCGGCACGGAACCCGCTGCCGCCACCTGCACCCTGCGCACGCTGCCCAGCGACGTCGACGGCGGCGCCTACCTTGGCGACGGCGCCAGCCGTGTCGCCATTCCTACGACTAGCGGCGACGGCGGCGCGCTGGACAGCGCCGTTATGTTGGCGGTGCAGGGCAACGCGGGTGGGTCGACGGTGGTGCAGCTGGTGTGCGTCCTGTGGGATGGCCTGGAGGTCGGCAGCGCGCCGGTGCGCCTGCGCATTCGCAGCCTGTCGTTGCGCCCGACCTCCCAGCTGCCCACCACCTTTGTGGCGTCGGACGGCGCGGTACCCACCGTCGTGTTCCCGCCGCCATCTTTTGTGGTGGTGGCGGCGCCCGACGACAGCGTGGTGTACGACGTCAGCTGCATTGCCACCACAACTACACCAGGCGGCGAGGTGCGCATGTCGCCAGCTAACGCGGGCGGCGTCGTGCTGGCAGCCGCCGCGATATCACCCGACGCCGCCAACGGCACCATCACGCTGGCAGGGCTGGTGCTGGTGGTGCCGTTTGAGACGCAGTACACGGCGCTGACCGTCACGTGCAGCCGGCCGGTGGACGACGCGCCGGTACCGTTCACCTGGCAGCTGGCGCAGTCAGCGCTGCGCATGGCGGTGTGCGAACCGCCTGCGTTGCTCACAGACGGTATCGGGCGATTGCCGCCGTGGGCGGTGGCGGTCGTCCTTGTGAACGCCAGTGCGCCGGAGGGGGTCGCTACGGCCGTTCTTGCAGACGCCTGCAATGCCAGCCTGGTTGACGGCGGCGTGGCGGGCGACGCGGCGGCGGCGGCGGCAGCCCTGCTGTCCCGGTGCACCGCCACCATCCCCGCGCCGCCGGCGGGCGACACAGCGCAGGTGGGGTTTGTCAACGGGCAGGCAGCGGCGCTGGTGAACGGCGTGTCGGGGCCGCCCACTTTTGGTGCCATGAGCCTGGTGGGCACGCGCGGCGCCAGCTACAACCTTACCGCGCAGTGCATGCTGGGCAGCACGGCGGTGCCGGGGAGCGCCACCTGGTCGGTGCAGCTCCTGCCCTGCCCCGTTGGCTACGCGCCCGCCGGCATCGACTGCTCCATGTGCGGCGCCGGAACCTTCACGCTGGGGCGCAACGAGGCGGTGTGCATCGGCTGCCCGCACGCGGGCGCCAAATGCGACCGCGGCATCCTCACGCTGCTGCCCGCGTTTTACCGCCCGCCGTCCGAGAACGGCGCCGACATCGGGCCGCACAGCAGCCTGCTGGAGTGCTACAACGCGGAGGCATGCACCATGAACACCTCCACAGTTGTGTACGGGTGCACGACCGGGTACGCCGGTGCACTGTGCGGCACGTGTGAGGAGGGGTACGGCATGTTTGGTGCCTACTGCCGCAAGTGCTGGCCAGTGGAGGCAACCCGCGCTCTGCTGGCGCTCATCTTGCTGCTGTTCATTGGTGGCCTAACGGTGGTAGCACGGCGGCGCGGCAGCAGCGGGTCAGACAACCCAGCGCCCATCGCGCTAAAGCTGCTGCTGGGGTACGTGCAGGCGGTGTCGTCACTGCGTGTGTTCAAGGCGGCGGGCACGCGCGCCTTCCGGGACGCCATGGAGTGGACGGACTCGGTGTCTGAGTCGCCGCTGTCGGCGGGCGCGCTGCAGTGCCAGCTGCAGTGGCCCTTCCTGGTGCGCTACGCCGTCACGGTGGCGTTGCCCGCGCTTGCCGCCGCCACCGCCATTGCCCTGTACTCCGTCATTGCCGCCAAGCGTGCCACGTCGCTGCCGTGCCGCCGCAGCGGCCCCGCCGTCGGGTGTTTTAACACCGTTGCCTGGCGCGCTGACGTGCGCGAGTGGCTGGCGCAGCGCCGTCCCGTGTCCATCATGGTGTTTGTGCTGTTTGTGGCGTACATGCCCATCGTGTCCGCCTCCTTCCGCGTGCTGCAATGCATGAACGACGCTATCGATGGCGTGTACTGGCTGGTGTCGGACCTCAGTGTGCAGTGCTACGCAGGCCAACACGCGGTGGCCGCCACGCTGGCGGTCGTGGTGCTGGCGGTGTTTGGTGTGGGGTCCCCGGTGGCGCTGTACCGCATGATGGCACTTGCCAGCGCCGAGCCGCTGCGCGAGCCGCGCTTCCGCAACGCCTTCACCTTCCTGTACACCGGCTCCCGCGAGGGAGACCTCACCACCGGTGCACGTCTGCTGACCAGCCGCCGCACCCGCACGCCGCCGCCTGCGCGGCCTGCCACTTTGCGCCGCGCCGGCTTTTCTGGCCAGCTGCCTCCCGAGTCGGTGCGCGTCCCAATACTGCCCCCTGCGCCATTGGTGGTACCGGCGCTAGCAATTGCGCCGCCACCGCCGCCGCGAGCGGGACCGCCAGCGGGGCCACCACCGTTGCGCGCCGTGCCTGCCCGTCCGCCACCACCGCGCGCCGCCGCCGGGAGAGGCGCCAAAGGTCGGCAGTCCAGGTTGGCCGCCATTGCGAGTGCGCGAGTGGTGAAGCAACCCGGCGCGGCGGCGGCGGCGGCAGCGACGAGTATTAGCCCCACGGATGCTGTGGCCGTGGCGGTGGATGCGACTGGCGGCGGCGAGGGTGGCGGGTGCGCCCGCGCGGTGCGCCGCAATGCCTGCGTTGCGTGGTGGAACGGCCGGCACTCGTCGTTCGTGTGGTGGGAGGCGGTGGTAATTACACGCAAGGCGCTGGTGGTGCTGCTGTCCACCGCGGTGTCCGACCCCTTTTACCAGGTGGTGGGCGCCGTGCTGCTGTTTAGCGCCTGCATCGTGCTGCAGCAGCGGTTCCAGCCGTTCACGTTTCCGCTGTTCAACCGCATGGAGCTGCTGCAGCTGACGTCGCTGTACCTCACCGCCGCCGTGTCCACCATCCTGCTGCCGTCGGCGGTGGGTAGCGTGACGGCGGCGGGCGGTACAACGGAGGTGGTCACCGCGGCCCTCATCGTGCTCAATGTCATCACCGTGGTGGCGCTCAGCATCAACGTGTTGCGCGCGGTGGCGTGCCAGGTGGCCACGCACGCCACCGCCGTGATGGAACGGCGACGCGCCAGCCGCGCCGCTGCCGACGCGGCACCCGACGACGCGAAAGACGGCGTCCTGTCTCGCATTGTGCTTGCACGCGTTGACTCACAATCGCACCTGATTAACCTGCTGCCCGACGGCGGGTTGCAGCCCGTGGCGGATGCGCGCGCCGCGCGCACGAGCCTGCACGCCGACCTTTCCTTCCGTGCCTCCCGCGGCGCCGCGCGTTCCGTTCGGTTGCTGGATATTGTTGTCAGCGGCGGCGCGCCGCATGCGCCGTCTGTTGCTGTTGTTGCTGACGCCGCGCCGGCACCGGCTACCGGTGCCGGTACCGTCGTTGTGGCACCACCGGCTAAGGCGGTGCCGTCGGCGGCCGTGGCCGCGCCTGCCACTGGCTTTGGAGCAGCGCGGTCACCGACGCGTTCTGGTAGTGGACGGCATGCGCGGCTGGGCGAGCTGCTACCGCCGGTGGCACCGGCACCGTCATGAGGCGTGTGCCACGTTTATGATCTTTGTTTGAGCCCCGACTTGCTGCTGATATTCTTTCTTAGTTTGTGTGTGCGTGTGCGCGCGCGTGGGTGGGCGGCCCGTGCGGCGGTGTGAGGTGTTAGGGATGGGCACTGCAATGGCTGCGTGCCCGCCCTCACCCTCCCCGCGCCCATGGGTTCCGCCCCACCCCCCTCCCATCTCCCATTCCTCCGGATGCCATCGCGTCGCGCAATGAGATTGTATGCCGCGCGTGCCATTCCTGCGTTGCCACCATACCATACCCCGTATCATTGTAGGAGGGTTTTCAGTTTGAGCGCCAACAACCCACGCCACATCTTTCAATGATATCACATCACCCAGACACAGGGTGTGATGACTACCATCTCGATACGCGAGTCTGTGGAGAGCATGCATGTAACAGTGACAAACCATGGCGCATGCACTGTGCCATGGCAACAGTGGCTGATACCCACACAACACGAAAACAGAAAATCACAAAATAACATGAAGTGGGGTAAACGCCCCCGCGCCGCGACGCGCCGCGGTCCCGCCTTATTATTGGCCGCCGCCGCCGCGGCGGACGCGCGTATCCCCGCCGCCGCCCGTTGTCGTCCCACTGCTGCCAGTCGCCTTGACGGTGGTGGTGGCGGCGCCGGCGGCGCCTGGCGCTGGCTCCCCCAACGCCTCGCAGATCGTGCACCACATGCGTGGCACCGAGTGCTCCACCATGCTGTTGAAAATGGGCGGCCACGACGACGCGGTGCGCCACGTGTGGTGGCGGTTGTAGATCGCTTCGTTGGCCATCCCGGAGCGCAGCGCGGTAGCTAGCGCGGCGGTGGAGGGAAAGGTGGACGCCACCAGGGCGGCGTCTGGCGCCGGTAGGAGGGCGCGCACATTGGGGGCGCCATAGTATACGGGCACCGCGCCCGCCGCCAGCGCGTCCCACAGCTTCTCGGTGGTGTAGTTCTCCGCCACGCTGTTCTCAAACGCCAGGTAGTACTTGTACTGGCGCATGAGGCACAGGTTGACGGCGCGCCAGCCGGCTGTCGCGCTTGCGAGGGCAGCGCACTCGGGGTCCACGCTCGCCTCATCCGTGTTATGCCCGCACCCGCCCATGGACTCCACGACCAGTCCCGCCGCCTGCAGGTCTGCCACGATCTGCTGCCGGTACGGCACGCAATTGCTGGCCAGGAACAGCAGCGCGTCGCGCTTGCAGGTAAACGGCAGCGGCGGCTGGCGCAGCTGGCCGGCGGTGGCGGCAATGTAGGAGACGGGCAGCGTGCGGCTGGGCACGTCCACGTCGGCGCGCAGCGACAGCACCCAATCCACGCCGGCGGGGCGAGGGGCTAGAAGCGCGGGGAAGCGGGAGGTGGACTCCATGGACACCACCACCAGCTCGCCCATATCCGCCGCCGCGCGGCGGGCGGGGTCCAGCAGCCGCTCGTCAATATCCTCCCAGCTGCCGATCACGGACGTCACGACGGCGGTGCTGCCCGTGTACACGCCGCGGTGCACCACGCAGCGGCGCGTGGGGCACAACATGGCGTCGGTGGGCAGCTGGTTGTACAGCCACCCGCCCACCGCGCTGAGGTGCGTGTCGGGCGCGCGGCGCGGGTTGCCGGGCGTGGTGGCGTTGATAGCACACACCGGCAGGCCGGTCCACGTGCGCAGGCAGTCGCACTGCCGCCCTACCGGGTTGCACAGCCGCAGGCGCTGCAGCGTGGGGCAAGCCGGGGGCCCCGGGGGGAGGTTGGAAATTCCCCGGGCCCCGGGGGGGGCGCGGGGCCCGTGGTGGCCCGCCGCTTCGCCCGGGGCCCCCGCGCCACTACCCCCGCCCGCGGGCGGCAGCTCCGGCACGCCGGGCGGCGCGATCGGCGGCTGCGTCGGCGTGTTCATGAACAGCCCCCCCGCCGCCGTCACCAGGAGGGCCGCCGCCACAAAAATTGGCCCCATGCGCGCCACGCCGTCCCGTGGCCGCCCCGCCGCCGGCGCATGCAGCCGCGGCGAAAGCGCGGCGGGCGCCAACAACGACGTCATGGACGACGGCGAGTTGCTGCCATTGCTATTGCTGGCCGGGCTGGCCGTGCTGCTGGTACCACTGTTGTTGCCGCCAGTTATGCTGCTGCTGATGCCAGTGACGGTGCTGCTGCTACTACTACATCCAGGGGCGATGCCAGCAGTCACACTGCCGCGGCCGGTTCGCAGCCTGCCACCTATTCCCCTTATTCCACTGCCGCCGGTGCCTATTCCACTGCCCCCTATGCTACCGCCGCCGATGCTGCCGATGCTGCTACTAAGTGAGCTACCTCCGACCCCATCGCTGATACCGCCACCACCTCCGCCGCTGCTGCCGCCGCCTAGGCCATCGCCGCTGCCTAGTAGCGTGGGTGGCCGCGCTTGGTGGCCGCGGTCGCCGCTGTCGCGGCCGCCCGGCGACGGGGGCGTGCCGCCAGACGCGCCGCGGCCCGCGTGTGGTCGCAGGAGGGGGCGGGCGGTGGGAGGGAGGGAGGGGGGGG
>Ga0066256_1005126_pt1 | contig 11102 bp, 12 predicted proteins | sample ThiBio_1000_biof_FD_87107 | JGI IMG/M metagenome (GOLD analysis project Ga0066256, IMG submission 87107) | Wastewater bioreactor microbial communities from Cape Town, South Africa - Thiocy_expt_1000_biof (version 2) | ecosystem: Engineered > Bioreactor > Thiocyanate-remediating >... | reverse complement strand
TCTGGACGGCGGCGACGGCGTGCCGGTGGGAGGCGCGGCGGCGGGGATTGGCACGCCGGCGCGGCCGGACATGCGCGCGGCGCCGTATGACGACGTGCGCATGGAGAGCGGCGGGGGGGCGGGGGGGCGCAGCGGCCGCGGGGGGGGGGGGGGGGGCGGGGGAGCGGCGCCCGCGGCCCCCGGCCCCGCCCCCCGCGCCGCCAGCAGCGCCGCGAAACCCGGCCCCGCTAGCAGGGGCAGCCGGGCCGGTGGCCGGTCCGCGCGGGCGGGCCGGGCCCGGCCCGGCGCGGGCGCCAGCAGCGGCGGCGCCACGATGCCCGCCAGCATCTGGTGGCGGCCGTGGGCGAGCGCCATGTAGATCACCCCCACCAGGATCAGCAGCCGGAAGGGAGTGACGCGCACCTTGCCCATGCCCAGCACGAACAGCGTCGCCAGCAGCGCGATGGGAAAGGGGGACAGTTGGGAAAAATCCGCCGCCTGCCATTCGCCGATCTGGGTCAGCTGCTCCATGCCCAGCAGGTGGAAAGGAAACAGCAGGGTCTTGACCCCGAAAGGCGTCAGTATCGCCGATGCTATGGCGACGGCCAGGAACGCGCCCCAGCGCAAGGCCGTGCGCTTGCGGTCGCTGGAATCCAGCACCGCTTCCGCCCCCAGCGCGCCCGCCAACGCCAGCCCGAAGGCGAAGCTGCCATGCAGATTGGCCCAGAGCGGAATGACCGGGATCAGCCACCAGCCGGGCGGCGTGTTCTTTTCGCGCGCCGCCACAAGGCCCGCCGTCCACAGCGCCAGCAGCGGCAGCGACAGGGTGTGGGGCCGCGCCAGCAGGCTGCCCGCGACACAGGCCAGGCCCAGCACGACGGTCAGCAAGGCGGGCACGGTATCCAGCCGCTTGCGCACGGCATGGGCGGCGATGCCCGCCGCCAGTGCGATGGCGGCGGCGAACAGCAGATGGATGCCCGGCCATCCTCCGGGAAATCTGGCGCCGCGCCAGGCCAGGGCCATGACGATCTCGGCCAGCCATTCCTGGGCCTGCCAGGGTGCGCCCGCGCTGGTGTAGGAAAACGGATCGGCGCGCAGCACCTGGCCGTGCGCCAGCATCCATTCCCCGGCCCGGATGTGCCAATAGGTGTCGCTGTCGTTCAGGATGGCCGGGGAAAAGGCCGCCACCGCAAAAAAGGCCAGCCCCGCGAACAGGGCGAAGCTCAGGGCGGGCGAGGCGGTGCGGGGCATGGGATTGGCTTTCGGGACGGCGGCCACTCTATAAGGGCAATCCTCAACAACTCTTTTCCGCCCAGGGCGCTGTTTTCCCAGGGAAAATGACAGGTTCGACGTGACCCCGGCCGCCCGCCTGCAAATGGCCATCGAGATTCTGGAGGCGCTGGAAAAGACCGGCCAGCCCACCGACCGCTTTTTGAAGGCCTGGTTCCGCACCCGGCGCTTCGCGGGCTCCAAGGATCGCCGCGCCATTGCGGAGCATGTCTTCACCGCCCAACGCCGCCGCGCGGGGTTTGCCCACCGCATGGGCAGCGCCACGCCCCGCGCCCTGATGATCGCGGCGCTGCTGGACAGCGGCGAGGATATCGGCGCCTTGTTTACCGATGGCTTCTCTGGCGGCTATGGCCCCGCGCCGCTGACCGATGCCGAACGCGCCGCCATCGCCGCGCCGCCCCGGCCCGCGCCGCGCTGGGTGCGCGGGGAATATCCGCAATGGCTAGACAAGGAATTGCTGCGCGCCTTCGGTGACAGGCTGGATGCGGAGATGGCGGCCTTCCTGCCGCGCGCCCCCACCGATCTGCGCGTCAACACGCTGAAGGCCGGGCGCGAAGAGGTGATCGCGGCGCTGGCGGCGCAAGGGTTGGCCGCCGCGCCCACGCCTTTTGCTCCGCACGGCCTCCGCATCCAGGGCGAGGCCGGAAACCTGTCGCAATCTTCGCTGTTCGAATCCGGCGCGTTCGAGTTTCAGGACGAGGCGGCGCAGCTCGCCGCCATGCTGCCGCAGGCGCGGCCCGGTATGCGGGTGCTGGACCTGGCGGCGGGCGCGGGCGGCAAGAGCCTGGCGCTGGCCGCCGCGATGGGGAATCGGGGCGAGATCGTGGCCTGCGATGTGCGGGGCGAGGCGCTGTTTGAATTGCAGAAGCGGGCGGCCCGGGCGGGCGTCACCATCATTCGCACCCTGTTGTTGGAGGTCGGACCGAATCCGCGCCTGCCGGACGGCGTGTTCGACGCGGTTTTTCTGGACGCGCCGTGCAGCGGCACCGGCACCTGGCGGCGGCAGCCGGAATTGCGCTGGCGGCTGACGCCGGGGCGGCTGGCGGATCTGACGGCGCTCCAGGACAGGCTGCTGGACCGGGCCGCCGCCCTGCTGGCCCCCGGCGGCGTGTTGCTCTACGCCACCTGTTCCGTCCTGCCGGTGGAAAACCAGGACCGGGTGGCGGCGTTCGCGTCCCGCCATCCCGGATTTGTCCCGGTGGAATTGGCGGATGCCTTGCCGGTTCCCGTGCCGGGACTGGGCCGGGATTTCCGCGCCAGTCCGGCCCTGACCGGCACCGACGGCTTTTTCTGCGCCGGTTTGCGCCGGGTTGGCGCGGGGCCTGCCGGCCATTTCACGCATGGCTAGACCGGGCGAAAATGCGTATGTTGCCGCCATGACCAAACCCTCGATTCCTGCCCTGTTGGCTGCCCTGCTGCTGACAGCGCCCGCTTGGGCCGCCCCGGCCAAGACCGCGGCGCCGACCGTCGATACCCTGCTGGCCCAGTCCCGCGCCGCCATCGGCCGGGGCGAGACCGAACTGGCGGTGCGCCTGGCCCAGTCGGCCATCGTCGCCGATCCGGCGCGGCCGTCCTCCTATGTGGCGCTGGGCGATGTCTATGCCCTGGCGGGCGAGGCGGATTATGCGCGCAGCTTTTATGAATCGGCTCTGGCCATCGAGCCCACCGATGCGGGCGCGCAAAAGGCGCTGTCGGCGCTGGACGGCAAGACCGGCGAAACGACCGCCCGCAAATGAGCGTTCTGGTCCTGGATTTCGGCAGTCAGGTCACGCAGTTGATCGCCCGGCGGGTACGCGAGGCGGGCGTCTATTGCGAGATCGTTCCCTACAACAAGGCCGAGGAAGCGCTCGCCAAGAAACCGAAGGCCATCATCCTGTCGGGCGGGCCCGCCAGCGCCTATGAGGATGCCAGCCCGCGCGCGCCGCAGGCGGTGTTCGAGATGGGCGTGCCGGTGCTGGGCATCTGCTGGCGGGGGGTGCCGGTGTGGCGCAGGGGGGCGGCGGCGACGGGGGGGGCCGTCCGCCGGGTTGCCCGGCGCGGGGCCCCCGGGGGGGGGGGCGCCGCCGCGGTGGGGGGGGTTGTGCCGCAGCCGGGGCGCGAGCGGGCCGGGATGGGACATGGCGACAAGAGCACCGCCATTCCCGAAGGCTTCAAGGTCATCGCCACCAGCGAAAGCTCGCCCAATGCGGTGATCGCCGACGAGACGCGCCGTTTCTATGGGGTGCAGTTCCATCCCGAGGTGGCGCATACCCCGCGCGGCGCGACCTTGCTGTCCAACTTCGTGCGCACCATCGCCGGCATCGAACCGGAATGGAACATGCACGCCTTCCGCGCCGCGATGGTGGAGAAAATCCGCAAGCAGGTGGGATCGGCCAAGGTGATCTGCGGCCTGTCGGGCGGGGTGGATTCCAGCGTGGCGGCGGTTCTGATCCATGAGGCGATCGGCGACCAGCTGACCTGCATCTTCGTCGATACCGGCCTGATGCGCAGCGGCGAGAGCGAGGAAGTCGTCTCGCTGTTCCGCAATCATTACAATATCCCGCTGATCCATGCCGATGCGCGCGAACTGTTCCTGGGCCGTCTGGCGGGCGTCAGCGACCCCGAACAGAAGCGCAAGATCATCGGCGCGGCCTTCATCGATGTGTTCGACAAGGAAAGCCAGAAGGTCGGCGGCGCCGAATTCCTGGCCCAGGGCACGCTCTATCCCGATGTGATCGAAAGCATCTCGGCCACGGGCGGCCCCAGCGTCACCATCAAGAGCCATCACAATGTCGGCGGCCTGCCCGACTATATGAAGCTCAAGCTGGTCGAACCCTTGCGCGAACTGTTCAAGGACGAGGTGCGTGCGCTGGGCCGCGAGCTGGGCCTGCCGCCCGCCTTTGTCGGCCGCCATCCCTTTCCCGGCCCGGGCCTGGCGATCCGCATTCCCGGCGAGATCACCGACGAAAAGCTGGAGATTCTGCGCAAGGCCGACGTCATCTATCTGGACGAGATCCGCAAGGCGGGCCTGTACGACCGGATCTGGCAGGCCTTCGCCGTGCTGCTGCCGGTCAAGACGGTGGGCGTGATGGGCGACGGGCGCACCTATGACCATGTCTGCGCCCTGCGCGCGGTGACCAGCACCGACGGCATGACGGCGGATTACTATCCGTTCGAGCACGGCTTTCTGGCCCGCACCGCCACCCGTATCGTCAACGAGGTGCGGGGCATCAACCGCGTGGTCTACGACATCACCTCCAAGCCGCCCGGCACCATCGAGTGGGAGTGATCCAGGTTTGTCCCACCGGTCCGCGCGCATACCAGGGGTGTGCGACGCTCCGGCGGATATGCGGTCACAGGCCGGTTTCCATGGCCTTGGGATAAATCACCGTCTTGTCGGGACGAACGACGGCGCCGGATGTCAGGCGGGCGGCATCGATCCGGTTATCGCCCATGATGTGAAATACGGTCTCGCCGCGCGCGATCAGATTGTCCGCTATGAGACGGCGATGACAGCGCCACCAGACGGCTTCCGAACACATGATCGCACAACGCCGTTCCCGTCCCTCTTCAATCAGCCGTTCCAGGCCCTCCCGGAACGGCTCCGACAGCGCATAGTCAGCGTAGTTGCGGAAACTCTTGTTCTCCCAGAAACCGTTCACATCCGGAGGCAAGCCCGGAGTTTTGCCGCGAAGGCCGCCGAGGGCCGCGATATGCGTATAGGAGATCTGAAAGCCCGCCAGGGCGCCGGGAAGCGTATCCTTGTTGAACTGCGGATTGGCCCGGGACATCGGCATCTTTCTGACGTCCACGACCCGCTGCACTCGCGGCGCCTTCAGAAGTCCGACGAACGCTTCGAAGCTGTGGTTGGAATGACCGACAGTAAAGAAAGGCTGCACCATGAAGCCTTCACATATGCCGGAGCGCGCTGCCCTTATGCGCGGCGACATGGTCGGTCTTGTCACTCTTGATTTCGTACTGGGGCTCGTCCTTCGTGGCGTGATGGGTGTGCCCCTTATAGTCGAAATCACGGGTGTGGATTTTGGCGATGGTCCCCGATACCCGGCCCGCCTCGGAATTCCAGCTCACATGATCGCCGACTTTGAACGTCTTCGTCATCGCGTTTCCCCATGCTTGGTCTGAATTTCCGGCCGCGACTTTCCTTCGCGTTCGCCTCTGATCGCCTCGAAAATCTCCTTTTCCGCCGCCATGCGGATGGCCGGCCAGTTGCGTCGGCCGGACGGCAGAGTAACCTCTTGCGGATCGACGTGGGCCTTGAGCAGGCTGATGTCGTCGATGCCGCGCGCCGCGACAGGGACGTAGAGAGCCGCGACGTCTCCATTATAGCCCGCGGAACGATCCACGTGACCGTTTGACGCGAGGCGGCCATAGAGCGGCTTGGCCGCATAATGCCCCCGAAGTTCGTTGCGGACTTTCATCGCGTGGAAGTCGTTCCGATGCAGCGGGTAACGGAAATAATAGGAAATCCGCGGAACGCGGCGCAACGCCTTCAGGTCGAGGTCATCTATCATCGTTCGCCTCGCAGGTTCGCGTTCGGACGGCGTTCGCATCCATTCCTTCGGCGCGGAAACATGATTGTAACGCTGACGAGGCTTCATTGATCCGAAAATCCGGCGGCAGGCGGCGAAATTCGCGCCTGGCCGTCGGCCCCGAAAAAGATCACGGGTTTGGGCTTTCAGGCGGCCAGTAGTGCGCGTCGCCGAGCGGGCGGGCGCCGAAGATCGCCTGGCCGACCCGCACGACGGTCGCGCCTTCCTCGATGGCGATCTCGAAATCCCCGGACATGCCCATCGAAAGCCCGGTCAGCCGGGGGTCGGCCAGGACCGCCTGGTCGCGCAGCGCGCGCAGCAGCCGGAAGCAGGGCCGCACACGGTGGGCGTCGGCGCTGAACACCGCCAGCGTCATCAGGCCGCGCGGTTTAAGCCGGGGATAATCGGCGAGCCGTTCGACGAAGGGCAGCAGCGCGTCCGGCTGCAGGCCGAACTTGCTGGCTTCTCCCGAGGTGTTGACCTGCACGAACACATCGAGGTCGCGCCCCTCCGCCTCCAGGCGGCGATTGAGGGCCTCGGCCAGCTTGACGCTGTCGAGGGCGTGAAATTCGGCGGCGAAGCGCGCCAGATATTTGGTCTTGTTGCTCTGCAGATGGCCGATGATGTTCCACCGTATCGGCAGGTCGCCCAGTTGCGCGTGTTTGTCACGGGCCTCCTGCAGCTTGTTCTCGCCCAGGTCCGACAGCCCGGCGTGATGGACCAGCCGCAGGATGGAGGCCGGAACCGTCTTGGTGACGATCATCAGGCGCACCTCCTGAACCGATCGGCCGCTGCGCGCGCAGGCGGCGGCGATGCGCCGGTGGACGGCGTTCAGATTCCGCGTGATGGAGTCCGCGGGAGACGGGCCGAAACGCGCGATCTGCGCCGGTGACAGCGCCGTCTCTCTGCCGATATCCGTCATGCCGCCGATCTCGTTGCCTGCCCTATTGATCCTTGCCGGAATACATTGTACATAGGAGTCCTATTAATACCAGGGGTCATGATGGCCGCCAATGCCGACATCGCGACGGGTCTGGCCAGGATCGGCATGGTCCTGCGCGCGGAGTCCTGGCGGCAGGCCGAGGCGACGGGCCTGAGCCCGACCCAGGCGCAGATTCTGTCCTATCTGGTCCAGCGCGGCCCGGCCCGGGTGGGCGCGGTCGCCGAGGCCATCGCGGTGACGCAGCCCACGGCGAGCGATGCGGTGGCGGCGCTGGCGCGCAAGGGGCATGTGGAACGCCGCCCCGATCCCCAGGATGCGCGCGCCGTCCTATTGCATACCACTGTGGCGGGACGGCGCCTGGCGAACGCGCTGGCGGTCTGGCCCGATGCGCTGCTGGGGGCGATCGACGCGCTCGATCCGGCGGAGGAAGCGGTTTTCGTCAAAGGTTTGGTCAAGATGATCCGCGCGCTGCAGGTGCGCGGCGCCATCCCGGTGCAGCGCCTGTGCGTGTCGTGCCGGCACTTTCGCCCCAATGTCCATCCGGATGCGGCCGCGCCGCATCACTGTGCCTTCGTGGACGCCGCTTTCGGGAATGCCGCCTTGCGGCTCGATTGCGGCGACCATGTTGCGGCCGACGCTTCGGTTCAGCTTGAAAGCTGGGCACGTTTCAAGGAAGCGGCGGCATGAAGAGCGAGCGCCCCACCCGCGGCAACGGGCGAGGCGCTCTTTTTGTCCACCCTCAGGAAGAAAGCGAACACACCATCATGACCCAGAAAGCCATTTTCTACCACGCCGGATGCCCGGTCTGCGTCAGCGCCGAACAGGGCCTGGCGCAGGCCCTCAACCCCGCCGCCTATGATGTCGAGATCGTGCATCTGGGCGAAGCGCCGGGCCGGATCGCCGAGGCCGAAGCGGCCGGCGTTCAATCGGTCCCCGCGCTCGTCCTGGGCGGCCGGCCCTATCACATCAATTTCGGCGCCACACTCGCCGATGTGAAGGGCGCGGCCTGACGATTGATCGATCAGCCCGGCGGCGGCGTGCGCCGCCGCCGGGCGTCAGGCCAGCGCCAGCACCGGCCCTTCGAGCAGCGCCATCAAATCTCCGAAATAGCCTTCCGACCGCGCCGGTTGCGCGGGATCGGAGGTGATGGCGGCGGCCAGCCTTGTGGCGGGATGCGCCGCGATGATCTGTCCGCCATAGCCGCGCGCGATCACCCAGCCGCTGTCGCTGAGGAACCAGCCATAGCCATAGGCCAACCCGGAAAAGGGCGAGCGGGTGCGCGGCGTGACCGAGGCGGCGATCCAGCTTTCGGGAAGAACCTGCATCCCCGCATACCGGCCACGGTCCCGCATCAGCAGCGCGATCCGCAGCATGGCGCGCGGCGTCAGGGTCATCTCGTTGCCGCCGAAATAGAAACCCTGCGGGTCGCGCCGCCATTCGGGCACGACGATGCCCAGGGGCGCGGCCAGCCGTTCGCGCGCCAGGGCCAGCAGGTTTTTGCCGGTGGCTGTGGCCAGCGCCGCGCCCAGCACATGGGTGCTGCCGGTGGAATAGATCATCTGGCCGCCGGGCCTGTCCCACATGGGGCGGCGCAAGGCGTAGGCCACCCAGTTGGGGGATTGCACCCAGCGCCCATAGTTGGCGCCCGAAGTGCTTTCCAGCCCACCGCGCAGCGTCACCAGGTCCTCCAGGGTGATGTCGCCCGCGCCCGGTGTGGCGTCGGACGGCACCAGGCGCGGCGCGATACCGCGCAAGGAAAGGGTGACGGACGCGATCTCCCGGCGGGCGAGGGCGCTGCCCAGCAGCAGCGCCACGATGCTCTTGGAGCAGGACTTGATGTTGGCGGCGCGGTCCAGTCCCGGCCCGCGCGGCGCCTCGGCCAGCAGCAGATCGCCGCCGCGCTGGACCAGGATGGCATGAAGCTGCCGCAACCCCCGCGCCGTGCGGCGCAGGCTGTCCACCGCCGCGCCCTGCGCCAGGGCCGGGGAGGGCAGCGCGGCGCAGGCGGCAAGACCCGCGGCCAGCGTTCGGCGGGTGATCGGGGCCATTCCGGCATCCTGTCACGGGACGGGTCTCTACGCGATCTCAAGGCGTAGACCGCATATGCGGCAAGATCAGGGCCAGGCCGGACGGGGCGGCAACGCCGTCAACGGGGTGCAGGATTCCGATTGCATCGGGATCCTGCGCCCGCCGGCGGCTGGTTCATTTGCCCGCCGGAACGCTCGACAGCAGTTCGGCGAAGACTTTCTTGGCTTTTCCGGGATGTTTGACGGCCTTGGCCTGTTCCAGGTTCACCGGCTTGCCGGCGACGATCAGCGCGACCATGCCCATGCCGTAATGCGGCACGCATTTGACTCCATAAACGCCTTCCTTGCGGAGCGTGATGGTGACCGGCTTGCTGATCTCGCCCTTGAAGGGCTGGGCGCCGCTGGGGATCATGCCGTCAATGCTGGCCGCGTCATGCCCCTTGTCGGTCGGCACGAAGGTCACCGTATCGCCGGGCGCGGCCTTGATAAGGCTCGGCTCGAAGACCATCACGCCCTGCTTGCCCTTGTTGAGCATTTTCACCTGATGGTCGGCCGCATGTGCGGTCCCGGTCAGTAACACCGCTGCCAAAGCCGTCATGATGAAGGTTGTGTGTCTCATTGCCATGCCTTTCCGCGTTACAACAGTCACTCGACGCGCCGGTTCTATAGTGGACCGCCAGAGTCAACTTTGATCGAGCACAAACCGGGACGAAGTGTCGCCCGCGCGGGCGATGCGGCAGGCCGTCGCGCGTGCGACAGTGCGCCGTGGCCTTGCCCTTAGCGTTCTTCGAGGAACCGCACGATCGCCAGGCGTTTGACGGCGAGGGTGGCGAGGGCCTGGGCCCGGTCCCGGGCGGCTTGCGAAGGCAGGTGATCGCCGGCGTCGATATAGTAATCGGCGAGCCATTCGCAGAGCGCATCCAGGGCCTGCGGCGGCTGTCTGGCGGGCGCGAAATCCGGGAACGGATTCGCCGCGAGATCGCGCGCGATCATACGGGCTTCAAGGGCGAGATCGCGATACGCCGCCTTTTGCCCGGTCTTGTCCCCATTCGGGCCGGTATGTCCCTCAAGGCGCGTGGAAACGTCCATTTCCAGGCGGGCCAGGTCGAGGGCCTGGTGGCCTGGCGGTCCCGGGTGCCGGTCCCGGAAAAAGGCTTTCCGCCGCTCGCGGCGCAGCGTTTTCGCGTGCGCGAGTTCTTCCTGTGCCATGGTTTCGGCGGTTTTCCGGATTTCGGGCGAGGTTCCCTGGGCGGCGACATAGGACCAGAAGGCGAAGGCGCGCTCTTCGTTGCGGACGGCGACGGCGAAGGAACGATAGGCATCCATCAACTCGGGCGAGACCATTGCCAAGGCTTCGTCATCGAATACGCCCGGCGGCACATTCGCGGCCGGCGGAGGTTGGCGCGGGCCGGAAGCGGCCTGACGCGGCCAGCGCGCGATTACATCAACATGCTCGCTCTCTTCGCGCACAAGACGATCGAACACCTCGGCCAGATCCGCCCGCCCGGTGGCGCGCATACGCGCGGCCATGGCGGCATATTGCCTCACGGCATCCATCTCCATCGCCATGGCGACCGCCAGAAGCTCATCCATTGAGTGGATTGATGTCGTCGGCTCGGATGTCAGGCGGGTCATCGGACAATCCCCATTTGCCGCACACCATAAAAGCGCGCCTCGCGCCCGCTTTGAGCGAGATCAAGGGAAAAGCCGGTAGAACCATCAAGTATGCGACTGCCGAAGCCGGCCGCGCCAGCAATGGGCGGCGGAAGGGAGTTCATGCCGGCCCGTACGTGTACGTTCAGGACCGCTATCGCCGGACGGCCCGTCATCGCCAGGGCCTATCGCGCGCTGACATTGTTCCTGGCCGTGTTCGTGTCGCTCTTCCTGTCTGTTTCGCCTGGCCTGGCCGATGAAAGTCTGCAGCATTTTCTGTCCGGCACGCGGCCCGGCGAGCTGATTCAGGGTGCGGATGCCTATGGCAAGGCTGAAGGCGGCCCGCCGCTCGTGCCGGTCCTGTCCGGCGGCAGGAAAGTCGGCTACGCCTACCTCAACACGGATTTCTCCAGCGCGGTCGGCTATTCCGGCAAGCCGATCCGTATTCTGGTGGGCATTGATGCGAAGGGCGTCGTGCGCGGCATCAAGTTGGTCGAGCACAAGGAGCCCATCGTCCTTATCGGCATTCCGCAGGCCAAGATCGTCGCCGCCCTGAACGTCCTGATCGGCAAGGATCTGGGCCGGGTCGCGGCCGGACGAGACCCGATTCCACAGGTGGATATCGTCAGCGGCGCGACGGTGACGGTGCTGGTGATGAGCGACAGTGTCGTGCGCTCGGCG
>Ga0066256_1005123_pt1 | contig 11106 bp, 1 predicted proteins | sample ThiBio_1000_biof_FD_87107 | JGI IMG/M metagenome (GOLD analysis project Ga0066256, IMG submission 87107) | Wastewater bioreactor microbial communities from Cape Town, South Africa - Thiocy_expt_1000_biof (version 2) | ecosystem: Engineered > Bioreactor > Thiocyanate-remediating >... | reverse complement strand
CTTGATCGTTGTACTCGTCAGCTACGGTTGCGTGGGCGGCCGCAGCGCTGTCGACGTCGTGAGTGACTGCCACTGAACGGGCGGCCACATCGAACGTAAGTAGTTTGTCACGGCTGTGGACCAAGGCGGAGGACCCTGGCGGAGGTGGATGCGGGCGCAAATGTAACTGTTGAATGCGTTTTGACACTTCCGGTCTTGTAGTAAGTTTCGGTGCAGTATGGTGCTGACGCAACATGGCGCGCCAACAACTTCAATCATCGATATTGGCTAGCGGCAGAAGTAGCGGTTGTAAACGCAGAAGGTGCAGTTGTGCAGTTGCACTTTACGCGCTGTTTGTAACAGTCTTTGCAACAACCGTCGTGCTGCAGCCCCGGTGCGCTGCGGGCGAGCGGCATGTGTCGGCTGGTGCGCGGCATCTGTGTGCGGTGCAGGAGGGCGGCGGCGTGTCGTGCTACACAAACAATGCAACGGAGATCAGCACCGACGTGTTGACGCCGCCATTAGGCGTGAAGTTCCACGCTGTGACGGTCGGCGATGACTTTACCTGTGGCTTGACCACTTCTGGTTTCTTACGTTGCTGGGGTAACTTGCCTGGCGGCACGACGCAGGGGCCTGCGTCCACCTTCTTCTTGGACGCGCATGCTGGACCTCGCCACTTGTGTGGGTTGGTTCCCAATGGCGCTGTTTACTGCTACGGTGATGCATCGTCGCAAGGCGCCATCAATGTGCCACTTGGTGTTACGTTTCAGGGCGTGACGTCAGGTGTCAACTACACCTGCGGTGTGACGCTCAATCACACCGTGGTGTGCTGGGGCGACGTTAATAACCCGGTGGTGGCAGCCGCACCTACTTGGCGCGCCATCGGCGACGCGGAGCATGTTGCATGCGGCGCTGATCATGCATGCTACGTGCGGGTGAATGGCAGCGTAGCCTGCTGGGGCGCTACAAACCGCGGCGCTGCAACGCCGCCGGCGACACTGGCGATGAACGGCAGTGCATGGTGGCTGGCGGCGGGCGACGGCATGACGTGCTCAATTGCTGGGTCAAGCGTACCAGGGCTGGTGACCTGTTGGGGTGCGCTTGCGGGCAACTTTACCAGCACCGCGTACGAGGTGGCATGCACCACTTGGGGCTGCGTGGGAAGTGTTAATGTAGCTGGCGTCGGCGGAGTCAGTGGCAGTCGAGTGGAGACGGTCCCCGCCGTGGGAGGGCCTCCCACACCATTGCAAGCAGGGATTAACTATGGTTCCATTGCCAATGTCACAACGCTGGTAGGAAACGGGGCGAGTGGCAAGATTGATGGTGTTGGCACCGCGGCACGGTTCAACTACCCATTAGGTGTATGCCTCGATGGCGCTGGGGGACTTTACGTGGCCGACAACGCCAATCACGCAATTCGGCGGGTGGACCTTGCAACGAGGAACGTGACGACAGTGGCGGGGGTGGTGGGTACGAGCGGCACGACAGTGGGAGCTACACCGCTGCTATCCAAGTTCAAGTATCCGTATGGCGTGGAGGCGGATGGCACCGGCAATGTGTATGTGGCGGACACATACAATTACGCCATACGCATGCTTTCAGGTGAATGGGTGGCAGGCAGCACGACTGGAGCCTCTGGGTCAGTCGATAATGATGCTGGCACCAGTGCCACCTTTAACTACCCGTTTGCATTGCGTGCTGACGTGGCGGCCGGCGTGTTGATTGTGGCGGACACCTACAACAACAGGGTACGCGTTATTTCAATGTTTGGCAACCACTCCGTAACCACGCTGGCCAGTGGTATCACCGCGTATGACATTGTGTTGTACAGCGAACGACAGATCATGTACTTGTCAGAATACTATACAATTAATATTGTTTCGTATGCTGGCGCCGTTACATTCCTGGCAGGCAGCGTTGGTGCATCAGATGGCGGTGGTAGCGCAGCTGGGTTTAGTGGTATTCGCGGGTTGGCACTGGATTCCTTCGTCGGCGTGCTGTACGCGTCAGACTACGGCAATCACCGCATTCGGTGTATTACCATTGCTGGCGTCGTAACCACCGTCGCTGGAGGGACCAGCGGGTTTTCCAATGGTACTGGAACAAACGCGCAGTTCTATTCTCCCTGGGGAGTGGCTCTAAATGCAGGTAGCGGCAGCCTGTACGTCGCCGATTACGGCAACCACGCCATCAGGCTTGTGAAGGTGTCCCCCCCTGCAGTTGGCAGCGTCTTCCTGATGTCTGCTCCCTTGCCGCCGTCTCCCGTGCTGCCCACCCACCAGCTTGCGTCCTGGCGCGGCCTGGGCATCAGCAGCAATCTTATACCGCCACCCTTGTTGGACGCGCGCACCGTCACCTTCAGTGCGCCGCTGACATCCGCCAACACGGCTGGGATGAACCCCGCCATTGCATCGTTGTGGTCGGGTGCTTTAACACTGTCGCCACGGGATCCAGCACCCGCCGCCACCGGCAACACCAACACAACATTCTCCACCTCGGCGCAGCGTGGTCTGCGGTGGCTAAACTTGACAACACTCGCTGTACCGGCGTACGCACTTGCGCTGCCCGGTCTCACGAGTCTGACAGTGACCGCTATGGGAACGCAAAAGCGGCAGCTGGCTGCCGACAGCTTTGGAGGGCTGGCAACACTGACATGTATCAACTGCGGCAGCGTACCTGGGCTGGCCAACCTGTCTACTTTCAACTTTGGCAGCCTCCTGACTCGCCCACCCTCCCTCCCACTCATCACGGCGCTTAACGCCAGCTTTGGCGGCATTACTGCAATTAACGAACACGACTTGGACGGCATGCCATCGCTCCGCTGGCTGTCACTGGCAGACAATAACCTACTGACCTATGTCAACGACGCTGCTATCTCTGCATCAAAGCAGCCAGCACTTGCCATAATAGACCAGTCGCGCATCCCACTGGTCAATGGCACCGGCTGTCCGCCCACGTATTTCCTGCGCGCCTACAACCTAGCAGCCAGTGGTGTCCCGTACTCCGCGTGTCCGTCATGCATTGCTGGCGCCTACTGCGCTGGCGGCTCCGGAGCACCAACGCCATGCAGCGCTAACACGTACGCAACCGGGGGTACTGCAGCCTGTATGCCGTGCCCTGCTGGTAAGTACGCCCTAGGCGCCGCTGCTAGTTGCATGACGTGCCTACCGGCACTGGCAGCCCCGGCATGTAATGCAACCGCCACGTGGCGCGACACGATCACCGTAGTTGCAGACGGCGCTGGCAGCTGGGTCGCTCCCAGCGTGTACCTGGCGCCGTCCGGCGTCCTGCTCGCCAAAACCAACGTGTCATGCGCCTTACAGCCTACAGGGTCGCCGGCGACAGTTTCATGCGCGCTGCCCTTCCTACTGCCCACCGCAGCCACTGCGCCCGTGCTCACGCAGCTGTGGGTGGCGCATACCGGCACGGGCGGCGTACCACAGCGGCTCAACACCACCATTGTTTTGATACCGCCACCACAAGTTGCCGTTGCAAATGGCGGCAGCAGCGGGCTTGCACCGCTTACACCTGGCGGTGGTCGCATCGTGTTGCGCCTACCAGCGCCGCGGCTGACGGCTGACGATTGGACTGCTGCTGGATTGCAACCACTTGCACAAGTCACAATCGACAATGTAACCGTGTGGCTTGCTGGTGCGCCTTGCACAGAACCAGCTTGGGAGTCACCCGTCACGCTCTCGTGTGCTATCCCTGTCGCCGATGGCATTGACCTTCCCGTCGTTGTGCTACTTGCGGGGCTGTTCAACGTCACCGGTGTGCTGCCGTCCTTGTTCACGCCGCCAGCGCTGATGGCATCGTCGACAGATGTGACGCTGCAGACGCCTGGTGCCTCGATCGTCAACATCACGCTGACAGGCGCGTCGTTGTGTGTTAACCAGCGTGCGCGACTTTCCACTGCGTACGTTGGCGGGCTGCGCTGCGCCACCGTCAGCTGCATTGCAGGTCGCCCTGACGCCGCGTTGTGCATTGGATGGAACGTGACGGCAGCGATTGCACAAGGTTTGCTGTCATCTGGCAGTCCAACTTTGCTGCTGAACGCCAGTGGCGTGTGGGCCAACCGCGCAATCCCGTTGGTGGCATGTGACGCCTGCGTTACGCTGGCGATCCGGCCGGTGCTGATGTCTATCATACCCACTTCCATTGCAGCACCAGGTGTGCCAGTGGTAATCACCTGCACCGGCATGATGGACTCCACCCGAGCGCTGCCCACTGTGCTTATCGGCGGTCAGGTCTGCAGTGGTATCACAATACTGACAACGACAATAATCCAGTGCAACGCACCGTCCTTGCAGTCATCCGCACCCGGCTATCCAGTTGTGTCGGTCGTGGTGATAAACGCCGCAGGCGCCACGTCAACCGAGCTCGTCAACCTCACCTACCCTGCCACCTTTGCCGTGTCGTGGAGCTCCACGCCGATACTGACCGCGCTGCCGAGTGGGTTGTTGACTCCCGCGCCAACGTTGCAGGTGCAGTCTCGCGATGCGGCGACTTGCAGCCTCGCTATTAACGTTACTTCGTGTGCCACGACCAACCTGGCGCTGGCATCGCGTCCAGTCGGTATGACCGTGTCGTCCACAACAACTACCACTTTAGCAGTAGGCGCCAGCGGCACGCCTAATGCCGTATTAACCGACCTGCTGCTGAACGGATTGGAGGCGAGTGGCGGGTCAGGCTGCATCGGCACGTTGACAGCGTCGTGCATTGACGCAGTGGGCCAGACAGCATCCACAGCAGGGCAAACCGGCCCAGCTGTGGTATTAGCAGCATGGCGTGCCGACTGGAACGCAAGCAACCTGCCGGCGGCGCCATTTGTTGTAGTACCAGAGGCGCTGCCACAGCTGGCTGCGATTTTTAGTTTGAGTGGCAGCAACAGCAGCCTCAACACCACGGATGCAGCGTCGCTGTCCTGCCAGGCGCTGTTGCTCCCAGCTGCTGCTACGCCGCCGCCACTAACACAGTCGCTTGATCGCGTGTCGTCGCGCGACGTGCTGTCGTCGGTCACTGGTACGGTGGCACTGGTGAATAGTTCTGCTGCAGGTATTGCATTTGCTGGCTTGACGGCGTCGGCAGCGCGCCTTGGTCAGGCTCTGGCGATCTATGCCGAGTGCACCTGGGTGCCCACCGGTGAGCGAGTGCGGCTGCCCACGCTGTTCCTTGCGATTGCCAACGTCAGCTTGGCGCTGGTACCGTCAACGGCGATTCTGGTGGAGGCATACGAGAGTGCCAGCATTGCAGCGATCGCGGTACTGTCACCGCCTGGCGTGGCTACATTTGCCGGCGCTGGCGCCACCTGCACCTGGCGCGCCGGGTACGCGTCGGCGGCCTCCCTCATGCTGGCAGCCGCCAGCAGCGCGGCGTCGTGGACAGTGAACGCTAGCGGGACCGTGGTAGGCGGTCAGCCGCTGGCAGCAACAGTGGAGGGCCTACCCGGCGCCACGCTGGTGCTGCAGCTGGTGTGCGCGCTGTGGGGCGGCAACAGTGTCGCTTCGCCGCCGCTCAATATCACGACGCGCGACTACGCGGTAGCGCTGCAGGCCGGTCCGTCCACCCGCACGGTGTGGCCGTCGGGGGCGCAGACCGTGCTGCCGTGGGCGCCCGCGGTGGAAGTGGCGGCGCCGGCGCGCAGCGTGTTGACGTGCAGCCTGTCGACCGTGTCGAGCGCGCGGGGCGCGGGGCTGGGCATGTCGGACACCACGGTGCAGGTGGTGGGCGACGTGGCGGTGTCGGTGGTGCTGGATTCCGCGGCCACGTGCGGCAACGCGTCGCTGTCCCGCGTGGGGCTGCGCGCGCCGGGCGGCTCCAACGCCACGCTGGCGGTGGCGTGCCGGGACGGCGTGGGCCGCAGTGCCAGACTGGTCGTGCCTATCAACGTGAGTGTTGCATCGCTGGTTGCAAGCTGGAGCGGCGCCACGGTGGCGGCCATGCCGACGGTGGTGGTACCGGGGCAGGCGCTGCCGGCGCTGGCACTGAGCGTGGCCAGCACGCCTGCTGTGGCGCTGCCGCCCGACGCGGACGCCAGCTCGCTGGTGACGTGCGTGGCGGGCCTGTTTGCGGCGTCCACGCCGCTGCCGCTGGGCACGCCGCTGGCAAGCGCGATCGCGTCGGCGGGCCCGTTTGCGTCGGCGTCCACGGGCGGCAGCGGCGCCACGGTCGGGGTTGGCGCCGGCAACACGTCCATCGTGGTCGCCATGGCGGCGCTGTCGACGGCGACGTGCCCACTGTCGGCGGCGCTGGTTGTGGCGGCGGAGTGCACGTGGGTGCCCACCGGCGAGCGCCTGCGCCTGCCGTCGCTGCCGCTGTCGGTGGCCAACGTCAGCCTGGCGCTGACACCATCAAAGTCGATGCTGGTGGAGGCGTACGAGAGTGCCACCGTGGCAGCGACCGCGACGCTATCGCCACTCGGCGTGGCCACCTTTGCCGGCGCTGCCGCGGCCTGCACCTGGCGCGCGGGCGCTGCCACCACATACTCTATCGTGCTAGCGGCGTCCACCGTTGCGTCATCGTGGACGCTGGATGCGAGTGGCATTGTTGGGGGTGCACAGCCGCTGTCGCTAACTGTGGAAGGCCCGCCAAGTGCGACGCTGACGCTGCAGCTGGTATGCAACTTGTGGGGCGGCAACACAGTGGCGTCGTCGCCCCTCAATGTCACCACCGCTAATTACGCCGTGGTGCTGCGCGGTGGCGGCACTGGGACGCCGCGCGTGGCGTGGCCATCTGGCACACAGGCAGTGCTGCCGCTAGCCCCGGCATTGGATGTGGCCGCGCCGGCACGTAGCGTGTTGACGTGCAGTGCGGATGTGGCGGGTGTCGTGCTGCCGTCACCGGCATATATGCCCGGTGTTGGCTTGGGACTGGCTGACACGGCCGTCCAGCTGATTGGCGAGCCGTCCGTGTCAGTATCGCTTACAACGTCAGCCACGCGCGCCGACGTGTCTCTTCCGCGCATGGGGTTGCGCGCACCCAGTGGCACGAATGCCTCACTGGGTTTGACGTGCCGTGACGGTGTGGGCCGCAGTGCCGCGCTGGGTGTGCCAATCAACGTCAGTGTGGCGGCGTTAAGCGCTTCGTGGAGCGCCGGGACAGTGGTTAACGTGCCTGCGGTTGTGGTGCCGACACAGTCGCTGCCGTCATTTTCACTGACGCTGGCCAGCACGCCTGCCGTCCCGCTGCCGCCCAACGTGGATGTGGGCTCGCTGGCGACGTGTACCGCGGCGCTGGTGCGTGCCACCATGGCGCTACCACTGGGCACACCACTGGGCACGCTGCTGGCGGCAGCATCGCCTTATGCGTCTGTGAGCACCAGCAGCGTGGTGTTGGGTGCTGGCAACACCAGCATTGTTATAACGCTGCAGTCGCTGTCGACAGCTGCCTGCCCGCTGTCCACGTTGCTGATGGTTGTTGCTGAATGTACGTGGACGCCAACCGGTGAGCGGGTGCGGCTGCCGACCTTGGCCACCGCGACGTTACCACTGTCCGCGTCATGGGTGACGCCGCCGACCAGCGTGCTGGGGTACAGCGCAGTGCCTCTTCACATTGTGGCAACGCTGGCGGCACCGGCAAGTGCAGGCGCAACCACAAGCGCGCACTGTGAAGTGATGTTGCTGAACGCCACCGCGCGAGGCGTCAGCGTGCTAGCAGACGCGTGGGTGATGGAGGTGGATGCTAGCGCCCCCGCTGGTACCGCGATACCCACCAGCGTGAACGTCACGCTACAAGCGCCGCCGGGTGCCGCAGTCTATGTGCAGGCAAGCTGCGAGGTGTGGGGGCAAGTGCTTGCCACGCCGCCACTACGCCTCGCTGTCGCCTCTCTGACATTGCAATTGTTGTCGGGGTTGCCGGACTCCTTCATTGCATCCGACGCGTCGTCGCCGTGGCCGCTCGACCCTCTGCTGTCACTGCGAGTGGTGACAAACGACGGCGCAGCCGTCACCGACGTGTCGTGTGCGGTGTCCACATCCACGCCGGGCGCCGAGTTCAAGGTTGTTGGCAGCACCGCCTCGTTGCAGTCGGTTGCTGCGCATGCCACAACTGGCGTCGTGGACGTGCCGCCGTTTGTGGTGCAGACGCCGACAACGATGGACGCCGTCAATGTGACGGTAGAGTGCCGGCGCAGCTCCGGCGACGCGCCGCCGCCGCTGGTGTTTACCGTGCCTGCGGTGCGGCTGCACGCCGAGCTGTGCGCACAACCAGCAACTCAATCGTTTGTTGGCACGGCGCTGCCAGAGTTCGCGGTTGGCATTGTGGCAGTGACGGCAAACGGCAGCGTTTTCAACCCGTGCGGGGCAACGGCGCCGACAACTGTGTTGCCATCCATCGTGTGCAGCATAGAACTTAACGCATCCGCCACGACCACCAACGACACTGCTAGCACCTTCCTGCAACACACGCTTACCACCGTGGCGGCGGCGACGCACCGCGCAACTTTCGACGCCTTTACAGTGGTGGCGCCGCAGGGCGAGTCGTACGGGTTGATAGTCACCTGCGCGGTTGGCGGGCTGGCCATCACACCGGCGCTGCTTTTTACCGTCACGCTGGATGGCTGCTCAATTGGACAAGAATCAGTAAGCGTGTCTTGCGTGACGTGTGGCGGTACCTCTTTCAGTTTTGGTGGCATTGGTGCACGTTGTACGGGCTGTCCACCCATTGGTGCAACCTGCAATGCTGGCATTCTCACCCTGCTGCCGCATTACTTCCGACCGGCAGCACAGGCGGGGCAACCATTGGGACCTGGCACGGAACTGCACCCCTGCTACAACGCCGAGGCGTGCACGCTAGAGTACAGTGGCAACTCCAGTGGTACTGCCGTATACGGCTGCGCATACGGCAACACCGGGCCGTTGTGTGGAGTGTGCGACGCGGCCGTCAACTACGCACGGTTTGGGGAGGCGTGCGCGATCTGCTGGGACGCCGGCGCGTCGTGGCTGTTTCTTATTGTTGTCATGACGCTCGTGCTGGCGGTACTGACACGCGTAGCATTGCGCAAGGAGTCTGGCCGCTCAGATGCATCCATTGTGTTGCGCATAACGCTGGGGTTCCTGCAGGCGGTGGGCAGCCTGCGTGTCTTCCGTGCCGGGTCCACCAAGGCGTACGACAGCGTGATGGGGTGGACGGAAGTGGTGAGCGCCAGCCCGCTATCGGTAGGCGCGCTGCAATGCATTCTGCGGCTGCCGTACCTGCTTCAATACGTGACCACAATACTGCTGCCTGTGTTGGCGTCGGCAGCGGTGGTGGTTATATTCCTTGGCATCACCACCGGCCGGTCGGTTCACTGCAAGCCGCGATTCAGCATGGACATGTCGGCGGTCAAGGCGGCGGTGGCGGCGTGGTGGGCGTCCAAGCGGCACTTATCCACGCTGCTCTTTGTGCTGTTTCTTGCGTACATGCCCATTGTGTCAGCGTCACTGCGGGCGCTGGACTGCATCAAACCCGTTGCTGGAGTACGATACTTGCGGTCGGACCTGCGCGTGGAGTGCGGCGTAGGGCAGCATGCTGCCGCGCGCGGGCTTGCCTACACAGTGTTGATTGCCCTTGGCATTGGGTTTCCCACGGGGCTGGCGTGGCTGCTGGGCACAGCGCGCAACGAGCAGTTGGTGGATCCTGCTTTCCATGCTACATGGGGCTTCCTGTTTGACGGCTACCGCGCGCCGACGCGCACACTCACAGGGGGGACACCGATGCCTGCTTCTGGCGACGCTAGCAACAAACTTGACGGCACCGGCAAGCTGTTTGGGGCGCCCGCCAAGCCGGCTGCAAATGTGCCATCTCCAGGCGCCGTGGGAGGTGACCCACCAGCAGCTGTGCGCGGCGGGCGGCGCCGGTCGTCACTGATGCCCGAGCGACTAACTCAGACGTGGGTAGTGTCTGGCGACAGTCGAGTGTGGTGGGAGGCGGTCGTGCTGGCCCGCAAGGCGGGCGTCGTGCTGCTGGCGGTGACGCTGACCAACCCCTATCTGCAGTGCGTTGGTGCAACGCTGTGGTTCTTTGCAGCATACGTGCTGCAGACGCGCTACTCGCCGTATACCAAGCCGCTGTTCAACCGGTTAGAGACCGTCAGCCTGGTGACGACGCTACTCACCGCAGTAATCTCCACTGCGCTGCTGCAGTACAACGTGGGCGTGACGTCCGCCGAGCTGCACGCACCGGATGCCATGACGGGCATTGAGTGGGCGGTGACTATTCTGCTGGCGGTAATGAATGTGGGCACGTTTGCTGTGTTTGCAATACTCTGGCTGCGCCTCCAGTGCGTGCGTGCGCGCGGCATCATGCGCCGCGCGTCGGTCATCACGGCGCTGACTGGCCGCGTTGCAGGTATGCGCGCGTCATTTGCCCGTCGCCGCAGCAGTGCCGTCGTGCAATCAAAAGCACCGCCAACGCCGGCCAAGTTGCTGCTCTCAAGTGCTGTCAGCAGCGTCGCACTCCCAGCAACGACTGAGAATCCGCTGCATGTGCGCGCCACGCCCGTGGCCACGCAAGCTGCTGCGATGGAATCGCCAGCAGCCTTGTTGACAGCGCACCCACACGCCGTCGGGTGTGCGGCTCCGCCTGGAAGTGGTGTGGGTGAATCCGCCACCACATTAGTCGCAGACGCGCCATCGGCGGCAGCTAGCCGTCATCACTTGATTGGTGTTGCCGCTCCACCGCCTGTGCCCGCGCCTTCCGGGCCCGGACGCGCAGAAGATGATGTCAAACACGCGGCGCCGCAGCCCGCGGCCGTTGCGAACAGAACCCGCGCCGCCACTGGCGACAGCGCAGAGCCGGCACCGGCGGCTAGCTTGCACGAACGTGGCGTGGCATTTGCTGCCACACCCGTCTTCCGTGTCCGCCGCCGGGCGTAAAGTATGCCATTTTGCCATTGCGACCATTGTGACGCGCCATAGCTGCTGCTTGAAGTTTAGTACCGCCAGTGATCGTCCCAATGTCGAAGCACGGCGGCATCACGCAGCAATGTAAACACGGTGCGCCGTATTCTGTGCGTAAAGGACTGCGGCGATACCGATGGGTGGGTGAGGCGAGTCGCCAGGTGTGGCGGGGCAACCCCCCTCACCGGGGGGGCCGCGCCGGGGCCGCCCGGCGCGGCGGCGGCCCCCACCCGGGCGGGGGCGGCGGCCC
>Ga0066256_1005122_pt1 | contig 11106 bp, 9 predicted proteins | sample ThiBio_1000_biof_FD_87107 | JGI IMG/M metagenome (GOLD analysis project Ga0066256, IMG submission 87107) | Wastewater bioreactor microbial communities from Cape Town, South Africa - Thiocy_expt_1000_biof (version 2) | ecosystem: Engineered > Bioreactor > Thiocyanate-remediating >... | reverse complement strand
ATAAAGCGTCGGCGGATGGAAGGCGAGGCCGGGGTCCTGCAGCAGCGGATTGAGCCCCTGCCCGTCCTCGACCGGCGGATTGAGCCGCGCGAAGGGATTGGAAGCAAGCAGCAGGAAGGCATAGAAGCCAAGGCTGATCGCCGCCTGCGCGCCGAGCGTTGCATAATGGGTGCGCTTGTCCAGCCCGCGCTCGAACAGGGCGACCGCAGCGCCCGATGCGCTCATCACCGCTACCCAGAGCAGCATCGAGCCCTCGTGATTGCCCCATGCGCCGGCGAACTTATAGAGCAGCGGCTTGAGCGAATGGCTGTTCGCTGCCACCAGATAGACTGACATGTCCGAGCGCAGGAACAAAAGGATGAGCAGCGCCATCGCGCCGCAAGTCAGCACGCCCTGAGCGACGGCGATCGGGCGGATCAGCCGCTGCGCCGGCTCAGCGCCGCGCGCGACGGCCATCCAGGCGAAGACGAGCTGCGCGCCCGCCAGCATTGCCGCGAGCCACAGTGCGGCGAGTCCGGTCTCTGCAATCATCAGGGTTTCGCTTCGACCTTGTGCGTGTTGGGATCATATTGGATCCCTTCCATCTCGCGCGGCATGTAGCGCTCGTCATGCTTGGCGAGGATATTGGTGGCGCGGAAGGTGCCGTCCGCGTCGAACGATCCTTCCGCGATGGCGCCGCCATTCTCCTTGAAGAGATCGGGTGTGATGCCGCTGAAGCTCGCCGGCACGCTCGCCTTGCCGTCCGTCAGGCGGAAATGGATGGTGACCCCGTCCGCAGCCCGCTCCAGACTTCCGCTCTCGACCATACCGCCGAGCCGGATAGCCGTGCCCGGCTCGACCCGGGCGGCAAGCGCCTCGGCCGGGGTGTAGAAATAAGCGGCCTGATCCTTGAGCGCGGACATAGCGAGCAGCACGCCGCCAATCGTCGCGGCGAGCGCGAGCAGCACCAGCATGAGCCGCTGATGCTTGCGCTTGGGGCCTTGCCGTGGCGATGCAACCGCAACCATTTCAATCCCGTCCTGTCAGTTCTTGCGCGCGCTTCTCAGCCTGCCGGGCGGCACGCCACGCCCAGAGGCTGGTCGCGATCGTCGCGACGAGAGTGATGCCATAAGCGGCGATGACAAACGGCCAGGGATTCATCGCTCAGCCCCTCGACATTCGGCGCAGCCGCGCCTCGATGCGGTTCTCTGCCAGGATAGCGCGCATTCGTAGCAGCACGATGGCCGCGAACCACAAGCTGAAGCCCAGCACCGTCAGTCCGAGCGGCCAGAGCATCGAGGAATCGATGCTGCTGCGGCCGGTGATCGAGATGCTGCTGCCCTGATGGAGGCTGTTCCACCACACCACGGAATAATGAATGATCGGCAGGTTGAGCGCGCCGATCAGGGCATAGATGGCCGTCACGCGGCTCACCCCGCCCCCATCGCCCCGGTCGGCGCTGGAGCGCGCCAGCGCGATATAGCCAACATAGAGGAAGAGGAGCAGCAGCATCGATGTCATGCGCCCGTCCCACTCCCACCATGTGCCCCAGGTCGGGCGGCCCCAGATGGAGCCGGTCGCGAGGCAGAGAGCGGTGAACACGGCGCCGGGCACCGCCACCGCCCTGCCCGCCACACCCGCCAGCGGATGCCGCCAGACCAGTTGCATGATCGCCGCCAGCGTAAGGCCGGTCCATCCGCCCATGCCGAGCCAGGCGGTCGGCACATGGCTGTAGATGATGCGGCAGCTGTCGCCCTGCAGATAGCCGGCCGGCGCGACGTACAGCCCCGCCGCCCGGGGGGTCACGGGCATGGCGATGGCAAGGAAGCGGCGCGGGTTCGCAAAGGCGTGCATTGTGTCCCCTTTAGAGGGCCCTTGCGCGGCTTGCCAGTACGTTGATTTTCGGATGCGCGAGACGCGAGGGGGCGCAGCCCGCCGGGCGACTGCCAGCCCGATGGCGCGCGCACCTCCCCAGCTTGCCGCTACGGAATCAAACCTTACCGAGCCAGCCCACCCAAGGAAAAGCATCAAATCCTCGTGCCCCCTCAGGCCCATGACCACATTATTTTGAGAGTATGGGGCGACAAAGCCCAAAGACGTTCCTATATGGCGGCGCAACGAGGATCGCGGCGTGGCGAGAATCGCCTCGCTGGCCCCATGAGTAGAGCCATGCTGACCACCCATCCGTTCGATGACGACAAGCTGCGCGAAGAGTGCGGCATCTTTGGCGTTTATGGCGCCGAAACGGCCTCCGCCATGGTGGCGCTCGGCCTTCACGCCCTCCAGCATCGCGGCCAGGAAGCGGCCGGGATCACCAGCTGGGATGGTGAGGAGTTCCACACCCACCGCGCCATGGGCCATGTGGCCGGCAATTTCGACAATGACGAGATCATCCGCCAGCTCGCGGGTGACGTGGCCTGCGGCCATGTGCGTTATTCGACGACGGGCGAGACGGCACTGCGCAATGTGCAGCCGCTCTATGCCGAGCTTGCCTCGGGCGGCTTCGCTATCGCGCATAACGGCAACATCTCGAACGCGATGAACCTGCGTCGTCGGCTCGTTCGGGAAGGCGCGATCTTCCAGTCGACCAGCGACACAGAAGTCATCATCCACCTGCTCGCCAAGTCGCGCTACCGCACCTTGCTGGATCGCTTTATTGATGCACTGAAGCAGGTTGAGGGCGCTTATTCGCTGATCTGCCTGACGCCGGAAGGCATGATCGCCTGCCGCGATCCGCTGGGCATTCGTCCGCTCGTCATGGGCCGCCTGGGCGATGCGATCATCTTCGCGTCCGAGACGGTCGCCTTCGATGTCGTCGGCGCCGAATATATCCGCCAGGTTGACCCCGGCGAACTGATCGTCGTGACGCAGGGAGGCGAACTGCGGTCGCACCGCCCCTTTGGCGAGACGCCCCGCGCCCGCCCCTGCATCTTCGAGCATGTCTATTTCTCGCGCCCCGACTCGATCGTGGATGGCAGCAGCGTCTATTCGGTCCGCAAGGGCATTGGCGCCCAGCTCGCAGTGGAGAGCCCGGTCGAAGCGGACCTGGTGATTCCCGTGCCCGATAGCGGCGTACCCGCGGCGATCGGCTACTCGCAGGAGTCCGGCATCCCGTTCGAGCTTGGCATCATCCGCTCGCACTATATCGGCCGCACCTTCATCCAGCCCGGCGACAAGGTCCGGCACCTTGGCGTGAAGCTCAAGCACAATGCCAATCGCGCGCTCATCAACGGCAAGAAGATCGTGCTGATCGACGATTCGATCGTGCGCGGTACGACCAGCCTCAAGATCGTGCAGATGATGCGCGAGGCGGGCGCGACGGAAGTGCACATGCGCATCGCCAGCCCGCCGACCCGGCATAGCTGCTTCTACGGCGTCGACACGCCCGAACGCGGCAAGCTGCTGGCGCACAAGATGGATGTCGCGCAAATGTGCGCCTATATCCATGCGGACAGCCTCGCCTTCGTCTCCATCGAGGGCCTTTACCGCGCCATCGGCGAGAGCCGGCGCGACGACCAGAGCCCGCAATATTGCGATGCCTGCTTCACGGGCGACTATCCGACCACCCTCACCGATTTCGACGATCAGGCCGAGGTCAATCAGCTCGAGCTGCTGCGCGAACGCGTGGTTTAGGAGCGGTCTTTCCTGACCTCCCGTTCGTGTCGAGCGAAGTGGAGACACGCGAGGGCTGGGCCAACGTGTCTCGACTTCGCTCGACACGAACGGCTAGGGAGATCTTCGAAATAGCCTCATCAGACTCCAACCAGAAGAAAACCCAGACCAGATGACAGGGACAGACATGGACAACCGGCCTCTCGCCGGCCGGCTCGCTCTCGTGACCGGCGCAAGCCGCGGCATTGGCGCCGCAACCGCAGAAGCGCTGGCTGCGGATGGTGCCCATGTGGTGCTGGTCGCCCGCTCGGTGCCGGATCTGGAAAAGGTGGAGGAAGCCATCCACGCGGCCGGCGGCAGCGCGACGATCGCGCCGCTCGACCTCACGGACGGCGAGAGCATCGGGCGGCTGGCGCAGGCGGTGAGCGGTCGCTGGCAGGCGCTGGACGTGCTGGTGCTCAACGCCGCGACCCTCGGCACGCTCGCGGCCGTTCCGGCGATCGATGCCAAGGAATTCGCGCGGCAGCTGACCCTGAACGTCGCAGCGCCGCAAGCCCTCATCGCCGCCTTCGATTCGATGCTGCGCGCCAGCAAGAATGCCCGCGTGATCGGCCTGTCGACCGGCGTCGCGGCCAATAATCCGCGCGCCTATTGGGGCGCCTACGGGGCATCCAAGGCCGCGCTGGACGTGCTGATCGCCGCTTATGGCAAGGAAGTGCGCAACGTGTCGGCTGTGCGCACGCACATCGTCGACCCCGGCGCTACCCGCACCACCATGCGCGCACGCGCCTATCCGGGCGAGGACCCGGCGACGCTCAAGACGCCCGATGTGGTCGGGCGTGCCATCGCCAATCTGGTAGCGAGCGACACTGCCGACGGCGCGCGGATCGTGCTGCCGAAATAAGTCTCGTCCCTCCGCTGCGGGGGGACAGTTCCAAAAACTACCGCATCCATAGTGGGCTATGCCCTTCCGACAGGAGCCGGTCTGGACGCAGGCCGGCGTCCTGTCTGGAAGCGCAACCGGCCGCCGGAAGTCTCGCGGTGGCGTTGGACAAGCCCTTGAGCCGGGAAAAAGCGGCAAGCGAAGTCTGGCCCAGAACGGCCCTGATCGTGAAAGCAAGAGCACCCGGCGCGCCGGGCCTCCCGCAAGGGAGGGTGCGATCTCACCTCATTCGGTAAGATCGCTCCACATTCCCTTGAGTTTCCCAAAGAAACCGCTGGAGGCCGGGCATTCCTCACCCGTCTCCGTCGCGCGGAATTCCTCCAGCAGTTCCTTCTGTCGTGCGGTGAGCTTGGTCGGAGTCTCGACCTCGATCTGGGTAACCAGCTCGCCCCGCCCGCGCGCGTTCAGCACCGGCATACCCGCGCCGCGCTGGCGCAGTTGCTTGCCCGACTGGATGCCCGCCGGGATCTTGATCCGGTGCTCGTCGCCGTCGAGGCCCGGCACGGTGATCTCGCCGCCGAGTGCGGCCAGCGTGAAGCTGATCGGCACGCGGCAAAACAGGTTCGTGCCCTCGCGCTCGAAGATCTGGTGTCGGCGCACATGCAGGAAGATGTAGAGATCGCCCGCCGGCGCGCCGCGCGGCCCGGCTTCGCCCTGTCCCGCGAGGCGGATGCGCGTGCCCTCGTCCACCCCGGGCGGGATCTTGACGTCGAGCGAGCGTTCCTTGTCGACCCGGCCCTCGCCCCGGCAGCTGCGGCAGGGTGATTTGATGCGCTGGCCCGCGCCATGGCAGCTCGGGCAGGTCCGCTCGATGACGAAAAAGCCCTGTTGCGCCCGCACCTTGCCCTGGCCGGAGCAGGTTGAGCAGGTCTCGACGCCCGTACCCGGCTCGGCACCGTTACCGTCGCAACTCTCGCACTGGGTCGAGACGTCGATGGTGATCGTCGTCTCCTTGCCGTGAAAGGCATCCTCCAGCGTGACTTCCAGATCGTAGCGCAGATCGGCACCGCGCCGCGTCTGCGGCCGCTGGCCGCCGAAGCCTCCACCGAAGATCGGGTCGAATATGGCGCTAAAGTCGCCGAAACCCGCGCCGCCACCGCCAAATCCATTGCCGCCGCCCATGCCGTCCTGCTGGAAGGCTGCATGGCCGAACCGGTCATAGGCCGCGCGCTTCTGCGGGTCCTTGAGGCATTCATATGCCTCGCCGATCGCCTTGAACTTCGCCTCGCTTTCCTGACAGCCCGGATTCTTGTCAGGATGATATTTCATCGCGAGCTTGCGATAGGCCGACTTGATGGTGCTGCCATCAGCCGTCCGTTCGACCTCGAGGAGGTCGTAATAGTCGATATCGGTACTCATGCCCCGCAATAGCCCCAAGTCCGGGGCCGGCCGAGCGTCATTGCCGCATCGGCCGGCCCTGGCATTTCGTTCTTACGCCTTGTTCTCGTCGTCGACCTCGGAGAATTCCGCGTCCACGACATCGTCATCGGCCTTCTGGGCCGCGCCGTCAGCGCCCGGGGAAGCGGCCGCAGCCTGCTCCTTCTCGTAGATCGCCTGACCAAGCTTCATCGAGACCTGGGCAAGCTCCTGCGTCTTGGTCTTCATCGCCTCGACGTCGCCGCCCTCGATGGCGCTCTTGGTCGCGGCGATCGCGGCCTCGATCTCGCCCTTCAGGCTCGCATCCACCTTGTCGCCATGCTCGCTGAGCTGGCGCTCGGTGGTGTGGACGAGGCTCTCGGCGTTGTTCTTCGCCTCGGCCGCCTCGCGGCGCTTCTTGTCCTCTTCGGCAAACTTCTCCGCGTCGCGCACCATCTGCTCGATGTCGTTGTCGGACAGACCGCCAGAGGCCTGAATCTTGATCTGCTGCTCCTTGCCGGTGCCCTTGTCCTTGGCGTGGACCGAGACGATGCCGTTCGCGTCGATGTCGAACGTCACCTCGATCTGCGGCACGCCGCGCGGCGCAGGCGGAATGCCGACGAGGTCGAACTGGCCAAGCAGCTTGTTGTCCGCCGCCATTTCGCGCTCGCCCTGGAACACGCGGATGGTCACCGCCTGCTGATTGTCGTCCGCCGTCGAATAGACCTGGCTCTTCTTGGCCGGGATCGTCGTGTTGCGGTCGATCATGCGGGTGAACACGCCGCCCAGCGTCTCAATGCCGAGCGAGAGCGGGGTCACGTCGAGCAGCAGCACGTCCTTGACGTCGCCCTGTAGCACGCCCGCCTGGATGGCGGCGCCCATGGCGACGACCTCATCCGGGTTCACGCCGGTGTGCGGCTCCTTGCCGAAGAACTCCTTCACGACTTCGCGCACGCGCGGCATGCGGGTCATGCCGCCGACCATCACGACATCGCTGATCTCGCTGGAGGCGACGCCCGCGTCCTGCATCGCCTTGCGGCAGGGCTCGAGCGTGCGCTTGATGAGGTCTTCGACGAGACGCTCCAGGTCGGCGCGGGTGATCGTCTTGACGAGGTGCTTCGGGCCGTTCTGGTCCGCCGTGATGAACGGCAGGTTGACCTCGGTCGTCTGCGCGCTGGAAAGCTCGATCTTCGCCTTTTCGGCCGCTTCCTTCAGGCGCTGCAGCGCGAGCTTGTCCTTGGTGAGGTCGATGCCCTCGTCCTTCTGGAAGCCGTCCGCCAGATACTGCACGATCTTGGAGTCGAAGTCCTCGCCACCCAGGAAGGTGTCGCCGTTCGTCGACTTCACCTCGAACACGCCGTCGCCAATCTCCAGGATGGAGATGTCGAAGGTGCCGCCGCCCAGGTCATAGACAGCGATGGTCTTGCCCTCGCTCTTCTCCAGACCATAAGCGAGCGCGGCCGCGGTCGGCTCGTTGATGATGCGCAGCACTTCCAGGCCCGCGATCTGGCCGGCGTCCTTGGTCGCCTGGCGCTGCGCGTCGTTGAAGTAGGCCGGGACGGTGATGACCGCCTGCGTGACCGTCTCGCCGAGATAGGCCTCGGCGGTTTCCTTCATCTTCTGCAGGATGAAGGCGCTGATCTGGGAGGGGCTGTAATCCTTGCCGCCGGCCTTGACCCATGCGTCGCCATTGGCGCCCTTCACGATGGAATAGGGGACGAGCTCCATGTCCTTCTTGGTCGTCGGGTCCTCGAAACGGCGGCCGATGAGGCGCTTCACCGCGAACACGGTGTTGTCCGGATTGGTGACGGCCTGACGCTTGGCGGGCTGCCCGATGAGCCGCTCACCATCCTTCGCGAAAGCCACGATGGAAGGCGTGGTGCGCGCGCCCTCCGCATTCTCGATAACCTTCGGCTTGCCGCCGTCCATCACGGCGACGCAGCTGTTCGTCGTGCCGAGATCGATACCGATAACCTTAGCCATATGTGCCCTCTTGTACCCCAAATTAAATCAGCGGTTCACGACCCCCGGCCACGCTGCGCGCCAACCGGGGAATGTCGTTTCGTGGGCGGATATAAGACGGCTTTCGCTTGGCACAAGTCATGTGGGAACATAGAGAAGCGCCAAATCTAAACGGCACGCGGAGGTAGAAGATGCGCAAGCCCATCATGCTCATGACGGCGGCGGCGTTACTCGCCATGACGGCAGGGTGCAGCGATCCCCCGCCCCTTTATGTGGACGGCGGATATGTGCGGCTGAACGCGAACCCGCAGGCGCCCTCGGCTGCCTATTTCACCATTCATGGCGGCGGCGAGCCCGTCACGCTGCGCGGCGTCACCACCGAGGAGGCTGTGCGCCTGGAAATTCACGAAAGCATGATGAAGGGCGGCATGGCCTCCATGAAGCCCATCGACGCCATCGACATTCCGGCCGGAAAAACGGTCAAGCTGGAGCCGGGCGGGCAGCACATCATGCTGTGGTCGGTCAACCCCGCCGCGGTCACCGATGGCAAGATCAGCTTCACCTTCATCTTCTCCAATGGCGACCGCATTCTCGCCGACGCCGTGGTGCAGAAGCCGGACGGCAGCGCCGCCGCCCCTCCCCGCGCGAATGCGGGGAGGGGCGGCGAAGAGTGTTCAAGGCCTGACGGGTCCGAGCCCCAATGGGAGTTGTACGTAGAGCCCGGCGTTGAAGACGGGAATATAGTGGCGCTGCTCGGCGCTGCGACATTTCAGCTGTCGAGGGAACTTGCGCCTGACGTTTGGCGAAAGGACCGTCCCTATGGACAGATTTCGTATCGGCAGCCGTTCGATCCTGATTGCGACTGGCCTCAGTCTGCTTGTTGTCGGCTGCGGCAAACCGGCTGGCGAGGCCACGAATGCCGGCGAGTCCGCAAACGGTGCCGAGCCGGAGATGCAGCCAACGACGGATGCGCTGATCACGCGCGCCCGCGACATCTTCAAACCGATTCCGGTCAATGCGCCTTCATTGCCGGGGAATCCGGCGACGGCGGACAAGTTGGCGCTTGGCAAGATGCTCTATTTCGAGCCGCGCCTGTCGGTCACGCATTCGATCAGCTGTGAATCCTGCCATAATATCGGCCTTGGCGGCGCGGACAACTCGCCCACCTCTGCCGGTTTCCACGGCCAGCGTGGTGCGCGCAATTCGCCCACCGTCTTCAATGCAGTGTTCAATTTCGCGCAGTTCTGGGATGGCCGGGCGAAAGACCTTGAGGAACAGGCGGCCGGACCGCTCGTCAATCCGGTCGAAATGGCATCGCCCAAGGAGCATGTCGCCCAACAGTTGGCCGCCCTGCCCAATTACCGCGACGCTTTCGCGCGGGCATTTCCGAACGATGCCAATCCCGTTTCGCTGGCCAATGCCCAGAAAGCCATTGCCCTGTTCGAAGCGACGCTCATCACGCCGAACGCGCCGTTCGACAAATATCTGCGCGGCGATGCGACCGCTCTCAACGTCACGCAGAAGGCGGGGCTGTCCCTGTTCATGGACAAGGGCTGCAGCACCTGCCATTCCGGCGTCAACCTCGGCGGAACGATGTACGCCAAGTTCGGCCAGATCGAAGCGCCGGATGCAAAATATCTCCCCGTCGGCGACAAGGGACGCGGCGGCATCACGGGTAATGCAGCCGACGACTATTTCTTCAAGGTGCCGACCCTTCGCAATATCGCGCTTACCGCGCCCTATTTTCACACCGGGTCGGAAGGGGATCTCGCCAAGGCCGTGGATGTGATGGCCAGGACTCAGCTCGGGCTGACACTGAGCAAGGCGGAGACCGACCAACTCGTTGCGTTTCTCGGCACGCTGACCGGAGATCAACCTCAAATCGCCGCGCCGCAATTGCCGGCGAGCGACGCCAAGTCGCCACCGCCGGCGCCATAGGGCGGAGAACCGGCCTCCCGGCCCTCGCCCCAGTGTTTGGGTGAGCAAGGATGTTTCGAATTTGCCACGGGGAGCCGTGGCCCAGAAATTGTACGTACAGGCGCCGGAACGAGCGCAGGTTCGCGTAGCGTTCTGAATTTCTGGCGTGCCGTCGATCGAGGAGCGAACCACTAAATCCCTCTGAGCATCGGGAAAAAGTGGTGGGCGCGGCAAGGATTGAACTTGCGACCCCACCCGTGTGAAGGGTGTGCTCTACCACTGAGCTACGCGCCCGGCGACCATGTCGCGGGAGGGAGCGCTTTGGCGAGAGAGGAGCGCCGTGTCAAGCGGGTGAGAGCACTCCGTGTCGCTATTGTGCCTTGGGCGGTGCTAGGCCGGCTTCCTTGGCCAGTGCCGACCACTTCTCTTCGCTGGCGGCTTTCCCGATGGCGCCCATCGCCGCGCTCGTCTTCGGATCGGACATGAGGCCACGCATCGCGACTTCGCCGACAGTCCGGAAAGCGAGCTCGATCGTGCCCGGCCCCTCATTCCTGAGCGCCGCGACGGCCTCCTTGCGACAATCCGTCATCACCAGACGTTCGATCAGGGCCACGGCCTTCTCGTTATAGCCCGCACGCTCGGCCTCGGTCACTCGCGCCATCGAGGAGATCGAGGGATTGGCGGAGATGGCCGAAAAGAGCCACTGCATGAGGCCGATCTGATCCGGCACGGTCGTGGCTTTTACCAGGCACCTTGTGAGGTCATCGGCGAAGATGCCGGCCTGCGCGGGATGAGCGAACAGAAGCATGCCGGAGACGAGCCCGGCCCTGAGTGATTTTACGATCATCAATTCCCCCCTGCCGAGCACGTCGGCCCACCTTCTGCACCGATGCCTATCGAGAAACGCACATCCGGGATAGTCCGGACGATAAGGGGCAATCGCCGGAACGATGTCGCCGCTTGCGCGCGCCGCGGCCTCCACCCATATGGCCGCTCATGACCGCTCAAGATCACCGCGCCATGCCGGTCTGGCATGGCACCACCATCCTGTCCGTCCGATCCTCTGGCAAGGTCGTCGTCATCGGCGACGGGCAGGTCTCCATGGGCCAGACCGTGATGAAGCCCAATGCCCGCAAGGTGCGCCGCCTGCATGACGGCAGCGTCATCGGCGGTTTTTCCGGGGGGGCGGCCGCTGCGGTCACCCCCTTCGAGCGCCCGGGGGCCCAGCTGGAGCGCCCCAACCGCCAGCCCCTGCGCGCCCCCGGGGGACTCGCCCCGGAGTGGCGGACCCACAAGAATCTGCGCGACCCTGAAGCGATGATGGTCGTTGCCGACCA
>Ga0066256_1005121_pt1 | contig 11107 bp, 9 predicted proteins | sample ThiBio_1000_biof_FD_87107 | JGI IMG/M metagenome (GOLD analysis project Ga0066256, IMG submission 87107) | Wastewater bioreactor microbial communities from Cape Town, South Africa - Thiocy_expt_1000_biof (version 2) | ecosystem: Engineered > Bioreactor > Thiocyanate-remediating >... | reverse complement strand
GAGGTTCAGCGCCTGGGCCAGCACGCGCTCGGACGGCAGCCCATGGCCGGGCCGCAGCTCGCCGCCGTCTATCAGCGCCTGGATCTGGCGCTGCAACTGGCTGTAGCCCCGCGCCCCCCCCGCCCCCCCCCCCCGCCCCCCCCCCCCCCCCCCCCCCCCCCCCCCCCCCCCCCCCCCCCCACCCCCCCCCCCCCCCCCCCCCCCCCCCCCCCCCCCCCCCCCCCCCCCCAACCCCCCCCCCCCCCCCCCCTCCCTCCCCCCACACCCCCCCCCCCCAAGATGTCCGCCCCCCCACCAACCACCACCGCCAGTTCTGGCAGCGGCGGCCTGCTGCGCGCGCTGACGGCGCTGGACATGAACGCCAAGGTGTCGCGCGAGGCGTCGGTGCGCACGAAAGGCGGCGCCGCGCTCTCCCTCCTCTCCCTCGGCCTCTCCCTCGCCCTGCTGTCGCGCGAGGTGGCGCACTACCTGGAGGGCGAGGTGACGGAGAAGATGGAGGTGGACGCGCTGCGCAACGCGTCGCTGCGCATCAACTTTGACGTCTCGTTTCCCGGCATGCCGTGCGCTGTCGTGTCGCTGGACGCCATGGACGCGTCGGGGCACACGACGCTGGACATCCTGCACGACGTGTTCAAGCAGCGGCTGGACGGGGGCGGCACGCCGATCGGCGAGCGCGAGAAGGGGGAGGCCAACGCGGTGACCAACAAGGAGACGCTGCTGGCAGAGAAGCAGCGCGCCATCGCGCAGGGACGACTGCCGCCCTCCGCCGCCCGCGTCACGGGCGCCCCCGCCCCAGCATCCGCCGCTGCTGCTAACGCCGCCGCGTACTGCGGCGACTGCTACGGCGCGGCGCCGGACGGCACGTGCTGCAACACGTGCGAGGAGGTGCGCACCGCATACCGGCGCAAGGGGTGGCAGTTTGCGATGGAGACGGTGGAGCAGTGCAAGAAGGAGGGCTACTACGGCGACATGGCGGCGCAGCTGGCGGCGGGCGAGGGGTGCAACATCTACGGCCACGTGGAGGTGCCGCGCGTGGCGGGCAACATCCACTTTGCGCCCGGCCGCGGCGTGCAGCACGCGTACTCGCACATGCACGACCTCCTGTCCTTCCCGCCTACCGCCTTCAACATCTCGCACCGCATCCACTCCCTGTCGTTTGGCCCCTACTTCCCGGGCGCCGGCAACCCGCTGGACGGCGCGGAGCGCACCCTCACTGACTCCTCCGGCATGCACCAGTACTTTGTGAAGCTGGTGCCCACGCTGTACGAGCCGCTGCCGCCGGCGCCGCCCGTGTCGTCGCACCAGTTCTCCGTCACGGAGCACCTGAAGCGCATGGACGCGGCGCACCTGCAGTCGGAGAACAACCAGGGCATGCTGCCGGGGGTGTTCATCAACTACGAGCTGTCGCCGCTGCGCATGCGCATCGTGGAGGAGCGCCGCTCCTTCCTCCACCTCCTCACCCGCGTGTGCGCCATCGTGGGCGGCGTGTTCACCGTCATGGGCATCCTGGACACCGCGCTGTACCGCCTGCAGGCGGGCGGCAAGGCCAGCCAGCCGCGCAGCAGCATGCTGGGCGGCCTGCTGTGACCGTTGTATTCTTGTTAGCCTGTTGTTGTTGTTACCGCTCGGTCGTGTTGTGTGCTTGTGCGTGGTGTGTGTCTGCTTCAAATTGTCGTGCGCTGCAGTGCCGGCTGGTGTCATATTGTCAACACATCCGCGCGTCGGTGCCTGGCGCGCACGTGCGACTTCATGGCAGGCGCCACGTACTGCGCCAGCTATGCTGTGGCGGCCCGCTGCCATAATCACTCTCGTCGCCCTCGCTGCCGTCGCTGCAGCCGCGCTGCGCTCGCGCTCCTCCCGCAGATCGGACGCCGCCGCCTCCACGCGCTCTCTGCGGCGGTGGCGGCCGCTACCGGTATTGCCTGGACCGGTCCTGCCGCCGTTTGGACCGCGGCGCACAGCGCGCACGCAACACAGCTGGCCTCCGCCTCCGAATCACGACGGAGCAGCGCCTCGCAGAAATCAACGCTCGACACCGGTAGTTACCGACAAGGAGAGGTCGTCGTCACTGCCAGCGGCCGCCGCTGCCAGCCGCTGCATGGCCGCAGCACCCAAAGGTCAGGCAGTCTGCCAGCTTCGGCCAGCTCCGTGTTGTACATTGCAAAGTCCTCTGCTGACGCCAGCTTCTTCTTCTTTGGCATGACCTCCTCAGTGAAATAGTAGAGCCGGTGGGAGTCTGCGTAGCCGCACCGCTTGCGCAAGCGCGCAAGCAGGGCGTCCCAGAATGGCGGCACAACAATGGTCGTAGACCTGTGTTTGGCTTCCATGTCGCGCACCGTGACGATGACGCCTGGCGGCGGAATGTCGGATGTCACTGCCCGTGTCCGTTTCACACCGGCGACCGTTGCGCCGCCGCCGCTGCCCGCCAGCGCAGGCGGCCGGTCAATGTGGATGTGCACATACGCTTTGCCGCTGATAGTGCGGGTCACCTTGCGGCGCGCCACATCGCCCACCACCTTCGTTGTCTCCAGCTCCACCATCTGCTCCTTGCCCCTACCAGCCTCGGCTCCCGCACGGACGGCTGCGCGGGTACGGGCGCCCACGCCGCAGCCGCCGCCAGCGGCAGGCGGCACCGTCACCACGTACACACGGCAGTCGTGGGGATTTTCTACGCCTGCAAACTCTGATTTGAAGAGGGGGTGCTTCACCAGGCCCAGCAAGATGTCCTCCCGCGTCATGCCCAACATATTGGTGCGCCAGGTGGCCTCCGTCCCCCTCCCCACCGTCACCAGCGCAAACGCTGCCGCGCCGTCCCCGTCCATCCTTCCGGTATCAGCATGTGTGTCCGGCTGACCGCTGGTGTGCGCACATGTAATTGCAGGCACATATTGTGATTAAATGCGCAGCGCGTTTGCTTGATGGTGAGGCGTTGGCGTTGGTGGCAACGTGTTGCTGTCGGCCGCCCGAGTCGCTGCAAGGCGGGCCGCCAGCCGGGCCAAAAGCACCTGGACATTGTTATTCCAACCACATTTGGCGCGCATATTGTTATAACTACGTGTGTCGTTTGACTGCGCCCAATTGCGTTTGCAAGGCAGGCTGGCGCCGCGTCGTTTACTCGACCGAGTGCGCGCAGCGCGTGGCACCGCATGCGGCCCGTCCCTCCAATGGCAATGGATTACCATTGGTATTGGCAAATTCAAATGAAATGGTTTACACCACCACCACCTCGCGTCACTTGCGCAGCCGCTTGGAAGCACGCTGATACTTACCTACCCGTGCAGCAAATGCTGCCTCGGCCGCGCACTTGGCCTTGTGCTTCTCGCAGTGCCGCTCCGTTACATACTGCCGGTCGCACTCAGGGCAGTCAAGCAGCTCAAGCGCAGCGTCGCCGCGTGCTGCGGTAACCTTCTTGTAGGCTTCAAAGTGCCACGCCCACATGAAACGAGTGGGGCGATTGTTCCCCGCTAGGGAATCTGCCGGCACATCGGGATACAGCTGCCTCCCGGCAATGCCAGCCAGGTGCGGGAAGTGGGTAGTCAATGCGCGCGACATCACCACCTTCCCCTTGGCGTCCACGCTCCACAGGCCGGCGTCGAAGACGTCGTGACATTTGTAGCAGAGGAGGATTGCATTGCGGGTGTCAATCACCGTCACCAGCTTAACGACCTCTAATGCCTTGCGCAGCTCGTCTACAGTCCCAAACGGTTCGCTGCGCATGATGTGGGCAGCTTTGACGTCGTCGTCACCGCCACACAGTGCGCAGATGGCGTCGCGACTGCACACTGCCTTGTAGAACGCCTCCTGCATGGCAATTTCTTCCCACCCGCCGCCGCCAAACCGATCAACAGCCGCTGCCCAGGCACGCTTCTCACCAGCGGCCGCAGCAGTCGCTGCGGGACCTGCTGCTGCCGCGGCAGCCGCCGCGGGACCTGCTGCTGTTGCAGCTGCGCCGCTGCCGCCACCGCCGCCCGCAAGCGGCAGGTCAATGTAGATGTGTACATACACCTTGCCGTTCTGGTTGGTCACCTTGCGGTGCTCCACATCGCCCACCACCATTCTCCCCAGGACCTCCTCCTCCTCCCCCTCCTCCTCATCCCCCTCCTCCTCCTCCTCTTCGTGCTCACTGGCGCCCAACGCAGCACCCGCGCCGCCAGCGGCAGGTGGCACCACCGCCACGCACACACGGCAGGCGCGGAGGTTACCCACACCCTCAAACAACACAGTAAACAGCGGGTCGTCGTGCAGGCCGTGCAAGATGCCTCCCGCGGTCATGCCCAGCACATCATTGTCCCATACCACCTCCTCGCCGCCCCCCACCGACACTAGCGCAAACGCTACCGGTACCGCGCCCTTGGCGGCGCTAGCAGCGCGGCCTCCCTTTGCCATCCTCGCAGTGTGCGCGTGTGTGTGGTTAGCTGCAGGTGCGCCTGCGTCGAGTGCTGCACACAATTGCATGCGCGGCGTGCGCCACGCGTTCACTTACTTGTGTGGTGTTGGTGCCAGGTCCAACGCCCGCCACCAGACTCGGGCGCCGTCGGTTTCATCGCCGCCGCACTCTCAATGTTCAATTAAATACCACAAAGTTATCGACAATTGGGTTACACGCCCACTCGAAAGGTGACACGCGGCGGCACCATCGTGGGTGCAGCCGCGCCACGTGTGGTGCTGGCCGCCGAGCCAGGCAGCACCGGGGTGTGCGGGTACGCCGCCGCCGGCGTGCCAGCACGCGCTGGCGTGCGCGCACCGCTGCCAGCGTGCTCCAGCAGCTCCGCAATCTCGTCCGGCGTCAGGTCGTTGGCAATAGCAAGCTCCAGCAGCTGCCGCACATCATCCTCGGTACGCAGCACGCCCATGGCGCTGCGTGGCGTCAACGCGGCGGCAGGTGCGTGCGCCGCCGGCGTGCGCATGGACACGCCGTTGGCGGCCGCAGCAGCCGCCGCCGCCGCCGCGCCAGCGGTTGTCGTTGCTGCCGCCGCTGCCGCTGCCGCAGCGGCCGCCGCCGTGGATGCTGCTGACTGCGGCGTGGATGCCGCCACCGGTGCCGACCGGCTTGACGACGGCGCACCGCCGCCCGCAATAACGCCACGGCCCACCGCCAGCATGGGCCCGCTACTGCTGCCGCCGCTGCCGGCGGTGGTGCCGTCGTCGCGGTCAAAGGCGGGCGGCGCCGCCATGGACACGCCCTCCGGCGTGGAGGCGGCATGCTGCGGCCCCACCGCGTGAAGCGGCGGGCGCCGGTGCGTGGCGGGCGGCACACCAACACCACCAGCAGGTGCGGGGCGCGCCAGCGGTGAGGACACCCGCGCCGACGCCGGCTCCACCAGCCGCGCTGCCGGCGCCGACTCTGCAAGCGCCGAGGGCGACAGGACGCCGCCGTGCGCGCTGCCGGCAACGGCGGCCGCTGCCTCCACTGCCGCTGCGCGTGCCACCGCTACGTCGCGCTCGTTGGACAGCTGCGTCACCAGCACCAGCGACCGCTGCAGGTCGGTATTCAGGCGCCCCACCTCCGACTGGATGGCGGCAACGTCCACCGCCGGCGGCGGAGTTGCGGCTGCCGCCACCGCAGCTGCCACGGCGCTTGCAGCGGCGTCAGCGGCAGCCGCCGCCGCTGCGTCACGCTCAGCCGTTAGACGCGTGGCAGCGTCGGTCAGCTCCACCAGCGTTGATTGCGCGTCGTCCAGGTCGCGGTGCGCGGCACGCAGCGCCCGCTCCGCAGCGTCTGCACGAGCGCGCTCCCGCGCCGCCGACTCCGCCAGCGCATGCAGCGACGCCGCCAGCGCGCGGCCGTCCAGCGCAGTGCGGCCAGGCGACGTGACGCCGGCAGCGCGCGCGGCAGCCAACAGCGCGCCACGCGCTGCAGCAGCATCCGCCAGAGCGGCGTCCAGGCGCGCCGCCAGGTCGGCAGCGCGGCTGGCGGCGGCTACCGCGTCCGCCTCAGCCGCCGCCACACGTTGTGCGTCTGCCAGTGCCGCCACCTGCGCATCACGCTCCCTGGCATCCAGCGCCGCGTTGGCCGCCGCCAGTGCGGCGCGCAGGTCGTCGCAGGTGGCGGCAGAGGCTGCCGCGGTGGCAGTGGCGCTGGCCAGCGCCGCACGCAGCGTAGCGCACTCACCCGCCGCCTCCACCCGCTCGTTCTCCGCAGCCGCCTGCGCCGCGTCCAGCGCCTCACTCAGCGCCGCTGCTGCACCGCGCCGCTCCTCGCTCTCTGCGCTCGTTGCCTCCAGCCGCTCCGTCAGCTCGCCCAACGTGTCGCTTGCTGACGCCAGGGCGGCGCGCAGCGATGCAGCCTCCTCGGCGGCAGCTGCCGCGGCAGCCTCGGCGCCGGGCAGCTGCGCTGCCGTCGCTGCTGCGGCCGCCAGCTGTGCACGCAGACCCTCTGCCGCAGCGGTAGCGGCCGCCGCTTCCCGCCGCGCCTCGGCTGCGCCCTCCTGCGCGGCGCGGCGTGCCTCGTCTGCGGATGCCAACTGCGCACGCCAGTCTGCCGCAGCCGTCGTTGCCGCTGCCTGCGACGCCCCCACGGTTGCCACCGCCGCCGCCGCGCGCTCCTCTGCCGCCGCCGCGCGCACTTCTGCAGCTGCCACCGCTGCCGCACTATCGCGTGCCGCCGCAGCAGCCGCTGCTGCTACGGCGTCCCGCTCCGCCACCGCGGTCGCAGTTGCAGCACGCGCGCCCCGCAGCGCCTCCTGCAGACCTGCCGTTGTGGCGGCTGCCGCCACCGCTGCAGCCGCGCTGCGTTCGCGCTCCTCCCGCAGATCGGACGCCGCCGCCGCCAGCCGCTCCTCTGCCGCGCCCTCCGTCGCACGGCAGGTGGCATCCATGCGCGCTGCCGCCTCCCGACTCGCCGCCTCCATCGCCTCCTGGCTGGCAGCCGTCATGGCCGCCAGCGCACTGGCCGCCTCGTTGGCGCGCGTGGCCTCCTCCGCCGCGCGCCTGGACGCCACGCCCAGTGCCGCGCGCAGCTGCGCCTCGGCCGCGCGCGCCGCCGCCGCCTCCCCTGCCGCACTCTCCATGGCGCTGTGCGCCGCCTGCAGCGCGCCCTCTTGCAGCGCCAACCGCGCTGCCAGTGCGGTGGCGTGCTCCGTTGCCGCCACCGCAGTAGCCCGCGCCGCCGCCAGCTCGTCCGCCACCCGCTCGCTCGCTGCCGTCACGCGCGCCAGCTCCGCCTCCACCGCCGCCACCCGTGCGGCTGCTGCCGCCTCCAGCGCCTCTGCATCTACTACGGCTGGTGCAGCCGCCGCCGCCGCCGCTGATGACGACGATGATACTGGTGTGGGCGGCGTCGTGCGGACGCGTGCTGGTGTGACTGGCGCTGCTGGTGTATGTGCGGGCGCGGGGGCAGCTGCCGCCGTTGATGGCATGGGCAACAACGACCCTCGAATGGAGCCAGCGCGCCCAACAGAGGTGATTGTCGTCACGCTGCGCACGTCGGACCCCGTCAGCGACGGCGCGCCACCGCTGCCGCCGTCATCGTCGTCGTCAGTTGCCGCGCCTCTACCTCCGCCGCCGCCGCCGCCGCCGCCGCCGCCGCCACCGCCAGTGTTACGTGCCCGCCGCGCTTCTGCAACCGCAGGCAACCGCGACGCGCCGCCACCGTCCGCACTGCCGTCGCGAGCCGCCTGTGGCGCCAGCGGTGGTGATGGTGGCACCACCGCCCGGCCTGCCCCCGCGCCAGTGAGGGTAGGAGACCAGGACGCGCTGCGCCCTGGTAGCTGCTGCGACGGCCGTGTAGGCGCGGCAGCGGATGCAGCGGATGCTGCAGCGGCGGCCGCAGCTGCAGCTGCCGGAGATGCACGGTTGGCGCTTGCTGGCGCCGGCGCCGGCAGCAAAGGTGGTGTGGGTGCTAACGCCGGGCCGCTGTCTGTTGCACCCAGCCCAGCGGACCGGCTGCCCGTCGCTGCCGGCGCCGCATACAGTTGTGGCAGCGTCGGCGCGGCAGCGGCGGCGGCAGCAGCAGCGGCAGCAGCCGCAGACGGTGAGCCCAGCACTGCCGCGCCCCCACCAGCACGGCTACCCGGTACTGTTGCGCGGCGTGCGCCGGCAGCGCCCCCGCCGCTGCCACGCAGCGCATCACCACCCGTGCCGCCATCCAGGCCATCATCGCCGCCGCCGCCCTCCCCTCGTGCGGCATCGGTGGCAGGTAGAGCAGGGCGTGGCCCGCCACGCGCCGCCGGCAGCGCAGCAGCAGCAGCCGGCGCACCAACTGCGGGTGCTGCACTTGTTGCAGCGTGTGAGCCCAGCCCGCCTGCCAGCAGTGCGGCAGTTGACGGCGTGTCAGGGAGGCCAGCAAAGGTGGGGCGTGGCGACCGTGACGGCCGCCGTGCTGCCGCGCCACCACCACCTCCACCGCCACCACCAGAGGGCGAGCGAACGGCGGTGCCGACACCACCAGCAGGGGCTGTTGAAATACTGGCGCTGCTGCCGACGCTGGGCAACCGGCCACGGCCACCTGGCGGCGACGTGACAGGCGCACCGCCGCCGCCACGTGCAACACTCAGACCAGCGGAGTAGGAGCCGGCGCGTGCCAGCGAGCGGCGTGGTCCACCCCCACCCCCACCACCGCCGGTTGGGGAGGTGGCGGCACTTGAGTCGGGCGGCGAGTGCGCGATGAGCGCGGGGTGCGCCAGCAGCGCCTCGCTAGCAAGGCTGGCTGCCGTGGCGACGGCGGGCAGCGGCAGCGGCGATGGAGAGGAGGGGCGTGAGCGCGGGCGCACGGGCGGCGGCGGCGGCGAGGCGGCGCGTGCCGCCGCGGGGCTCGCGTTCTGGTACGTTGCCAGCAGCGCGCGCGACTCCTCCAGCTCCGACTGCAGCCGGCCCTGGTACTCCAGCGCCTTGGACAGGAACGCCTCCAACGCGCGCCGCTCATCCGCCGCCTCCGCCACCGCGCCCGACGGCGCCAGCGAGTCGCGCAGCACGGACGCCGCCAGCTCGCGGATGGTGGCCACCGTGGCCACCTCCACCACGCGGGCGGCGGGGGAGGGCGAGCGGGAGGCGGCGCGGGAGAGCGATGGCGACGGCGACGGCGACGCGGATGCACGGCCACGCGCAGGTGGCGGCGCGGTGGCGGACAACATGGCGGCGCCGGCGTACGCTGACATGAGCGCCGCTTGCAACGCGCTGCTGGGCGAGGCGGCGGGGGAGGCGCCGCGTGCGGCAGAGGGCGGCGCAAGTGGCGCGGGCTTCGACGGCTCCGTGCGTGCCAGGCTGCTGCCGCGCGACGACGAGCCGCCGCCACGCGGTGGTGACGGGTGCCGCGGGTAGCCAGGCGGTGGGGCTGCCGCTGCTGTGTTAGTAGAAGCTGCTGCCGCGGCTGCCGCTGCAGCTGCCGCCGCCGCCGCTGCGGTTGCTGCTACCGCTGCCGCGCTCCCACTCCCACTACCGCCGCCGCCGATACCACCGATGCTGCTCAGCTGTGACAGCGGCGCACTGCTGCCGCCCCGCACAGTTGATGTGGCGGCAGCGGGCGTGTACGCGTGTGGCGTGCGCGAAGTACTACTGCCCCCGCCGCCGCCGCCGCCGCCGCCACCGAAGTGCCGTCCGCCAGCCGCGGCTGCTGCTGGCGTGGTGTGTGCCGCTGCGGCGCTGGCGTACAGGGCGCTGGCGTGGAGAGCGGCGGCATGCACGGGCGGTGCCGGCGACAGCGGCGCGGTGGGCGACGCCAGGAAGGCGGTGCTCATACCGATGGCGGAGGAGGATGCGGCGGCGGCGGAGGTGGCTTTGGTGCGGCCGTCGACGGAGATGGCGCCGGTGGCGGCGAGGGTGTGGGTGGGCGGCAGGTCGCGTCGGCCGCGCGGCACGCCGTGGCCCGGCGTGGAGGCGGCGCTGCCTGACGATGACGCCATTGCGGTGGGTTAGGTGGGTAGCTCACAGGAGCAGAAGCAGAATGCCAGATCGAGCAGCGGCAGCAGTAGACCCAGGTCAAGTAGAAGCAAGCAGCAGTGGCGGCGTCAGTCAGTCTGCAGCAAGGACCAAGCGGGAGCAGCAGCAGCAGCAGCAGCAGGAGCAGACCAGGTCAAGCAGCAGCAGCAGCAGTCGCGACAGCGCCAAGGACCATGCAGCAGCGACAGCGACAGCGTCAAGGACCATGCAGCAGCGACAGCGACAGCGTCAAAGTCTGTCGAGTGGTACCACGTTTGTCACCGTACGAACCGCACGAACACAAGGACCAGGGACCACAAGAGCCGCCGCCGCGCAAAGAGGAGCAAAGGGTGCAGCCTACTATCGAACGCGCCGCACTAGGTATGGCAAGAGTACGTAGGGAAGCGCAATTAAGTGCAAATAGTGGTCAAAGTGTGCGTTGTAGTGGTGGTGGTACCAGCGTACAGAGCAGGAGAACGCAGGCACTGCAAGAGCTGGGACCGCGCAGGCAGCAAAAGGGCGCACACAAGCAGTAGTATTAACAGCTTAGTAGCGTAGTACAGTGCTAGTAGTCGCAGAAGGTGGTAATAAAGCGCCAAAATACCGCAATGTGTGCGTAGGCAGTAGGCGGCGACCGATTGTACCACTGTCCCACGTATGATGGCCTGCGACGCTGCCACCACACAAGCAAGCACAACAAGAGCACACAGTATATGTGCTGCTGGTACCCCCGCCAGCTCCAAATAGTGCACGGGGATGGTAATAATGCGCCAAATGTGCGTATAACAGGGGAAGGCAGTAGGCGGCGAGAGAGGGGGGCGCGTTTCTGCTAAAATTCGAGCGGATGCAGACGCGGTGAGGGATAAAGCCATCGGTGCCGCGCCACATACATTATTGCGGCCGCGGTGGCGGCGTGTACGCGTGGCGGGGTGGCCGCCGCGTTGCACGCGTGTGGCAAGAGTGGCGAAGGTGGTCGAAAGTGTGTGTATGATATGGGAGCACCACTAGGCGCGGAGAGAGAAACCTGTCAGGTTGAAATTGAGGTACCTATCGTGGTTCTCAAGTGGCAACACACATGGAACACAGAGGTTATGGAGGCATAGCTTTGAGATAGTGAGAGGGCTTTACGGAGTCATTGTAGTTCACGAGAAATCTCGTCCGAAAGTTGGAGTTCAAAGTAACGGAAGAAGTAACGGAAACGCAGTAGGAGAGTAGAGAGGCAGTAGAGACTCGAGAGAGAAGAGTAGAGAGA
>Ga0066256_1005120_pt1 | contig 11107 bp, 10 predicted proteins | sample ThiBio_1000_biof_FD_87107 | JGI IMG/M metagenome (GOLD analysis project Ga0066256, IMG submission 87107) | Wastewater bioreactor microbial communities from Cape Town, South Africa - Thiocy_expt_1000_biof (version 2) | ecosystem: Engineered > Bioreactor > Thiocyanate-remediating >... | reverse complement strand
GATCTCGGCGGCGATCAGGTTCGCGATCTTGAGCGGTGTCGGGGCCATGTCGAACTCCTCTGTATGGCGCGACGGCGGCGAAGGAGCGGCGCGCCGGCTGAACTGCTCATAGTCAGCGCCCGGCCGCAAGCCAATTGCGCGCGGCGATAGCGTCGTTCACGTCCACAATATATCGTCGGCCGGCAGGCGGAGCGCCGTGCCAAGGTTGAACGCAGGCCAATCCATGCTTGACGGTTGTAACCCTTCATAAATGTCTTGCCGACTATCCTGCCGGCGTAAAGGCAACGGGGCATCGGCATGCGCCGCGCGATTCTTGCAGCAGCCTCCCTGACGGCCCTCCCCGCGGCCGCGCCCGCGAGCGCGGCGACGTTGAACCTTCTCATCTGGGAAGCCTATATTAACGAAGAGATCCTCGCCGATTTCACGGGCGAGACCGGGATCGAGGTGCGCCAGACATTCTACGACAGCGGCGATGCGCGCGACGAGATCCTCTCCGCCCCCAACAGCAATGTCGACGTGGTCGTGACCAACGAGAACGGCGCGAAGCTCTACGGCAACCGCGGCATCATCATGGCGCTCGACCGAAAGAACGTGCCGGCGCTGGCGGACTATGCGGAAAGCTGGACGAAGCGCTGCGGCGGCTATGGCGTGCCCTATCTCTGGGGCACGATGGGCATCCTCTACCGTTCCGACGCGATCACGACGCCCCCGTCCTCCTGGGCGGACATCATGAAGCCGGCGGAAAGCCTGCGCGGCCACATCGCCATGTATGACGACCATGCCGAGGCCTTCGTCGCGCCGCTCGTCCTTCTCGGCAAGTCGGTGAACGCCAACGACAACGAGACGCTGAAGGCCGCCTTCGAGCTCATGAAGGCGCAGCGGCCCTACGTTCTCACCTACGACTATGTCGTCACCTCGATCCAGAGCGCGGACAAGGGGCCGAAGATCTACATGGCGCTCGGCTACAGCGGCGACCAGTACACGCTGAACGGCAAGGTCGGCGCGCCGGGCCTCTGGCGCTACGTGGTGCCCAGGGAGGGCACGCTCTCCTGGCTCGATTGCATCACCGTCAGCGAGCGCTCGCAGAACAGGGACCTCGCGCTGAAGCTCGTCGACTACATCAGCAACGCCAGGAACGGCGCGCGCAACGCCATCAAGCTCAACATGCCGACCGCAAGCACCGCCGCGCTGGCGCTGCTTCCGGAAGACGTGCGATCCGACCCCGAAATCTATGCCGCACCGGAAATCCTGGCCAAGAGCCAGCTTCAGGAGGAACTGACCGTCCAATCGGTCCAGGCCCGACGCCGCATCATCAGCAGTCTGGCTCAGCTCAGTGACGCTCGGTAAACGCGCCCTTTCCCTCATCTTCCCCGTCGTGCTGGCTGGCTACGTGCTCGCAGCCTCCCTCATCTATTTCGTGCAGGGCTCCTCGATCCTCGGGCTGGAGCGCGCCCGCCTCTGGCAGCAGATGGGCCTGCTCACCGCCCTCTTCCAGAACGAGGTGACGCAGAACCGCAGCCTCATCTATTCGCTCGTCGCCGGCGACACCGTTCGCCTGTTCGTCGACGAGCCCGATGCCGGCTACCGCAGCACCGCGCTCGGCGTGCGGCTGCAGCAGAGCATCACCTCGCTCTCCGACGACCGCAAGAAATTCATCTCGGTCGCGATCATCCGCCCGCCGCTGACGGTCGACTACTACTACGAGGACAGCGAAGACCCGTTCGCGGAGATCACGCCCCAGCAGCTCGCCCATGCCCGCCAGGTGATCGACAGCCCGCGCCTTTCCACCTGGGCCTATCTCGACACGGCCGGCATGGAGCCGCTGATCGTGCATTCGGAATTCATCGACCCGCTGACCTTCAACCGCCCGGTCGCCAGCGCCAAGCGCAACGCGATCCTCGTGCAGACCGCCGTGCGGCCGAAAGCCTTCCTCGACATGAAGCGGACGCTGGAGAAGGAATATGGCCGAACGATCGAGATCGGGCAGCACCAGTTCCTGGCGCAGGGCGCGCTTTCGGCAACCGCAACGCTCGGCCCCTCGCTCTTCGCCCGGCTGACGCCCGACACGACCTTCCTGGAAAACCGGCTGTGGGCGCTGAAGAGCCTGCTGGCGTTCGGCGCCATCGCGCTCAGCCTGTGCACCATCGCCCTCGTGCTGCTGCTCGTGCGCCGCTACATCACCAATCCCATCGCCCGCCTCGACCGGCAGCTCACCGACGTGATGACCGGCAGCCGCAGCGTACTGCCCGAAATGAACGAGGCCGGCGAGATCGGCCGCCTTTCGGCGAACGTCAAGCGGCTGCACGACCATTCCAAGCAGTCCTTCGACCTCGTGCAGAACGCCTCCTGGACGGATACGCTGACCGGCATCTCCAACCGCGAATATTTCAACATCCGCTCCACGCAGATCCTCGCCGAGGCGGAGGCCGAGGACATCGGCTGCACCCTGCTCTTCATCGACGTCGACAACTTCAAGTTCGTCAACGACAAGCACGGGCACAAGATCGGCGACGAGCTGCTCAAGACCCTCGCCGACCGCATCTCGGCCATCGTCGGCCGCGTCGTCGGCGAGCGCGGCCTGCCGGACGGCCTCTTCGCCCGGCTTTCCGGCGACGAATTCGCCATCATGCTGCGCTGCCAGCCCGGCGGCGGTGCGATCACGAAAATGTCCAGCGAGATCCTGTCGCTCTTCGCGGAGGGCTCCGAGGTCCTGGACAAGGCCTATCCGGTCACCGCCAGCATCGGCATCGCCGTCTACCCGGAAGACGCCGGCACGCTGCCGGAGCTGATCGCGAACGCGGACGCCGCCATGTACCAGGCGAAGTCCCAGGGCAAGAACGGTTCGGCCCGCTATTCACGCTCGCTGCACGAAAAGCGCAACCGCCAGCGCCGCATCGAGGAGGAGCTGCGCGTCCTGGAGCCCGACGACGAATTCCACCTCGTCTACATGCCCATCGTCGACGGCCACGGCCGCGTCACGGGCTGCGAGGCGCTGCTGCGCTGGAATTCCCCGGTCCTCGGCCGCGTGACGCCGGACGAATTCATCCCCATCGCCGAGACGACGGGCCTCTTCAGCAAGATCGACTGGTGGGTGATCGACCGGGCGATGGCGGAATATGGCCAGATCCGCAAGCTCTTCGGTGCGGAAACGATCCTCTGCATCAACATCTCGTCGGCGGAACTCTACACCAAGTCGATCAGCGACCATTTCTGCGACTGCGCCGAACGCCACGCGGTCGAGCCGCGCATGATCGAGATCGAGCTGACGGAAACCTTCGCCGTCAAGCTCGGCGAACAGTCGCGCCGCAACATCGAGATCCTGCGCAGCCGCGGCTTCCGCATCTCGATCGACGATTTCGGCGCCGGCTACACCTCCGTGCAGCAGATCATCGAATACCCCGCCGAGACCATCAAGCTCGACCGCGAGCTCGTCGAGAGCCTCACCCGCTCGGCCGCGCTGCCGACGCTGCGCGCCCTCGTCGCGCTCTGTCATGCGCAGGACATGTCGGTGATCGCGGAAGGGGTCGACACCACGGAGAAGATGGCGCTGCTCGCCGCCGCCGGCTGCGACCTCTACCAGGGCTATCTCATCAGCCGCCCGCTCGCTCTCGAAGAGCTTGGCGTATGGGCGATGCAGCGGCTGCTGGAAAAGGCCCGCGATGATGCGCAGAAGCCGGAGCGGCGGGGGGGGGCGTGCAGACCACCCGAGAACTAGGCGGCGGGGGCCAGGCTGCCTCTCATGCCCCTCACCCCAACCTTCTTCCCGCAAGCGGGGAGAAGGTTGGGGTGAGGGGCAAACCCGCGATATGCGCTGCGATTACGACGTCGGGAAGTCGAGGCCCATCTCGCGGAAGCGGGCGGGATCGTCGCCCCAGTTCTCGCGCACCTTCACGAAGAGGAAGAGGTGCACGGGCTGTTCGAGGATCTCGGACAGTTCCTTGCGCGAGGCCATGGAGATGGCCTTGATCGCATCGCCGTTCTTGCCGAGGGCGATCTTCTTCTGGCTGTCGCGCTCGACATAGATGACCTGCTCGATGCGCACGGAGCCGTCCTTGCGCTCCTCCCACTTCTCCGTCTCGACATGCGAGGAATAGGGAAGCTCCTGGTGCAGGCGCAGGAACAGTTTTTCGCGCGTGATCTCGGCGGCAAGCTGGCGCATGGGCAGGTCGGAGATCTGGTCTTCCGGATAGTACCAGGGTCCCTCGGGCAGCGCGGCGGCGAGGTAGTTCATGACGTCCTCGCAGCCCGAGCCGTTGAGGGCCGAGATCATGAAGGTGCGCTCGAACGTGACGACCTCGTTGGCGGCGGCGGCAAGCTTGAGGAGATCCTCCGGCTTGACCCGGTCGACCTTGTTGAGGACGAGGATCTTCGGCTGGCGGACCTCCTTCAGGCCCTCCAGGATCGTCTCGGCATCGCCCTTGAGGCCGCGCTCGCTGTCGATCAGGAACATGATGACATCGGCATCCTTCGCCCCGCCCCAGGCGGTCGTGACCATGGCGCGGTCGAGCCGGCGGCGCGGCTTGAAGATGCCGGGCGTGTCCATGAAGACGATCTGGGCGTTGTCGTGGATCGCGATGCCGCGCACGATGGCGCGCGTCGTCTGCACCTTGTGGCTGACGATCGACACCTTCGCCCCGACGAGGCGGTTGACGAGGGTCGACTTGCCGGCATTGGTCGCGCCGATCAGCGCCACGAAACCCGAGTGGGTCGGGCGCTCGCCGGTCGTGCCGGTCTCGGCGGGGGTCTGGTTTTCTTCGGTCATGGTGTCCGTCAATCTCGTGTGTTCAGGCAATCCGGGGCTTTCGCCGGGATTGCCTCAGGCGCCGCCCTTCGGCCAGACGCCTTCGCGTTCCAGAATCTTCGTCGCGGCCGCCTGCTCGGCGGCCCTCTTGGAGCGGTCGATGCCGGTCTCCGGTTTCACACCCCTGATCTCCACCGTCACGGTGAAGCGCGGGTCGTGGTCCGGTCCCGAGCGCTCGTCCACCTTATAGTTCGGCGTCACGCCGAACCGGGCATGCGCCCATTCCTGCAATTCGGTCTTGGCATCGCGCCGCGCGCCTTCGGCCCGGGCGGCCCTGCCCTGCCAGTTGGCGAGGATGAAGCCGCGCGCCGCCTCCAGCCCGCCGTCGAGATAGATCGCGGCGATCAGCGACTCTATCACATCGGCGCGCACGTTCAGCATGGCTTTTCCGGTGAGCTTCTTGACGTCCGCGCCGGTGCGGATGAAGCGATGGAGGCCGAGGTCGTCGGAGACCGCCGCGCAGCTTTCGGCGCTGACAAGCTGGTTGAGGCGGACGGAAAGCTCGCCCTCCTTCGCCTCGCGGAAGGTGCGGAACAGCATCTCGGCGACGCAGAGCCCGAGGACCCGGTCGCCGAGGAATTCCAGCCGCTCGTAATTGCTGCCCTTGCCGGGCCGGGCGCTGGCATGGGTGATCGCCCGGTCGAGGCGGTCCTTGTCGGTGAAGACGTAGCCGATCAGCTCTTCGAGGGCCTTCCGGTTCGCGTCGTTCAGCGGTATCGCGCCCTTCATTCAACGACCTTGAAGAGACGGTCCCAGCGAAGGTTCGCCGGCCACTTCCAGACCTCGCTGAAGGACGTATCGTGGCCGAGCGAGAAGAAGATCAGGCTGGCGCGGCCGATGAGGTTTTCAGCGGGGACGAAACCGACGTCGAAGCGGCTGTCGGCCGAGTTGTCGCGGTTGTCGCCCATCATGAAATAATGGCCTTCCGGGACGATGAACTCGCGCGTGTTGTCGCCCACCGTGCCCGGACGGGTATCGAGCGTGTCGAAGGAGACGCCGTTGTCGAACGTTTCGCGGAAGACCGGCACGTTCTCGCCGGTGTCGTACTGGTCGTCGGCGCGGAAGAAGCCGTCATGCTCGCGCGGAACGGCCACGCCGTTGATGTAGAGCACGCTGTCCCTGACCTGCACCCGGTCGCCCGGCAGGCCGACGAGGCGCTTGATGTAGTCGATGTCGGGATTGGGTGGGAAGCGGAAGACGACGATGTCGCCGCGCTTGGGCTCGCTGGCGAAGATGCGGCCGGAAAACAGGTTCGGCGAGAACGGCAGCGAATATTTCGAATAGCCGTAGGAGAACTTGTTGACGAAGAGGTAATCGCCCACCAGCAGCGTCGGCATCATCGAGCCCGAGGGAATCGTGAAGGGCTGGAACAGCACGGTGCGGATCACGACGGCGAGCAGCAGCGCCTGGATGATGACCTTGACGTTTTCCCACAGGCCGCTCTGGGCCTTCTCAGTCTTCTCTGCCACGCCGGACTTTTCCTTATTTGCGAACATGGGGCCCTCTATAGAGGAAAGGTTGACCGTTGGAAATCATGTCGGTCAAAAAGACACGGGGGGCGCCGGTTATCCGGGCATTCCGGCCGGAAGCGCCTCGATGATCGCGAAAGCCTGCGCGAGCGGAAAATCGTCCGTGATGGTGATGTGGATGCGCGCTTCGTGCCCTTCCGGCAAAAGCTGCCTGAGCTTTTCGAGCGCCCCGCCGGTGAGCTGCATGGTCGGCTTGCCGCCCGGCAGGTTGACGACGCCCATGTCCTTCCAGAACACGCCCTGCGCCAGGCCCGTGCCGAGCGCCTTGGAACAGGCCTCCTTGGCGGCGAAGCGCTTGGCATAGGAGGCCGCGCGGTTCCTGCGCCCGTCGGATTTCGCCCGCTCGATCTCGGTGAAGCAGCGCTCCGTGAAGCGCTCGCCGAAACGCTCCAGCGACTTCTCCACCCGGCGGATGTCGATGAGGTCGCTGCCGATGCCGATGATCATGGGGTGTTGTCTCCGCGGGAAAGGACGGCCGGCGCCAGGCCGGCGCGCTGCATGAGGCGGGCATGGCGCCGCGCCTTGAAGGAGCGCAGGGCCAGAAGGGTCGCGCCATAGGCAAGAAAGGCCGCCGCGGCGCCGAGGATCGACGCGCCGAACAGCATCGGCTTGAGCACGGGATGCCAGAGTTCTGACAGTTCAAGGTGCTCCAGCATGTGGAAAAGCTCGCCCGCGGTCACCGCCTCGGCGGAGTGGATGCCGAGAACGACCTCGCCGATCCGGAAGGTCGCGACCGCGATGAGCGGGATGGTGAGCGGGTTTGCAACGGTCGTCGCCAGGGCCGCGGCCAGAAGGTTGCCGGCCGTCAGGTAGGCAAGCGCGAGCGCCAGGATGACGTGAAAGCCGAGAAGCGGCGTGAAGGCGGAGAAGATGCCGGCCGCGAAGCCCGCCGCAACCGCATGAGGAGAGGCGGAAAGGCGCAGGATTCGCTTGGCAAGGCAACGCGCCCGACGCGGGAACCCCTTGCGCGGCCCGAAGAATTCGCGCAACCGGTCGGGCCAGGAGGCCTTCTTTCGACGTCTGAACAACATGGCCCAGACATAGCCGATCCGTTGGTGGCATTTCAATGGCGCCCTCACGGCGCCATGCACGGCGGTTGCCGTGGCGCAACGGCGTGCGCCACACGGAACCGGTCGTCTCAGTAGGACTTGCGGAAGAGGCCGCGGTCGATCTGACGCTGGCGGTATTCCAGGTCGATGCGGTCGACGGCGCCGTTCAGGTAGGCGAGCTCGCGGTCGGCGGCGGTCGGGATGCGCAGGGCGCGGGTGAAATTCCTGATCTGCTTCAACATTGGTAAACCTCGTTCGGTTACCTCCCGATGCAGAAGATAGGTCCGGCCGCGGTTTCACACCAGCTACACTATCCCAATACAGCCATGCGAAACGCGCATAACGGCTGGTTAAATCATGGGCAAACGTGCCTCAATCGAGGCACGTTGCCGCAAATTTGCATAGAAGCCTCAGGCGAAGACGCGGTTGAAGGTCGAAACGCACTGCAGCTCCTTTAACTGGCCGATGAGCTGGTTGAGCTGGCGCAGGTCCCAGACCTCCAGGTCGATATGCACTTCGGTGAAATCGGCCGCCACGCGCGTCATCGACATCGAGCGGATGTTGACGTCGCTGGTGGCGATGGTCTGGGTGACTTCGGCGAGCGTGCCCGGCTCGTTCAGGGCATTGACGACGATGCGGGCCATGAAGCGGGTGTTGTTCGCCTCGTCGAGGTCCCAGCGCACGTCGATCCAGCGTTCCGGCTCGTCGTCGAACTTCTGCAGAGCCGGCGACTGGATCGGGTAGATGGTGATGCCCTTGTCCTTCTCCATGATGCCGACGATGCGGTCGCCGGGGACGGCGCCGCCGGCGGAGAAATGCACCTCGGCATTGCCGGAAAGCCCGCGGATCGGCAGCGCCTCGGGGCCCGCCTCCCCTTCGCCGCGCTCCAGCGCCGCCTTGGTCTTGCCCGGCAGCTTGAAGACCATGCCGGCGGCGCTGCGCATGTTGAACCAGCCGTCGTCCGAGCTCGGCTTCACCGTGACGCGCTCGTCCTGATAATCCGGGAAGACGGCGCGCAGGACGTCGAGCGAGGAGAGCTCGCCGCGGCCGACCGCCGCGATGGCGTCCTCTACCTCCTTCTGGCCGAGTCGGTGCAGGACGGGCTTCAGCCCGTCGCGCGAGAACGCCTTGCCGGCGCGGTCGAAGGTGCGCTCCAGAATGCGGTAGCCGAGGCCGGAATACTGCTTGCGCACCGCCGCGCGCGTCGCGCGGCGGATGGCGGCGCGCGCCTTGCCGGTGACGACGATCTCCTCCCAGGCCGGCGGCGGCACCTGGATGCCGGAGCGGATGATCTCCACCTCGTCGCCGTTGTTGAGGCGGGTGACGAGCGGCATGATGCGGCCGTTGATTTTGGCGCCGACGCAGGTGTCGGCGATATTCGTGTGCACCGCATAGGCAAAATCGATGGGGGTGGCACCGCGCGGCAGCGTGATGAGCTGGCCCTTCGGCGTGAAGGTGAAGACCTGGTCCTGAAAGAGCTCGAGCTTGGTATGCTCCAGGAATTCCTCGGGGTTGTCGCCTTCGGCCAGCGACTCGATGGTCCGGCGCAGCATGGCATAGGCGTTGGAGCGCGGCGACTGCACGGCCTCGCCGTTCACCGCCTCCTTGTCCTTGTAGAGCGAATGGGCGGCGATGCCGTATTCGGCGATCTCGTGCATGCGCCGGGTGCGGATCTGCAGCTCGATGCGCTGGCGCGACGGGCCGACGATGGTCGTATGGATCGACTGGTAGTCGTTCTGCTTCGGCGTCGAGATATAGTCCTTGAAGCGGCCCGGCACGACGCGCCAGCGCGTGTGCACGATGCCGAGCGCCGCATAGCAGCCGGGAATGTCGCCGACGAGGACGCGGAAGGCGTAGACATCGGAGGGCTTCTTCTGCCGTCCCTTGACGAGGGCGTCGGGCAGGCCGTTGACCACCAGCAACTCGCGCAGTTCCTCCTCGATCTTGCGGATCAGGCCCTCGTTGCGCTGGGAAAGCTCCTCCAGCTTGCGGCTGACGGTCTCGTAGGCTTCGGGGTTGATGTAGCGGAAGGACAGGTCCTCGAGCTCCTCGCGCATGTCCTGCATGCCCATGCGGCCGGCGAGCGGCGCATAGATGTCCATCGTCTCCTCGGAGATGCGGGCGCGCTTTTCCGGCGACATGTGGTCGAGCGTGCGCATGTTGTGCAGCCGGTCGGCGAGCTTGACCAGCAGCACGCGCACGTCGTCGGAAATGGCGAGCAGCAGCTTGCGCAGGTTTTCCGCCTGCTTGGCCTTCTTGGAGACGAGGTCGAGCTTCTTGATCTTGGTGAGGCCCTCGACCAGGGCGCCGATGTCCTCGCCGAACAGTTCGTCGATCTCGGCGCGCGTGGCGCTGGTGTCCTCGATCGTATCGTGCAGGAGGGCGACGGCGATGGTCGATTCGTCGAGGCGCATGTCCGTCAGGATGGCGGCGACTTCGAGGGGATGCGAGATGTAGGGATCGCCGCTCGCCCGCTTCTGCTGCCCATGCTTCTGCATGGCATAGACATAGGCCTTGTTCAGCAAGGCTTCGTTGGCATCGGGCTTGTATTTCTGAACCCGCTCGACGAGTTCATATTGACGCATCATCCTCGGTCGGCTCCTCCCCGCCTAGCGGGGCAAAGAAAAAGTGCGCCCCGACCATGCAGGGGCGCACCGACATTCGCAATATCAAGGTTTCGGTAAAGCAACCGAAATCAGTAATCGTCGCTCTTTTCCGGCGGAACGAGACCTTCGATGCCGGCGAGCAGCTCTTCTTCCGACATGCGGTCGAAGGCGATCGTTTCCGGCTGGTCCTCGTCCTCTTCGACGGTGGCGGTGACGGCGTCTTCGGCCAGCAGGCTTGCCGGATCGGGCTCAGGCTCGTCCACTTCCACATGCTTCTGCAGCGAGTGGATCAGGTCTTCCTTGAGGTCATCGGGCGAAAGCGTCTCGTCGGCGATCTCGCGCAGCGCGACGACCGGGTTCTTGTCGTTGTCGCGGTCGATGGTGATGGCGGCGCCCTGCGAGATGAGGCGGGCGCGATGGCTTGCCAGGAGAACCAGCTCGAAGCGGTTGTCTACCTTGTCAATGCAATCTTCAACGGTGACACGGGCCATTGCCTGTCCTTTGTGATCGAGAATTTCAGGAGTTTGCATGCCCGATACAGGCAAAGGAAGGCAAATTCAAGTTTTTCCTTGCTTTCGCCCCGGTGGGCGGGGCGGTACGGCAGCCCATGTAACCCCCGATTGAGGCCTCCCGTTACGGAAAGCGCGGCCGCGAAACGTCGGACAAATGGGATAAGGCGCGGGAACTATTCTTCAATTCCGAAGCCTTTGAATTTGCTGAAACGTCGCCGCCGAAAAAATCGCCTCCGCAACCTAGATTTGCTTGGAAAGCGCGGAGCGCTGCCCTAAATGAATGCTATATGAAAGAGAGTTAATTCAACCGGATAGTGCATCCGGTGACATGACGATTGGCTGAAACCCAACCTTTTTCCTCAACTTCTATTTAAAGGATTGCACGACATGTTCGACCCCCGCGAGAAAATCGCCCTCTTCATCGACGGTGCAAATCTCTATGCGGCATCAAGGACACTCGGCTTCGACATCGATTACAGGAAGCTTCTGAAAGCCTTCCAGAAGCGCGGCTATCTCCTGCGCGCCTACTATTACACGGCACTCATCGAGGACCAGGAATATTCCTCCATCCGCCCGCTGATCGACTGGCTCGATTACAACGGCTACAAGG
>Ga0066256_1005116_pt1 | contig 11121 bp, 8 predicted proteins | sample ThiBio_1000_biof_FD_87107 | JGI IMG/M metagenome (GOLD analysis project Ga0066256, IMG submission 87107) | Wastewater bioreactor microbial communities from Cape Town, South Africa - Thiocy_expt_1000_biof (version 2) | ecosystem: Engineered > Bioreactor > Thiocyanate-remediating >... | reverse complement strand
GAGGAACCACACCGCGACGAGGGCGCCAACGCCCCATTTCCAAAGCCGTGCCGATTCGGGCATCTGCAAATTGCCGCCGCCGCCACCCGAACCGCCGCCGCCGAAGCCGCCGCGTCCCTTGCGCAGAAGTTCGTCGAGTGCGGAGGGGCCGCGCGGCTTGCGCCCGCGCAGTCCGTCGGCGGGATCGGGCGTCACCCAGGGATTGCGCGGACCCGACCGGTCGTCGCCGTCGCCGCCATCCTTCGGGCCATTGCCCCACGGACTGTTCGCCATCAGCGCAATCTGATGGAAAAATTGCCGCACTCCCTGCGGGGCGCGGCCTCCCATGCTGCCATCAATTTTGTTGCTCATGAATGCTTTTATAGGGGCGGCGCGCGCGATTAACAGGGGGGCCAGGCGAAAATGGGTGGCAATCGCCCCGCTTATCCCTATCTGCCGCGGACATGACCGATATCGCCATCCTTGCCAGTCTCGCCACTGATCTTACCGGTGGCCGCACGTCGGGGCTTCGCTATCTCGACGATCAGGGCACGCTCGCGATCGTGCTCGACGTCACCGGGCTCGCCGAAGACGACCGCAAGCCGCTCGAGGAAAAGCTCCGCGCGGGCCTGCTCGCCCGTTCCGGCGTCACCAGCGTCCGCGTCGCCATGACCGCCGAACGCAAGGCGATGACGATCATCGCGGTGGGCAGCGGCAAGGGCGGGGTCGGCAAATCGACGCTTGCCGCCAATCTTGCCGTCGCGCTGCGCCGCGCCGGTGTGAAGGTCGGACTGGTCGATGCTGACATCTACGGTCCGTCGCAGCCGCGCCTGATGGATAGCGAGGGCGTGAAGCCCGAAGCGCGCGGATCCAAGCTCTCGCCGGTGCAGAGCGCCTATGGCGTTCCGATGCTGTCGACCGGCCAGATCGCCGCCCCGGGTCAGGCCATCGCTTGGCGCGGCCCGATGGCCGGCCGCGCGCTCGAACAGCTGATCGACGCAAGCTGGGGCGATATCGACACGCTCGTCGTCGACCTGCCCCCCGGCACCGGCGACGTCCAGCTCACGATGATCCAGAAGCACAAGCCCACCGGCGCGGTCGTCGTCTCGACGCCGCAGGATCTGGCGCTGATGGACGCGGCGCGCGCCGTGTCGCTGTTCGAGCAGGCCGAGGTGCCGATCATCGGCGTCGTCGAGAATATGGCCGGCTATGCCTGCCCGCATTGCGGTGAGGTCAGCGACCCGTTCGGAAGCGGCGGCGCCGAGGCGGCGGCGAAGGAGATGGAGCTCGATTTTCTCGGCCGCGTACCACTGTCGATGGGCATCCGCCTCGCGAGCGACGGCGGCGTCCCGCCCGCCGCTGGAACTGATCCGCTGGGCGAGCCGTTCCACGCGATAGCCGCGAAGGTCGCGGCGTGGCTCGCGGCACGAAAGGGCATATGATGGCGATCAACGACGAGGCTGAAATTCGCGCCCTGCTCGCAAGGCCGCGGCCCACCGCCATCGCCGGCGCCTCGCCCACCCCCGCACGCCCCTCGAACGGCGTTCCCGCCTTCCTGGCCGCACAGGGGCATGACGTGATCGCGGTCAATCCCGGCCATGCCGGCAAGACGATCCACGGTGCCCCCGTCGTCGCGACGCTCGCCGATGTCGAGCCGGCGGCCGAGATCGTCGATATCTTCCGCAACAGCGCCGACGCGGGCGCTGCTGTCGACGATGCAATCGTCCACGGCGCGAAAGCAGTGTGGATGCAACTCGGCGTCATCGACGAAGCCGCCGCGCGCCGCGCGGAAAAGGCCGGGCTGGCCGTCGTCATGGACCGCTGCCCCAAGATCGAGATTCCCCGGCTGGGCCTGCTGCGCTAGCGCTTACGAAAGGCTTTGCGTCGCCGACTCGCCGCGATTATCAGCAGCGGGGATGACCGGCATTCGGGACAAAGTGGGGACCAAGAAATCGCGCCTGCCGCATGTCAGCCGCCGGTCGCTGCTCGTCGGCGCCACCGCGGCGGGCGGCCTTGCGCTGGCCCGGTCGTTTTGGCCGCGTCATTATGCACCCAATCTGACCGCCGCGCCCGACGAACATATCTTCAACGCCTTTCTGAAGATCGGCGACGACGGGCATATCGCCGTCATCGTGCCACAATGCGAAATGGGGCAGGGCGTCACCACGCTGCTGCCGCAGATCATTGCCGACGAGCTCGGCGCAGACTGGCGCACCATCGCGGTCGAAACCGCGCCGATCAGCCCGCTCTATACCAACACACTGCTCGTCGACGAGGATAGCGCAACCTTCATGCCGCGCGCGCTGGTGCCCGATGTCGTCGCCGACGTGCGTAGCTGGGTCCGACGCGAATGGGCGGTGCGCCATGCCGTGATGCTGACTGCCAACAGCTCGTCGGTCCGCATGTTCGAGGGGCCGTGCCGCGACGCCGCGGCGCAGGCCCGCACGCTGCTGATGATGGCCGCGGCCAAGCGGTGGGACGCCGATTGGCAGGATTGCGACACGCAGGACGGCTTCGTCACCTGGAAGAACCGCAAGCTGCGCTTCGGCGACGTCGCGGCGGTGGCCGCAACGCTCGATCCGCCCGCCGAACCCGTCTATCGCGCCAACAACAATGACCCGCTCTACGGCAAGGAACTGACGCGGCTCGACCTGCCGGCAAAGGTCGACGGCTCGGCCAATTTCGCCGGCGACATCCGCCTTCCCGACATGGTCTTCGCCGCGATACGCCAGGGACCGTTCGGCGCCACCCGGCTCAAGAGCATCGACCGCAAGGCGGGGATGGCGTCGCCCGGCCTGCTCGACATCGTGCTGCACGACCGCTGGATCGCGACCGTCGCGCGCAACTGGTGGGCCGCGAATCGCGCGCTCGACCGCTTCGCACCGCAGTTCGAAACCACCGGTCCGCCGATTTCGAGCGCCGGCATCGACAAGGCGCTGAAGGCCGCACTGAAAGCCGATGGCTATCGCATCGTCAAAAAGGGCGACGTCGCCGAGGCGATGGAAGGGCGCCCGAAGATTTCGGCGCATTACGCCGTCGCGCCCGCGCTTCATGCGCCGATCGAGACGCGCACCGCAACCGCCGCCCCCGATGGCGACCGGCTGCGCCTGTGGGTTGCGACGCAGGCGCCCGCACAGTGCCGCGAAGCGGTCGCGCGGGCAGTCGGATTGCCGCCGGGCAAGGTGACGCTGTTCCCGATGATGGCGGGCGGATCGTTCGACGCCTGCCTCGATCACAGCGTCGCGGTGCAGGCGGCGATCATCGCGACGCAGATTAAGCGCCCGGTGCAGCCCGCCTGGTCGCGCGCCGAGGAAATCATGCGCGACATTCCGCGCGCGCCGGCGCGCGCCAAAATCTATGCGACGCTCGACGCCGCGGGCGGGATCGACGCGCTTGTCGCGCGGATCGCGGTGCCATCGACCAACCATGAATTCCGCGCTCGCCTGTTCGACGGAACCCCGGCCGACGTCGCGCAGCGCGAGGCGGCGGGAACGCCCGACGCCGCAGCGGTCGAGGGCGCGGGCGGACCCTATAATTTCCGCCATTTCGCGGTCGATCATTGCCCGGCCGACATCGGCCTGCCGACCGCGCGCTGGCGCGGCAACGCCGACAGCTACACCGCCTTCTTCACCGAATGTTTCATCGACGAAATGGCGGTGCGCGCCGGATCGGACGCACTCTCGTACCGGATGGCGATGCTTGGACAGGCACCGCTGCTCGCGCGCTGCCTGCTCACTGCGACCAGCCTCGCTGGATGGGAAGGCGGGCTTTCGGGCACGGCGCAAGGCCTTGCCTGCCATTCGATGCGCGGCAGCCACATCGCGCTCGTTGCCACCGCGCGGCCCAGCGACCGGGGGTTGCAGGTCGAACAGATCGTCGCCGTCGTCGACGCCGGGCGGCTCGTCAATCCGGCGATCGCACGCCAGCAGATCGAAGGCGGGCTGATCTTCGGTCTCGCCGCCGCGGTCGGCGCGACGACCGATTATGACGGCGGCGTCGCGACCGCGCGCAAGCTCGGCCAGCTTGGCCTGCCTCGCCTGTCGCAAGTGCCGCAGATCGTCGTCGAATTCATCGACAGCGACCGCGATCCCGGCGGCGTCGGCGAAATCGGCGTGCCCGTCGTTGCGCCGGCGATCGCCAATGCAATGTTCGCCGCAACCGGTCGCCGAATCCGCCGCATTCCGCTATCGCCCGATCCGCTATGATCGAACGCCCCCCTTCCCATCCCGCGGTGCCCGCGCCGCGCATCGGCGTGCTGCTCGTCAACCTCGGCACCCCCGACGCGCCCGAACCCGGGCCGGTACGCCGCTATCTGCGCGAGTTCCTGTCCGACCGGCGCGTCGTCGAAATCCCGTCGCTGCTGTGGCAGCCGATCCTGCGCGGCATCATCCTCAACACGCGACCGAAAAAATCGGCCCATGCCTATGCACAGGTGTGGACCGGCGAAGGCTCGCCGCTCGCCGCGATCACCCGGCGTCAGGCCGGAGCGTTGCAGGCGGCGCTCGGCAACGATGTCCGCGTGTCCTGGGCGATGCGCTATGGCGCTCCGGCAATCGGCGGCGCGATCGACGAACTTGTCGGCGAAGGGTGCCGCCGTATCCTGATTGCCCCGCTCTATCCGCAATATTGCGCCGCGACGACGGCAACGGTGGTCGATGCGGTCGGCGCGCATCTTGCACGCCTGCGCTGGCAACCCACGCTGCGTTTCCTGCCCCCCTATCACGACGATCCCGCTTATATCGCGGCGCTTGCCGCGTCGGTCGAGGCGGGGGTCGCCGCGCTCGATTTCGCGCCCGATACGCTCGTCGCCAGTTTTCACGGCATGCCCGAACGGACGCTGCATCTGGGCGACCCTTATCATTGCCAGTGCGTGAAGAGCGCGCGGTTGCTGTCCGAAGCGATCGGGCGGCCGGTCGAGATTGCCTTCCAGTCGCGTTTCGGACGCGCCAAGTGGCTCGAACCCGCGACCGACGCGCTGCTCGAACGGCTCGGCCGCGAGGGACGCCGCGTGGCGATTTTCGCGCCGGGTTTTTCGGCCGATTGCCTCGAAACGCTCGAAGAGCTCGCGATCCGCGGCAAGGAACAGTTCGAGGCGGCGGGTGGGCGCGACTTCGCCTATCTTGGCTGCCTCAACGACACCCCGCCGGGGATGGCGATGCTCGAGGCGCTCGTGCGGCGCGAACTCACCGGATGGCATTGAAATAGCGGGCGCTTACCTCCTGTTTAACACTGCGCCTTAAGCTCTGTTTCCAGCGGCTTCCGGCATGTTGCGCCGGCACCCGCGCGGAGACATGCGATGAGCGAACTCGACCGGGCAGCCATGACGCTCGCCGGCCTGACCCTGGCCTTTCTGCTCGCCGTCGCCATCGTCTGGTGGATACGCCGCCCCCGCCCGCAGGTTACGCTGCCCAAGAGCCCCAAAATGCCGCGCGAAATCCGCATGCCACGGCTGTCGCGCCGCGCCCAACCCGAAATCGAGCCGGTCGAAATCGCGCCCGCGCGCCTCGCGCGGCTGCGCGCCCAGCCAGTCTATGATCCGTTGCCCGAAGACGAACCGCCGACCGAGGTGGCTCCGATAGCCGCCGAAACCGAATCGCCACCGGACCCTCTGCCGCCCGAACCGATCGAGGCGATGCTTGCGGCGCAGGTTCAGGCGGTCGAGGCGCAGGCCCATGCCGCACCGGAGCCGTCGCCCATCGCGGACAATCCCATATCCGGTCACGCCGTGCCTGTCGGCCAGGCGCGACTGGTCGCGCAAATCCCGCCGCGCGACGCGATACTGACGCGCAACTGGGTCGGCGGACGCCCGCGCCTGCCGGACGCAATGCCCTGGCCGCGGATCGATGGTACCGATGCCGACTTCATCGCGCAGATCGCCTGCGCCGACCTGCCTGCCGGACTCTGGGACGGGTTGGGGCCGCGCACCGGTGCGCTCGCCTTTTTCGTCCATCCCGAAACGGGCGCGGCGACGGCGCTCCATTTGCCCGAGGTGGGACCGCCACGCGCGGCGCCCAAGCCCGTCGGCCGCGCCTATTTCCGTCCCGCCGGGCTCGATGATGATGCGCTGCACCGGCTCGCGGTGCGGGCCTTTCCCGAATGGGCGGTCGACGTCCGCGGCCCCGATGCGCCCGATACGCCTGCCGGGGCCGACGCCGCCGACGCCTTTTTCGCGGCCACGGGCTATGATCTTGCCGACCCGGCCTTTCATCCGTTCGACTGGCCGACGATGACCGCGCTGGCGGCGCTGCTCGCCGCCCGGCTTCCCGCACTCGAAACCGGTACGCCGCCGCCGCCCGACGCAAGCGACGAACTGACCGAGGCGCTGGCGGATGCCGCGGCAACCAACCGCGACGCGGCCGAGCGCGCGCGCGAGATATTGGCGATCATCGACGAAAGCGCGGGGCAGGACGGCTTTTCGGCCTCCGACGCGACCGCGGTGATGACCGCGCTGCACGCGATCCACTGGTCGCGGGTGGTGGTCGAAAGCGACCCCGAAAGCGGCGAAGACCGTACCGAAACCATCACTTTGCCGCTGACGCGCCACCATCCGGATGCCGATCTGTGGGTCAGCGACTATCGCGCGCTGCTCTTTGATCACGCGCGTCATCGCTGGTGCGCCGACCCCGATTCGCTTTCGGCCCCGGCCCGGGCGCTGTTCGAGCCCGTCTGGGCCGCACTCGCCGCCGCCGAGGCGCCTCTCGTGGGCGGGCAGCCGCGCCACTATGCGCCCGGCTTCGACGAGGAGCGCGACGCGATGCTCGTCGAATTGCCCGCGAGCGCCCTAACCGGCATCGCGCCCGCGCAGGGCGCCAGCCTGATCCTCGCGATCCGCAAGGCCGATCTCGCCGTCGGAAATTTTACGGCGCTGAAGGCACTGACCGGAAACTGAAAAACTTTCCCCGCAAAGCCGCGCGATTGACGTTCCGGTCAACTTGCGGCCGCTTCGCGCGCGCCCTAATCAACAACAAAGCAAGATTGTGTGGGAGAGCGAATTCATGACACGCGTAGCAATCGTCACCGGCGGCAGCCGCGGCATCGGCGAGGCCATTTCGCTGGCGCTGAAGGATATGGGCGTGCGCGTCGCCGCCAATTATGCGGGCAATGACGAAAAGGCGCGCGCCTTCACCGAACGCACCGGCATCCCCGCCTATCGCTGGGACGTCGGCGACCATCAGGCCTGCCTCGACGGCTGTGCACAGGTCGCCGCAGACCTCGGCCCTATCGACATCGTCGTCAACAACGCCGGGATCACCCGCGACGGCACGCTGGCACGCATGACCTTCGACGACTGGAACGACGTCATGCGCATCAATCTGGGCGGCTGTTTCAACATGGCCAAGGCCACCTTCGGCGGCATGGTCGAACGCGGCTGGGGCCGTATCGTCAACATCGGCTCGATCAACGGCCAGGCGGGCCAATATGGTCAGGTCAACTATGCCGCGGCCAAATCGGGCGTCACGGGCTTGCCCAGGCCGCTGGCGACGGAAGGCGCCAAGAAGGGCGTGACCGCCAACGCGACCGCGCCGGGCTATATCGCCAGCGCCATGGTCGCCGCCGTTCCCGCCCCGGTGCTTGAAAAGATCGTCGCGAAAATCCCGGTGGGGCGCCTCGGCCACGCCGAAGAAATCGCCCGCGGGGTCGCCTTTCTGTGCAGCGAGGATGCGGGCTTCGTCACCGGATCAACGATGTCGATCAACGGCGGCCAGCATATGTATTGACGGACCGAGGGCGCCAGTGAAGGCGTTCGCAAAGCGAACGACGAGCTGGCAACCGGTGGTGAAGCCACAGCCCGGCTCGGCCAGCGGGGCGGCGATCCGAAAGATCGCCGAGCCCGTCTGACGTCACGGCGACGGCTTTGCCGTCGCCGCCGGACGCTACGCCGGTTCGACAATCCCTCGACTTCGCGCGATGCGAACGGCAAACAGGATGCATGGCTGCCCCTCTCCACCCCCCCGTCAAACGCTCGGTGACGATTGCCGGGCACCCGACGTCGATCAGCCTCGAACCGCTATTCTGGGACGCGCTCGAAGCCGCGGCGGCGCAGCGCGGCCTGCCGGTCAATGCGCTCGTCGCGCGGATCGACGTCGAACGGATGGAAGCTGCCGATCCGCCCAACCTGACCTCGGCCATCCGCCAATGGTTGTGGCACGCGCGCAGTGCCGATCAGACGGCGGCGTAAACCGCCCGCCCGAAGGCCGCCCCCTTGTCGGCGGCGTGATGCAGGAACGGGGGGGGCTGGACCGGTCCGGTTTCAATGAGGTGCGGCCCGCCCGCCGCGTCGCCGACCAGGTCGACGCGCGCATAGACGGGCGGCGCGGGGGCGGCGGCAAGCGCGGCGGCGGCAAGCAGGCGCGCCGGATCGCTCGCGTCCCATCGCGTCTCGCGCCCGCCGAACTGTTCCTGGACGCGGAAATCGCCCGATGCGGGGCGCTTGACGATGGCATGGCTGAAGGCGCCGCCGAAAAAGAAGAGCGAATATTCCCCGTCGGCGAGGATGCCGGGCATCAGCGGCTGGACAAGGCGGCGCTGCCCCAGCGCATCGGTGGGGATCGGCGCGCCGGGCGCGACACGGTGCGTCCCGTCGGCACCACCCGAAACGGCGGGCTTCACCACCACCTCTTCCACGCCGAGCGCCGCGCGCGCCTGCGCCAGCGATGCGTCATCCAGCGCCGCGACGTCGACCGTCGGCACCACCGCAACACCCTTCGCGCCTAGCTCGGCAAGATAGGCCTTGTCGCTGTTCCAGCGCAGCACCGGCACCGGATTGACGACGGGCAGTCCCGCGAGCCGGTCGAGCAGCGCATACCAGACGGCAACGTCGCGCTGATAGCCCCAGGCGAACAGCGGCAGGATCAGCTCGAACCCCGTCAGATCGCCGGGATCGGTCCAGACGCGCTGCTCGACCGCAAGCCCGGCCGCCGCCAGCGCCGCCGCCTTGCGCGCGAAGGCGGGCCGCCAATTTTCCTCATAATCGGGTGCCGGGACGAGGATCGCGACGCGCGGTTGATAGGGCATCGACTTCATTGACTTTCTCTCATTCGTCATTGCGAGCGAAGCGAAGCAATCCAGAGCCCGCGTAAACCGCTCTGGATTGCTTCGCTTCGCTCGCAATGACGAGATCGGCTACCGCCCCAGCAAGCCGCGCGCCTGCCCCGCAATGTGCGACAGCATCGCGCCATTGGGATTGGGGATGGTGCGCGCGCGGTCGACCGTCGTGCGGAATTGCGCGACGCGCGGTGCGTTCGCTTCCAGCCATTTGCTGACCCCGGCATCGAGATCGCCCTTGGGCAGCCCCGCGAGGAAGCTCAGCCGCATCTGCTGGAAATCGCGCGCCAGGCTGTTGACGAGCAGGCGTTCCCATGGATCGGCGGGGCTCATGTGCGCCGCCAGCGTCTGCGCCCAGTCGAGCCCGAGCGCGTCGCCCAGATGGGTGAAGGCCCGCGTCACCCCGACCTCGTCGTCGCCGCGACGTTCGGCAAGGTCGACGATTCCGATCGCGCCGTCGGTCTTGAACAGGCGGACGACCGCCGCGGTCAGCGCCTCGGGCGCGCCGGCATCGAGCAGCTGCTGCGCCAGCGCGTCCCACTGACGCCGCACTGACGCGCTGAGCAGCGTGTCGACGGTCGCGGTCAGGCGGTCGACGCCGGGTTCGAGCCGCGCAACGAGCGCGCCCGGCTGCGCCAGGCCGGGGCTGACGCGGAGCAGGTCGGCCATCTGCGATGCCATCGCCGAGGCGGCTTGGCTGAACAGCGACAAGCGGATGGATTCGTTGATCCCCGCGCTGTCGAGCGAAGCCCACAGCCCCTTCATATCCAGCAAGCGTTCGACGGCGACGAATGCCGCCGCGACCTCACCGAGCGAGCAGCCCTCTTCTTCGACCAGTTCGAGCGGGTGGACGATGCCCATGCGGTTGACGATGCGGTTCGCAAGCTTGGTCGCAATGATCTCGCGGCGCAGCTGGTGATCGGCGATCGCGCCGGCGAAATCGCGCTGCATCTCGGCCGGGAAGGCCGCGGCAAGATCGCTCGCCAGAGCGGGATCGTCGGGCAGCGCGCTCGCTTCGATCGCATCCTGCAGCGCCAGTTTCGCAGTCGACAGCAGCACGGCGAGTTCGGGCCGCGTCAGCCCGCTCCCTTCGGCCGAGCGGCGCAGCAGTTCGTCGTTCGCCGCCAGCCCTTCGACCTTGCGGTCGAGCCGGCCCGATGCCTCGAACGTCTCCATGATCCGCACCAGCGACGGCACCGCGGCGGCGCCGCCCTTTTCGGCGATCGACAGCGCGAGTGCCTGCAGCCGGTTGTCCTCGAGCACCAGCGCCGCGACATCGTCGGTCATGCGGACGAGCAGCGCGTCGCGATCGTCCTGGCTCAGCCGGCCTTCGGCCATCTCGCGGTTGAGCGCGATCTTGATGTTGACCTCATTATCCGAACAGTCGACGCCGGCGCTGTTGTCGATGAAGTCGGTGTTGATGCGCCCGCCCTTCGCCGCAAAGGAGATACGCGCAGCCTGCGTGACGCCCAGATTGGCGCCCTCACCCACCGCGCGGACGCGCAGATCCTCGGCATCGACGCGCAGCGCGTCGTTGGCGGGATCGCCGACCTCGGCATTATTCTGGCCCGCGGCCTTCACATAGGTACCGATACCGCCGAACCACAGCAGATCGGCGGGCGCGCGCAGAATCGCGGAGATCAGCCTGGCGGGGTCGATTTCGGCGACCGACAGGCCCAGCAGCGCCTGCACCTCGGGGGTCAGCGGGATGCTCTTCTGGCTGCGCGCGAAAACGCCGCCGCCCTTCGAGATCAGCGTCTTGTCATAATCGTCCCAGCTCGACCGCGGCAGTTTGAACATGCGGTCGCGTTCCTTCCAGCTCTTGGCCGGATCGGGATCGGGATCGAGGAAGATATGGCGATGGTCGAAGGCCGCGCACAGCTTGATCGCCTTGGACAGCAGCATGCCGTTGCCGAACACGTCGCCCGACATGTCGCCGCAACCGACGACACGGATCGTGTCGGTCTGCACGTCGATGCCCATTTCGGCGAAGTGGCGCTGGACCGAAACCCACGCGCCCTTGGCGGTAATGCCCATCGCCTTATGGGCATAACCTTTCGACCCGCCGCTCGCGACCGCATCGCCGCGCCAGAAGTC
>Ga0066256_1004359_pt1 | contig 11122 bp, 10 predicted proteins | sample ThiBio_1000_biof_FD_87107 | JGI IMG/M metagenome (GOLD analysis project Ga0066256, IMG submission 87107) | Wastewater bioreactor microbial communities from Cape Town, South Africa - Thiocy_expt_1000_biof (version 2) | ecosystem: Engineered > Bioreactor > Thiocyanate-remediating >... | reverse complement strand
GGGGGTGTCCGGGGGCCCGCTCCCGCCCGGCAGCGATGGTGGCGGGGGCGCGCCCCGCCGTTGTCGGCGCATAGCCATCGTCGAGAGCGTCCTCGCGACGGTCGCGGCGGCGCAGGAACAGGAATGCACCGGCGCCGACGAGCAACGCCGCGCCGCCTGCGCCCATGACCCACAGCGCCGTATCATCTTCGCTGGAAGCGCCGGTGGCCGCGGCGGGAGCGGCCGGGGCCGCTGCCGAGGGCTGAGGCGCGGGAGCTGCCGCCGCACCGGTCCGCAGATCCGTCGGAGAGGTCGTGGGTTCATTCAGAAGATCGCTCGCAGGCGCTGCGCGCTCGACCACCGGCGCAGGCGTCTCAACGGGCGCTCGCGCCGGACGTTCCGCAGATGCGCGTCGCTGAGCGGGGGCCGTTTCAGCGCGCGCCGGGGAGACAGGTTCGCTCTCTGCGCTACGAATTTGCGGTTGGACGGTGGGGAGCGGCGGGGCCCCCCCAGGAGGGGGCGCCGCCCCGGCGGCAGGCGGGGGCGGCCAGCTGGTCTGGGGGGGGGGAACCCGCGCGCCCGGGCGGGGGGGGGGGGGAGGGCGCGCGCTCCGGGCGGCAAACCCCCGGTTCGGCGCCGGGGCTGCAGGCTCAGCGATCGGAGCCGGAGGGGGGGTGGTGCAAGGCGCCATGACCGCGGCAATCGCGGTCAGCGCAGGTTTCGCGGTGAGGGCATGTGTCTTCATAGCCCACTGAAAATCCGCTTTGTGCGAGTCGGGTTTCCCTTGTCTTGGCTGATTTCGGCGATTCGTTTGAATCTAGCGGTCAATTGCCTCCTGATTTCACCGCCGATTCGCGGCGCAACAGCGCTTTCTTCCGCGCAAGGCCATAGGCATAGCCCCCAAGTGACCCGTCGCTGCGGCATACGCGGTGGCAGGGGATGAGCACGGCGAGGCGATTGTCCCCGCACGCCGTCCCCGCCGCACGCACCGCGCCGGGCCGCCCGGCCGCGGCGGCGATCTCGCCATAGCTGCGGGTTTCCCCGGCCGGGATGGCCCGCAGCGCCTGCCACACCGCTTGTTGGAAGGCGGTGCCGGCCACGTCGATGGGAAGCTCCGCCCCGCGGCCGGGATCGTCGACCAGCGCGACCACCGCGTCGACCAGCGCCGCGAATGGGGCGTCGCCCGCCATGATGCTGGCCTTGGGGAAGCGCGCCCGCAGCGTCGCCTCGTCCTCGTCGAAGCTGATGCGGCACAGGCCCTTGTCCGTCGCCGCCACGAGCAGGGCCCCGAGCGAGCTTTGCGCGACCGCGAACCGGATGACCGCACCTTCGCCGCCCTTGCGCCAGGCCGATGGGCTCATGCCGAGTCGGTCCTTCGCGTCCGCATAGGCCCGGCTCGGCGCCTCATAGCCCGCATCATATATGGCGTCGGTGATCCGCTTGTCCTCGTCGAGCGCCGCGCCCAGCCGCTTCGCGCGCAGCGCCCGTGCATAGGCGGCCGGCGAGACGCCGATGTCTCGCGTGAACAGGCGCTGGAAGTGATGCGGCGCATAGCCCACTGCCCGCGCGAGCTCGTCCAGCGTCGGAATGGCCTCGGCCTCTCCGATCAGCCGCAGCGCCTGCGCCACCGCTTCACGGTCGCGGCCCAGCTCGTCGGGCTTGCAGCGCAGGCAGGGCCGATAGCCCGCCGCGCGCGCCTGCTCCGCGTCGCGCAGCAGCTCGATATTCTCGCGCCGTGGCCGCCGCGCCGGGCAGCTCGGCTTGCAGTAGATGCGCGTGGTCCTGACCGCGACGACGAACCGGCCGTCCATCGCCCGGTCGCGCGCCTCGAAGGCGGCGAGCGCGGTTTCCTCGGGCATGTCGAGCATGGCGGCGCTCATCGGCTCAGTTCCTGTCGATCCGCGCGGCGAAGCAGCCATAAGCGGCGTTGTGCGCGTGAATGTAGGGTATCTCCGCGGGCGGGAGCAGGGCGGCGATCGCCGGATCGGCCTCGCGGGGCGCGGCGAGCGTTGCCCCCCGCAACATCCCGCCCGCGGCGGAGCCGTGCAGCGCCAGTGCTCGCCCTTCGAACACCGGCGGGGTGGCGTCCCCATAGGGCGTCGCCTCCTGCGCCTGCGCCCGCACATAGATGGCGTAGCCGCTGCGAAAGGGCGTGGCGACATCGTGACTCACATAGTGCAGCAGGATCAGCTCCTCGCCCGCCTTCGCGTCGACGAGGCTGACCCGGCAGGGGAAGCCCCGGTCGGCATCGGCTCGCCGCCGCAGCGCGCCGAGCGCCGCCAGCGCCGCATCGTCCATCTCGAACAGCGGCGCGAACGGTGCCACCGGAAGGCCGGAAATAACGTAGCTCATCGGGATCATCCTCATGCGATCGGGTCCAGGTCCCTCCATGCCGCGCCGGCCCGCGCGGCGCTTCCCGCGCCTTGCGCTCAAAGCGATCGGTCGGCGGATCGTCCCGCCGCCCGAGAGACGCGCCTTGTCGGCAGGGCCTGCGCCCGGCTAAAGGACGCCCCCATGATCTTTCCCCGCCTCGCCAGGCTGCTTCTTGTCGCCCTGATGCTGATCGCGCCCATCGCGGCCCGAGCCGACGTTCAGGACATCGCCGCCGCCTCGCGCAGCGTGGTGCGCGTCGCTCTCGTCGCGACGGACGGGGAGAACGCCTATTTCGTCGGCCATGGCAGCGGTGTCGTCATCGCGCCGGGACGGGTGCTGACCAATGCGCATGTGGTCGAACTGACCCGCACCGAGCCTAATATCGTCATCGGCATCATCCCGGCCGAGGGCACGAAAAGCTATGGCGGCAAGGTCATTGCCTATTCGCCGGGCAACGACCTTGCCCTCATCGCCGTGGAAGGCGTGGACTCGCAGCTTCCGGTCGCCACCTTCTTCGCGGGCGCACCGGTCGATGGCCAGCAGGTGACGGCAATCGGCTATCCCGGCTCGGTCGACCGGGCGCAGGGCATGGACATCAACGATATCATCCACCCGATGACGCCGGTGCGCACCAGCGGCACCGTCTCGGGCGGGCGCGCGTCCAAGCAGTTCGACACGGTGCTGCACACAGCGCCTCTCGCCTCGGGCAACAGCGGCGGACCGCTGGTCGACGAATGCGGCCGCGTCCTCGGCATCAACAGCTTCGGCTCGCTATCGGATGGGAGCGATGCCGAATATGGCTTTGCCGTCTCCAACCGGGAGATTGCGAGCTTCCTGCGTCAGGCGGGCGTGCAGGTGCAGCGCTCCAACGAACAGTGCCGGTCCATGGCGGAGATCGAGGCCGCGCAGCGCGTGGCCGACGAGCGCGCCCGGGCGGAGGCGGCCAAGCAGGCCGGCGAGGCGCAGATGGCGCAGCGCGAGCGCGCGATCGAGGCGCGCGAGCAGGCCCAGCAGGCCGTCATCGCCAAGCGCGAGAACATGATGGCGATCGCCGCGCTGCTGCTCGCGCTCGGCGCGGTCGCGGGCGGCGCGGCGGTGCTGGGCCGCGCCGGGGGCGGGGGCCGGCCCCCCCCGCCGATATGGCATCGCCGCCGGCGTTCTCCTGCTCGCCGCGGTCCTCACCTTTGCACTGCGGCCGAGCTTCGGCACCATCGATGAGGAAGCGGCCGACGCGCAGAACGCCGGCAACATGGCCGAAGGGCCGGCGGCGGAGGGCGAGGGCGAGCGCCTGTGCCGCCTCGATCCCTCGCTCAGCCGCGTCACCGTCTCGGACACGCAGGACGTACCCTTCACCTGGAGCGCAAGGGGCTGTCTCAACGGCCAGACCCAGTTCGTGAAGGACCAGGATGGCTGGACCCGTATCCTCGTGCCCGCTGATGAGGCCTCCATCTCGGTGCGCCAGTTCGATCCGCTGATCGGCCGCTACCGCACGGACAAATATCTGGTCGATGCCGACACGGCGGAGAAGGCGCGCACCCTGCGAGAGCATCTCGGCTGGTCGGGCTGTACGGTGGATCCGGAGCGGCTGGCCGCGCTCGCTTCCCTGCAGCAGGAGCTGCGCGCCCTGCTGCCTGCCCAGCCCAATGAGCGGCTGGTCTATCGCTGCGAGGCGGGCGGGGCGAAGCCGCAACCCACGGAGCGGTAACGTCCGGCGAGCTCTGCCGGAAAGTCAGAAATCCCTCACGCCGCCGCCTTGAGATTGACGCGCAGCGCCGAGAATTCGCGGTTCAGGTCCGCGATCTGCCCGGCGATGCGGTCCGCTGTGCACAGCAATTGCCGCGCCGCGTCGACCAGATCGGACGAGCCCGCCCATGCATCCTGCGCGGCGGCGTGGATCTCGCGCATGTCCGCGCGCGTGTCGGAGATGGAGGCGGCCATGCGCTTGCGGGCGCTCTCCTGATGGCCCGCCAGCGCATCGACCGAATCGGCCTGCTGGCCGACGCCCGAGGCCAGCTCCTGCACCAGTGAGGCGCTGGAGAGGAAATCGGCGGCGGTCTGGTTGATGAGCACGAGCTGGCGGCCGATATCGCTCGCCGCCTGGCTGGAGCTTACCGCCAGTGACTTGATCTCCCGCGCCACCACCGCGAAGCCGAGGCCCGCCTCGCCGGAGCGATGCGCCTCGATATTGGCGTTGACCGAGAGGAGATTGGTCTGCGCGGCGAGCCCCTTGATGAGATCGAGCGCCTGCGCGATGCCGCTCACCAGCGTCGAGAGCGCCTGCGCATGGGCCCGGTTGCGGCCGGATTGCTCGACCATCTCGCTGCTGTGGGTGCGCGTGGTCGCCGCGCTTGCGCGCACGTCCGCGACGAGGCCGAGCAGGCCGATGCTCTCCTGTTGCACGATCTCCACGCGATTGGCGGCTGCATCGAGCGCCTGCGCCACCGCATCGCTCCGGTCGCGCGACTGGGTGGACTGGCTGGCGAGTCGCGTCGCCATGTCGCGCATCGTGGTGGAGGCGTCGGAAAGGGCGGTGACGAGCTGCGAGAGCACGGCGTCGAAGCGGCCGACGTGCGAATCGAGCTGCATGGCCCGCTGCTGCATGGCGCGCGCCTCGGCCTGCTCATGCTGGCGCAGCGCTTCCTCGGCGCGCCGGCGCTCGCGGCGGGCCTGCTCGCCAAGGCGCTCGCTCGCCTGCGCCTGAGCCAGCGCCTGCGCGATGGCGCCGATCTCGTCGCGCCGCGCAAGGCCCGGCACCGGCCCGTCCCGGTCTTCGCCCTGCACATGCCGGGCAATGGCGCCGAGCGGCTTGATGAGGCGCGAGTCGGCGAGCCGGGCGATGACCATGCCGCCCAGGATCGCGCCGATCGTCACCAGCAGAAGCAGCAGCTCGGCGGCGAAATTCACCCAGCGCAGCACCAGCCGGTCCTGCGTGGCCGTGGCGCGAAGGTCGTTCGTCGCCTGTCCGATACGGCGCAGCAGCGGGTCGACGCCGCCGTAGAACTGGCCGGATAGGAAGAAGTCGAGCCGGTCGTGGTCGCCCGCGTCCAGCAGTCGCTGCAGCCGGGTGATCGCCGCATCGGCATCGGGGCGCAGATTGCCGAACTGGGCGGCGATGTCCGGCGTGGCGGTTTCCAGTTCGCTCCAGTCGCGGCGCAGCTGGGCCTGAATGTCGCGCAGGGCCGTGCCGCCGCCGGTCGCGTCGATCGTCCCGATCCGCACCTTGTCGGCAATTGCCCAGCTCGTCTGATAGGCAGAGGCGATCGTCTGGAGCTGGCTCATCGGCGCGATGCGCTGCTCCACGAGCCGGGCCGTGATCATCCGGTTGACGGTGAGCGTGGCGAACTGGGCGACGATCAGCAGGCCAAGCAGCAGGCCCGCCGCGAGCAGCAGCCGTCCGAGCTGCACGGAAATGGAGGCGCTCCCCGGCCGGGCGAGGCGATCGAGCAGCTTTGGCTTCCAGCGCAGCGGCGATGGCATGGCGGTCCGATTCTCATTGGGCCCGATCGGGCCGGTGAAGCAATTGCGCCTGCCGGATAGTGAAGGAGCCGTTCATGAAAGGTTATCGCGGCCAAGAAATCTATGTAATATCAATGTCATAAATCTGTAACATGAGCGCCTGACCGGCAGCTTGGACGCGGATGCTCGCCCGCGCCCCTGCTTCGCCCGATCCGGGCCGCAGCGCGCCGCGCTCGCGCAGGGGCGCGGCCTGCCTGCGCATTTCGCGCCACCCGCGATCGCCCGTCCCTCGCGGCTTGCATCCTCGGGCGACCCCTGCTAACCGCCCGGCGTGTCAAGGGGGGCGGCCGCGCTGTCTCCCCTGTTTTGGCGCATTCAATTCGACGCTTTCATTTCGACGACGAGAGGCAGTGGCGCGCGTGGAGAATTCCAGCGGTATTCAGGCTAGCTTGGCGGGGCGTTACGCCCTTGCGCTGTTCGAGCTGGCACGGGATGAAAAATCCCTCGATTCGGTCGCGGCCAGCCTTGCGACTCTCAAGGCGGCGCTTGCCGAGTCGGCCGATCTCAGGGCGCTGACCAGCAGCCCGCTGATCGCCCGGGAGGCAACCGCGAAGGCGATCGCCGCCGTCGCCGCCACGCTGGCGCTCGATCCGCTCACCACCCGGACGCTGGGCGTGCTCGCGCACAACCGTCGCCTGTCGCAGATCCCGGCGGTGATTCGCGCGTTCAACACCCTGCTGTCCGCGCACAAGGGCGAGACGCGCGCCGAGGTCACCTCGGCCTTCCCGCTCACCAAGACGCAGCAGACGGCGCTCGCCAAGCAGCTCAAGGCCCGCACCGGCCGCGACATGGCGCTCGATCTCAACGTGGACCCGGACATCATGGGCGGCCTCATCGTGAAGATGGGCAGCCGGATGATCGACTCCTCGCTCCGCACCCGACTGAACAAGCTCGCCCAGGCGATGCGCGGCTGACGCGCCAAAGAATCCGATGAAAGGCTGAACATGGATATCAACGCCGCAGAAATCTCGAAGGTCATCAAGGACCAGATCGCCAATTTCGGCACCGAGGCGGAAGTCAGCGAAGTTGGCACCGTTCTTAATGTTGGCGACGGCATCGCCCGCATCCATGGCCTCGACAATGTCCAGGCCGGTGAGATGGTCGAGTTCGCCAATGGCGTGCAGGGCATGGCGCTCAACCTCGAAGCCGACAATGTCGGCGTCGTGATCTTCGGCTCGGACGCCGAGATCAAGGAAGGCGACACCGTCAAGCGCACCGGCACCATCGTGGACGTTCCCGTCGGCAAGGGCCTGCTCGGCCGCGTCGTGGACGGCCTCGGCAACCCGATCGACGGCAAGGGCCCGATCGTCGCCGAGAAGCGTTCGCGCGTGGAAGTGAAGGCGCCGGGCATCATCCCGCGGCAGTCGGTGAGCGAGCCCGTCCAGACCGGCCTCAAGGCCATTGACGCGCTCGTGCCCGTCGGCCGTGGCCAGCGCGAGCTGATCATTGGTGACCGTCAGACCGGCAAGACCGCCGTCGCGATCGATACCTTCATCAACCAGAAGGGCGTCAACGCCGGCGACGACGAGTCGAAGAAGCTGTACTGCATCTACGTCGCCGTGGGTCAGAAGCGCTCGACCGTCGCGCAGATCGTGCGTCAGCTCGAAGAAAACGGCGCCATGGAATATTCCATCGTCGTCGCCGCGACCGCATCGGAGCCCGCTCCGCTGCAGTTCCTCGCACCCTATACCGGCGCTGCGATGGGCGAGTTCTTCCGCGACAACGGCATGCATGCCGTGATCGTGTATGACGACCTTTCCAAGCAGGCTGTGGCTTACCGCCAGATGTCCCTGCTGCTGCGTCGTCCTCCGGGCCGCGAAGCTTATCCGGGCGACGTCTTCTATCTGCACAGCCGTCTGCTCGAGCGTGCGGCCAAGATGAACGATTCGCTGGGCGGCGGTTCGCTGACCGCGCTCCCGATCATCGAGACGCAGGCAGGCGACGTGTCGGCCTATATTCCGACCAACGTGATCTCGATCACCGACGGCCAGATCTTCCTCGAAACCAACCTCTTCTATCAGGGCATCCGTCCGGCCATTAACGTGGGTCTGTCGGTGTCGCGCGTCGGCTCCTCGGCCCAGACGAAGGCGATGAAGAAGGTCTCGGGCTCGATCAAGCTGGAGCTGGCTCAGTATCGCGAAATGGCAGCCTTCGCTCAGTTCGGTTCTGACCTCGACGCGTCGACCCAGAAGCTGCTGAACCGCGGTGCGCGCCTGACCGAGCTGCTCAAGCAGGCGCAGTTCTCGCCGCTGCCGTTCGAGGAGCAGACCGTGTCGATCTTCGCCGGCACCAACGGCTATCTGGACAACATCGCGACCGCAGACGTCGTTCGCTACGAGGCGGCCATGCTGGCGCACTTCCGTGCCCATCATGCTGACGTCCTCGCCGCGATCCGCGACAGCCGCGACCTGTCCGACGACAGCCGCGCCAAGGTCAAGGACGCGCTGGACGCGTTCGGGAAGACCTTCGCCTAAGGCACATGCTGACGCTGGAAGCCCTTCTTGCCTGGACCGTTCTGTCGATCGGTCTGGTGCTGCTGCCGGGGCCGGACACCTTGCTGGTGGCCGGCCACGCGGCGCGGCGTGGGCTGAAGGCAGGCATGGCGGCGATCGGCGGGATCCAGCTCGGCGGCCTGTTCTACATGGCGCTGTGTGGCTTCGGCTTTCTCTCGGTGCTGAATGCGGTGCCGGGCGTGTTCATGGCGGTGAAGGTCGCTGGCGCGATCTACCTCGCCTGGCTCGGCATCGCCATGCTGCGCGGCGCGATCCGTCCTGCCCCGACGGCGTCGGATGTGCTGCGTCTGGGCGGTTCGCCGTTCACGCAGGGCTTCTTCAGCACCGTGCTCAACCCGAAGGTTGCGATCTTCTTCCTGGCCGCGCTGCCGCAGTTCGTCGGCACCGGCCCGGATGCGCCCTGGCAGGGCATGTTGCTGATCGCGATCGTCTACGGGCTCGGTTTCTTCTGGTGCGCGCTGCTCGCGGCGCTCGCCACCCATGCCGGCCGCAAGGCCGCGCAGAGCAGCGCCATGCGCTGGTTCGAAGGCGCCATGGGCGCCGGTTTTCTTGGTCTCGCGGGCCGTCTGGCCCTCGCTCGGAACGTATAAGACATGGCTAGCCTCAAGGAACTCAAGGGCCGCATCGTCTCGGTCAAGTCGACCCAGAAGATCACCAAGGCCAAGCAGATGGTCGCCGCGGCCAAGCTGCGTCGCGCGCAGGCTGCGGCGGAAGCCGCCCGGCCCTATGCGGAGCGTCTGGAGAAGGTCGTTGCCAGCCTCGCTGGCAAGGTGACCGGCGACAGCGCACCTCGCCTGCTTGCCGGCACCGGCAAGGATGACACCCATCTGCTGGTCGTCGCCAATGGCGACAAGGGCCTGGCCGGTGCGTTCAACGCCAACATCGTGAAGGCCGCGGTCGTCAAGGCGCGTGAGCTGATCGCGCAGGGCAAGACGGTCAAGTTCTACCTCGTCGGCCGCAAAGGCCGCGCGGTGATCGCCCGCACATTCCCCGGCATGATCGTGGGCGAGTTTGACACGACCGCCGTGCGCACGCCCGGCTTCGATGAGGCCGGCGCCATCGCGCAGGACGTCTCGAACCGTTTCTTCGCGGGCGAGTTCGATGTGGCGCATCTCTTCTACTCGGCGTTCAAGTCGGCGCTCGCGCAGATCCCGACCGAGCAGCAGATCATTCCGGTGAAGGTGCCGGCCGATGCGCCCGCCTCTTCCGGTGCCGCAGTGGAATATGAGCCGGATGAGGAAGCGATCCTCGCCGACCTCCTCCCGCGCAACATCACGATTCAGCTGTTCAAGGCGCTGCTTGAGAATCAGGCATCCGAACAGGGTGCCTCGATGACCGCGATGGACAACGCCACGCGCAACGCGGGTGACCTCATCAAGCGTCTCACCATCGAATATAACCGCAGCCGTCAGGCCGCGATCACCACGGAACTGGTGGAAATCATTGCGGGCGCCGAAGCGCTCTAAAACGGATTAGAAGGCAAGGAACGAAACCATGGCAGCGACCAACAATGTCGGCAAGATCAGTCAGGTGATCGGCGCCGTCGTCGACGTGACGTTCGAGGACGGGCTTCCGGCGATCCTTTCGGCGCTCGAGACGAGCAACAACGGGCAGAAGCTGGTTCTTGAGGTTGCGCAGCACCTCGGTGAGAACACCGTCCGCACCATCGCCATGGACTCCACCGACGGCCTGACCCGCGGTCAGGAGGGGGCGGACAGGGGCGCGCGGTTCTCGGCGCCGGCCGGCCCCGGGCCGCTTGGGCGCGCCCGCAACGTGGGCGGCGAGCCGCTCGACGAGCGGGGCCCGGTGAACGCCGAGCAGAAGGCACCGATCCACGCCAAGGCTCCCGAGTTCTCCGAGCAGGCGCCCGAAGCTGCCATTCTCGTCACCGGCATCAAGGTCATCGACCTGATCGCGCCCTATGCGCGCGGTGGTAAGATCGGCCTGTTCGGCGGCGCCGGCGTGGGCAAGACCGTGCTCATCCAGGAGCTGATCAACAACATCGCAAAGGGTCACGGCGGCGTGTCCGTGTTCGCCGGCGTTGGTGAGCGGACCCGCGAGGGTAACGACCTCTATCACGAGTTCCTCGACGCGGGCGTTATCGCCAAGGACGCCGACGGCAACCCGGCGAGCGAGGGCTCGAAGGTTGCGCTGGTGTTCGGCCAGATGAACGAGCCCCCGGGCGCCCGCGCGCGCGTTGCTCTGTCGGGTCTGACCATGGCTGAGTATTTCCGCGACCAGGAGGGCCAGGACGTGCTCTTCTTCGTCGACAACATCTTCCGCTTCACGCAGGCCGGTTCGGAAGTGTCCGCTCTGCTCGGCCGTATTCCTTCGGCCGTGGGCTATCAGCCGACGCTCGCCACGGACATGGGCGCCCTGCAGGAGCGCATCACCTCCACCACCAAGGGTTCGATCACCTCGGTGCAGGCCATTTACGTGCCGGCAGACGACTTGACCGACCCGGCGCCGGCCACCAGCTTCGCACACCTTGACGCCACGACGACCCTGTCGCGCGCGATCTCGGAGCTCGGCATCTACCCGGCCGTGGACCCGCTCGACTCGACCTCGCGCGTGCTGACCCCCGCGGTTGTCGGTCAGGAGCACTATGAGGTTGCCCGCCGCGTTCAGCAGACGCTGCAGAAGTACAAGTCGCTGCAGGACATCATCGCGATTCTCGGCATGGACGAGCTTTCCGAAGAGGATAAGCTGACCGTTGCCCGTGCTCGCAAGATCCAGCGCTT
>Ga0066256_1003824_pt2 | contig 11122 bp, 7 predicted proteins | sample ThiBio_1000_biof_FD_87107 | JGI IMG/M metagenome (GOLD analysis project Ga0066256, IMG submission 87107) | Wastewater bioreactor microbial communities from Cape Town, South Africa - Thiocy_expt_1000_biof (version 2) | ecosystem: Engineered > Bioreactor > Thiocyanate-remediating >... | reverse complement strand
GTAGCGGCCGCAAAGTGGGCCAGGACCCCACGGGCGGCGAGCCCCCCCGCGCCCCGCCCCGGGGTTATGAGGAGGGGTCCCCGCGGGGGCTCATCGCCCTGCCCACCGACACCAGGGTGCAGCTCGACCTCAAGCGCCAGGTCCTGGGCGCTGCCTCGGTGCCCGCCGCTGGCCGCCAGGTGGTGGTGCAGCGCAACGGCAACGTGGCTGTGGACTGCACGGACGACGTGCACCCCGAGGTGGCCTACATCGCCCAGCTCGCCGCCAAGGTGGTGGGCCTGGACATCGCCGGCATCGACATGGTGGCCCGCGACATCTCCAAGCCCCTGCACACGCAGGGCGGCGCGATTGTGGAAGTGAACGCAGGCCCCGGCCTGCTCATGCACTTGAAGCCTGCGGTGGGCGCGCCCCGCCCCGTGGGCCAGGCGATTGCCGAGCACCTGTTCCCCTCCGACGCCGATGACGAAGGCCCCGCGGGCCGCATCCCCCTGGTGGGCGTGGCAGGCACGCGCAACACCGCCACCATCTCGCGCGTGGTGGCCTGGCTGCTGCACCTGAGCGGCCACCACACCGGCCTGGCCTGCCGTGATGGACTCTTTCTGGACCGCCGCCTTGTGGAAGCCACTGACTGCGCCCACTGGGAAGCCGCACACCGCCTGCTGATGAACAAGATGGTCCAGGCCGCCGTGATCGAAAGCGACGCCCGCACCATCCTGCGCGACGGCCTGGCCTATGACCGCTGCCAGGTGGGCGTGGTGACCGACATGGATGGCGTGGAAACGCTGGCCGAGTTTGATGTGCACGAACAGGACCAGATGACCAAGGTGATGCGCACCCAGGTGGACGTGGTGCTGGCCGAAGGCGCTGCGGTGCTCAATGCGGCCATCCCCCAGGTGGCCGACCTGGCCCCTCTGTCGGACGGCGATGTGGTGCTGTATGCGCAGGACGGCACGCTGCCCGTGATTGCCGAGCACCGCGCCAAGGACAACGGCCGCGCGGTCTTCGTGAAGAACGGCCGCGTGGTCCTGGCCACGGGCAGTGCCGAGCATGTGCTGGGCGCCCTGTCCGACCTGACCTTCGGCCGCAACGCAGTGGTGCCCGATACCGACGCCCTGCTGGCCGCCATCGGCGCGGCCTGGGCGCTGGACATTGCCCCCGACCTGATCGGCGCAGGCATCAAGACCTTCGAGCCCGAGCTGGTCCCCACTGCCGCCCTGCGGTCTTGATGGCCCGCCGCGCGTTTGCCTTTGTTTGTTGTTTGACCTCACATCCCACGACCTGAACAGGGCCCCAGTGCCCTGATGGACCACTGAAAGAGACTTCCATGGATGTAACCCGCACCCGGGCCCTGCGCGGCCCCAACCTCTGGAGCCGCCACATGGCCATCGAGGCCGTGGTGACCTGCGCCGAGAACGAGCGCGCCGTGGGCCAGATGGCCGGATTCGAAGCCCGCCTGCGGGCCCTGTTCCCCGCCATTGGCGCGCTGCACCCGGAAACCGGTGGCGGCGACGTGTCGCTGGCCCACGTGCTGCAGACCGCCGCGCTGGCCCTGCAGGCGCAGGCCGGCTGCCCCGTGACCTTTGCGCGCACCACCGCCACCACCGATGCGGGCGTGTACCAGGTGGTCGTCGAATACAGCGAAGAAGCTGTGGGCCGCAAGGCGTTTGAATACGCACAACAGCTCGTCGAGGCCGCACTGGGCAACGGCAGCTTTGACGCGGACGCCGTGATCGCGGACCTGCGCGAGCTGGACGAAGACGAGCGCCTGGGCCCCAGCACCGGCTCCATCGTCGAAGCTGCCGTGGCCCGGGGCATTCCCTACCGCCGCCTCACACGCGGCAGCCTAGTGCAGTTTGGCTGGGGTTCCAAACAGCGCCGCATCCAGGCGGCCGAGGTCGATTCGACCAGCGCTGTGGCTGAATCCATCGGCCAGGACAAGGACCTGACCAAGCGCCTGCTGCATGCGGCCGGCGTGCCCGTGCCCCTGGGCAAGCCCGTGGACAGCGTGGACGAAGCCTGGGAAGTCGCCCTCAAGGTCGGCTTGCCCGTGGTGGTCAAGCCGCAAGACGGCAACCAGGGCAAGGGCGTCACCGTCAACATCACCGACCGCGCCCAGCTCGAAGAGGCCTACAAGAACGCCGCCGACTATGGCACCGTGATGGTCGAGCGCTTTTTGCCCGGCCACGACTTCCGTCTGCTGGTGGTGGGCGACCAGCTGGTGGCCGCCGCACGCCGCGAGCCGCCCCAGGTGCTGGGCGATGGCGAACACACCGTGCGCCAGCTGGTAGACGTGGTCAACCAGGACCCGCGCCGTGGCGAAGGCCACGCCACCTCGCTCACCAAAATCCGCCTCGATGACATCGCCGTGGCCCGCCTGGCCATGCAGGGCCTGACGCCCGACTCGGTGCCCGAAAAAGGCCAACGCGTCATCCTGCGCAACAACGCCAACCTGTCCACCGGCGGCACTGCCACTGACGTGACCGACGACGTGCACCCCGAGGTCGCAGCCCGCGCCGTGGCCGCCGCCCAGATGGTGGGTCTGCACATCTGCGGCGTGGACATGGTGGCCGAGACCGTGCTGCGCCCGCTCGAAGAACAAGGCGGTGGCTTTGTCGAAGTGAACGCCGCCCCCGGCCTGCGCATGCACCTGGCGCCCAGCTACGGCAAGCCCCGCAACGTGGGGGCTGCCATGGTGGACAAGCTGTTTGCCTACGGCGACGACGGCCGCATCCCCACCGTGGCCGTGACCGACACCAACGGCAAAACCACCACCGCGCGCCTTATTGCGCACCTGTTCACCGCGCAGGGCCTGCGCGTGGGCATGACCAACACCGACGGCGTGTACGTGAACGGCCGCCAGATTGACAGCGGCGATTGCAGCGGCCCCAAGAGCGCCCGCAATGTACTGCTGCATCCCGAGGTGGACGCCGCCGTGTTCGAGACCGCACGGGGCGGCATCCTGCGCGAAGGCCTGGGCTTTGACCGCTGCCAGGTGGCCGTGGTCACCAACATCGGCGCGGGCGACCACCTGGGGCTGAACTACATCACCACGGTGGAAGACCTGGCCGTGCTCAAGCGCGTGATCGTGCAGAACGTGGCCCCCACGGGCTACGCCGTGCTCAACGCGGCCGACCCCATCGTGGCGGCCATGGCGTCGTCCTGCCCCGGCAAGGTCATCTACTTTGCGAGCGACCGCCACCACCCCGTGATGGTCACGCACCGCGCCCAGGGCCACCGCACGGTGTACGTGGATGGCGATTCCATCGTGGCCTCGGAAGGCTCTTGGCGCGAGACCATCCACCTGCGCGACGTGCCCATCACGCGCAACGGCAAGATCGGCTTCCAGGTGGAGAACGTCATGGCCTCTGTGGCCGCCGCCTGGGGCGTGGGCATGCCCTGGCAGACTATCCGCCGGGGCCTGTCGGGCTTTGTGAACGACAGCGACAACGCCCCTGGCCGCTTCAACATCATGGACTATCGGGGTGCGACGGTGATCGCCGACTACGGCCACAACCCCGATGCCATGCGCGCCCTGGTGCAGGCCGTGGACGCCCTGCCCGGCAAGCGCCGCAGCGTGGTCATCAGCGGCGCGGGCGATCGGCGCGACGAAGACATCCGCGGGCAGACCGTGATTTTGGGTGCCGCGTTTGACGACGTGATCCTGTACCAGGACGCCGCCCAGCGTGGCCGCGCCGACGGCGAAGTGATGGCCCTGCTGCGCGAAGGCCTGGCGGGCGCCCCCCGCACCACGCATGTGGAAGAGATCCGTGGCGAGTTCATCGCCATCGACGCGGCGCTGGCCCGCCTGCAGCCCGGCGACCTGTGCCTGGTGCTGGTGGACCAGGTGGAAGAAGCCCTGGCCCACCTGGCCCAGCGCTGCACCGAAGGCGAGACCACGGCATGACCGCCGCGCGCACGCTGGCTGCCGCAGCCGCTGTGGCCCTTGCTGCCCTCACCGCCCTTGCAGGCGGCGCAGCGCAGGCTGCCACTGCCGAAAAGATCGGCACCGTGGACACGGCCTTCCAGTGGATCGGCCGCGACCACGACATCATCGTCGAGGCCTACGACGACCCCGGCGTGCAGGGTGTGACCTGCTACGTGTCGCGCGCCCGCATTGGCGGCATCAAGGGCACGCTGGGCTTGGCCGAAGACCGCGCCGAGGCCTCCATTGCCTGCCGCCAGGTGGGGCCCATCAGTTTTCCCGAGCCGTTGAAAAAGCAGGAAGAAGTGTTCAGCGAACGCATGTCCATCCTGTTCAAGCGCCTGCGCATCGTGCGCATGGTGGACCCGGCCCGCAACACGCTGGTGTACCTCACCTACTCCGACAAGCTCATCGACGGCTCTCCGCAGAACAGCGTGACCGCAGTGCCGGTGGACCGCGCCACCGCCATCCCGCTTCGCAAGTGACGGTAGCCCGGTGTGGCCGGGGCATCGCTCAGAAATCAAAAAAGGGGCGCCAGGCCCCTTTTTTGATCGTACATGCCAGTAGCGCTAGTGCAATATACCGGAGCAGCTATCAAATAAATAGCATCTAGCCCTGAGCGGCAATCTGCCGCAGCGCCTGCTCAAACACCTCCACCGGCTGCCCGCCCTGGATCAGGTGGCGCTCGTTGATGATGATGGCAGGCACCGAATGGATGCCGTTTTGCAGATAGAACTGCTCGCGCTCACGCACCTCGTCGGCGTAGCGGTCTGAGGCGAGCAGCGCACGCGCCTCGGCCACATCCAGCCCCACCTCTCCCGCCACACGCACCAGCACCTCGTGGTTGCTCGGGTCCTGCCCGTCGGTGAAATACGCCGTGAACAGTGCCTTCTTCAGCGCGGGCTGCACGCCCTTCTCTTCGGCCCAGTGCAGCAGGCGGTGTGCATCAAAGGTGTTGTAGATGCGGCTGCGCTTGTCCATGCTGAAGGTAAACCCCAGCGCCGCACCGCGCGCCGCGATGGCCTCGCGGTTCTTCTGGCTCTGCTCGGGCGTGGCGCCGTACTTTTCTTGCAGGTGCTCGCCAATGTCCTGACCCGCAGGACCCATCTGCGGGTTCAGCTCGAACGGCTGAAAGTGCAGGTCCAGCGCGACCTCGCCCTGCAGCCGGTCCGCCGCCTGTTCCAGCGCCTTGAGGCCGATGATGCACCAGGGGCAGGAGACATCGGAGACGAAATCGATCTTGAGGGTGGTGGTCATGGGAGGGGTGTACTGATGAGAGATGGCGAATAGTAGGACGGGTTTGAAAACCGCGATTGTGATGGGTGTACCGGAAACTCATGCTCGCCTGGAAGAGCGCGCTGTTGAGTCCTTCAAGGCCCTGTCGGCATACCTATCGGCAAGCTGTCGCATGAGCTGCTTGACCCAATCTACGCCGAACATCCGGGCTAGATGCCGACAGGAATGCGGTATTGAGGCACGCAGCCCCGCCCGCCACTATTCGTCACGGGTGCAACCCACGCGTCGATGCCTCTACCTACCTATGAAAGTGAGGAGCGCAGGACCTAGCAGAAAGGCTCCAAGAAGCAAGATGACTGGCACGCCAACAGCAAACCAGATCATCAGCCTCGACTCCCTCTTGAAATGATGGTTGACGCTCTTGCTCTTGTCAGCGGAGCTTCCTTCTTCGTTGGAATGATTCGGGTGATTCATGAAGTGCTTTCGCAGTGAATCTTATGACTGCTATCGGCCAAAGCCAATCGGCCCAGCAAGCCGCCACTTGCTCACATACGCCGCAGCTCCGTCTTCAACACCTTCCCATAGCTGTTCTTCGGCAACGCCTCCACCCACCGGTATTCCTTCGGCCGCTTGAACCGCGCAATGTGCTCCAGGCACAGCGCATTCAGCACGGCATCGGCCACCGCACCGCCCTCCCCCGCGACGAGGAAGGCCACCACCACCTCGCCCCATTCCGCATCGCGCTGGCCCACCACGGCCACCTCGCGCACCTGGGGGTGGAGCAGCAGTACCTCTTCCACCTCGCGCGGATAGATGTTGCTGCCGCCGGAGATGATCACGTCCTTGGAACGGTCCTTGAGGGTGAGAAAGCCATCGGCATCCAGCGCACCCATGTCGCCGGTGTAGAGCCAGCCGTCCCGCAGCGTCTGCGCCGTGGCGTTGGGGTTATTCCAGTAGCCGGGCATCACGGTGTCGCCGCGCACCACGACCTCGCCGGTCTCGCCAGTAGGCACGGGCTGGCCTGCAGCATCGACCACACGCACCTCTACCAACGACTGCGCCACGCCCACCGACACCATGCGCTCGGCCCAGCGCGGGTGGTCGCGGTCGGCCAGCTGGGCGCGCGACAGGGCGGTGATGGTCATGGGGCTTTCGCCCTGGCCGTAGATCTGTGCAAAGCGGTTGCCCATCACGGCCAGGGCGTTGCGCAGGTCGTCGGCGTACATGGGGCCGCCGCCGTAGACGATGGTCTTGAAGCCCGACACGTCGGCACCCGTGGCGCGCACATGGTCCACCAAGCGGTGCACCATGGTGGGTGCGGCAAACAGGGTGAGCTGGCCCACGCTGGCCGCCAACTGCACCAGCTCGGCAGGCTCGAACCCTCCCGACAGCGGCACCACATGCCGCTCGCCGCGCAGCACCTGGGCGTAGTTGTAGAGCCCCGCACCGTGCGACATGGGTGCGGCGTAGACCATGGCGTCGCCGGGCAGGATGTCGTCCACATCGGTGAAGTAGCAGGCCGTCATGGCCAGCAGGTTGCGGTGGGTCTGCATCACACCCTTGGGTCGGCCGGTGGTGCCCGAGGTGTAGAACAGCGAGGCCAAGTCATGCGGCGCGCGGTCGCACACATCCATGGGCGTTTGGGTGACTGCGGCGCGGTATGCGTCGGAGCCAAAGACCAGCACCGCGTCCTGCGGCGCCCAGGCCTCGCGCACGGCGGGGGCCAACGCTTCAGAGGTCAGGACCACGCGCGCGCCCGAGTCGGCCAGCACGTAGGCGAGTTCTTTGGCATGCAGCTTGTAGTTGACCGGCACCGACACGGCACCCGCCCACAGGATGGCGTGCAGGGCCTCCAGGTATTCGGGCGCATTGGCGGCGTAGATGGCCACGCGGTCGCCCGGGGCCACGCCACAGCGCGTGCGCAGATGAGCGGCCAGCGCAGCGGTGCGGGCAGCCAGCGTGCCGTAGCTCCACAACACCTGGTCGCCATGCAGCAGCGCGGGCTGGTGGGCGTGCAGCAAGGCGCTGCGGCGCAGCAGGTGGGCCATGTTCATCGGGCGCGCTCCAGAATGCTCACATAGTTGGCCACGGCCGATCCGCCCATGTTGAACACGCCCGCCAGCGTGGCGCCGGGCACCTGCAGGTCGCCCGCCTCGCCCATGAGCTGCATGGCCGACACCACATGCATTGACACGCCTGTGGCGCCAATCGGGTGGCCCTTGGCCTTGAGCCCGCCCGAGGCGTTGACGGGCAAGCGGCCGCTGCGCAGCACGGTGCCGTCTTCCAGCAGACGGTGGCCCTGGCCTGCGGGCGCCAGGCCCATGGCCTCGTACGTGAGCAGCTCGGCAATGGTGAAGCAGTCGTGCACCTCGGCCAGCGACAGGTCGTGCACCGCGCACCCGGCCTGCTGCAGCGCCTGCTGCCAGGCACGACGGGGCCCTTCAAAGTCCACCACACGGCGGCGCGCCATGGGCAGGTAGTCGTTGACCTGCACCCGCGCCCGCAGGCGCACGGCGCGGGGGAAGTCGCCCACCGCATCATCAGCCGCCAGGATGAGCGCTGCGGCACCGTCAGACACCAGCGAACAATCCGTCTTGCGCAGGGGCGCGGCAATCATCGGGTTGCGGTCGGACACGGTGTTGCAGAACTCAAAGCCCAGGTCCTTGCGCATGTGGGCCCAGGGGTTGAGCGCGCCGTTGGCGTGGTTCTTGGCGGCGATGCGCGCCATGGTGGCCGAATGGTCGCCATGCGCGGCAAAGTAGTCCTGCGCGATGGACGCAAAAATGCCCGGAAAGCCACCGGGCGGATGGCCCGCCTCGCCGGAGTAGCCGCAGTCACCCAGAATGCGCGTGGTCTCGGCGCCGGAGACAGCGGTCATCTTTTCCGCGCCGATGACGAGGGCGACCCGGGCGCGGCCGGCTTCGATCGCGTCACACGCGCCATACAGGGCCGCCGAACCCGACGCGCAGGCGTTCTCCAGCCGTGTGGCGGGCTTCCAGCGCAGGGCGTCGTCGCACTGCAGGGCCAGCGACGAGGCAAACACATCGGGCGTGAAGCCGCCGTTGAGGTTGCCCAGCCACACGCCATCCACCACCGTTCCGTCAATGCCCGCGTGCTGCAGGGCCTCGCGGCCCGCGCGGGTGATGAGGTCTTCCAACCCCAGGCCGTCCAGCCGGCCAAACGGCAAATGCGCCCAACCCACCATCGCTGCACCCATGTTCATCCTCCATTGATGTGCGCCACGACGGCGCGATGGAAAGCACTGTAGGCAAGCCCAGGCCGTCCGCACAGTCGCCGAACTACCCAAGGGAAAACCCGAAGTGCTGGCGCCATGCGGTGCCCGCGCCATCAATCCCCCACACGCTGTGGCGTTGAAACCGCATTGCCTAGACTGCACCTGACCCAGACACCACAGCGCGCCGTGCGCTGCCTTCTTTGCCCACACCAACACCATGACCCTGGACCAGCAAAAATCCATCCTCACCATCGCCCTTCTGGCCGCGTTTGCCGATGGCAACAAGGACGATGCCGAACGCGAAGAGATACGCCGCATTGCCCAGTCGCTCGCAGGCGACGGGGGCGTGGCCGACCTGCCGCGCATCTACCAGGACGTGCTGCTGCAGCGCGCCAGCGTGCAGGCCGCCGTGCAGGGCCTGAGCGATCCCATGCACCGCCAGCTGGCCTACGAAATGGCCGTGTGCGTGTGCGATGTGGATGGCCGCCAGACCGCAGCGGAGCGCGAGTTTCTGACCCGCCTCAAGGCGGCCCTGCAGCTGGGCGACCCGCAGACGGCGGCATTTGACCAGCAAGCCGATGCGCTGGTGGACGTGGCCGAAAAGGCCGTGCCGATGGCGGTGCCCGTGGTCAGCGCTGCGGCAGCGCCCCTGGCGGCAGCCGCCACTGTCCATTCCAATGCCTCGGATGCGGAGCTGGACAAATCCATCCTCAACTACGCGCTGCTCAACGGCGCGCTGGAGCTGCTGCCGCAGTCGTGGGCGTCGATGGCCATCATCCCGCTGCAGGTGAAGATGGTCTACGGCATCGGCAAGGCCCACGGGGTGGAGCTGGACCAGGGCCACATCAAGGAATTCATCGCCGCTGCCGGCGTGGGCATGACGTCGCAGTACCTGGAGCAGTTTGGCCGCAAGCTGCTGGGCGGCCTGCTGGGCAAGGTGGCGGGCCGCACCATCGGCGGGCTGGGCGGCGCTGCCACGGGCATGGCGTTTTCGTTTGCCACCACCTACGCGCTGGGGCAGGTGGCCAAGCGCTACTACGCCGGTGGCCGGGTCATGAGCACGGCCATGCTGCGCGAGCCCTTTCAGGGCCTACTCACGCCCGCCAAGCAGTTGCAGACGCAGTACCTGCCGCAAATTCAGCAGAAGGCAGCGACGCTGGACGCGGGCCAGATCATGGCCCTGGTACGGGGCAAATAACGAACGCTATTCAATTGATAGCTGCTTGCGCATATTCGACTAGCGCTTGCAGCCGATTTGACTCAAAACCCGTCCCACAGGCACGTAGTGGCCTGCTCGGACGCCCCGCGGCGCGCCACCACGCTGCGCGTACCCGTTGCCGCGGCGCAGCACCTTGCGATTCGGCAGGCAACACACCGCCCGGTGCATGACAGAATCCGACCATGCTCGACCACACGGATCCTGTCGCCTCCATCATCCCGGCCATGTCGCTCGATTCGCCGTCCGACAATGCCATGGCGGCCATGTCGCGGCTGGCCCTGGGGCCCGTGAACACGGACTACTACCTGAAGGTGTTCGAGCGCTTTGACGACACGGGCCGCACGACCACCACCTGGAACTGGGCCGCCTGCCTGTGCACCCTGAACTGGATGCTGTTTCGCCAGCTGTGGGGCGCCGCGCTGGTCTATGTGGCGGCGGCCGAGGGTCTGGCACTGATCGTGTTTGGCGTGGGCCGCTCGTTCTTGCACTGGCCCGTGGGCATCGAACTCGGGGTGCTGGGCGCCTTTGCGGTGCTGGCCTTTGCCGTGCCGGGGCTCTACGGCAACGCCATCCTGTACGCCGACATCCGCAAGCGCATTGCTCGCGCGCTGGCCGCGTCGCGCACCGTGCCGGAAGCCTGTGCGCTGCTCGAAAAGCAGGCCAGCTCACGCAAGCGGCTGCAGGTGCTGGTGCTGGCGAATGTCGTGCTGGGCCTGGCCGCACTGATTGCCTACCTGGCACTGTCCCCCTCGGACGTGAAGCCGCTGGCATTGGAGCCCGCCGTGACGGTGGCGCAGGCCACGGCAGCCGCCCAGGCCGCTTCTGCAACCCACCCCGTGGGGGCCTTGCCGGCGCCGAAGGCCGAACAGACGCCCGCCACACCCCCAACGCCTGCCACCGAGGCCACCGCAACGCCTGTAGCGCCCTCGGCCCCTGCTGCGGCTTCAGCCCCCGCGCCTGTGGCACCCGCGCCTGCAGCAGTCGCACCACCCGCCGCCACCACTGCTGCCCCCAAATCGACCGAGCCCCCGGCCTCTGCACCGCCCGCCGCAGCCAAGGCCTCCACGCCGGTCACCAAAGCTTCCGCACCCAAGCCCGCCACACCCGCAGCATCAACCCGCGCCCCCACGGCTGCGGCCAGCACCCAAGCGCCAACGCGGCGTGAGGCCGCCAGCCGCCCCGTTGCATCCGCAAAGCCCAAGGCCCCAGCGGCTGCAGCCTCCAGCGCCGACACCGCGCTGCCCACGGTGGGCACAGCCCCGGGCTACTACATCAACGTGGGCCTGTTTGCCGAGGAAGCCAACGCCCGCAAGACACAGGCGCGCCTGCTCAACGAAGGCCTGCCCGCGTTCCGCCAGGAGCTGAACAATTCCAAGGGCCGCCGCATCCGCGTGCGGGTGGGGCCTTACGCCACCCGCGCCCAGGCCGATACCGCGGCCGAGGCGATCCGCGCAATGGCGCTGGACGCCGTCGTGTTCAAGCAATAGCAATGTCTGGACGCGGCGCGTAG
>Ga0066256_1005114_pt1 | contig 11123 bp, 10 predicted proteins | sample ThiBio_1000_biof_FD_87107 | JGI IMG/M metagenome (GOLD analysis project Ga0066256, IMG submission 87107) | Wastewater bioreactor microbial communities from Cape Town, South Africa - Thiocy_expt_1000_biof (version 2) | ecosystem: Engineered > Bioreactor > Thiocyanate-remediating >... | reverse complement strand
ATTCAATAACATGTTAGCTTGCCTGGCTGCTTATAACTTTAGAGATACCAAGCCTTCCTTCAGGTCACATAAACGCAATTTCTGGATGAGTTTAGCAGATTAACGTTGTTGAACTCACCCTATTATACCCGTTTCAAAACCAAATAACCACAACTTTTTTTTCAGGCCTTCCAAATATTTTGTTGCCGGTTATTTGCCTATTGCTGCACTCACCAGTTTTTTCTCTCCCACAATCCACACCACATCCCCTTGTTCAAAAATCCAGTTCGATTCAGGATTGAGGAAGCGCTGGCCGTTCCTTTCTACGCCCACCACAATGCCGTGTACAATTGTTCTGATGCCGGAATCCCGTATCGATTTTCCAATGTAGGCAGAGTCGGGCTTGATCGAATACCGCTCCAGGCGCATTTCCACATCGGATGTATTTTTAAGCGTTTTCTTATCCGCGCGCAATAACGCTGCTATTCTTTTTTCCTGCCCATCAGTACAAATAATATACAATTTATCACCCGGAAAAATTTTGTCATCTTTCGTTGGTAAAACAATTGATAACTGGCCCCTTTTTATTGATGCCACGTTTACTCCCACAAGTTCGCGCCATTGAAGTTCCTGCAAAGTTTTTCCGATAACGTTGGTAGCTTCGGGCGATACATCGAAGGTGGTCATGTGGGCATCCCAGGGGGCAAGGTTAGTATTCCTTCTTTCAGCCTGAATGAGCGCAAGCGCTTTTTCCTCCTCAATTTCACGGTTATTAAGGTTGCGGATAAATCGTTCTTCAATGCCATCATACATTTTTTGCAACTGCCTCCGAAAGATCATTATTACCAACACAATCGCCATTGCTGAATATAAAGCAACTTTCAAAGAATAAATATTTCTGAGTAGTAAAATGATGAAAAGCAGGCTCAGGGCTACTTTTACAACGCGCATGATCCAGATGGGCCCAATGTATTTCCGTTGCGTATAAATTCTTGCAAACGCTTCCGTTCTCTCATTTCTTACTACCAGCGCCCAAAGAAAAGGAGCCATGAGCGAAAGGGAAATAATTGTTGCAGTAGCCCCACCGAAATTATAATCCATTTCTGAAAGCCAGGGCAGTAGGAAGGCAGTACTTGCCAATATTATTGTTACGAGAATAACAGAATAAATAATTCCATTCACTAAAAAAGACCGTAGCACTTTAGCCCAATCGCTGGTGGTGCGCAGGGATGTAGCCTCATCGCTGTAGCGGTTTAGTTTTTCCTGCCAGCGGCCGGGTAAATTTTTAAAGATCCAGTTATAAAAAGGCGTGCTGGCAAGAGTAAGAGAAGGAGATATAAAAATTGTGATGGCAGAAACGGCAATGATGATGGGGTAGAAATCGGGATTAATGGCTTTGTAGCGGTTACCGAGCGCCGCTATAATAAAAGAAAACTCACCAATAAGCGTAAGGCTCATTCCTGCCTGCAGCGAAACCTTTAGCGACTTGCCGGAAAGATAGGAGCCCAACCCTATCGTGAGAATTTTACCTAAAATCACAACCAGGCAAATAATGGCCACCGGTACAATATGCTGGGCAACCAGTCTCAAATTGATCAGCATTCCTACCGACACAAAAAATATGGCTCCAAAAAGGTCACGGACCGGTTTTACAAGATGTTCAATCCTTTCAGCCTTTGTGGTTTCTGCCAATAGCGATCCCATGATAAAAGCGCCCAGCGCTGCTGAAAAACCTGCCTGCGAAGCCAGGTGAACCATCAAAAAACACATCGCAATGGAAACGATCAGAAGGATTTCATCGGTTAAGAACTTTTTGGCTCTCTTCAGGATTGTTGGAATAATAAAAATTCCGGAAATGAACCAAAGCACCAAAAAGAAAACCAGTTTCAGCATCGAAAAAAATATTTGCGATCCGTCAACTTCTTTAGTAACAACGAAGGTGCCTAAGAGTACCAGAATTGTTACTGCAATCAGGTCTTCTACAACCAGTATTCCGTACACAAGATTTGCAAAATTCCGGTGTTTCAGCGCCAGGTCTTCAAACGATTTAATTATCACTGAAGAAGAAGAAATAGTCAGGCACGCACCTAAGAAAACGCAATCCATCAACGGCCAGCCCAATAATTTTCCCGTAAAAAACCCCAGAACGCCCATTCCTACGGCCTCGAACCCCGCAGCTACTGACGCCGATCCGCCAATTTTTGTCAGCTTTTTAAAACTAAATTCTAACCCCAGGCTGAATAAAAGAAAAATAACACCAATTTCTCCCCACACCTGAACATCGGTAAACTCGTAAACTGTAGGGAAAAAATTAAAGTACGGGCTGATGATGATTCCCGCGATAATATAACCCAGGATCAGCGGGAATTTTAATCGTTTAAAAATAATCGTAACCACTGCGGCAACCGCTAAAATAAGCGCTAAATCAGTAATTAAACGAGGCAGATGGTTCATACAGTTTCGTTAGTTGAACAGAAGTTTGCTGTCACTCAATATACAAAATAGAAGCCTTGCGGCAAAACAGGTTTTTTAGGATTACCGGGTCCTGACATATTTTCGCCACTTTTCAATAACCTGTCCCATATCCGGGGGAAGTTCACTTTCAAAAAATATTTTTTCACCCGTTCCCGGATGAGTAAAGCCGAGTGTTTTAGCATGAAGGGCCTGCCGCGGGCAAAGCTCAAAACAGTTTTCAACAAACTGTTTGTATTTGGCGTACACAGTACCTTTTACAATTTTATCACCGCCATAAAAATCATCGTTAAATAAAGGATGGCCAATATGTTTCATGTGAACACGAATCTGATGTGTGCGGCCTGTTTCGAGGATGCATTCAACAAGCGTAACATAGCCAAATCTTTCCAGCACTTTATAGTGGGTGATAGCGTCTTTGCCGTGATCACCGTCAGGATACGCTTCGAACAATTTACGAAAACGCAGGTTGCGGCCAACGTGCGCAACGACGGTACCTTCATCCCGTTCCACATCTCCCCAGGCCAGCGCAATATATTTTCTGTCAACGGTGTGATCGAAAAATTGTTTGGCCAGGTGTCGCATGGCAAGCTGGGTTTTTGCCAATACCAATAAGCCGCTCGTGTTTTTGTCAATGCGATGAACCAAACCAAAACGTGGCAGGTTTTCTTCACTGATCGTTGCGTTTTGTTGTTGTAAATAGTAAGCCACTCCGTTGAGCAGGGTTCCTGAATAATTGCCGCTTCCGGGATGCACTACCAGGCCGGCCGGCTTGTTAATGATCATAATGTCTTCGTCTTCAAAAACAATATTCAAAGGAATATTTTCGGGCACGATGTCACTTTCATCAGGCGTTGTGTCAGTGTACACCACAATTTCCTGTATGCCTTTTACTTTAAAGTTTGGCTTTACAGGCTTGCCATCCACCAAAACCATGTTATTATGAATAGCCTGCTGAATTTTGTTGCGGGTGGCGCCTTCAATACGGTTCATCAGGTATTTATCAATACGGTAGGGTTCCTGCCCTTTGTCAGTTTTATATACAAACTTCTCGTACAGTTCTTCGTTGTGCTCCTGTTGTTCCTGTAAATCATCTGTTTCATCCGTTTCAATCATAAACGCGGTTTGTGCAAATGTATTCTATTTACAATTTAGCGATTTACGATTTGCAATTTGGGTTATGAAAATTGCGGCCATGGTGGTGGGGCGGCACAGCTGTGTAGCAATATGCTCAACTAATATATTACTTTTGCAGCCATGGTTCAGGAAGTGTTATTTACAGATGTGGGAAATATGCGATATAAAGATGCGTGGGACTACCAGGAGCGCATTTTAAAGAATGCGGTCGACATTAAAGCTGCGCATCGGGAAGCTATTGAAAAAGCGCAAGACGTGAACCTGTTGCCTCAAACCAAACATCAGTTGCTTTTTGTTGAACACCCTCATGTGTACACGCTTGGCAAAAGCGGCAACATTGAGAACGTTTTGTTGAGTGAGGAAAATCTTGCCAAGCGCGGTATTGATTTTTTTCGAATTAACAGGGGAGGGGATATTACTTATCACGGTCCCGGACAAATTGTTGGTTATCCGATTTTTGACCTCGAAAAATTTTATACCGACATTGGTAAATACCTGCGCAATCTTGAAGAAGTTGTGATTTTAACTATGGCTGAGTACGGCCTGAAAGGCGAACGCTCGCCGGGCGAAACCGGTGTGTGGATTGATCCTGAGAGGCGCGGCTATGAACGAAAAATTTGTGCGATCGGCGTTCGTGCCAGCCGCTGGGTTACCATGCATGGGTTTGCGCTGAACGTGAATACCAGCCTGGATTACTTCAATTTCATTATTCCCTGCGGCATACAAAACAAGCAGGTTACATCACTGCAAAAAGAATTGGGCAGAGAAGTTGATATGAACGAGGTGAAAGAGAAGCTAAAAAAAAATTTCGAAAGGGTTTTTGAAATTGACCTGGTTTAAAAATCTTTGGGTAAATACAATTTGTATTTTTCAAGCAGTTTCCCGTCAGCGTATAATTCGAAATTTACATAACCTGCCGACCCGAAAGTTGACCGGTCGAGCTTGAACCTTTTTTCCTTCAAATCATGCAATTCAAACAAAGGAAGGTTGTATTCAGTGAAAAATTTGATGTCGTATTTGCGGCTGTCAAAAGGAAGTTCTACTCTCACGTACCTGTCCAGCGAAGTGAAAATATATTTTGACTGGACAAATCCGGCAGGGAGAAAATTAGTAGTTGGCGTGGATGGTGAATTGTCCACACTACTGTAAGCTCCCGCTAATCCAAGTGAATCCACAGCAGGCTGCTTCACTTTCGAGGTAAAGAATTTGCCACCCTCCTGCATAACGAAAATACGATAGTACATACTGTCGTTTGGCGCCTTTGTGTCTGCCACGCCATTTTGCATGAGTGAAGGATCAGGTACAATTGCAATGGTTTTAAAGTAATTATTTTGATCGTGAGAACGTTGTACGCTTATCTGCTTAATATCTTTAAAATTGTGTGTCCACGAAATCATCACGCGGCCACCACCAACTTTATAAATGGAAAAATCAGGGAGTTCTTCCTGCGCGTGAACATCTATCGAAAAAATAAAGCCTACAAAAAAAAGAAATAAAGCCTGTTTCATTATATAGCACCTGTGTTTGAACAAAGATAGGGGAGCAAGGCCGATTTGTTAAAATATTAACGTTCCTTTTGGGAGCGAAAAATTGCCCTGTAGCCCGCCACAATGTATGATCAATATTTTGCTGCCCGGTTTAAAATATTCTTTATTGATTAAATCATTTATCGCAAAAAATAATTTTGCTGAATACACAAAATCTGTGGGAATGCCCGTTGACTCATAGAAACTATTCATAAAACGTATCAACCCATCATTATATTTTGCATAACCGCCAAAATGATAGTCATGAATGATATTGACCGGTTCATTTTTATCCGTCAAGAGACGGTAAACATCTCCGTTAAGTTCATAATTATTTTTTAAAATACTGATGCCAAGTATCTCTGATGACTTATTTTTTGAGTTGGTCAGGCCGGCCATCATCGTTCCTGAGCCGATGGAGCAACAGACGGTGGTAAATTTAGTTTTGTCGTAGTTAAGTGTTGCCATTCCGGCTGCGCCTAATGGGCCATAGCCGCCTTCGGGAATGAAATAATTTTCCGGCAACACTAACTCCGTTGGAATTACTTTTCCTTTATAATTTTCGCGGGAAATGAAATGCAATTGCATTCCGTAATTCATGGCATCGGTTAATGTGTGAGAATAATTTTTTGGTTCTTCGCCCCGAATGATGCCGATGCTTCGCAGGCCCTTTAATTTGCAGGCATACGCGGTTGCTACAATGTGGTTCGAATAGGCTCCTCCAAAAGTGACAATCGTTTTGGCATTTTGACTGAGAGCCTGTTGGAAATAAAATTTTAGTTTAAACCATTTATTGCCGCTTACAACAGGATGGATTTTATCGGTGCGCAGGGTGTAAACCTCCACCTCATTTTTACAGAAAGTTTCAATCCTGTCAGTCGTTATTGAATCTTCATGAATGGATACCATACGAATTTTGTAGTTGGCTAATTTAGTCTATTTTTGAACGATGATGACGGATGGTACAGGCGGGCCTGCCCGAATAATAAAGGCGGGTCAGCCCGAATAATAAAGGCGGATCTGGCAATTTTACTAAACTGATAACTAAAATTTAAAAATAAACCAACTTAAAATGAAACCAACATTAGTGATACTGGCCGCGGGAATGGCCTCAAGATATGGAAGCATGAAACAGGTGGAGGGTTTTGGCCCCACGGGTGAAACGATTATGGATTATTCGATTTCTGATGCAGTAAAAGCGGGGTTTGGAAAAATTGTGTTTCTCATCAGGCAACAGTTTGAAGAAAATTTCAGGGAAAAATTTGCGGCGAAACTGGATGGCAAAGTGAACTATGAATTTGCCTTTCAGGAGTTGGATATGTATTTGGACGGAGCACAAATTCCAGAAGAAAGAACCAAGCCCTGGGGCACGGGCCACGCGGTACTTTGCAGCAGTAGTAAAGTGAACGAGCCTTTCGCGGTGATTAATGCTGATGATTTTTACGGCTTTGATGCGTTTAAAAGGGCGGCTGATTTTTTAACCAACGAGTGCGATGAAAAAACCTATGCAGTGGTTGGTTATAACCTGATGAAAACATTAAGCGATCATGGAACCGTAAACAGAGGTGTGTGTGCGCTGGATGAAAAAGGTGATCTTGCCGGTGTGGTAGAACGCATAGGCATTGGCCTGAAAGATGATAAAGTGATGGTGGAAGACGGCCTGGAACCACAAGAGTTAAAGCGCAGCGATGTGGTTTCAATGAACTTCTGGTGTTTTCACCCATCGGTGTTTGAGTTGTATGAAAAAGATTTTAAAGCTTTCATTGGTGAAAATATATCAGTGCCCAATTCGGAGTTTTTAATACCTGAAGTGGTTGATAATTTTATTAAAAACGGTGGCGTGGTGAAAGTGATCCCTACTTCAGCGCAGTGGTTCGGCGTAACTTATAAAGAAGATGCGCCTGCTGTGCAAAAGCAGTTGAACGATTTGATTGATGCAGGAGATTACCCTGAAAACCTTTGGGGGTAACCATTTGAAGAAATTTAGTAAATGGGCCTGCAAATTTTGCAGGCCTTGTTTTTAAAAGTAAATACCTACAGTGGCACTTAAGCTGCTCATTCGGGTATTGAAATCGGTGTCCGGGCCGGTTGGAGAGTTTCCAAACACCGGACGAAATGTTGTACTGTAACGGAGATCTAAAAATGCACGATCAGAACCTAATTTAATGCCCACGAGCGGGAATAGGTTAAATGCGCGTACATTTTCCAGTTCTCGTTTCATTTTTTTCTGATCGCCTTTCGCTGCGAAACCTTCAATATCATAATAGCGGTAAACCCGTTTTCTGTTTACAGGTACAGCCGGTGCAACACCTCCATACACTGAGATACCGACAGTGTTAAAACCGGCACGGGTATCTAATTGTAAATACACAGGTAGTTCCAAATAATCAGTTTGGTAAGTATAAGTATCATAAGCTTTGGATTTATTTCCATCTTCATCCAAAAGGTAAACCTTTGAGTTGTGGTACCGATATTTGGAGCCTCTGGCAGCAAACAATAGTTCGCCTCCAATTCTTGTAGCATTGTTTATCATAAATTCTGCGAAAAAGCCACCAGTGGCGCCCGAGCGAAAAACTTTTTGAAAGCCGATATAGTCCTCCGAGTATTTACTGTTTTTAGCAAAGGGATCAATATCTTCAGAAAAACGGGAGAACACAAGGCCACCTTTTACGCCGGTTCTGAATTGAGCCTCAGTTGCTGGTACTATGCTGATAAAAATCGCCATAGTCAGAAATAATTTTATTTTCATAAAGCTTACTTTGGTGAGAAGTCCACAATAAAGCTATTCACGAAACGCTTTAAAACAATTTCCGGGTTTGTAAAAATGTGTTAAAACAGGAATGCGATAAAAATAAAAAGCGGTATTAGAACCTTCTCATATCAAGAGTACAAAAACCGCAGTTTTGGATATTCGAAAATTATCCCCTATTTTTGGTAAACCAATTTTTGGTAAACCAATTTATTGTATGAAAACGTTGCTCGCAAAAAATTTCAAAGCCATCCAGATTGAATCTCCGGTAGATAAAATAATTAGCCAGATAAGGCAGATGATAATATCTGGTGAGTTAAAACCTGGCGACAGGCTGCCCGCTGAAAGGGCTTTATCTGAAATGTTGCAGATAGGAAGAAGCTATGTGCGTGAAGCCATTCACAAACTAGAATTTTACGGACTGCTGAAAACCAATCCTCAAAGCGGCACTTACGTTACTGGAATAAGCATTAAAGTGCTCGATACACTTATTTCTGATATTATAAGTTTTAATAAAGACGATTTTAACTCTTTGCTTGAAGCACGATATTATCTTGAATTGACCACCGTGAAACTCGCAGCAGAGAACAGGACGGAAAAAGATCTTCATGAAATAAAGAAGGCTGCGATGGAATTCGAGCAAAAAGTAAAAACTTCCGGCAAAGCGATTGAAGAAGACATGATGCTTCATGTAAAAATAGCAAAGGCTTCCAAAAACTCTTTTCTTGAATCAATGGTACTTGCATTAATACCAGATCTCATTCAAAACATAGTTGAAAATAACGTGTGCGGCAAAAACAGGAGTATAAAATCTATCCCGCAACACAGCGCTGTTTTAGATGCTATTGAAGACCGCAACACTAAAGGGGCGGAAAAGGCTATGGCCGAACATTTGGCCGACCTGCTCGCTGTAAGTAAAAATAATATGGAAGCCATAAAAAACATTTCACAATAATTTATAGCTAACGATTAAAGTATGAGTCGTTTGAAATTTTACATATTGCTTGTTATTATTTTATCTGTTGGTTCTATTAAAGGGCAGAGACATCCCAATATAATGATCACAAAAGAAAATGTTTCAGCGATAAGGGATGGGATAAGAAAATATCCGCTGCTTTTAAAATCATTTGAGGTAATAAAACTCAATGCCGACAATGCGTTGGCATCACCCATTAATGTATCTACCCCGAAAGACGGCGGCGGCGGCTTTACACATGAGCAACATAAATTAAACTACAACAACATTTTTAACTGCGGTGTGGCGTACCAGGTTACCGCTGAAAAAAAATACGCGAAATACGTAAACGATATTTTGTTGGAATACGCTGCGCAATATAAAAACTGGAAACTGCACCCGGCCAGAAAAACTGACCAGCAAAGCGGAAGGATTTTCTGGCAATCGCTGAATGATTTTGTGTGGCAGGTATATGTCATTCAGGGCTACGATATGGTGCACGATGCTATTAGCAGTGAAGACCGCTCGAATATTGAAAACGATCTCTTCCTTCCAATATTAAAATTTATTACTGTAGATGGTTATGAAACCTTTAATAAAATACACAACCACGGAACCTGGGCCATTGCTGCAACTGCTCGCCCACCCCTTGGGCAAAAGCGTTGTCGCCAAACACAAACACCGGCACATCCGCCCCCAGAGTCAGGCCGAAATGGATTTAAAAGGCTCAAAAAAGGACGGGGAAACAGGTTACTGGGCGCAACTTGACCAACTTTTTTCGCCGGACGGCTATTATGCGGAAGGCCCGTATTATCAGCGCTACGCCCTGTATCCGTTCTTGATTACTGCAAAAGCAATACATAATTACCAGCCCCAAAAAAATGTTTTTAGCTATCGTGACAGCATTTTGGCCAAAGCCGTAAATACATGTTTACAATTGACTGATGCACGCGGTTATTTTTCCCGGTTAATGATGCAATTAAGGATAAAACTTTTGAAAGTATTGAATTGGTGTATGGTGTAAATATTATTTATGCTGATGTTTCGGCTGATAACAGCTTATTAGATATTGCCCAACAACAAGGCCGTGTAACTGTTTCTGATGCGGGACTACTCGTTGCTAAAGCGATAGCAGAAGGGAATGCTGTTCCTTTTAAATATACCTCACAATGGATAAGGGATGGAAAGGATGGGGGCGAAGGCGGGGTGGGCATTTTGAGGAACGGTACAAATGCCGACCAGCAAATTGTGCTGTTAAAAGCCGGTACACAGGGTATGGGGCACGGGCATTTCGCCAGATTGAATTTGTTGTATTACGACAATAACAGCGAAATATTTTTCGACTATGGCGCAGCCCGGTTTTTAAATATTGAATCGAAGAGAGGAGGGCATTACCTGCCTGAGAATACTACCTGGGCCAAACAAACGATTGCACACAATACTTTGGTGGTTGACAGGTCGTCGCATTTTAATGCGAATCTTGAAAAGGCTGAACAGTTTGCACCCCAACTTGAATACTTCAGCAATAAAGATGGTTTACAGGTGGTGAGCGCATCGGAGATAAATGCTTATGATAATACCAAACTAAAACGCATTGTGGCATTGGTTTCTATACCAGAACTAAGCAAACCCTTGCTGCTGGACGTTGTAACAGCTATATCAGATAAATCACATCACTACGATTTGCCTTTTTGGTATAAGGGCCAGTTGGTCGCCACATCTTTTAACCTGAAAGCATTTACCACGCAATTGAAACCAATGGGTATTCAAAACGGTTACCAGCACATTTGGCTGAAGGCGGTTAACCAGCTTGATAAAAGCGGTGGCTATGTTGGTATTCTTAACAACAACCGGTTTTATACCACTCATTTTATTTCAGAACAACCCTTGCAGGTAAGTATGGTTTCCACCGGTGCCAACGATCCTGAAATGAGCCTCACACATGAAAACGGTTTCATGCTTTCTGCAGAAGGAAAAGGGGAGACAAATTTTGTAAGCATCACGGAAACACACGGCTCAGTCAATCCTACTGAAGAGGCCGTATCGTTTGCAAAAACAAGTCTTTCGGATCTGAGTTTTGTTACATCGGCAGCCGAAAAAATTTCAGTTTCTTTTAAAGTGAAGAATAAAAAATATAACGTTCAAATCGATCGAAATAACAAAAATAATTTTATTCACTTAGAGCCTGTTTAAAAATTAAATGTAAAAAAGATTATGGGCATTGTTAAAATGAGGATAACATGTTTTCTTTGAGATACTAAGCTTAAAGAAGATATGTATTCGACAGATTTAACTGATGCCCAAT
>Ga0066256_1005111_pt1 | contig 11126 bp, 10 predicted proteins | sample ThiBio_1000_biof_FD_87107 | JGI IMG/M metagenome (GOLD analysis project Ga0066256, IMG submission 87107) | Wastewater bioreactor microbial communities from Cape Town, South Africa - Thiocy_expt_1000_biof (version 2) | ecosystem: Engineered > Bioreactor > Thiocyanate-remediating >... | reverse complement strand
GCCCCCGGGTTGGGGCCGGGGGCGAAGGCCCCGTCGCGCCGAAGGCGCGAGCGAGGCTGCCGCCTCGCGCTCCGCCCGGGGGACACCCCCGGAGCCCCCGCCTTTTATGGATTGGGAGCTTGCCGCACGCGCCGCCATGTCCCTTCTCCCCGTTCTTACGGGGAGAAGGTTAGGATGAGGGGCGGCGCCACTTGCCGACGTCGGGGTTTGCCGTCGCCCTCACCCCGACCCTCTCCCCGCAAGGGGGGAGAGGGGGAAGAACAGCGCAGCGACCTCTGCGATCCCCTTGGCCGGCCTGTGGAAACAGTGTGCGGGGATCGGGACCCGGTGCCCCCTGCCGTGTCGCGCAGGGCGAATCACCTATCTTGCGCACAAACCAACGACCGGGACCTCATGCGCTTTCCGCCGCACATATTGGACGATATCCGGGCCCGGCTGCCGGTCAGCTCGGTGGTCGGCCGGCGCGTGGCGCTCAAGAAGGCTGGGCGCGAATGGAAGGGGCTCTCACCCTTCAAGAGCGAGCGCACGCCGTCGTTTACGGTCAACGATCAGAAGGGCTTCTACAAGTGCTTCGCCTCCGGCGAGTACGGCGACATCTTCACGTTCGTCATGAAGACGGAGGGGCTGTCGTTCACCGAGGCTGTCGAGCGGCTGGCGGCCGATGCGGGCGTGATCCTGCCGAAGCCCGAGCCCCGTAGTCAGCGGGCCATGGAGGAGGTGGACACGCGGGCGCGGCTGATGGCGCTCGTCGAGGCCTCCGCGAAATTCTTCGAGGCGCAGCTCATGTCCTCGCCGGGGCAGGAGGCGCGGCGCTATCTCGAACGGCGCGGCGTCACGCGCGAGACCATCCAGCGGTTCCGGCTCGGCTTTGCGCCCGCGGGCCGCGAGGTGCTGAAGGCGCATCTCGCCAAGGAAGGCTTCACAGTCAAGGAAATGGGCGAGTCCGGCATGGTCATCATGGGGGATGACATTGCCGTGCCCTATGACCGCTTCCGCAATCGCGTGATGTTCCCCATCGAGGATCTCAAGGGCCGCGTGATCGCGTTCGGCGGCCGCGCGCTCGATCCTGATGCGCCGGCCAAGTACCTGAACTCGCCGGAAACGCCGCTCTTTCACAAGGGCAACCAGCTCTACAACATCCATCGCGCCCGGCCCGTGGCCTTCGAGACCTCGCGGATCGTGGTCGTCGAGGGCTACATGGATGTCGTCGCGCTCGATCAGGCGGGCTTCCAGGCGGCCGTGGCGCCGCTCGGCACGGCGCTCACCGAAGCGCAGGTGCAACTGCTCTGGCGGGTCGCGCCCGAGCCTATCCTCTGCTTCGACGGCGACAGCGCCGGCCAGCGGGCGGCCTATCGGGCCGTCGATACGATCCTGCCGCTGCTCAAGCCCGGATACAGCTCCCGCTTTGCCTTTCTCACGGACGGCCAGGACCCCGATGACCTCGTGCGCCAGCAGGGTTCGGCGGCTTTCGAGGCCGTCCTCGCGCGGACCAAGGCCCTGTTCGATGTCATGTGGGAGCGGGAGCTGGCCACTCAGCCGGTGGCGACCCCTGAGCAGCGTGCTGCCTTCGAGCAGAAAATGAAAGCGCTGGTCGGCCGGATCGGCGACCAGAGCGTGCGCGAGCACTATGAGCGCGAGGCCCGCCAGACGCTGTTCAGCCTGAACCGGGCGGTGCTGCGGGAGCTGGCCGGGTCGTCTCCGCGTGGTGCGGGCGATCGCCGCATCGCCGGTCGCCAGAACAATGTTCAGATGGATTGGCGCGTGCGCGAGCGGGCGCGTCTGCAGCAGAAAGGGCGTCCACCGACGGCTGCGGCGCCAGTCGCCAGCAGCGAGCTTTCGGGGCGCCTTGTGGCCGTTCCTGCTAGGGAAGCTCTGATCCTGAAGGCCCTCGTCAACCATCCCTGGCTCATCGAGGAGCACGCTGAACGAATCGCGGCAATGGAGTTTACCGTCCCGGCCCTCGTTGGGCTGAAAGACGCTATTTTGGCGGCTTTGGCGGAGGAAATTCCACTTGACAGTGTAAGCCTACGCAACCATTTCTCCGCTGTAGGCTTGTCCCAAGTCGTTGCCCTCGTCGAGCGTGCGATCACGCATAAAGGCGACAAGTTCGCCGAACCAGAGGCCGACCAGGACGCCGTCGAAACCGGTTGGTGTCACGCCGCGACCCTGCACGAAAGGCAGGTAGGGTTGCGGCGGGATTTGGTTGTGGCCGAGCAAACGTGGCTTGAGGAGCAGAGCGAGGACGCCTTTCAGCGCCTCTGCGAAATCAAGGCCCGGCAGAACCAGGTCGATGACGGCGAGACGGAAAGGGAAGAGCGCACAGCATTGCCATCGGGTCGGGTGCAGCCGTGAGGCATGAGTGTCGGATCATGCCACCGCTATGCGACCTAGAAATGGCGAAGGAAGTGCGCGGGGGGACAGCATTGGGCCGCTTTGTCATGCCGATGCGTTTCGTGGTCGCGAGTGCGGTTCGCTCGTTCCACGTCGTGCGCGGCGTCGTCGCAGGTCCGGACAACTGAGGTTCTTGCCCCAGCAGGCAACCATTTCATCGAGGTGAGATCACCATATGGCGACGAAATCCGAGGAGAAGGCCGCCCCCGCAGCCGAGACCGCCGAGAAGGACAGCCCGCTGCTCGATCTCTCGGATCAGTCGGTCAAGAAGCTGCTCAAGGTCGGCAAGCAGCGCGGCTACGTCACCTATGACGAGCTGAATTCCGTGCTGCCCTCCGAGGAGGTCTCCTCCGAGCAGATCGAAGACACGATGGCGATGCTCTCCGAGATGGGCATCAACGTCGTCGATTCCGAGGAGAGCGAGGAAGCTGCGGCCGATGACACGCCGGACGCCGCGGACGAGGAAGACGGCCGTGCGATGACCGTGCAGTCGCTGCCCGCGAAGACCGAGGGCCGCGCCGAGCCGGCCGATCGTACGGACGATCCCGTGCGCATGTATCTGCGCGAGATGGGCACCGTCGAGCTGCTGTCACGCGAGGGCGAGATCGCGATCGCCAAGCGCATCGAGGCCGGCCGCGAAGCCATGATCGCGGGCCTCTGCGAGAGCCCGCTGACCTTCCAGGCCATCATCATCTGGCGGGACGAGCTCAACGAGGGCAAGGTCCTGCTGCGCGACATCATCGATCTCGAGGCCACCTACGAAGGTCCCGAGGCGAAAGCTGCGCCGCCGCCCATGCCGAACGGCAACGGCGGCGCCGACGCTGACGATGAGGCCGAGCGCGCCGAGGGGGGCGAAGGCGAGCCGCGCGGCGAAGGCGAGATGGACGAGGACGACGACTACGAGAACGCCGTCTCCCTCGCAGCCATGGAGCACGAGCTGAAGCCGAAGGTGCTCGAGACCTTCGATGCCATTGCGTCGAACTACAAGAAGCTTCGTAAGCAGCAGGACAAGAAGCTCGAGCAGCAGGTCGCGGGCGAAGCCGGCTCACGCCAGCAGCAGAAGGCCTACGAGAAGCTGCGCGAGGAGATCGTCAAGGACGTCAAGAGCCTCTCGCTCAACAACGCCCGTGTCGAGAGCCTCGTCGAGCAGCTCTATCGGATCAACAAGAACCTGATCAGCTTCGAGGGCCGCATCATGCGGCTCGCCGACAGCCACGGCGTCGTGCGCACCGCCTTCATCTCCGAGTACTACGGCAACGAGCTCGACCAGACCTGGCTCGACCGTATGGCGAACTCGAAGTCGAAGGCCTGGGATCGCCTGATCAAGGCCGAGCGCAAGCAGATCGAGAAGATCCGCGCCGAGATCCATCAGCTCGCGAGCGAGACGGGTCTCGAGATCGCGGAGTTCCGCCGCATCGTCAAGAGCGTGCAGAAGGGCGAGCGCGAGGCACGCCAGGCGAAGAAGGAGATGGTCGAGGCCAATCTCCGGTTGGTGATCTCGATCGCCAAGAAGTACACGAACCGCGGTCTGCAGTTCCTGGATCTCATCCAGGAAGGCAACATCGGCCTCATGAAGGCCGTCGACAAGTTCGAGTACCGGCGCGGCTACAAGTTCTCGACCTACGCGACGCGGTGGATCCGTCAGGCTATCACGCGCTCGATCGCGGACCAGGCGCGCACGATCCGCATTCCCGTGCACATGATCGAGACGATCAACAAGATCGTGCGCACGAGCCGGCAGATGCTCCACGAGATCGGCCGCGAGCCGACGCCGGAGGAGCTTGCCGAGAAGCTCGCGATGCCGATCGAGAAGGTCCGCAAGGTGCTGAAGATCGCCAAGGAGCCGATCAGCCTCGAGACGCCGATCGGCGACGAGGAGGATTCACACCTCGGCGACTTCATCGAGGACAAGAACGCGCTGCTGCCGATCGATGCGGCCATCCAGTCGAACCTGCGCGAGACGACGACGCGCGTGCTCGCCTCGCTCACGCCGCGCGAGGAGCGCGTGCTGCGTATGCGCTTCGGCATCGGCATGAACACCGACCACACGCTCGAAGAGGTCGGCCAGCAGTTCTCGGTCACGCGCGAGCGCATTCGCCAGATCGAGGCCAAGGCCCTGCGCAAGCTCAAGCACCCGAGCCGCAGCCGGAAGCTTCGGAGCTTCCTCGACAACTGACCCCACAAAAGCCCCCAAGGAAACGCGGGGGCTTTTCTTTGGTGTGCCCGCCACGATCTGCGGCATGACGTTCTCGCGCATTCGCGAAGGCAAGCATGAGCGGTGCGCCGCTTAACGCTGGAACCTCCTCGCTGATTGACTCGTTTCTGCCCGGGCGCCACAAGGGCTCCCGGGCATTTCCTCTTCTTGGCGGATCGAGCCGTGCGCCTGACCATCGTGGCCTTCGTCGCGCTTCTGGTCTCTTGCTTTTCAGGCACCGCATCCGCGCAGCCGGCGCCGAGCTTCCAGGCGCGCTGCAGCGAGCTCAAAGACAGTATCGCGGCACTGAAGGGCCAAGAGGAGCGCGAGCTCGTCACGATCGAGGTCGTGGGGACGCTTCAGATCGTGCGCGAGGAGAACGGTCTCGCGTTTCTCGGCCTCTGTGGTCCACCTGATCCGCGCGTGCTTTGCATCACCTACGAGGCGGGCGGCCGGCAGGCCGGCGATCGCGTTGTCGTCGTGGGCTCCGTCCATCCCGCGGGCGATGATTTCATCCAGCTCGATCCTTGCCTGCACTACACCCCGACCGCCGAGGACAAGGACTGACAGGCGCGCGCATTGGAGGTGCCCATGCCCGATGGTTACGAGACACTCGGCGAACCATTGGCGAGCCGGGCGCAGTTTTTCCGCCGCCTCGGTGCCAATGTGGCGCTGGCGCTCGCGCTCATTACCGTCTCGCTGGCCGTCGGCATGGCCGGCTACCACTGGCTCGGCGGTCTCGGTTGGATCGATGCCTTTCTCAATGCGGCGATGATCCTTTCCGGCATGGGGCCGGTGGATGCGCTCCAGCACAATGGCGCGAAGATCTTTGCCGGGTTCTATGCCATCTATTCGGGCCTCCTCGTCGTCGCGACGACCGCCCTCATTCTTGCCCCGGCTTTCCATCGCCTCCTGCACCGCCTCCACGTGAAGCACGAGCAGGATCCCGACGACGACGATGAGGCGCCGGTATCGGAAGTACGCCGGTAGCGCCTCGCCGCGCGGAGCGTTAGGCTTGGCGCGGGATCACCTCACGAGGAAATGCTCATGTCATTCTGGAAGAAGCTTTTCGGCGGCGGAGGCGGTGTCGACGGTGGCGGCGGTGTAGACGGCGGCGGCGGCGCGCCTGCGCGCTCGGTCGAGCACAAGGGATTTACCATCGAGGCGCGGCCCTACCAGGAGGCCGGCCAGTACCAGGTTGCGGGCACGATCAGCAAGGAGATCGGCGAGGCGAAGAAGGAGCACCGCTTCATCCGCGCCGACCGCTTTCCGACGCTCGATGAGGCCGCCGATTTCGCGCTGATGAAGGGCCGCCAGATCATCGATCAGCAGGGCGACCGGATCTTCGACTGAGACGGTCGATCGTGCGGGACAATTGACCGCCATGGGGTTTGCCGAGGCGCTCTCGCGGTTGTTCGCGGCGGGGCTCTCCCCGCTTTTCGACGACAGGATGAACCAATGAAGTACCCGATGACACTCGCAGCCGCGGTGCTGCTTGGCCTCTCGGCTGCGGCTCAGGCCCAGCACGCGGGCCACGGGAGCCATGCCGCGCCCAAGGCCGCAGCCGCCAAGGAGACGCCGGCGACCAAGGCCTATCGCGCGGCGAACGACAAGATGCATGCCGGCATGAACCTGAAATTCTCGGGCAATGCCGACGTCGACTTCCTGCGCGGCATGATCCCGCATCATCAGGGGGCGATCGACATGGCCAAGGTCGTGCTCCAGCACGGCAAGGACGCGCGCGTGCGCAAGCTCGCCGAGGAGATCATCCGCGCGCAGGAGCAGGAGATCGCGGAGATGCGCAAGTGGCTTGCTGAAATGCAGAAGTAGGGGCCCTCGGAGACATTCGATTGCCCGACAGACCAGGCCACACAAAACAGAAACGGCGCGGACCTAAGCCCGCGCCGTTGTTCTTTTCAGCATTGCCGGATCTGGCGCGCCCGCGGCTAGTGTCCCTATCCGTAAGTTCGCCGCACCTCGATGCTAGCGTCCCAAGCGAACTTCGGAATCGAGAAATTCGCTCGATGCCGTGCCGCGAGAGCTGGCGAATTTCTCGATCATCACGCTATGTGCCGGCCATGATTGTTTTGAGTGTCGTGATCATGCCCTGCTTGCAGACATCCGGCGAGACGTACATGCAGGCAAGATCGTGAACGCCCGTCCACGACATCTGGGCCGCGACGTAGACGATGATGGCGAGGCCGATCCAGCTGATCCAGGGGTAGGTCGCGAGCAGCTTGGCGATGTAGTTGGCCGCGACGGCCATCAGGACGATCGCGATGGCGAGTCCGACGACCAGGATGATGGTGTTGCCCTTCGCGGCGCCGGCCACAGCGAGCACATTGACCAGCGACATCGAGACGTCGGCGATGGTGATCTGGACGACGGCCGCCCAGAAGCTCATCTCCTTGATCTTCTCGCTGCCATTCTTTGGCTCCTCGACAGCCGCAGCGCCGAGCGAATGCGGTTCCGGCTCGTGCCCGCCGCGCAGCTCCTTGTACATGTTCCAGCACACGTAGAAGAGCAGCAGCCCGCCGAGCAGCATGATGCCCTTGACGGCCAAGAGCTGCATGGTGATGCCGGCGAAGAGGATGCGCAGGATGACGGCGGCCGCGATGCCCCAGAAAATGACCTTGCCGCGGATGGTTGGATTGACGCGAGACGCCGCGAGGCCCACGACAACGGCGTTATCACCGGCCAGCACGACGTCGATCATGATGATCTGGAGCAGCGGCCAGAGGTGAGGCTGCAACGTTTCCCACATATTGCGATGAATCCTTCCCCTATGCGGCTTCGATGACCGCTGCGCGCCCTTGTTCCCCGCGGGCGTGTGAACGTTTCAGCAACGGCGGATCTTGCGCGCGGCGAGGCCCCGCCGCCACAATTATGGGGGGCCCACGCCCGCGGGGCCGCCCGACACGCAGCGGGTAGCCCCCGCGCGAGCAGGAAGCGCGTGCGTGCCCTGAGCGACGCGCCGATAGCGCCCACATGGAGGTAGCGCACTATCCTGTGAACGCGCCAGGATTGCAACACAATGTCGTGACGCAACGGCCCATGTTCAATGCCGGAGAAGCAGAGGAGTGCGTGACAACATGCCCCAGATAACCTTCGTCCGCGCGACGAGCGGTCCTGGCCTCTACGAGCTCACGGACGAGATCGCCGACTTTGTCACCGCGTCCGGCGCCGATGTGGGCCTGCTGACCGTTTTTGTCCGTCACACCTCCTGCTCGCTGCTGATCCAGGAGAATGCCGACCCGGACGTGCGCCGGGATCTCGACACCTTCTTCCGCCGCCTGGTGCCGCCGGCCGACGATCCGTCCATGCGCTGGATCATCCACACGACCGAAGGGCCGGACGACATGCCGGCCCACATCAAGGCGGCCCTGACCCAGACCTCGCTCGGCATTCCGATCTCCGCCGGCCGCATGGTGCTCGGCACCTGGCAGGGCATCTATCTGTTCGAGCATCGCCAGCGCCCTCATCGCCGGAAAATCGTGCTTCACCTGAGCCCTTGAGACCGAGGGAAGGTGGTCGGGACAAGGCTTTGTCTCGGCTGGACTTGCGTAGCGGTGGGGGCGATAAGCGCGACCGGGCCTGACCGGCGCGGCCGCGGCCGGCGCACGAGGGGGCACATGGGCATTTTCAGCGAGATCTTCAGCTGGTGGGGCGGCAATACGTGGTCCAACCGCATCTATACTGCGCTTCGCGGCCGTCTCGTCGGAACGGATGACGAGGGCAACCGCTACTACACCCAGACGAAGGGCGTTGGGCCGCTCGGCGTGCCGCGCCGCTGGGTCATTTTCAAGAACGGCGCCGAGGCCTCGAAGATCCCGCCCGAGTGGCACGGCTGGATGCACTACACCGTCGATACGCCGCCCACCGAAGAGAAGTACATGCCGCGCCCGTGGCAGAAGCCGCATGTACCCAATATGACGGGGACGCCAGCGGCCTACCGCCCTGCCGGCTCGATCCTCGCATCGGGCACGCGGCCGCGGGCGACGGGCGACTACAAGCCCTGGCGGCCGCAGTAAGCCGGCCCGGCAGCCCGGGAGCATGGGATCGGCCACGGCGTGGCCTATTTTGTGTGATGGCGTTCTAAGCCGCTCATCGGTCGTAGCGGCAGGCGTGCAGTTGCCGCCGAGGGAACGGGGATCGGATGCACGCGAAGGCACCACATCGATCGGCAAGGGGACGCGGCGCCGGCATGTTGCTGGCGATCATGTCTGCGCTCGGCGTGCTGACGGCTGCGACGAGTGCCAACGCCCAGCGGATCGAGAACCAGACGGCCGTGTTCGCGGCGCTCGACAAGGTGACGGCGCGCATCAGCCCCCTCAATGCGGGGCTCAACACGTCCGAGACATTCGGGGCCCTCAAGGTGGTGGCGCGTGCCTGCTATTCGCGCGGGCCGACCGAGCCGCCGAAGACCTCAGCTTTCGTCGAGATCGACGAAGTCATGCTGGACGGCTCGACACGGCGCATTTTCACGGGCTGGATGTTCGCCGAGAGCCCGGGCCTCAATGCGCTCGAGCATCCTGTCTTCGATCTCTGGCTGACCGAGTGCGCCAATCCGGCACGCACGGCGGCCGTGCCGCGCTCCGGTGCGCCCGCCGCTGCGGGCCAGGCTCCGCAGGGCGAGGCCGACACGCAGTTCCGCCGCCGCGTCAGGCGGTAGATTGCGCGGCCCCTGAAGGCCGCGCCTGCCTCATTCCCCGAATGCCTTCGACTTGATCTCGCTGAGCTTGCCGTCGCGCTCGGCCGTCTCGCGCAGCAGTGCCGACGGCTTCCAGTGGCGGCCGTACTGCTGATGCCAGGCGGCGATCTGATTGTAGATCTCGCGCGCGCCGATGGTGTCGCCCCAGAACATGAGGCCGCCGCGCCAGCGCGGGAAGCCGAAGCCGTGGAGCCACATCACGTCGAGATCGCTGGCGCGGATGGCCTTGCCCTCTTCGAGGATCTTGCAGAACTCGTTGATCGAGCCGAACAGCAGGCGATGCAGGATCTCCTCGTCGGTGAACGCCCGCGGCTTGTTGCCGAGCTTCTCGGCTTCCTCGCGGATGATCTCCTTGACCACCTCGGAGGGACGCGGCGTGCGGTCGCCCGGCTCGTAGTCGTACCAGCCGGCCGAGGTCTTGAGACCCTTGCGGCCCATTTCCACGAGCCGGTCGGGGATGGTGAGCATCCGATAGTTGGGATCGGCGGCCTTGCGGCGCTTGCGCGTGTCGTAGCTGATGTCGAGGCCCGACATGTCCGCGACCGCGAAGGGCCCGACCGGATAGCCGAAGTCGACCATGACCTTGTCGACCTGCTCGGGCAGCGCGCCTTCCTCGATCATCAGGTTCTGCTCGAGCGCGAAGGGAATGCGGCTGCGGTTGGCGGCAAAGCCGTCGCAGTTGCCGGCATAGGCGCTGATCTTGTTGATGTCGCGCCCGAGCTTCATGGCAGCGGCGAGCGTCGTCGGCGCGGTCTTGCTCGCGTTCACGACCTCGAAGAGCTTCATGACGTTCGCGGGCACGAAGTAGTGCGTGCCGGCGACCATCTCGGGCCGCTTGGTCACGGCCGCGATCTGGTCGATGTCGAGCGCCGAGGTGTTCGTGAAGAGCAGCGCCTCGGGCTTCATGACGGCGTCGAGCTTCTGGAAGACTTCCTTCTTCACCGGCATCTGCTCGAAGACGGCCTCGATGACGGCATCGCTGTCGCCGATCTCCTCGTAGGTCTCGACGGGCGTGATGAGCGCGAGGCGCTCGTCCATTTGCTCCTGCGTGAGGCTGCCGCGCTTGACGCTCACCGCATAGTTGTCGCGAATGCGCTGCATGCCGCGATCCAGCACCTCCTTCGAGGCATCGAGCAGCTTCACGGGAATGCCGGCATCGACGAAGCTCATGGCGATGCCGCCGCCCATGGTGCCGGCGCCGACCACGGCCATGGTCTTGATCTCGGGGGGCTTGAGATCCTTTGGCAGGCCGGGAATACGCGCGAGCTCGCGCTCGGCGAAGAAGGCATATCGGAGCGCCTTGGCCTCCTCGGAGCTGACGAGTTCGAGGAACAGGCGGCGCTCCTCGGCAATGCCCTCGGCGAACGGCAGCTTGGTCGCGGCTTCCACGGCGGCAATGCAATGATAAGGCGCCTTCTGGCCGCGGGCCTTGCGCGCGATCGACTTCCTCATGGCATCGAACATGCCGGGATCAGCCTTGGCCTCGTCGATCTTGTCCGTGCGCGCGCTGACGCGTGGGAGGGGGCGCGCGTCGGCAATGCGCTTGGCATAAGCGATCGCGGCACCGCGCAGGTCCGCGCCGTCGACGATATCGTCGATGATGCCGAGCTCCTTGGCCTCTGGCGCCGGTACGTGGCGGCCCGTGACGATCATGTCGAGCGCGGCCTTGGGGCCAATGAGGCGCGGCAGGCGTTGCGTGCCGCCGCCACCCGGCAGGATGCCGATCAGCACCTCGGGGAGGCCGACCTTCGCGTCTGCAACGGCAATGCGGTAGTGGCAGCCGAGCGCGTGCTCGAGGCCGCCGCCGAGGGCATAGCCGTGAATGGCGGC
>Ga0066256_1005100_pt1 | contig 11145 bp, 17 predicted proteins | sample ThiBio_1000_biof_FD_87107 | JGI IMG/M metagenome (GOLD analysis project Ga0066256, IMG submission 87107) | Wastewater bioreactor microbial communities from Cape Town, South Africa - Thiocy_expt_1000_biof (version 2) | ecosystem: Engineered > Bioreactor > Thiocyanate-remediating >... | reverse complement strand
CCCATGCAGCTCTCTTCGCATTGGCGGACAAATCCGGTGATGCTCTTTTCAAGCGCTTTGAGTCCCCGCAGCTTGGAACGCACGTCCAACAGATGTTCCTGGGCAAGATCGCGGGCCTCCATGCAGGACCGCTGACGGTCCTGCATCAGCGAGAGCAGTACGCGAACCCGGTCTTGGAAAAATCAAAAGCGCGGCATCGCCGGATGAACGTCAGGCGCTGGATATCATCCTCACCATAGCGCCTTTGGTTGCCGTCCTGACGGCCGGGCCGGGGCAGAAGCCCTATCGTCTCATAGTAGCGGATGGTGGGCGCGTTTGTGCCGCTGCGCGCCGCTACTTCGCCGATCCGGTATCCGCCCATATCACCCTCCCAAGGGGCTTGAACCTTCGCCGTCCAATCGCGGTGGGGGCTGTTGCCCCCGGGTTGGCGCAGATGCATCCTTTCGAACAGCACGATGTGGAGGACGAACGGGATGAACGATGAGCAGCCAATCAATATCGAGCTTCGTGTTCGCAACGTGGGCGCACTTTTCAATGATCTCGATCCGTCGCCGTTTCAGAACAAGGATCTTGACGACGATGCCGAGGATTTCATCGTCGGCTGGGCTCGGGAATACAGTGTCGCAACGCCGCTTGCCCTGGGTATCCATGTGGAGGAAGCTCCCGACAACGATCCTTCTGAAATGGTGCGCGAAGCAATCCACCATTACTTTAGCTATCGAGATCAGTTGCCCTCGTTGGAGTTCCGCCGCGTTATGAGGGAAGGACGGACCAGCCTGTTCATCGGCCTGCTCTTTCTGTTCTCCTGCCTTCTTGCGCAAACCTATTTGCCTTCAACAGAAAATGCCTTCCTCTCTTTCCTGCGCGAAAGCCTCACTATCGCTGGCTGGGTGGCGATGTCCCAGCCGCTCCAAACCTATCTCTATGACTGGTGGCCCATCCGTCGGCGTCACCGCATCTACTCCAAACTGAGCCGTATCCCTGTAACTCTCATGCTCCCGAAAACCTATTCCCGTGAACAGCATGAAACGTGGAGACCAACATGAAGATCGTATTGATCGGCATAACCGGACGTGTAGGTTCAAGGCTAGCGTCGGAACTTCTCAAGCGAGGCCATTCGGTGACAGGAATTGCCCTCCATCCCGAGAAGGCCGAGCCACGAGAGGGGCTGACGCTCGAACGCGCGGACGTCAGGGTTGCTTCCGAACTCGCTCCGCTGCTGACGGGCCACGATGCCGTGATATCGGCGACGCGTTTTGTCACATCGGATCCGGAGGCGCTGATAGCAGCCGTGAAATTAGCCGGGGTCAGCCGGCTGCTCGTCGTCGGTGGCGCTGGAAGCCTTGAAGCAGAGCCGGGCAAATCGCTTCAGGACATGCCGGATTTCCCGCCTGCCTATAAGCCCGAGGCCGCGGCAGGAAGCCGGTTTCTGGAGACGCTGCGGCGTGAGAAAACGCTCGACTGGACCTTCCTGTCGCCTTCGGCGGAATTCGCGCCAGGCGAGCGTACTGGAAAATTCCGGCTTGGCGACGATCGCCTGCTCGTTGACGCAAACGGCAAGAGTCATATTTCCATGGAAGATTTCGCCATCGCCATGGTCGACGAACTGGAGCATCCGAAGCACAGCCGCTGCCGTTTCACGGTCGGCTATTGAGGAAGAAGCATCCATGGAAAAATCCTTCATCGAACAGCAGCGCAGACGTCTTGAACAACTGCGTCTGTAGCTTCTGGGTCCGGAGGAAGCGGCGCTAGCGAGGGAGCGCACGGCCAAGGAAGCCAAAGGAGACGAAAGCCGGACATTCGAGGCCGCCGCCCAGGATATGGCCGAAAACGAGATTCATCAGTCGCTTCAGCTTGTTCTCGCCCGCCGCGCGATGAAGGCCATACCAAGCCCGAATGCAGAACGAAAATTGGCTACCCACCCGAAGCGGTTAGCCAAAAAACGGTCTAAGGTGCTGGAATTGTTATCCCTGATGGGAAGGGTGGCGGTGCCGGAGGGATTCGAACCCTCGATACGGCTTTTCAACCGTATAACGGTTTAGCAAACCGCCGCCTTCAGCCTCTCGGCCACAGCACCACTGGGGTATTCTGACTTTTGCTAGAAGTCATTCTGACTTAATTACCATACGCCCGGCTTTTGACCGGTTTTTTCTCCTGGCCGCAAGCCTTTTTTGCTGCACCGCCTCAATGAATCTGCCGTCCGGGTGGACATAATGCTCAGCCGCTTTGCGGGTGCTGTGTCGCGCAAGACCCCGTATCTCGTCAACCGTCCCTCCCGCCGCACCGGCCTCGGTCTGGGCTGTCCTGCGGAAGTCCTGCAACTGTAGGGTTTTCGGGAGGTTCGCGGCCTCGCGTATCAAATTATGGTACTTACAAAGGGTGCTGTACACCCATTGGCCGCCTAGGCGGTCATTGACAAACATTGGGGCTTCCGGCGGCAGGGTTCCCCGGGAGGTCAGATAGGCGTCCAACGCAGCCTTGGCTTCGGGAAACAGGGGGATGGGGGCGTCGGTGACGCCAGTTTTGGTCCGGACGTTGCTGATCGCCCTGCCATCATAATTTCGGACCTTCAAAGTCCGAACATCAACGGGGGATTGCGCGGTGCTATCAAAAACGAAGGCCATTACCGCGATAGACGTCCAGCCCAGCTCATAAGCCATCTCAATATATGACGCAGCCTGTTCAGGGCGCCATTGCACGGTTCGCTTCTTAGGTGATTGGACCACTACGTCTAAGGCAGGGTTCTTGCTAAGCCAATTCTCCGAGACCCCCCAACTCAGGCAAGAGCGGGAAGCGCCCATGATATGATAGGCCCAGGTGATAGAAACCTCGCGCTTCTGGCGTTTGTAGTATTCTTTCCAGACAAGCGGCGTCATGGCCGCGACAGCAGTGTCACCGAAATCAAACTCTTCGGAGGCTTTAAAAGCAGCGACCAGCAGCGAGAAGCTTCCTGGCTTTGGCCCGTTGTCACCTTTGCGAATGCCGTGCCTAATCTCGTCTGCAAGTTGGTTGAGTTGGACGGCCCGCTGTTTAGCAAGCGATTCGACCCTACCAAGTGCTTCAGCAGCCATTCCTAATCTCCGCAACGTCTTACTAGGATTCCAAAAGTATGCGGTCTCACCACCGGCAACCCGCTTGATGAGCAAGTGCCTGATCTTATCTTCTCCCATAGCGCGCTATCTGTAGTGCCTCCTCTTCCATGCTCCCCTGTGTTGAAATTTCCAGTCTTCGACCGTGCCAGCGGTCGAACCACTCCTTCACCGCTTCCCGAAGAAAGAGACCGTCAGGGCCGGGACCGGGGAAGTCGGGGTAGTGGGTATGAATCTCCACGCCCCAACTCGCGGATCGCCTGAACCAATGTTGTGCAACTTCGCCCGGCGTAAGCCGCTGCGAATGATCTGAAAGGCTGCTAGGACGTTTCATCGGTCCGTCAGTTTGCTTATCACTGCAAGATCCGGGGATCGCGCCGATGCTGAGCCACGGCTTATTTAGCCGAGGCTTTGCGAGCGACGCGGCGGAGGACAACGGTGGCCGGCGTGCTGGTCGTCGCCCTCACCACGACCGGATGGAGACCAACGAAGCCGATCCGGTGCGCGAGGCCGAGCTTGTTCATGGCGAGCAGGTAGTAGACCTGCTCCCTTGGCTTCAGCTTCGGCGAGGGCTTCCGTGTCTTCCAATGCCCTTCGTGGTTGAGGTACGCAATATGACGGAAGCCCTGCGGCTTCAAAATATAGCTGACGCCCTTGGCCGAACCGTCGAACGGCTCAGGCGAAACCCATAGCGGGCGGTATATGTTCGGGGCAGTCCCAAACAAGTCCCTCAATGCGCGCCAAATATCATCCCTGCTCTCAGCGCGCACGACGCCATATACATGAGCCTGGAAATACCGCTTTTGCCCATCGTGAAGCCTTCCGCGGAGAAACTTCTCCGTGTCATCGTTCGCGCTGATGTCGATCCCCAACGCCGCGAACAAGACCCTAGGGCTGGCAAGCAGTGCGCGCCGAATACGTTCGATCAGAGGTCCAAGCTGGGCAGCAGGCAAAGAGTGGATGGCGGTCTGGCCTTCGGGCATTACAAAATTGAAGGCCCAGTCACTATATCCCTTATCCGACTTGCTGAGCACCGGAGCCAGCGCCGTCACTAGCCAGCGTTGATCCATCTGGCCACACCAGAAGCACCCTTGGGATCCGCATGGGGACTTTTTCCGGCAAGAGCCGATGATGATGGAGAGTGCCGATGCACCAGAAACTTTACGAAAGGCTTTGTGCTTGAGGCTCTTGGCAGCCTTCTTCGAATTGCTGCGGGCATCTTCTGGGGTGGGGGCCTTCATCCAAGGCGATGAACCTGGCACACGAAGGCGAGGATCGCGACGGATTAACCTCACCATGTCGGTAGTCAGCGCCCCCGGTGCGCCCGCCACCTTCCATCCCGGCAGAGCTTTGGAAGTCGCGCTTTTTGTTTTAGCGGCTGGCTTCTTCCAGTGCCACCTAACACGACCGCGTCCGTTGGAAACTTGATTGATGTCTGACATTGACCCTCTCCATTAGAAAAGAGCCAGCCATCTATATTCAGAAATTGGACTAGTCACTGACCGGAAAAAATTCCGGACAGCAGAGCGATTATCTCAATCGCGCTTGCGAGGGGCACTTATCTTGGAACGCCGTTTTTATAGCGTCAGCTTCCTGCAGGCTGACGCGCTGTAGTTTGGGTTGGCTTGAGCGAACGCTGGTCAACTGAGGGCTAAAGGTGCTGGTCCAATTTCCGTTCGCACCAGCTAGGACCTTCTCCCAGAAGTACCTGGTGTAGGACAACCATTCCGGAAGGTGTTCAACAACGTCGGCGAGTGGCGCTTTTCTAAGAATACAATGGAGAAGGGTCTTGTCACCGATAACAACGTTCTGTGCCCCGTACAGCAATGCAAACGCGTTCCGATGTTCCCTTAACAACTCTTGGACTTGGCTACGTCCAAGTCCCGTCATCTTACCCTTGCTTCCTTTGGGAGGTGCGATGGAGGAAAGCGCCTTGCTGGCTTTTTCGATGCTAGGCTTCCCATATGTTTTTTCGTCAGAACTAAGTTCTCGGTAGTGATGGTCGAACACCGCCGCAACTTTCGTTAAGTTTTGAAGGCCGGCAGTGTGCCTTGGCCTAGATCGCTCCTTCGATGTCTTTGTGATCTTGGTCTTCTTCGGGCTTTTAAAAGCACCAACGATTTGCTCCATGCCGCCAATCGGGAAATAGACTTTCTGGTACAGGGACTGAAACTCTGGGCTGACAAAAGCCCAGGTATAGGCGATGCCATTCAGAGCCGCCCTCTTGCTCGGCGTCATTTTTTTGGTGATCCGCTTGCCAGCCCATCTACCTCTGACAATAAAATCCGCGCGGGTTTGCTGTTCAGCCAACATCACAGCGCGGGCAGTCTGTTTAGCAATTGCTTTTTTGGCTGATGACTGATTGCTAGACCGCTTTATCCAAGCGCAGATGCCTGCCCAAAGTATTTCCTTGTGACAGAAGCAATCCTCTTGATCGCTGAGCAATACGGAAAATGCGACGTCAAGATTTAAACCAGCAAGACCACTTTTGCTGATCTGTAGGCCCCTCGCAGGAGAGAAGGTTGCCGTCTTCGGCGAACTGCCTTTGCCATTAGATTTATTCTGGGCGGAGCTTTTACGAATGGCCAAACTCCTTCTCGGCTATTAGAAAAATTGTTGAAGGGCAGCGCTAAAAACGCGATGTAGGAATAAAAATCCGAGCTTTTTTCGAGTGTTACCACCGTATTATTATTATAATTACACCCCTTATACCTCTATCCCATTATACCTATCACTATGATCATCAATGAATCATATGCCACTGGATAACTAACCATCATCCTCCAAAAATATATTGGAGGGCCCTGGATTTCCGGATTTTCGTTGAACCTGTACTGCACCACAGGCCGTGAAATAGAGCAGAGAAAAAGCGTGATTAAGATGCAGAAATCCGCACCAGATACGCAAATCGTACCTGTTCCAGGCCCACCAAGTTCGATTCTCTAAATCTGTAAAGTAATTCTAGCGGTCTGATCGTCAGCTGCTCGATCTACTTATAGATGGAAAAACTAATGGGTAAAAAGCTGGACTACAACAAAGTAACAATGAAGAAGCGGATCCACCGGGAGAGTCGGGAGGGTCACATTCCCGCATATGATTACGAGCTGCTCGAAAAACGGAAGACCCGCCCCAAGTTCTCAAAATATTGGCATCTAAGTCTGATCCAAAGCGAGGACGTGGCCGGCTTATGCGCTTTGTTGAATCGGAAATTTCGGTCGCTCGGGAATGAGGCTGGCGAAAAGATGGCCAGGGAGTTCGAGGATCGCCTAAGAAAATGCCAGCAACTCTCGCAGGCGCAGTTGGCTTTGATCTTAGTGAAAGCGGCGGAGCTTCAGTTGTTGCGGAAACCGAAGTCATGGTAGTGTGCTGACCGCAATCAGCTAATTTGCAGATTCAAGCTAGTTCGACCCTCGATCTAAATACGAAATCACCTGAAAAACTGTTTTCAACATCGTTGTTTACGCTTGCGCTTTGGGCGGGCCTCGGTAACTGCTTCTGCCCTGGCAAATTTGCGCTTTTCTCGATACCTGGTGAGTTTCGGAAGTTTTTGCGGCATTTCGCTGCGGTGAAAATTACGACTAATGATTTTCAGTTGGGGCAATCACCTATTGCTGAGGTCGTTCGCTCCAACGGACGATCATACAAGTCACTTCGCTAGAATTTTCTTCTTCATGCGGTCAAATTCATTTTGATTGAGAACTCCGTCTTCAAGAAGCGCAGTTAGCTTACCAAGCTGATCGAGCTTTTCTGTCATGGGCGGAATCTGGTCGGGCGCTAAGGATGGCCGTATTGCCGACATCGCTTTTGGAGCATCTAGGTTTCTATTGGATGCCTTACCGTTTTTGATACCGAAGACAAATTGAATGGGCCGAATGACAAGCCAGACGATAGGCCGGGTTATCAGCCACCAAATCCCCCGGACTAGCAGCAGCACAAATTCCAAGATCGCCATTGCTGCCGCGACCACGGCCGCCCAAAAAATGACGGTCAGGACACATGACGCAAATATGATTAGCGCGAACAGAAGCATGGTTAGACCTCAACTCGCCAACACTTGAGATTTCATGCGTTCAAACTCGTCCTGGCTGATCGTGCCTGCGTCTAGAAGGGCTTTCAGTTTACCCAACTGCTCTGCCCTTTCCGTCATGGATACTTGCGATGTAGCTAGCGCGGAACTCTGGGAGGCGGGAAGAGTTGAGGGATCGGATAATGGGTCTTGGCCGAAACGGTTTGGCCCCACCGTGCCCCGTTGGCAGAACCATACAATTTTGATCAGGGACAATATTGGGATCAGGTTTAACCAGAACCACCAACCAGTCCGGTCTGTATCGTGAAGGCGGCGGACCTCCAGCGCGATCCCGGGCGGTGCCAGCACCAACGCCAGTGCTATGCCGATAGGACCAAGAAACGCGGCCGGGATCAGCAGCATGAGGCAGAATAGAACGAAGTACCAAAGCTCTGATCGGGATGCCCGGCCCGTAAAAGTGAAGTACTGGCGAAAGCACGAGCTGATAGCGGCGGAGAAGCTCACTGTAATCTCCTTTGCGTATGTATTGAGAATTGGCGGGGGCTGATCGTGAGAGGAAATGCGGCACCCCTTGCCCAAGGGTTCATCAGGCGAATGGCCGCGTACGTGTTGGCCACGGTACGACTTTCGCTGGAACTGAAATGATCATGGGATCAGCCGGAAAAGCCCGGTCAGGTCACTACCCATGCCGCAATGCGGTTCTACGGTCGCATGGAGCACGGTGACATTGGAGGGCGAGACCTTCACAATAATCTTCCCGGGATTTTCTTTTAGGTCTTCCGCCGTAATCTCTGCTGTGTCCGTCTCGAAAGGGACTAAGTCGGCATTGATTTCGCCATTCACAAGCTGACCCTCCGCGACGAGAGTGCAATCTGCGGCGGTGTTGCCGCCTGCCGGCGGTCCTGCGCCATCGATAGAGATGCGCCACCGTCTGTCACGCTTCGCTATCGTCATATTTGCTGAGGCGGGCGAAGTGCGGTGGTACGAGCCGCCCGAGAAATTCGCGTCGACTTGCGGCATGGCTGGCGTCTCTGAATCGGCGCCCCCACTTTGCGCTTCGGACCGGCTTTGGCTGGTGTTGACCTGATTTGCCTCCCAGGTCTCCTGCCCCGACTTGCCGGATATGGCAAAGTTGGCGATGGCGGCCAGCAACCAGAAGCCGAGTATGCCAGCATAAATCCATCTAGCCTTATCTGAGATTGGCGCCCAGCCTGTCTCTCGCCAACGGTAAACCTTACCCGTGGCTAGTATCAGCAAAGCGATGGGGAAGGTCAGGATGAGGCAGGTCAGGGTGATGACCAGCCAAAGCCTCCTTAGAAGCGGAGGGGAAATATGATTGGTAGGTTCTGTCATTGTCATCTCCTTTGAAAAAGGTAAGCGACTTCATGCCTGCATCCGCGATGCAGGTTTGCGCCGATATTGTTTTTGGTTGTGGGTGGCAGGCCGGATAATTCCCTGCGACCTTGATTAGGTCCTGGCCACTTCTTGTCCCCTCGCTGCTGCAAGCAGTCCCTGCTGGCCACAAAATACATGATATACCAGATAAACTCAAACGGACTGTTCCGTTGAAGTTGGCGCATGGATATGCGCAAGCTGGTGGGCCGGAATGTTCGGAAGGCGAGGAAAGAGGCAGGACTTACTCAAGAGCGCTTAGCCGAGAAGTCAGGCTTGACCCAGCAATACATTAGCGATCTGGAGCGGGGTACGCAGAACCCGACAGTGATTACGCTGTACGAGTTGGCTACGGTATTGGAAGTTATGCCGTCGGACCTTATTCTCGCTGAGAAGGCGCGGCGCGCTCGCTAACTTTTAGTACTCATCCGCCAGCATCACCGTAAGAACGCGCTTGGTGCTCCCGGGATCTGACGGGTCTTCCGCCCCTGCCGTCATGTCGCTGTTGTAGTAGTCAATCTTCCAAAAAACCTTGTGCTCATCAAATACCAGGGAGCCGAAGTCGTGCTCGTCATAGGGATCATCCTCTGGTCGGAATGTGCTATAAGCCCTGACCTGGCTGAGCAGTCCAAGGACATTGGGTAGCCGCGCAATACCGCTTGTGATGACGACCTGATCGCCAACAAAGGTCTGCCGGAAGCGGTCGTTGAGTTCTCGGATTCTTTCTGTGTTGCACATTGCTATTTCACCGTTGCCAGAAGGCCTACGGCGAGCCGCCGCGTCTTGAACGTGCCAAGGCTGGGGTATCCGAACCATTTCAGAGTTAGGGTTTTGCCATCGGGCGATACCTCTTCGACGATGGCGAGGTAGTAGCCGTCCTCGCCGGGCTCAGTGGACTTGGCCAGGCACTTGCTGCCCTTGGTCAGGGCGTCCCACAAATTGAGGCCTCTGCCTGTATCTTTAGATGCGGTGGCTGGTGCCTCGGACTTCTCGTTCTGATTAGACGTCGTCATGGCGTACTCCTATGTTCGGCCAACGTGTTGTTGACCCGGGTTGAGGCGCCGAAGGATTTCGGTGCCGATAGATTTTCGGAAGACGACGAGGGGATTGCAGATTTGCAATCGGCCGGATCTCATCGGCCGCTGATCGGTAAATTTAAAAAATGCGGTTGCCGGTTGCCGGTTGGTGGCTTCGGCGCGGCTTGGTCAGCCAATTTTGGTCGGCCACCGCTGGCGGCGGCTACGAGCGGTACGGTAGCAATTTCGGCTGTCAGTGGCCGGTCAGCGCCAAAATGGCCGTCAGCGGCTTCGTCTGGCTCGCTGGTGGCGTTTTAGCCGCCGATGGTGGCCGCTGGTCGGCTGGTAGCGGCCGATTTCAGCCGAAAACCGCTGAAAATCAGCAGGTTGCTATGCTGCGCCGCTATGTTACCATGGGTAACTTAGGCGGGTCAACTCGGGCTGGATGGGGCGCTGAACACAGTATGAAACCTAGGCTAACCGTCTCTAGCTGTTAGTTGAGCAAAAAGTTGAGCCAGAGCGACAGGCGTTCGCTGGCTGAGGCGCTTGCTAAGATGATGCGACATACGCGAGCATCAACATCGCTAAATTCACGCATCTTCACATTTGTAGTGTGGGCAGACTATGGCTGACGACTGCTGCAACGCCAAGAGCAAGGAATTGGAACAGCTGGCGCAGCAGAGTGACCAGCGACGGGTTCTCGTTATCGTTCTGGCAATCAATTTCGTCATGTTCATGATCGAGTTTGGCGGTGGTTTGCTGGCCGGTTCTGCATCACTGATGGCGGACAGCGTCGATATGCTGGGTGATGCTCTGGTCTATGGCGCTAGCATATTTGTGCTGACGCGCGGGCCCCGCTGGAAGGCTGGAGCTGCTGCGCTTAAGGGGGGGATCGTACTGATATTTGGGCTTGGCGTCCTTGTGCAGACCGGATTCAAGATCGTTTACGGAGTGCCGCCGTCTTCCGGGCTGATGCTGGTGTTCGCGGGATTGGCGCTGGTCGCCAATCTGACCTGTCTGGCGTTGCTGTGGCGCTTCCGTTCGCAGGACATCAACATGTCGAGCACCTTTGAATGTTCGCGCAATGACGTTGCGGCCAATATCGGCGTTCTGGTGGCCGCGATGCTGGTGGGCTGGCTCAATTCCGCCTGGCCTGACATTTTTGTAGCGGCGGTGATTGCGGCGCTTTTTCTGCGCTCAGCTTACGGCCTCCTGTCACAGTCGATCAAAGAAATTCGGGCGGGATAACCCCAAAATCCTGATATTTTGCAAGGGGGTGGCCATAGTTACGTCGCCCGGATCAAAACGGTACACCACGCGTCCATTGATTTGAAACTATCGGAAAGCTATTTCTCGCATGTGGAAATGTTCGGCCCCCATCTGCTTCGACCTGTAATCGCGGCGCTCTGCGTCGCGGCACTCCTCGGATCGGGGGAGCTCGAACTGGATCGGCCGGGCGCCTACTACTGGCCCGAGTTCGCGGCCGCGGGCAAGGCGGACATCTCCGTGCGCACGGGGCTCAGCCATCGGGCCGGCAGGATCGGGGGGCCGGGGGGGGTCCCGGACGAGGACCTGGCGGCCCGGGGCTCGGCGCGTGAGAAGCTCGCCGCCGCGCGGCCGG
>Ga0066256_1005099_pt1 | contig 11148 bp, 13 predicted proteins | sample ThiBio_1000_biof_FD_87107 | JGI IMG/M metagenome (GOLD analysis project Ga0066256, IMG submission 87107) | Wastewater bioreactor microbial communities from Cape Town, South Africa - Thiocy_expt_1000_biof (version 2) | ecosystem: Engineered > Bioreactor > Thiocyanate-remediating >... | reverse complement strand
GGCGCGGTGCGGGAGGTTGCCGGGGGGGGGGGCGGCCGGGGGGGGGGGGGCGTGGGCAGGGGGGCGGGGGCCGGGCGGGCGGTCGGGGGGGGGGAGGCGGGGGGAGGGGGGGGCGGGGGGGTGGGGCGGCTGGCGGGTGTGGAGAATGGTGAGGCGGCGCGGGGGGGGGGAAGGCTGGGGGGGGGGGAAAGGGCGGGCAAAGCCCCCGCCGATGATGATGGCATCTTCGGTCATGGTTCATCCTTTCTATGGAGCGAGCGGCATCGTTCGGCCGGCCGGTGCCGCCCGTTCGATGCAGGTCTTGGGAATTGGCTGCCTTCAGCCGGTATCGGCCCGGCAGTGTTTCGCCGCCACCCGGAAATCGGCGGCGAGGTCGGCCAGCGTCGTGCCGGCGAAGCGCGCCATCAGGATCGCCTCGGCATCCTTCAGCGCCTCGCCGATCACCCGGTTGACGGATTGCTCGACTACGCAGCCCGGCATTTCCGTCGCCGGGCCGATCTGGAAGAGGATCGGCTCGCCGAGCACATTGTAGATGTCGAGCAGCGAGATTTCGGCGAGCGGCCGGGCGAAATGCCAGCCGCCGCCATGGCCGCGGCCGGATTGCACGATGCCGGCCTCGCGCAGCCCGGCCATGGTACGCCGGACGACGACGGCGTTGGTGTCGAGGCAGAGCGCGAGATCGTCCGAGGTCATCGGCTCCTCGCGCTCGGCCATGTGCATGAGTGCATGGAGCACGGCGGAAAGGCGGCTGTTTCTTTTCATGTAACAATAATAGTTACGAATCTTGCTGCATGTCAACACATGCCGGCAGGAGGCCGCTCAGCCGGCACGCAGCATATCGAGGAGGGCAGGGCCGAAGATCAGCGCCGCCGGCACGAGCGCCACATGCAGCACGAGGATCGCCATGAGCTGCGTGCGGAACGGCTCCTTGCGCGTCTTGTGCCGCAGCAACCGCTGGGCGGCGACGGCGCCGAGACTGCCGCCGAGGAAGGCGAACTGCAGCAGCCGCGCTTCGGAAACGCGCCAGGTGCCATCGCGCGCCGCTTCCTTGTCCCACCAGTAGAGGCAGAACGTGACGACGTTGAAGAGAAGGAAGATGACGAAAAGCGTTGCTGTGGTGCCCATGGCATGCTTTTAGCCGATCATCCTTGCGGCTTGGCTAACGAGGGTGGACGGCACCCGCTGAAACCCTTGCGCCGCCTGCCCATATGTTCTACCGAGACAGCACCGAAGACACCACAGCAAGAGCCGAAAATGACCCTCGTCGACGTCCGTACCCCCGATCCGAAACGCTTCATCCCCGGCGCCACCGGCGATTGGGAAGTCATCATCGGCATGGAGGTGCACGCGCAGGTCCTTTCCAATTCCAAGCTCTTCTCCGGCGCGTCGACCGAATTCGGCAAGGCGCCGAACGCCAACGTCTCGCTGGTCGATGCAGCGATGCCGGGCATGCTGCCGGTCATCAACATCGAATGCGTCAGGCAGGCGGTGCGCACGGGCCTCGGCCTGAAGGCTGAGATCAACCACCGCTCGATCTTCGACCGCAAGAACTACTTCTATCCCGACCTGCCGCAGGGCTACCAGATCTCGCAGTTCAAGGATCCGATCGTTGGCGAGGGCAAGATCACCATCTCGCTCGGCCCGGACCGCCAGGGCAATTTCGAGGATATCGAGATCGGCATCGAGCGCCTGCATCTGGAGCAGGATGCCGGAAAGTCGATGCACGACCAGCATCCGACCATGTCCTATGTCGACCTCAACCGCTCGGGCGTGGCGCTGATGGAGATCGTCTCCAAGCCGGACATGCGCTCCTCGGACGAGGCCAAGGCCTACATGACGAAGCTGCGCTCCATCGTGCGCTATCTCGGCACCTGCGACGGCAACATGGACGAGGGCTCCATGCGCGCCGACGTCAACGTCTCCGTGCGCCGCCCGGGCGAGGCCTTCGGCACGCGCTGCGAGATCAAGAACGTCAACTCCATCCGCTTCATCGGCCAGGCCATCGAATATGAGGCCCGCCGCCAGATCGGCATCCTGGAGGACGGCGGCAGCATCGACCAGGAAACCCGTCTCTTCGATCCCGGCAAGGGCGAGACGCGCTCCATGCGCTCGAAGGAAGACGCGCACGACTACCGCTATTTCCCCGATCCGGACCTCCTGCCGCTGGAATTCGACAACGAATTCGTCGGCGCGCTGCTCGCCGACCTGCCGGAACTGCCTGATGACAAGAAGATCCGCTTCGTCAAGGATCTCGGCCTGTCCGTCTACGACGCCTCGGTGCTCGTCTCGGAGAAGGCGATCGCCGACTATTACGAGGCCGTGGCTGCCGGCCGCGACGGCAAGACGGCCGCCAACTGGGTCATCAACGACTTGCTCGGTGCCTTGAACAAGGACGGCAAAGCCATTGAAGAGACTCCGGTTTCGCCCGCCCAGCTCGGCGGCATCATCGATCTCATCAAGGACGGCACCATCTCCGGCAAGATCGCCAAGGACCTCTTCGAGATCGTCTGGAACGAGGGCGGCAACCCGGCCGAGATCGTCGAGGCGCGCGGCCTCAAGCAGGTGACCGATACCGGCGCCATCGAGAAGGCCGTGGACGAGATCATCGCCGCGAACCCGGATCAGGTCGAGAAGGTCAAGGCGAAGCCGACGCTCGCCGGCTGGTTCGTCGGCCAGGTCATGAAGGCAACGGGCGGCAAGGCCAACCCGCAGGCCGTCCAGGCCCTCGTCAAGGCCAAGCTCGGCATCGAGGAGTAACCCGGTGTTTTTTGTCCGCACGGCCACCGAACGCGATCTGGCCAAGGTCAGCACGCTTCTGGCCGAGACGTGGCACGCGACCTATGACGCGCTCTACGGCGCCGAGAAGGTGAGCGAGATCACCGCGCGCTGGCATTCCGTGCCGGCGCTGAAGGCCCGGCTGGAGCGCAAGGACAGCGAATTCGTCGTTGCCGACGACGGCAGGGAACTGGCCGGCATGGGCTATGTCGCCATGTCGAAGGACCGGCCGAAGGCGGCGCTCCTGCACCAGCTCTACGTGCTGCCGCGCTACCAGCGCCAGGGCATCGGCCGCGACATGTTCGCCGAGCTCGAAACCTGCTTTCCCGATGCCGATGCCATGCTGCTGGAGGTCGATCCGCGCAACGATGCGGCGGTCGCCTTCTATCTCGCGCACGGTTTCGTCAAGGTCGGCGAGGTGAAGCATACGGCGGATGACGTCTCGGGCGTACCGCTTCACGTCTACGAGAAGCCGCTTCACGCCTGACCGCGGCGAAAAGCCGTGTGCGAAGGCGCGGGAATCGCTGGACATTCCGGCGCCGCCGCGCCATAAGCGGAAGAAAATATCACCCGCGGCATGCGGGCAAACCAACAGTCTCGGGCCACGCTTCCCGCATGGCCCTGCCAAGGACGCCGGCCCATGAACCTTCTCAAGCAGATTTTCACCTGGTGGAACGGTCAGACGATCGGCACCCGCTTTCACACCTGGCGCTTCGGCACCAAGGTGGGCGAGGACGAGCTCGGCAACGTCTACTACCAGGGCAGCGCGAAGGATTCGGAGGGCCGCACGCGCCGCTGGGTGATCTACAACGGTTATGCCGACGCCTCGGCGATCCCGCCCGGCTGGCACGGCTGGATGCACCACCGCACCGATGTCTCGCCGGCCGACGAGGAATATCGCGCGCGCGAATGGCAGAAGCCGCACCGCCCGAACCCGACCGGCACGTCGCAGGCCTACCGTCCGCCGGGCTCGATTGCCGCTGCCGGCGAGCGTCCGCGCGTGACGGGCGACTACGACGCCTGGACGCCGGGCAACTGATACCGATTTGGCCACATTTCGCCGCTAGCTCCAAGCGACCGGCGAACGCCGGAGCGGTTCGCAGGAGACGGCATTCATGACATCAGGGTTTTTCTCGGCAAACGCCGGACGGCGGCTTCTTGTCGCCGCGCTTGCCGTGGCCGCCGCAGGCGCGGCGCTGTTGCCTGTGGCTGCTGAAGCCGCCCGCGTCGAGAACCCGGTCGCCGTCTTTTCCGGCATCGACAAGATCACCGGCCGCATCACCAGCTTCGACGTCTATATCGGCGAGACCGTGCAGTTCGGCGCGCTCCAGGTGACGCCGAAGGTCTGCTACAGCCGCGACGATACGGAAGCGCAGAGCATTACCTCTTTCGTCGAGGTCGACGAGATCACCCTCGACCGCAAGATCCGCCGCATCTTCACCGGCTGGATGTTCGCCGACAGCCCCGGCCTCAACGCCGTGGAGCACCCCGTCTATGACGTCTGGCTGACCGAGTGCAAGACGAAGTCGGACGTCCCGCCGCCGGAAGACGGCGAGGCGAAGGCGCAGTAAGGCGTTCTTTCTCGAAGATTGCATATGCCGCCGTGGATCCTAGGGTCAGGCCCGAGGATGACGGAGGGCAGGAGAGGGGCTCCACCTCTCTGACGGCGCGACATGTCGAGCGGTTGCTTCGACGTTGCGGCATATCGAAGAGTTGCTTTGGATACGAACTCTTCTTCCTGCGCCATCCTCGGGCTTGACCCTGGGATCCACCCACGCCGCCGTGCCCCGGACTAAAACGGCAGGTGCGGCGAGGCCAGCCCGTTCGCCAGCATGTCCTCGTACTCGATCTTCGGCACGTCGATCGCCCCGAACGTCTTCAGGTGTTCGGTGGTGAACTGCGTGTCGAGCAGGCGGAAGCCGCGCTCGCGCAGGCGTTCCACCAGGGCGACCAGGCAGATCTTCGAGGCATCCGTGCGCCGCGAGAACATGCTTTCACCGAAGAAGGCGGCGCCGAGCGAGACGCCGTAGAGGCCGCCGACGAGCTGGTCGCCCTCCCAGGCCTCGACGGAATGGGCGTGGCCCATGCGGTGCAGGGTGCCGTAGAGCGACTTGATCTTCGCGTTGATCCACGTCGACGGCCGGTCCGGCGCGGCCTCGGCGCAGGATTTGACCACCGCGTCGAAGGCGGTGTCGAAACGGATGTCGAAGGGGGCCTTGCGGATCGTCTTGGCAAGGCTGCGCGAGACGTGGAATTCATCGAGCGGGATGACGCCCCGCAGGTCCGGCTCGACCCAGAAGAGCTCCGGGTCATCGGCCGAATCGGCCATCGGGAAGAGCCCGATGGAATAGGCGCGCAGGAGCAGTTCCGGGGTGATCTCCGGGTGCTTCCTGCGACGCCCTGCCATCAGCGCCGACGCCCCTCAGGCGTCGGTCTTGCTGGCCAGGTAGTCTTCCAGCCAATGGATGTCGTAATCGCCGTTGGCGATGTCCTGGTTGCCGATCAGGTCCTGGAAGAGCGGCAGCGTGGTCTTGATGCCGTCGATGACGAACTCGTCCAGAACGCGGCGCAGGCGCATCATGCATTCGACGCGCGTGCGCCCGTGCACGATGAGCTTGCCGATCAGGCTGTCGTAATAGGGCGGGATGCGGTAGCCCTGATAGGCGCCCGAATCGACGCGAACGCCAAGGCCGCCCGGCGCATGAAAATGCGTGATCGTTCCCGGCGAGGGAACGAAGGTGCGCGGGTCCTCGGCATTGATGCGGCACTCGATGGCGTGGCCGGAAAAGACGATGTCTTCCTGGCGGACCGACAGGCCTGCGCCGGAAGCGACGCGGATCTGCTCGTGCACGAGGTCGATCCCGGTGATCGCCTCGGTGATCGGATGCTCCACCTGGAGGCGGGTGTTCATCTCGATGAAATAGAACTCGCCGTTCTCGTAGAGGAACTCGACCGTGCCGGCGCCGCGGTACTTCAGCTTCTTCATGGCGTCGGCGCAGATCTGGCCGATCTTCATGCGCTGCTCGACATTGAGGGCGGGGGAATTGGCTTCTTCCCAGACCTTCTGGTGGCGGCGCTGCAGGGAGCAGTCGCGCTCGCCGAGATGCACCGCGTTGCCCATGCCGTCGCCGACGACCTGGATTTCGATGTGGCGCGGCTTGCCGAGGTACTTTTCCATGTAGACGGCGTCGTTGCCGAAGGCGGCGAGCGCCTCGGAACGGGCGGTCGAGACCGCCTCATCGAGGTCCGCCTCGGTCTTGGCGACCTTCATGCCGCGGCCGCCGCCGCCGGCGGTGGCCTTGATGAGCACGGGAAAGCCGATCTTGCGGGCGACGTCCAGCGCGTTCTCCGGCTTCACCTCGCCCTCGGAGCCCGGAACGACCGGAATGCCGAGTTCCTGCGCTGTCTGCTTGGCGGTGATCTTGTCGCCCATGATGCGGATATGTTCCGCCGTCGGGCCGATGAAGGTGATGCCGTGCGCGTCGAGGATCTCCGCGAACTTGGCGTTTTCCGACAGGAAGCCGTAGCCCGGATGCACGGCGTCGGCGCCGGTGATCTCGCAGGCGGCGACGATCTGGTGGATGTTCAGGTAGCTTTCGCGCGACGGCGGCGGGCCGATGCACACGCTCTCGTCGGCAAGGCGCACATGCATGGCGTCGGCGTCGGCCGTCGAATGCACGGCGACCGTGGCGATGCCGAGCTCCTTGCAGGCCCGAAGGACCCTGAGGGCGATTTCGCCGCGGTTGGCGATGAGGACTTTGGAGATCATGGGATCCGCCTTATTCGATGACGATCAGCGGTTCGCCATATTCGACCGGGCTTGCATCCGAGACGAGGATTTCGGTGACCTTGCCCGAACGCGGTGCCGGAATCTGGTTCATCGTCTTCATGGCTTCGATGATGAGGATGGTCTGGCCTTCCTTGACGGCTGCGCCGACTTCCACGAAGGGACGAGAGCCCGGCGCCGGCGAAAGGTAGGCGGTGCCCACCATCGGCGCCGTGACGGCGTTCTTGTTGTTGCGGGCGTCGGCGACGGGAGCGGCAGCGGCGGGCGCGGCGCTGGCGGCGGCGACTGTGGGCGCGGCGATCGGCGCCTGGACATATTGCGGCGTGCCGGCGCGCGAGACGCGGATGCGCAGGTCGTCCTGCTCCACTTCGATCTCGGTGAGGTCCGTCTCGTTGAGGATGTTGGCGAGATCGCGGATCAGAACCTGATCGATGCCGTGTTTCTTTTCAGCCATGGAAGTGAGCCTCTGGTTCTTTTTATTTCGTGATGGATGACAGCGCATGGAGCGCGAGGACATAGCTATATGCGCCGAAACCGCAGATGACGCCCTTCACGGCGGGCGCGATCATCGACGTGTGGCGGAATTCCTCGCGGGCATGCACGTTGGAAAGGTGCAGTTCGACGACCGGGATGTTCACGGCGCGGATGGCGTCGTGCAGCGCGATCGAGGTGTGGGTATAGGCACCGGCGTTGATGGCGATGCCGGCGGCGACATCGCCGGCCTCGTGGATCCAGTCGACCAGATCGCCCTCGTGGTTGGATTGGCGGAAATCGACGGCAAAGCCCAGCGTTTCGCCCTCGGCCTTGCAGAGCGCTTCGATGTCGGCGAGCGTCTGGCCGCCATAGATGCCGGGCTCGCGCTTGCCGAGTGCGTTCAGGTTGGGGCCGTTGAGCACGAAAAGGGGTAGAGCCATTCGCAATTCCGCATGCTGGATAGAGATTTACCTATAGACCGGCGGTTTCCGCAGGGAAAGCCCCAAGGGCAGGGGCTTCCCGGTCGAAAGGGGCATGTCCACAAGCCAAAGGCTCAACACGGCCAGCATGGCGAGAAGATGGCGGTTCTCAGCAGGTCGCCTTGCCGCAGGAGCGCACGTTGGCGATCTTCTCGCGAAGGTCGTCCGCGCCGACCGCGCCGAAGACCATTTCCTGGCCGAGCACGTAGGACGGGGTGCCGGTGATGCCGAGGTCGTTGGCCAGCGAATAGGCCTCGCGCACGGCGTCGTCATGCGGCTTTTCCGTCATGGTCTTGCGGATGTCCGCCTCGGAAACGCCAAGGCCGGAGGCGACGGCGATGGCGCTTTCCTCCGTGGCGCGGCCTTCGGCGCCGAGCAGCGCGCGGTGGAACTCGCCGTATTTTTCCGGCGCCAGGTCACGGAACGCGGCGCTCACCTTGTGGGCGGCAAGCGAATCGGGGCCGAGGATCGGCAGTTCCTTGAGGACGAAGCGGACGTTCTTGTCGTCCTTCAGGATCTCGTCCATGTCGGAGAGCGCGCGCTTGCAGTAGCCGCAATTGTAGTCGAAGAACTCGACGATGGTGACGTCGCCCTTGGGATTGCCGAGCGCGATGTCGTAGGGCGAGGTGAAGATCGTCTTCTCGTTGTCGGTGATGGCCGACTGGGCCTTGGCCTGCTGCTGTTCTTCCTGCTTCTTCTGCAGGGCTTCCTGCACCTCGATCAGGATTTCCGGATTCTCGACGAGGTATTCCTTGATATACGCGCCGATTTCCTTCTTCTGCGCGTCGTCGAGGGCAAGGGCAGGAAGGGGGGCTGCGACCGTGATGGCAAGGGCGATGGCGGTCGCGAGCTTCGTCTTGAATGTCATGTCTGTTCTGTCCTGTCCTCGTCCGTTATGCGGGGGAGAAGTGCCATTTGCGGCACCCGCGCGTCAATGCGCGCGAAACGCTTTCAACGACCTTATGGCTCGCCGGGTGCAAACGATAGGGCAAAAGCGGCGGGTTTTCGGCCCTCGCGGGATTGTGAATGCCGGCATCTTGCGGCAGGAAGGCGGCATCCCAGGAACCGGCCAGGAACCGAAAGGCAAGCCCATGAAACTCCCCCGCCGCGGCGCCCGCGAACCCCTCCCCGCCCTGGACCTGCTGGCCGCGGGCCCGAGGCCGCGCGCGCGGCGGCGCGCCGGGCGCTCGACATCGGCCGCATCGGCTATACCGACGCGCTCGGCCTCCTTTCGCTTCGCACCGCCATTTCGGATTTCTACGAGGCCCGCCACGGCGTTTCGGTCGATCCCGGCCGCATCGCCATCACCACGGGCTCGTCCGCCGGCTTCAACCTTGCCTTCCTCGCGCTGTTCGACGCCGGCGACCGCGTCGCCATCGCGCGTCCCGGCTATCCCGCCTACCGCAACATCCTCGCAGCGCTCGGCATCGAGACGGTGGAGATCGAGGTGAATGCGGAAAACGGCTTCACGCTGACGCCCGAGGCGCTGGCGGGACGCATCGACGGCGTGCTGCTGGCAAGCCCGGCCAACCCGACCGGCACCGTGACGGGCCGGGCGAACCTTGCGGCGCTCTCGGCCTATTGCCGGGATAACGGCATCGCCTTCATCTCGGACGAGATCTACCACGGCCTCACCTTCGTCGGCGAGGAGGCGACCGCGCTGGAATTCGGCGAGGAGGCGGTGATCATCAACTCCTTCTCCAAATACTATTGCATGACCGGCTGGCGGATCGGCTGGATGGTGCTGCCGGAAACGCTGGTGCGCCCGGTCGAGCGCATCGCCCAGAGCCTCTACATCTCCGCGCCGGAACTCTCGCAGATTGCCGCCGAAGCGGCCCTCGGCGCCGAGGTGGAACTGAACGTCTATCGCGACGCCTATCGCGTGAACCGCGATTTCCTGGTGAAGCGCCTGCCGGAACTCGGCTTCTCCATCGCCTCGCCGATGGACGGCGCCTTCTACGCCTATGTCGATGTCGGCCGCTTCACCAATGACAGCATGGCGTTTGCCCGCCGCATGCTGGCCGAGACGGATGTGGCCGCGACGCCCGGCATCGATTTCGATCCGCGCGACGGCCATCACACCATGCGCTTTTCCTATGCCGGCTCCTTCGAGGAGATGAGCGAGGCGGTGGATCGCCTCGCGCGCTGGCTCGCCTGAGGCCGGAAAGCGATTCCGTTTCAGCGGCTTGCGGCCGGAAGCGGAATCGATTCTTCAGGCATGTGATTCACTTTCTCAGGCCCGGTTGATCGAGACGCCGCCGTCGACGAGCATCGCCGTGCCGGTCGTGAAGCTGGAGGCCGGCGAGCAGAGGAACAGCGCGGCCTGTGCGATCTCCTCGGGCTCGGCGATGCGCTTGAAGGCGTTGAGGCCCGCGACGAACTGCAAGACCTCCGGCGTATTTGCGACGTGACGGCCCATCGGCGTATCCGTCGCGCCGGGCAGCAGCGCATTCACGCGAATGCCCTTCGGGCCGTATTCGCAGGCCAGCACCTGCACGAGCCCGACGAGGCCGGATTTCGACGCCGCATAGGCGGCAAGCCCCGGAAAGCCGGCCGTGTAGCCGACGAAGGTCGATGTGAAGACGATGCTGCCGCCGCCGCGCGCCTCCATGGCGGGGAGTTGGTACTTCGCGGCAAGGAAGCCGCTTGTCAGGTTGATGTCGAGCACGGTTTGCCACGCCGCCATGGAAAGCTCGGGGAGGGCGCCGACCGGCCCGGTGGTGCCGGCATTGTTGAAGGCGATGTCGAGGCCGCCGAATTCCGCCTGCGCGGCATCGACCAGCGCCGCATGATGCGCCTCCTCGCTGACGTCGCCCGGGACGGCCAGGGCGGTCCCGCCGGCCGCGCGGATCTCCTCGGCGACCGCCTCCAGCCGGTCGCGCCCGCGTGCTGAAAGCACGACGCTGGCGCCCTGCCGGGCGAAGAGCAGCGCGGCGGCGCGGCCGATGCCGGAACTTGCACCGGTGATGATGGCGACCTTGGTGTCGAGGCGTGTCATTGGTGGCTCCCTGCTGGTTTCTGACGACCGCGGGTGTCGCAGAAGGCCAGGGACGCAGCCACCCGATTCCGGCGCGCACGAAAAAGGCCCGGCGAAAACCGGGCCTCGTTCAATCCGACGATGCAGAGCCTCTCAGAAGAAGCCGCGGCGCTGCCACCAGCCGCCCTTCTTGGGCTTTTCGGCGTCCTCGTCCGTGGCCGCCTCCTTCGTCGAAGACGACTTGATCACCGGCTCCGAGGCGATCCTGGAGATATCGCGATTGGCCCGGGCGGGCTTGGCCGGCTCTTCGAGATCGGCGGACGCCTCGGCGACCTCCGGTTCGGCAGGCGCTGCCTCCGCCGCGGCGACGACCGGGGCCGGCTGTGCCTCGATCTCGCTGCGGGCGGCCTCGTCGGCGGTGGTTTCTTCGACGGCCTTGGCCCGGCTGCGGCGCGCGCGCTTCGGCTTTGCCGGCGGTTCTTCCGCCACGGGCCCGGCCGGGGTTTCCCCCGCTGCCACCGCCCCCTCCCTTTCGGCCGCCCCCCCCCCCTCGGCCCCCCCCCCCTCCGCCTCCCCCTCGCCCTCCGCCTCGCCCCCCTCGGCGCCCGGCTCGCGCGCGCCCGCCTCCGGGGCGCTGCGGCCGCCCCCCCCCCGTC
>Ga0066256_1005097_pt1 | contig 11150 bp, 6 predicted proteins | sample ThiBio_1000_biof_FD_87107 | JGI IMG/M metagenome (GOLD analysis project Ga0066256, IMG submission 87107) | Wastewater bioreactor microbial communities from Cape Town, South Africa - Thiocy_expt_1000_biof (version 2) | ecosystem: Engineered > Bioreactor > Thiocyanate-remediating >... | reverse complement strand
AACATTCAGGAAGGGATGTTGAACCGTGTGGAATCAACCATTCGCTGCTAAGATCCCTGCCTTTCCTGCTCCACCCATGCGCTGGGCCAAATGCCGATGCATATTGAAATTTTTGACGCCAAAGGTGAATTAGTAAAAGTTGCCGAACGGAATTGACGGTTGAGTAACGGGATTACGATTTTGCATTTGTGGGTTATTATTATTTTATTTCAAAAAGAATCTTTAATAGCCCATTTTTTTATTTTTTCAACTGCCGTCTCCGAGTAGGATTTAGTTTCATCGGACAGGCCCACCCCTAACTCAAAGTTAAAAGCCGGTATTGCACAGGTGCTCAGGTCAACATTTCTATTGTACAATTTCATTACCAGCGATTTTAACACTCCGGGGCTGGTATGATGGCTTGATGCAAAACCCGATTGCGAGGGTTTTACTTCTTCAATGAAAACATCATCAACCCCAATCGCTGCATCAACCACTAACACTTTAGAATAACGAATGATTTCTTCGATCAATTCGATTTGCAGTTGATGAACTTTCAAAGTCGTTATGCCAATAATATTCAAGCTTTCTATTTGATCACAAACAAAAAGTCCCGCGCCATCATCGCCCCGCAATAAATTGCCCACACCGATTATTAGAATTTCGCGCTTCAATTTTTAATTTACATAAAAGTAAGCCAATAAAGAGTATCCTGAAAATGATATTGACAATAATTCTTATAAATCATGCATCGCCCATTTATGTGATGGCCGAGGTTTAATTACACTTACTTTTTTGGCTATTTTTAATTGCAGAACTAAATCAGTGTAACCCATTTAACGAAGAAAAGGAGCCCACTCGTCCCGAAACATTTTTTTAAAGATACCAGTTCTGCCCATAGAGAATCGGCAGTAGGATCTTTTTAAAATAGAATAACTGTTTTAAGAACTACGATGGATGCAATAGTAACAGACCAACCGGAAATTGTTCTCACAGACGTGAACCCGAATTTAGAGGACATTTACTCTGATGTAAGAAGTAACATGGCTACTCTTATTTTGGGGCCTGATTTTTTAACTGAAAACGAACTGTCGGCGAGGCAATCCCTTTTTCTTGAACTACAGAAAACCAATAATTGTGGCATCCTGCATTTCTATCCCAGCAACGGTATTTTTCTTTTTGATTCGCCTAATTCGAAATTTAATTCACAGAAAGCCGCAGCAAAATTTTACGACAGACTTCAGCCTAACAAGGAGCTACTCGATAAAATTATCCATCTCCCATTCAGTTTGATTTTAAATACAAATCCCGACAAAAGTCTTGTAAAACTTTTTTCTGAAAAGAAAAAAAACTTCCAATTTGAATATTTCTCAAGGCGCCCTAACAAAAATAAAAATAATATCGAAGACCCGAATCCGGAAAACCCGCTTATCTATAACCTTTTCGGATCTGTTGAAGAGTTTCAATCCCTTGTGCTCGATTTTGAGGATCTGTTTAATCATCTTACAACGCTCTTCAACAATACAAATGTTCCCAACGAAGTACGAACGGTTCTAAAAAATACTTACACGTTTATATTCCTTGGATTTCAGCTTGAGAAATGGGACACTCAATTGCTTTTCAGATACATCAATATGAATGAACAGGAATTTGACAACCGCAAAAAAAATTATACCAAAAAACCCAGCAATATTGACGAAGGCTCTGAATCGTTTTTTACAAAGCAATTAAACGTAAGGTTTTACATGGCCCCTGTTGATTTTATTGAAAATATTTACTCAAAATATACTGATAATGTAGGAAAAGAGGAAGATGAAAAGATTCAAAAAATGGATGTCATTGAAGCTATCCGATATCTTTTGAATGCCGATAAAATTGAGAAAGCTTTTTCTCTTATAAAAAATAACTGCGTAGGTATCACAGAAACCGAACTCGCAATTTTAAAAGGCCAGTATAGCCGATACCTTAACATCAAAAATTCAGGTACCGAAAAAAATGAGGACATCAATATCCTGTTTAATAAATTAATCTACGATATTGAGCAGTTGGTACATGTTGATAAGAAAACTGATACACCATCCACCCTGGCAAATTTAAATGCTGAAGATGCGATTTGCTACTTTATTGGCATGGATGACCTTGAGGGCGCATTAGGTTACTTAGAAAAATTTGTAAACAATGATACAAAAGTTGAATACTTTACAATAAAGGGATTATACTCCAACTACACTAATCTCAAAAAAGAAGGGGTTCAAAGTTTTGATGACCTTGAAATTATGCGCAACAAAATTCGCCAGTCAATTTTTGGTATTTGCGATAAAATTAAAACTGCAAAATGACCCAGGAAAGTACCAAGCTGCACAGATACCCCGGGGTACGGCCTTTTAAAAAAGAAGAAAAGGATATTTTTTTTGGCAGAAGCGCCGAGGCGAGGAAGTTATATAACCTCATCATGCTGGAAAAAATGGTTGTGCTGTTCGCAAAATCCGGCAGAGGAAAAAGCTCTCTTATAAACGCGGCCCTGACGCCGCTTCTTACTGAAAATAAAAATCCAGATGTAAACAATTACATCCCTGTTGAGATTCGCCTGAGTAACGTTCAGGGCAACGAAAAAACCCCTCTTGAACAGGTTTATGATAAATTACAGGAAGTACTCCCACTGCCCGATCAGCAATTTTCAATAGACAAGCTTATCTCCGAAGTACCTGGAGATTCTTCGTCAATTTATACTTATAAACTTTGGCCCTACTTAAAAAGAGTACAACTATCCAGTAAAAAACGAGTGCTTTTGATCTTTGACCAATTTGAAGAATTTTTTCGGCGCACCCAAAGAGAGCAGGAAGTTCTCTGTTGGGAACTTTCTGAACTTATTTACACACAGGTTCCCCAATTTATAAGAGACAGGATCGACACACTCAGCTATGAGGAATATGAACAATTTTCTACTAACGTTGATGTGAAGATTTTGTTTTCTATCCGTTCAGACAGGCTGAGTGAAATGCATTCGATGAACGATGCGTTACCCGACATTTTGAAAAATCGCTTTGAAATTGGCAGCCTCGATATTAAATCTGCAACAGAAGCAATCGTTCGCCCTGCATTGATTGAAAACGAGAATTTCACCACGCATACTTTTACTTATGACGATGATGCACTTCAAACCATTTTAAAAGAACTTTCTAATAAAGAAGAAGATTATAACTCTCAGAATATTGAAACATTCCATTTGCAAATCATTTGCCAGGCTTGTGAAACAAAGATTGAGGAGAAAATGCAGGCTGGGGAAATTGACCGGCAAATTAACATTGGGGATCTTCCCGGGTTCTCCGACCTATATGGCGATTATTACAAAAGACAAATCGAAAAACTACCCAAAAACCTATGGACGGTTGCCGAAAATATTTTAGAAGAGGAACTCATTTACGGAAGCCCGGGCACCGGCGGCTACCGACGATTAAGCGTAGACCGCAATATATTACTTGATAATCTTAACAAAAAAAACGCTCCTGCAGACCTTCTTGAAATGCTGGAGGATGCTTTTCTTATTCGCCGGGAACCCAATACCGTAGGCGGATATAGTTACGAAATAGCACATGATACCATTCTTGAACCCATCATTGAAAACAAGGAAAGAAAAGAAAAAATTGAAGCAGAAAAAAGAATGGCAGCATTGATACTAACCAGCCGCAACATTAAAAAAGAAAGAACATTTGGAAGAATAACGCTCGCTATTCTTGTACTAACCCTGCTTGGAATTATTTCATACTTTAATTGGGAGTCAATTTATCTGAGCTACAAAACCAAAACCAGCCATGGTAACAAACCTGTTGTAAAAGAAAAAGAAATTTTAAAAAATGTAAACGACGCACTTAATGAGGAAATTCTTTCCGGTGCACGTCAAATTAATAAAAGGAGTGAAATAAACAGCTGGGAGGCGTCTCAATTGATGTTGGCGCTTTACGGCGATCAATCTGACAACGACCAACTGCCTAAAGAACTAAAACCACAATATTTTAACCTGACGAATAACATGCTCCGCAGCGATAATTGCTGTTGGCGCGAATTTATAAATATCCCCCTCGATGACGTTAGGATTTCTGCCTGGATTATAAGTACCAGCGGTGCTTTGGGATTGGTGAACCAGTATAAATGCCAGCCCATAAAATTTCTGTTACAAAACCAGTTAATTACCGGCGGATGGCCAATGGTAAAATTAAAAGATCCTGCACAGGATTATAGTGCCACCTACGCAACCTGCCACGTTATTCGGGCCTTACATAACTCTTTACCATATCAAGACGACAGTACAAAACAGCAAATCAAAACTGCAATTGAAAAAGGAATTAAATGGTTGATGAAAATTTCTACAGATACCACTCGAATGATATGGCCCGATTTTGCGGCTGATGAAAATTACGAAAACACTATTTCAAAAAGTATATCCGGATTGGTAATGCATACTCTTAACCTAACCGGTTATGCAAGCCCGGCAATGAATCGGCGATGGCTTAAAAATCTTAATATGAAGGATGCCTTGCTCGATATTACTTTCAGAGAAAAGAGCGAAAAAAATCTTTTGAATAAAAAAGGCGATATCGAATTTAGGCACGGCACCAGGCATCTCAGTATCCCCTGGCAAATCATTGCTACAGTGGATGCTTATAAAGATGGAAATTATAACGAAAGATTTCACGCCAATAAATGGATTAACACGGTTGTGAATAATTTAAATGTAGATGACATTAGAAAAATACCAAGGTTTGTGAAAGCCGAACTATCAATGGCTTTACGGTATTTGGGCGAAGAGGGCTATCAATTTAAATAAAAAATTATGGGCAATACAGTTGACGATGCAAGAACAATGATCGGCGCCGGTAATTCCAATGCAGCCATCACTATATTATTAAAGGCTGTCGACAGCGCTTCTGATTTCTGCAGCCAGATTACAATGCAAGCCGGTAAATTGAAAGAGATTACAAAAAAAGAAACGCTGGGCATTATCAGTTTTGATGATGCGATGATGGCTCGTAACCAGATAATTTACGCGCTCTTAGAAATTATTAAAGAACTGGAGCCGGTTTTAGCAAAAACAAATCAGCCGAAAGTGTTTATCTCGTATAATCATGCAGACGCTTTCACAGCAAATAAAATAAAGGATCGACTGGAACAGGAAGGTATAGCGGTAACTATTGACAGCGAAGCCATGATGCCCGGTGAGAACATTCAGGCCTTTATTGAAAAATGTGTCCGCGAAAGTAATATCGTCCTTTCATTGGTTTCAAAAAAAAGCCTGCTGTCTGCCTGGGTGGCAATGGAAAGCATTAACACTTTTTTTCAGGAAAAATCGGCAGACCCCAAACAGTTTATACCCTGCTACATTGAACCCGATTTTTTCGATCAAAAATTTACAGACGATGCGATCAACGAAATCGATCAAAGGCTTAACGCGCTCAACACTATTATGGAAGAACGAATAAAACAAAATCTTGGTATTGATGATATTGATGACGAACGCTCGCGCCTGTTGGACCTTAAACACTACATAGATAAAATAGTGGGGCGCCTAAGAAACAATTTATGTATTGATGTAAGAGATGAAAATTTTGAAACCGGTATTAAAAAAATAATCGAAAAAATTAAATCATAATTTATATCACAAACCCAAAATACTCCCATGGCAAACACCACGAAACTAAAAATTAATGCAGTAAACAAAGCTGATATTGCAGAATCCGTAAAAACAACCAGCCAGTTTTTTACGCTGGAAGAATCCTACGAAATTGGCCAAAGCCGCGCCGAGGGCGATATACATGAAGTCACCCTAAAAGACGGCCAGTTTGTGGAACTCATATTTAACGACAACACCACCTGGTTTGGCGATCATGAAACGCTCAAAGAAATTTTCCCCGAGATTAAAGATCAATCCCGAAGTAGCAACGATGCTCCATTGTTAAGTGGCAAAGTTGAGTCTGATGACAGCAGCCGCAGCCTTATTGGCGATATCGCTCTGAAAGTCTTCAGCGTTTTCAGTAAAAAAGCATTGGCTACCGGAGTGAAAAAAATCGCCGAAAATATTGAGAAAAAAGGCCTCGATCAGCAGCCGGGCTTATATTTCGTTGATGAAAAATTTCAACTAACCCCCTTTGATTCATCTACGATCAAAAAAGACGAGGCAAAACCTTTTCTCCTTTTTATTCATGGCACCATGTCCTCCACAAATGGCGGGTTCAATCAGTTAGTTGACAGCGAAGTTTGGCTTCAAATCCAAAAAAAATATGGTAAAAATATTTTAGCGCTTGAGCACAAAACCCTTACTGCAAGCCCATTTCAGAACGTTTTAGATTTAATTAATGCGTTGCCGCAAAAAGCCACTTTTGATATTATAAGTCATTCCCGCGGCGGCCTTGTTGGCGAGTTACTTGTGCGTTTTATTGAAAATAACACAGGATTTTTAGAGCAGAGCATTAAGCTTTTAGAGGAAGAAAATCATACTGATGACCTTAAAACCATCAAAGCCATCAGTGAAAATATTTCAAAAAAATCAATTTCCGTTGGCAGGTTTGTACGCGTAGCTGCGCCGGCAAGGGGCACCACTATTCTTTCTGAAAGAACTGATATTTTTATAAATACGATTATCAACCTCATCAATATCGCAAATCCGGTATTGTTGCCAATTGTTGAGGGACTCAAAGCGTTGATCGGTGCGATGGTCGAGTGCAAAAATGATTTTAGTGATTTACCGGGACTGGAAGCAATGCGGCCTGACTCTGTTTTCACAAAAGTTTTGAACACCTACAGTTCCTATGAAGACGAAGAACCAAAAGGCTTTCAAAACAGGATCGCGGTTATTTCGGGCAATGGTAAAATGAGCCTCACCCTCAACGGCCTGAAAGTGATTCTTACCAAATTCTTTTTTAAATGGAAACAAAACGACCTGGTGGTTGACACTGCGTCGATGTACCAGGGAGCAAAAAGAAACAGGCCGGTTCAATATTATCTTGATGATGGGAACAACACCAACCACTTTAATTATTTTTTAAATAAATCAACAAGAGATGCGCTACAACAGGCGCTTTTTTCCGACACCGAAAACATTCCATCGTTTAAAGAAGTGATTGGCGAAAACTATGATGCTGCTGCAAACCGTGGTATTTTCGGACTTGACAGTGGGCGCCTGTCACCCGTTCAGCCAAAGGGAGAAAAACCAATCGTAATCCTGCTACCCGGCATTATGGGTTCTTTTTTAGAAAAAGGGAATACATCAATCTGGATCAATTACATGAGGTTTGCCACCGGAGGGCTTACAAAGTTGATTCTTGATGATAAGGATGATATTAATGCCACAGGCCTCATAAAAACTGCCTACAAAGACCTCACAGAATTTCTGTCACAATATTATGATGTTCTTGTTTTTCCGTTTGACTGGCGAAAACCCTTGTCAATAGCAGGTGACAACTTGAATAACACGATCAATGAACTCTCAAAATTCAACAAACCTGTTTTTTTGATCGGGCATTCAATGGGCGGTTTGGTCATCAGAGACCTTATTATTAACCATTCCGAAACCTGGAAAACACTCAACCAGCAACCGGGTTTTAAAACCATTTTATTAGGAACACCGTGGACGGGATCCTACAGAATCCCGCATGTTTTAAGCGGCAAAGATGAAATCATTAAGCAATTAAGTGTAATTGATTTTGCTCACTCGAAAAGGACACTGATCAATATGTTTTCCAAATTCCCCGGCTTGCTTGACCTGTTGCCGATTCACGGAGATATTGATTTTTCCAATACAAAAATTTGGGAAGATTTTGTAAAAGCCGCTGCAATTAATACTGAAGCCGTTCCTGCAGCTATCTTAAAATCGTTTGGTGAATATCATAAAAACATAAAGGAAAAGATCAATAATATTGATTACACAAATATTGTGTACGTGGCGGGTAAAGACGATGAAACCATTTCGTCCTATAAAATAGAAAACGGAAAACTACAATTTTATGCCACGGCAAGAGGCGATCAAAGCGTAACCTGGGCTTCGGGAATACCACAAAACATCAATAAAGAAACCTCTTTATATTACACACTTGCCTCACATGGTTCGCTTGCAAAAAAACCATTTCTATTTAAGGGCATTAAAGAGATTCTACAAACCGGAACCACAGGTTCATCAGATTTTAGCCGCATGCCGCCGCCGGTTCCTGAAAGCCGTGGCATCTTTGAAAGCAAAGAAAAATTTGAATTTGAAGCCAGTGAAACTGCGGTGTGAGCCGCGGCGATTTAATGTTCGCAAGCTATCCGTTAATGATCGGGCATTTTAATTTCGATGGAATTTTTAGCGCCGAAAAAATCGCCGATAAATATCTTGACAAAGCATTGTCGTTGAAAAATTCATTAGGAATTTATCCCGGCGACATTGGCACCAGCGAGTTTTTTCAATACAAAGGCAGTACCAACGCTTTTCCGGGTTGCATCATAGTTGGCTTAGGGCAATCGGAAACTTTAAATTCCTACCAGCTTACCACAAGTATCGAAAAAGCAGTTGAAAATTATTTACTCACCGAATGCAAATATGAGTTAGAAACAAGCCGGAGCCGTAAACATAAAATAGGTTTATCTGCATTATTAATCGGCGCCGGATATGGTGGCATACCGATTGAAGCCAGCGTGAGGGCTATTTTACAGGGCATTGTAAATGCAAATGAAAAAGTAGTGCAACTTACGCAATTGCAGGACTTGTGTGTGGATGAAATTGAATTTCTGGAATTATTTGAAGATAAAAGCATCACCTGCTTTAACAGCCTCAGCACTTTAATGCAAGGCAACAGCGATGGTATGAATATTGCCTGGGCCGAAAAAAATATCAGGGCGCTTCAGGGCGGCAGAAAAAGGCTGATCACAGAAACATCAAACGAATGGTGGCAGCGGCTCAGCGTCATTGCAACTGAAACAGAAGTGAAAGGCGGAGCAAACGCCAAAAACCTCTCTTTCTATTCAAGCACCAACAGTTCAAGAGAAGAGAAAAAAGAATTGGGCGATAACATCAGGCTGCTCGAAAATCTTTTCGATGATATTTCATCAAAAAAGCAATGGTCTTTTGAAAAAGCGAAAACCATTTTTGAATTACTAATTCCTGCAGACTTCAAAGAAAATATCAAGCGCAACTCCCCTATCCTTTGGGTTCTGGATAAATACACGGCATCATTTCCGTGGGAACTGCTGCAAACCGGAAGCTCAAACGAAAAACCTCTTTGTATTACCACGGGCATGGTCAGGCAACTCGCCACCGGCGATTACAAAGCAAATACTTCGTTCTTAAAAAATAATAATGTGCTTGTGATCGGTGACCCTGACCTGAAAGGATTTACGAGGGCAAGGCAGTTAAGCGGAGCGGCTAAGGAGGCGATGGAAGTTCACCAACTCTTAAGTAATTATAACGATCTGCAATTGGAAGATGCCCTCATCAACGCCACCAGCGATGAAATTATTGTTGCGATGTTTAAGAAAGACTACAAGATCATGCACATTGCGGCGCACGGGTTTTTCGATGAGACTAAACCCGGTTCAGCCGGTATTTTGATTGGTAAACAAAACGGGGCTGATGAACCACTATTCCTTACACCACAACAAATTGGCCAGTTGCCACACCCGCCAGAGCTGGTGTTCCTGAATTGCTGTTTTTTGGGCAAAGTGAGCGCAGCAGCCGAAGAGTATGCAGCGGCACGAAATAAATTTGCGGCCAACATTGGAACGCAACTCATTGAATGCGGCGTAAAAGCAGTTATCGTTGCAGGTTGGGAAGTTGATGATGCAGCCGGCGTCGATTTCGCCAAAAAGTTCTATGAGAAGATGACAACCGGGGATACTTTCGGCAATGCAGTTTTGGAAGCGCGTAAGCATGTTTATAAAACATATAAATACACCAATACCTGGGGAGCTTACCAATGCTACGGCCTACCACATTTTAAGTTAGAAGTAAGAACGGAAATACATGGAAGTAAAAACTATGAAATTCCTCAGGTTGCCGAAAATGACCTCGATAGTATATTAAGCAAAGCAGAAGTAGCTTTTTACAATGACGAAGAATTACTGAAGGAATTAAACTTGATTTCCGAAGGAATTGATAATGCGGGTTTCAACGCGGGAGAGTTACGTCAAAAAGAAGCGCAGGCGTATCTTGAACTAAACGATTATGAAACCGCGATCAAACTTTATAATAATCTTTTCAAGATGGAAAAAGCCAATTATACTGTCGGTTCGCTTGAAAAGTTTCAGGAGGTTCGCGTAAAGAATGCGCTGACACGTATCATTTCCCGAAAAACGCCGCCATCCGATGATGATCTTGCATTAGGCATAGATGAAATTAATATCAGCATCAACAGTTTAAAGAACCTTATTGCAATTTGGGAAACGGCCGAAAGGCATTCCATGATCGCTTCGGCAACCAAACGTAAAGCGAGGATTGTAAAACTTGTAAAAGCAAAGAAAGAAATTTTAAAGGAGGCAGCGGTGCATTATTTAAAAGCTAATGAAATACTTGAAGACACTTACAGCTTTGCAAACTGGCTAACAATAACTATTTTGCTGGATGAACCTCGCTCAAAAACCGCCCGAACAGGAAAAGGCAAATCAGCGCCTTCGATCAACATGAAAGAAATCAAAGGGGTCTTAAAAAGAATGGAAGCCGGCATTTTAAAAAATAACGACAATAGTTATTGGGCCATGTGCGCTCAATCGGATCTCCTTCTTTGTCATTATTTTATTGAACCAAATGCAAATAATCTTAAAAAATTCAAATTACCAATGCTTGAATTGTGGGCAAAAACAGGTTCAAAATATAAAAAGATGCGCCAACTGGACAACCTGGAACTCTTGAAATATTTTGCGGATCAGTTTGGTAAACCCGTTATTTCAAAAGGGCTGGAAAGCCTTACAAAAGAGTTGAAAGCGGAATTTTCGAAATAAATTCTTAGCAGTATGAAGGAAAAGCAGCGCTCATTTGAGGGCTGCTTTTTATCGCAGACAACTTCAAATTTGTCCCAATTAGCAGGGCAGACGCATTAAAAATGGGGATATCCACAGCTGTAGAAAAAAAGTTCTTTGAATATTGGCAAAAGATGCCGGGCTTGCAATAAAAAGCCATGTCAATTCTTGATTATTTTAGAGGAGTGGAA
>Ga0066256_1005096_pt1 | contig 11153 bp, 11 predicted proteins | sample ThiBio_1000_biof_FD_87107 | JGI IMG/M metagenome (GOLD analysis project Ga0066256, IMG submission 87107) | Wastewater bioreactor microbial communities from Cape Town, South Africa - Thiocy_expt_1000_biof (version 2) | ecosystem: Engineered > Bioreactor > Thiocyanate-remediating >... | reverse complement strand
GGGGGGGGGGCGGTTGTGCTTGCCCGGGCCCTCCGGCGGCCCCGGGGGGGGGTTGGGCCGGTCGCGCTCGCAAGGGGGCGTTTGGAGCCGCATCAACGGGCGCAGGCAATGGGCGTTGTGGTCGAACCCGCCGAAAGGCGCGAGCGCGGCGTTCAGCGCGTCTTCGCCGGCATGGCCGAAGGGCGGGTGGCCGATGTCGTGAGCGAGGCACAGCGCCTCGGTCAGGTCCTCGTCGAGGCCCAGCGCACGGGCAACGACCCGACCGATCTGCGCGACCTCCAGGCTGTGGGTCAGGCGGACGCGGTAGTGGTCGCCATCCGGAGCGACGAAGACCTGGGTCTTGTGGCGTAGGCGGCGGAAGGCGATCGAATGGATGATCCGGTCGCGGTCGCGCTGATAGTCCGACCGGGGTCCGCGTGCGAGCGAACCCTCGATCGGAAACTCCCGGCCCCGGGTATGCGCGGGATCGCAGGCGTAGGGGGCACGGGTCATCGGGCGGAAACCAGCCCTTCGCGCGAAGCGGCTCTCACTCGCCCATGATCCAGTCCGCCGCCGCCTCCGCGTGGATGCGGGTACAGTCGTAGATCGGCAGGACGTTGGCGTCGACGTCGACCACCATCTCCAGCTCGGTGCAGCCGAGCACGATGGCCTGGGCGCCGTCCTGACCGAGGTTGGTGATGATCGTCTTCAACACCCGCTCGGCCTGGCGCGTGGCCTTGCCCTTGATCAGCTCGTCGTAGATGATCCGGTCGAGCGCCTCGACGTCGGCCATCTCGGGCGGCAGCAGTTCGATGTCGCGGGCGATCAGCTTCTGGCGGTAGAAGCTCTCCAGCATGACGTTGCGGGTGCCGAGCAGCGCGGCCTTCTTGACCTTGCCCGCCATCCGCTCGCCGACGCATTCGGCGATGTGCAGCACCGGCACGGAAACCGCGGCAGCGACCTCGTCATAGACCTTGTGCATCGAATTGGCGCCGATCGCGATCATCCCGGCACCGGCCTGCTCCAGCCGCTTGGCGGATTCGGTCAGGACGCCCGCGGCGCGCTTCCAGTCCTCGGCCGTGGAGAGGCGGATGAGGTCGCGGAAGTCGAGGTTCTCGATCACCATCGGCGCGCTTGCCGGGCTTCCGGCGCGCCGCTCGACCAGCTTGTTGATATGCTCGTAGTAGGTGCGGGTGGACAGCCAGCTCATGCCGCCGATCAGGCCGAGTTTGCGCAAATGCGATCCTTCCGAGGATTGGGTATGGTGGATTCCCTCGCCGAAACGAGGCTTACAAGAGGCGAGTGGCCGAGGTCCAGCGCGGCCATGCGCGCTTCACCGACTATCGCGCAAGGCCCGTCGCACAAACCGCGGCCGCGGCGGCGGTCACTTCGAAGACCTCCGGATCGCCGACGCGGCGCACGGCGGCGACATAATCCATCACCGAGCGCTTCTCGCCCTGGAGGGCCTGGAGCTTGCGGAGCTGGGAGATGGTGAGCCGGTCGACCATCTGCCGGGCCATGCAGTCCGAGATCGACGGCGAGAGCCCCGCGTCGACCAGGGCGGCCCGCACCTTGTGCTCGGCGATCTTCTCGACGCAGCCGGCGAGGCCGAGCGGCAGCGCAGCGGCGGCAAGGAGCAGGACCGCGGCCGGTCGCATCAGTGCTGGAGAGCCTTGACGATGTCCTCGACCATCTTCTTGGCGTCGGCCAGCAGCATCATGGTCTGGTCCATGTAGAACACGTCGTTGTCGACGCCGGCATAGCCCACGCCGCCCATCGAGCGCTTGATGAACATGATGGTCTTGGCCTTCTCGACGTCGAAGACCGGCATGCCGTAGATCGGGCTGGACTTGTCGGTCTTTGCCGCGGGGTTCACCACGTCGTTGGCGCCGATGATGAAGGCGACGTCGGTCTGGGCGAACTCGCCGTTGATGTCCTCCAGCTCGAAGACCTCGTCATAGGGCACGTTGGCCTCGGCCAGCAGGACGTTCATGTGGCCGGGCATCCGCCCCGCGACCGGGTGGATCGCATACTTGACGCGCACGCCCGCCGCCTTGAGCTGGTCGGCCATCTCGCGCAGCACGTGCTGGGCCTGGGCCACGGCCATGCCGTAGCCGGGGATGATGATGACCTGCTCGGCCTCCTTGAGCAGGAAGGCCGCATCCTCGGCCGAGCCGCGCTTCCACGGGCGCTGCTCCCTAGCCGCGCCGTCGCCGGCCGCCGCCTCGGCGCCGAAGCCCCCGGCGATCACCGAGAGGAAGCTGCGGTTCATCGCCTTGCACATGATGTAGGAGAGGATCGCGCCCGACGAGCCGACCAGCGCGCCGGTGATGATCATCGCCGTGTTGTGCAGGGTGAAGCCCATCGCCGCCGCCGCCCAGCCCGAATAGGAGTTGAGCATCGAGACCACGACCGGCATGTCCGCCCCGCCAATCGGGATGATCAGCAGGAAGCCGATGATGAAGCTGAGCACGGTGATCGCGACGATCACCCAGGCGCTCTGGTCCTGGGTGAACCAAGCAACCAGTCCGAGGATCGCCAGCAGCGTGCCGAGGTTGATCACGTGCCGGCCCGGCAGCAGGATCGGCGCCCCGCTCATGTTGCCGTTCAATTTGGCGAAGGCGATGACCGAGCCCGAGAAGGTGATCGCGCCGATCGCGATGCCGAGGCCCATCTCGACCCGGCTGACCGGGTTGATCGCGCCATCCGGCAGGAGGATGCCGAAGCTCGCGGGATCGAGATAGGCGGCGAGGCCCACCAGCACCGCGGCGAGGCCGACCAGGCTGTGGAAGGCCGCGACGAGCTGCGGCATGGCCGTCATCTGGATGCGGCGGGCGATGGTCACGCCGACCACCGCGCCAAGCCCCAGCGCAGCAAGGATCTTGAACAGGACGACGAGGTCCTCAGGCGTCGGCCGGGGCCACCAGTGGCCGGACGGGATCGGCGCCTGGGTGACGAGCGTCGTCACCACCGCGATCCCCATGCCGACCATGCCGTAGCGGTTGCCCGTCCGCGAGGTCGCCGGCGAGGACAGCCCGCGCAGCGCCAGGATGAACAGCACGCCCGAGGCGAGATAGGCGATCAGCGCCCAGGCCGGCAGGGCGACGTGCTCGGCGATGCGGGATGCAGTCTCGCTCACTTCGCGTCACCCTTCGGCGCTGGCCGATCCTTCTTCTTGTACATCGCCAGCATCCGCGCCGTGACCGCGAAGCCGCCGAAGATGTTGACGCTGGCCATCGTCACCGCAGCGAGGCCCAGCCAGCTCGACAGGCTCTCGCCCTTGGCCGCGCTCGCCACCAGCGCGCCAACCACGATCACCGAGGAGATCGCATTGGTCACGGCCATCAACGGCGTATGCAGCGCCGGGGTGACGGACCACACCACGTAGTAGCCCACGAAGCAGGCGAGGATGAAGATCGAGAGGATCGAGATGAAGTCCATTAGAAATCCTCCCCGGCACGGGGAGGGCGACCGTCCGCAGGACGGTGGAGGGGGCTATCCGCACGCGCGGCAATGGCGTCGGCAATGCCCACCACATCCGCCAGCACGCGCCGCGCAGAGACTCGCAAAACCCTGAACCCGCTGTCTTCCAAGAACTTGCTCCGAATGAGATCGCGCATGGGACGATCGCCCATGTTGTGAACCTCGCCGTCGATCTCGACGACAAGACGTGCAGTGAGGCAGCAGAAATCGACAACGTAACTGCCGATCGGATGCTGCTTGCGAAATTTGAGGCCGCCGGGCCGCTGACGCAGTTCACGCCAGAGCATGCGCTCGGGCAATGACATGCACTTGCGGAGTTGGCGAGCGCGATAAACGATCGGGCGTTGCAGGGGAGGAGCCCCCCCTCCACCGCGCTTCGCGCGGTCCCCCTCCCCGTTCCGGGGAGGATTTTCGCCCGGCGCCATCACCCCGCCAGCCTCTCGCTCACGACCTGCCCATCCTTGGTCAGCCGCACCGCGTCGCCGATCTCGGCGTCGAGGACCGGGCGGCCTTGCTCCTTGTCCCAGAAGGCGGAGAGGAAGTTGTAGAGGTTGCGGGCGAACAGGGCCGAAGCGTCGGCCGCCAGATGGGCGGGCGTGTTCGACCAGCCGATGATCTTGACGCCGTGGCGCTCCACGGTCCGATCGGCCTCGCTGCCTTCCACGTTGCCGCCCTGCGCCACGGCCAAGTCGAAGATCACGCTGCCCGGCTTCATCGTCGCGATCTGCGCGTCGGTGATCAGCCGCGGGGCGGCGCGGCCGGGGATCAGGGCGGTGGTGATGACGATGTCCTGCCTGGCGATATGGGCGGAAACCAGCTCGGCCTGGGCCTTCTGGTATTCCTCGGACATCTCGGTGGCATAGCCGCCCGTGCCCTCGCCCTCAATGCCCGCGACGCTCTCGACGAAGATCGGCTTGGCGCCGAGGGAGAGGATCTGCTCCTTGGTCGCCGAGCGCACGTCCGTCGCGGAAACCTGCGCCCCGAGACGCCGCGCCGTGGCGATCGCCTGGAGGCCCGCGACGCCCACGCCCATCACGAAGGCGCGCGCGGCGCTGACCGTGCCGGCGGCGGTCATCATCATCGGGAAGGCGCGGCCGTAGGCGTTCGCCGCCTCGATCACCGCCTTGTAGCCGGCGAGGTTCGACTGGCTGGAAAGGATGTCCATCGATTGCGCGCGGGTGATGCGCGGCATGAACTCCATCGCCAGCGCCTCGAAGCCGGCCTTGGCATAGGCGTCGACCCGCTCGCGCCCTCCGTTTGGACCTTGGCCGAACGGATCGAGCCCGGCTACGATCCACGCACCGGGCTTGGCGCCCGTCAGCAGGACCGGATCGGGGCCCTGGACGCCGAGCACGATGTCCGCGCCCGCGACCACGCCCGCCGCGTCGCCGATCTCGGCGCCCGCGGCGGCATAGTCGGCATCGGCGACAGAGGATTTGAGCCCCGCGCCCTGCTCGACCGCCACGGCCGCGCCCAGCGCGATGAACTTCTTCGCCGTCTCCGGGCTGATCGCGACACGCGTCTCGCCGCTCGCCCGCTCGGCGAGGACGGCGATGCGCAGGGGAGCCGCCATCGCTTAGCGGGAGATCAGGAAGATAACGAGTGCGGTGATGATGCCGGCGATCGGAGTCGCCCACTTCAGCAGGGTGAGGAAGCCCTCATAGGTCGCGGTGTGGTACTTGATGTCGTTGCCGGAAGCCATCGGACTGAATTCCCCGTGTGATGTGATGCGGTCGAACGCATGGACGAATGCTGTGCGGGCGGCTCTAGCGCCCGCTTCGGCGCGGCTCAAGCGGCTTTGCCGGATGCACAGCCTTAATCGCGTCTTTACCCCCCGGTGCTAGGGCCTTTCCCGAACGCGACGCGGACGGGGAAGAATGGCGGATTTCGAACAGCGCCTGCTGATGCTGATCGATGATGAACCGGCGCAGTGCCGGCTCATCACCGCCCTGGCCGCGCGCGAGGGCTGGCGGACGCTGGTCGTGCGCGATTCGGAAACGGCCATCGCCACGCTCGGCACGCGCCAGGGGATGCAGCTTTCCGCGATCATCCTCGACCAGTGGGTGCCGGGCGACGACGCCTGCACGCTGATCGCCGAGCTCAAGAGCCGCCGCCCAGCCCTGCCGATCCTGATGCTGACCACCAGCGCCTCGCCGCTGCTCGCGGTCGAGGCGATGCGTGCGGGCGCCACCGACTACCTGATCAAGCCGGTCGCGCCGGACATGCTGATGCAGGCCCTGCGCGCCGCGACCACGCGCGAGGCGCCGCGCGACGAGCTGCAACCGCTGACCGAGAAGATGCCGGCCAGCCCGGACTTCGAGGCCATGGTCGGCGCCGCGCCGACCTTCCGCGCCGCCCTCGCCATCGCCGCCAAGGCGGCGCGCGGCCACGCCCCGGTGCTGATCGAGGGCGAGAGCGGCACCGGCAAGGAGATGGTCGTCCGCGCGATGCACGCGGCGAGCCCCCGGGCCAAGGCGCCGTTCCGCATCGTCAACATCGGCGCGACCCAGGCCAGCGGTATCGAATCGGTGCTGTTCGGCCACGAGAAGGGCGCGTTCCCCGGCGCCTTCGAGCGCCAGATCGGCGCGCTCCAGCACTGCGATGGCGGCACCCTGGTCCTCGACGAGATCGACCGCCTGCCGCTGCCGGTACAGGAGCGCCTCGCCGAATCGATCACCAAGGGCGACGTCCGCCCGATCGGCGCGCGTCATTCGTTCCGCATCGACGTCCGCCTGATCGCGGCGAGCAACCTGCCCCTGCGCGACCTCGTCGACCAGGGCCACTTCCTGCCCGAGCTGTTCCAGGCGCTGAGCGGCATCACCGTCACCCTGCCGCCCTTGCGCGAGCGCAGCGGCGACATCTCGGCGCTGGCCCGCCACTTCCTCGCCCGGATCGGCGAGCAGCCCGGCCTGCGCCCGCTCGGCATCACCGACGGCGCGCTCTCGCTGCTCGCCGCCTATGACTGGCCGGGCAACGTCCGCCAGCTCCAGGCCGTGCTGTTCCGCGCCGCGGTGTTCTGCGACGGCGACGCCCTGACCGCCGACGACTTCCCCCAGCTCTCCAACCTCCTCGGCGACGCCCAGCCCACCGCCGCCGCGCCCAAGCAGGAGGGCGTCGGCGTCATGCTCTACGCCCCCGACGGCAACCTGCGTCCGCTGGAGGAGATCGAGGCCGACGTGATCCGCCTCGCCATCGGCCACTACCGCGGGCGGATGACCGAGGTCGCCCGGCGGCTCGGCATCGGCCGCTCGACGCTCTACCGCAAGCTCAGCGACCTCGGGATCGACAACGTCGCCTGAGGCGGTCTAGCCTGCCCCCATGGCAGGAGAATTCGACTTTTCGGGGCGCACGGCGCTCATCACCGGCGCGGCCTCCGGCATCGGCGCGGCGACAGCGCATTGGCTCGCGGCGCGCGGCATCGCGGAACTGGTGCTGGTCGACCGCGACGAGGCGGGCCTGGCCGCCCTCGCCCTGCCCGTTCCGGCACGGACCTATGCCGGCGACGTCGCCGACGAGGCGCTGTGGGACCGGATCGAGCGCGAGGTGCCCCGGCTCGACCACGCCCTGCTCAACGCCGGGATCGCCAACGGCTGCCCGATCGTCGACCAGTCCTTTGCCGAATGGCGCCGGATGCTCTCGACCAACCTCGACGGCATGTTCCTCTCGCTGCGCGCCGCCCTGCGGATCATGCAGCGCGCGGCGAGCGGGCGCAGCCTGGTGCTGACCAGCTCGGCGGCGGGCGTGAAGCCGGTGCCGATGACCGCGGCCTACGGCTCGAGCAAGGCGGCGATCGCCCACCTCGCCCGCCTCGCCGCCGCCGAGGTCGGCCCCCAGGGCATCCGCGTGAACGCCATCGCGCCGGGCCGGGTCGACACCCCGATCTGGACGACCACCGACCACTTCAAGGCCATGGCCGAGGAACTGGGCAAGGACGCCGCCAAGGCTGCCCTCGCCGCCGAGGTCAGCCCGACCGACCGCCTCGCCACGGCGGAAGAACTCGCCGGGCAGATCGGCTTCCTGCTGTCGGACGCGGCGGCCGGCATCACCGGCACGGTGATGGTCAGCGACAACGGGTATTCGCTTTAGTCCGTGGGAAGCTGCGCGAAGTCCGTCAGCGCCGCGTCCCTCAGGCCGCGCCAGACGCGGAGTGCCTGGACCGTTTCGGCGACGTCGTGGACGCGCAGGAGTTGTACGCCCGCGTCGAGGGCCTTCAGCGCCAGCGTCAGCGAGCCGCCGAGCCGCTGGTGCGCCGGAGCCTCGTGGGAAAGGGCGCCGATCATCCGCTTGCGGCTCGCGCCGACCAGGAGCGGCTGGCCGAGGGCGTGGAACAACGGCAGGGCGTTGAGCAGGGCGAGGTTCTCCTCGACCGACTTGCCGAAGCCGATGCCGGGATCGAGCACGATCTTCTCGCGCGGGATGCCGGCGGCCAGCGCCGCGTCGCGGCGGGCGCGGAGCCAGTTGAAGACGTCGAGCACCACGTCGCCATAGCTGCCGTCGGCATGGAGGTCGTCGGCCGGGCCCGGCGCGTGCATCAGCACCACCGGCGCGCCCGAGCGGGCGGCGAACTCCAGGCTGCGGGGATCGTGGCGCAGGGCCGAGACGTCGTTGATGACCTGCGCGCCCGCCGCCAACGCGGCTTCCATCACCGCCGGGCGGCGCGTGTCGACCGAGATCGCCGCGCCGGCCGCCGCGAGCCGCTCGATCGCCGGGATCACGCGCTTGATCTCGTCGCCCTCCCAGACCGCGGGAGCGCCGGGCCGGGTGCTCTCGCCGCCGACGTCGATGATCGCCGCGCCGGCCTCGAGCATGGCCGCGGCATGGGCGTTGGCGACGTCGGGCTTGTCGAGGAACTCGCCGCCGTCCGAGAAGCTGTCGGGCGTGAGATTGAGGATGCCCATGACCTGCGGCTGGTCGAGCCGGATCGTGCGCGCGCCGCATTGCAGCGGCGGATGGACGCGCTGGAGGTCCGCCCACTGCTCGCGCGCCTCCTCAGGCAGACCGGGCAGCGCGGCTTCGAGCTCGCGGACGCCGTAGCGATCGCGCGAGACGATCCGCCCGCCCTCGCGGACGATCAGCGCGAAGCGGCTAGCATAGACGAGACCGCCCGCCAGGCGGACAGCCGCGCCCTCCTCGCTCTGCGGGCTTTCGGCAAGCGCGATGGGGCGGAGGTAAATCGATTGGGTCATTGGCTGCCCCTGAACACCCCCTTCGTCACCCTGAACTTGTTTCAGGGTCCATTGCGCCTTCGAGTACGGCGGCTTGTGGGGAGAAATGGACCCTGAAACAAGTTCAGGGTGGCGTTTGGAAGAGAATAATGCTCACGGTTCCGTCGCCAGCAGGTAGAGCTGCCGCAGCGCGTCGATCGGCTTCAGTTCGCCCTCATGCTCGATGTGCCAGAAGGTCCAGCCGTTGCACGAAGGCGCGCCTTGCAGCTTCGCGCCAAGGCCGTGTATCGAGCCGCTTTCCGCGCCCGCCACGATCGAGCCGTCCGCCCGCACCGTGGCGCTCAGCCGCCGCTTCCTGTCGGTCAGCACCGCACCCGGCGCGATCCAGCCGGTCTCGACCAGGGTGCCGAAAGCGACCTTGGGTGCGGCCTTGGGACTTTGCATCGTGGTCAGCGCGCTCTCGTCGAGCGGCAGGGCCAGGTCGATCCGCTCACGCGCGGCGGCGCGATAGGTGGTCTCGCGCTCGCAGCCGATCCATGATCTCCCCAGGCGCTTGGCGACCGCGCCGGTCGTGCCCGTGCCGAAGAACGGATCGAGCACCACGTCGCCCTTGTTGGTCGTCGCCAGCATCACGCGATAGAGCAGCGCCTCGGGCTTCTGCGTGGGATGGACCTTCGAGCCGCCGGACTTCAGCCGCTCCTGCCCGCCGCAGATCGGCAGCACCCAGTCGGAGCGCATCTGCAGCTCGTCGTTCAGAGTCTTCATCGCGCGATAGTTGAAGGTGTAGCGGCTCTTCTCCCCCATCGAGGCCCAGATCAGGGTCTCGTGCGCATTGGTGAAGCGCGTGCCCTTGAAGTTGGGCATGGGGTTGGCCTTGCGCCAGACGATGTCGTTGAGGATCCAGAAGCCGAGGTCCTGGAGGATCGCGCCGACGCGGAAGATGTTATGGTAGGAGCCGATCACCCACAGCGAGCCGGTGGGTTTCAGCACCCGGCGGGCCTCGCCCAGCCATTCGCGGGTGAACTTGTCGTAGGCGGCGAAGCTCTCGAACTGGTCCCAGTGGTCGGTCACGGCGTCGACATGGCTGCCGTCCGGCCGGTTGAGGTCGCCGCCGAGCTGGAGGTTGTAGGGCGGATCGGCGAAGACCATGTCGACCGAGGCCGAGGGCAGCGAGCGCATCGCCGCGATGCAGTCGCCATCGAGGATGCGGCCGAGCGGCAGATCGACCGGCGCAGCCTTGGCAGGCGCACGCCCCTTCGCAATCGGGGGCCGCGCCCGTTCCTTCACCAGCATTTGCGTCATGTCTCGACCCAGTCCCCTTCAACGGCTTTCAGGGTGAGTCCTCGCGGAGTCCCCGTCAAGTAGGCGAACGGCGCGGGCATCCTCGCACAGCATGGTTAACGGCGAATCAACGCGCAGGAACGGAACGAGTCCGGCACAGGATGTTGAGTCCCGCGGCAAAGGCGGGACTCGATATCTAGTGGTGTGGCGAAGCGGACTCGGCGACCGAAAAAATATTTCAGGCGGGCGGCTGTCGCGCTCAGATGCCGGGGTCGATCCCCGTCATTTCGACCGACAGGTCCCACAGCCGCCGCGCCAGGGCCGGGTCCCGTGCCTGGGGAGTGCGGCTCGCCTCGCCCGAGGGACCGCGCTCCTCGCCGCGGTTGTGAGGAGCCAGCCCGACGCCGGGCACGGGAACCTGCACCGGCGGGAAGGGGGGCCCAGCCCGGTCTTGGCGACGCGGGGGCGGCGGCCGCTCCCCCCCGCCGGCGATCCCGCCGCGCGCAGCCGCCGGTCCAGCTCCTGGACGAACAGCAGGTTGGCGAGCTTGCTGTCGGAATAGCGCTGGGCGCGGTTGTAGCCCCGCTCCGCGTTGAGGTCGTCCCAGGCGAGGTTGCCGCGCTGGTGGGCGAGGCTGGAAGTGACGACCACGCGCGAGCCGGCCGTCTCGGCGAGCCTGGGCAGCAGCAGGGCGGTCAGTGCGAAGGTCGCAAGGTGGTTGACCCCGAATTGCAGCTCGAAGCCCTGCGCCGTGCGGGTCAGCGGCGGGAACATGACGCCCGCGTTGTTGAGCAGCACGTCGAGCCGCGGCTCCCGCGCGGCAAGGTCCGCCGCGGCCCGGACCGAGCCGAGATCGGCGAGGTCGAGCGGCAGGAAGGCGAGGTCCGCGCCGGGCGCCGCCTCGCGGATCGCCGCGATCGCCGCCTCGCCCTTGTCCCGGCTGCGGCAGGCGAGGAGCACGCGGGCGCCCCTGGCGGCGAGGACCTTGGCGGCCTCGAAGCCGATGCCGGTATTGGCCCCGGTGACGATGATCGTGCGTCCGGTCTGGTCGGGGACGTCGGCGGCGGTGAAGGGCATTCGAACTCTCCTCGGGCAACGCGGCAAGCTCAGGCGAACATCTCCAGTTGCGCCACCGGCGCGAAGCTGCGGCGGTGCAGCGGCGTCGGCCCGTGCCGCCGCAGCGCCGCTAGGTGCTCGGGCGTGCCGTAGCCGGCGTTCCGCTCCCAGCCGTAGTGCGGGTGCGCC